>JADMIO011260199.1_pt1 | contig 112343 bp, 115 predicted proteins | sample 8958161 | NCBI WGS metagenome assembly JADMIO01 (sample SAMN16585339, study PRJNA669376) | soil metagenome | isolation source: Crop rotation soil | place: USA: Cullars Rotation, Alabama | collected 2011
GCCGCGACTTCAAGTCACGTGAATTCCAAGCTTCGGATCCCACTGTGCTGGAAAGACAGCGTAAAGGAAATTCTGGTTTTGTTAAAAAATTTGGTTCCTGAGTATCAGGTAAGTATCCATCACGACAATTATCAGGATGAGTAGAGCTGGGGTGGTAGTGGTTATTGGAATATTTTTATTTGCAATTATTGCGGCTTTTACGTCCCAGTCTTTAGTGGATTTAGCGGACTTTTTACTGGTAGGGCTTGCACTATATTATGGGTTTAAAAACAAGGACATCGAGGGTTTGTTCAAAGGTTTTTGGCCAGCGTGGTTATGGCCGGTGTGGCTTGTCGTAATATTTACAGGGCTAGCTCTTCCATTAGGAATTAACGATCAGGAAACCTGGACTAATTTTGTTGAATTTAAATGGATTTTCACCCTTATTAGTGTGATTTTTCTGACTCAAAAAATCGTCGATTTAAAAAAATTTTTCGCATTATCAGCAACTATTCTGTTGATTCTGAATTGCACTAGTTTATTCCTTTTTTTCTACAGACATGACGGTCGTACGGCAGGAATTTTCAATGCGATCATGGCATTTTCGCATAATATAGCTCCCATTTTTTGTTTATTCACGATTTTCATTTTCGTCAATTTTAGACAATTGCGCCGAGTGGGAAAATTTTTGGTGGTAACATTAGCTTTAACGTCCGCAGTATTGACATTGCTTTCGTATACAAGAGGAGTCTGGATAGGTTCAGTTGTGTCCATTACCAGCTGTTTGTTACTTTGGAATTATAAAAAGGCAGGTTTGTTTTTAATCGGGCTTGCGATCGTTGGATCAATTCTCATTAATACGAACCAGAGTGTGTACGACCGTACCTTTTCCAAAACGACTTCTGAAACGAGTAGTAATGAAGCGCGGATTGCCCTCTGGAGAGTCAACATTCGTATGGCCCTAGATCATCCAATCTTTGGTGTCGGCCATAACCAAAACCGGTATCATCTAAGAAAATACTACGACGAACTCGGTTACCCACCTGAAATGCTTATCTCCCATGCACACAACCAGTATTTGCAGGTGTGGGCAGGTACGGGAACTCTGGGTCTGCTTTGCTATCTATTTTTTCTATTTTCAATCTTTAAAACTGCTTGGCAAGGTTATAAAAATGCCAATGAAGAAAACAAGGGGCTGCTGCTCGGTCTCATATCAGCGCTGTTTTGCTTTGTGATAGGAGCACTCACTGAGGCTAATTTCAACATTTCTAAAAATCGTTTTTTATTTTTGCTCATTGCTGGAATGGCAATAGGTTTTTCTGCTAAGAAACCGGTAGAAGTAGCGGACCCAAAATGAGGTCAGTACTTATTACAGGTGGTGCCGGATATATTGGATCTCATACCGTTGATCAATTAAGACGAGATGGGTACTCCTCAATTGTGGTGGATAATCTCTCAAATGGCTTTCGAGAATCTTTGCCTGAAGAGGTCTCGTTTTACCAAATAGATGTACGTCATAAAGCAGAACTCTTAAAAGTGTTTGCGCAACATAATATTTCGGCGGTTATTCATCTCGCGGGACTTGCAATCGTCGAAGAATCATTTGAGAAGTCCGCTGAGTATTTAGATCAAAATGTAAACGGTACGCAAAATGTCCTCGAACTCTGTGAAGAGTTCGGTGTGAAAAATTTTATTTTTTCCTCTTCTTCGACCGTTTATGGAAATGTAAACAAGTCTCAGAAATTAACTGAGAAACACAAAGTTTCAACTATTAGTCCCTACGGAAAATCAAAATTATTGTGTGAGGAAAAAATCAAAGATCTAAAACGAAGTTTTGATCTCAACTATCTAATTTTGCGCTATTTTAACGTGGCAGGGGCAAGTGCAGATTTAAGCAACGGCCCCCGTGGAAAAGGTTCAGACAGATCTGTTTTCAATGCTGCAAAAGCCGCTGTTAACAGCACAAAATTCACGGTTTACGGCCAAGATTACCCGACTTCGGACGGAACCTGTATTCGCGATTATATTCACGTGGAAGACGTCGCTGGAATTCACGTGCTTGCTTTGAAATACCTTCTGTCGAATGGCCCGCTTAACAACATACAACGCACGCTGAATTGTGGATATGGCGAAGGTTATTCAGTGCTTCAAATTATAGAAAATCTCAAGCAGAAAAATAACATCGATTTAAAAGTGGAATGGGGCCCCCGACGGAGAGGAGATCCCGCATGTTTAGTTGGTGATAACACTGAGCTTGTTAAATTGCTTAAGTTCAAATCTAAATTTACAGATCCTCTAGAGGCCATTTGCCGTTCGGCTTACCAGTGGGAAAGAAAGAGGTCGCTATGAAAGTATTTAGTGATATTACGAAAACGGTAGGACGCACTCCGCTGGTTCAGATGCAGCGGCTTAATGCCGGAAGTCTGGCTGAGATCTACCTCAAGCTTGAGTTCTTTAATCCTCTCGGCTCCGTAAAAGACCGCATCGGGCTCAACATGATCGAAGATGCCGAAAAATCCGGAAAGTTGAAGCCGGGCATGGAAATTTTCGAGGCCACTTCGGGAAATACCGGAATAGCACTCGCCTTTGTTGCGGCAGCAAAAGGCTATAAGCTGACATTGGTTATGCCGGAAACGGTGTCGGCTGAACGCAAAACTTTGTTGCTGCTGCAGGGGGCAGAAATCATCTTAACTCCCGGCGCGAATGGTATGCGTGGGGCCGTTGCCAAGACTATGCAATTAGTAGCTGAAAATAAAAATGCGTTTTGTCCGTTGCAGTTTGCCAATCCGGCCAATCCTGAAATTCACGCATTAACAACGGCTGAAGAAATCTGGTCTGATACGGATGGCCTTGTTGATATGGTCGTTTCAGGGGTGGGTACTGCCGGAACAATAACCGGAGTGGGCCGGGTTTTGAAAAAACGCAAGCCCTCGGTGAAAATGGTGGCCGTTGAGCCGGCAGAGTCTCCGGTTTTATCCGGTGGAAAGCCAGGCTTACATAAAATTCAGGGATTGGGGGCGGGATTTGTACCGACGGTGCTTGATCGCTCCGCAGTGGATTTGATCGAGCAGGTCTCCAGTGACGAGGCTTTGGCAATGGCCCGCGAAGTGATTAAAAAAGAGGGCATTCCGGTGGGGATTTCATCCGGCGCTGCAATTAAAGTTGCTTTAAAATTAGCAAGTCAGCCGGAAAACAAAAATAAAAAAATCGTGGTGATCGTTCCAAGTTACTCTGAACGCTATTTATCAACCCTCTTAGCGCAGCCGGAGCGGGAAAAGGCATCAGCGCTACCGGTTGAGCCGGTGCCGGAAGAATGGCTGAAAAAAATCAACGACGTCTATCCTTAGGTAGCTGGCACCGTCTAAAACCGAGGTTCGGATGGCGCTTGAGATCAGCTTCGATTTATGCAAAAAGGAATTAGCTTAAATTATAGGAACAACATTGAGTCGTCTGCGATATCAAACACTCAGCTTCAAAGGTGCCAGCTACTTCTTGACTTAAATATCCGTAAACTCTAGTTTTATTCTATAAAACAAGGGAGTCATGACGATATGGAATCAGTTAATTTATTATCTCCGATTATTGCCGGAATTATTGGTTTGGTTATAGCAACGGCTTTGTATTTCAGAGTTAAGCGTCAGCCCGAAGGAAATGAAACCATGAATCGTATCGCAGGTTACATCCGCGAAGGTTCAATGGCGTTTCTTGTTCGCGAATATAAGGTTTTAGCGGCCTACTGTCTGGTTGTAGGAACTCTGATGTACTTTGCTTTCGGTCCTGATCTCGGACCTCAAGCGTCGCTATGGTTTATTTTGGGAGCTTTCTTATCTTTGCTCGCCGGTTTTATCGGAATGAAAGCGGCCACTTTTGCCAATGTTAGAACAACTCAGGCTGCGGCGACATCCACTAAAGGTAATGCCTTACTTGTTGCCCTTGATGGCGGCGCGGTTATGGGATTATCAGTTGCGGCGCTCGGATTAATTGGTCTCGGCACAGTTTATTATGTTTACCGCGGTTCTGAAAATGTCGGAACGATTCTGCATTCATTTGCGGTGGGTGCATCTTCTATTGCGCTTTTTGCCCGAATCGGCGGTGGAATTTACACAAAAGCGGCCGACGTCGGTGCGGATATCGCCGGAAAAGTAATTGAAAATATTCCTGAAGATGATCCCCGTAACCCGGGCGTTATTGCCGATAACGTCGGTGACAATGTCGGTGACGTTGCCGGAATGGGCGCCGATATTTATGAATCGATGGTTGCCGCCATCGTTTCAGCCATGGCGATCGCGCTCACGATCAATGAAACCTCACTTCCGAAAATTCTGGAATCCGGAAATTCCACATACGTTCAGACCCGATTGATGGGAGTCGGTCTTCCGTTAATTTTATCGACGCTCGGACTTGTTATTTCAATTATCGTGATTTTTGCGGCTCGCGCTTTGAAAAATAAAAAGCCGGCAACAGTTCTGCGTTCGTCTCTGATGTTGCCGCCGGTTATTTTAACTTTGGTTTCGTATATTGTTATGCCGATGCTGGGCGTATCGCAGAATGTAACATGGGCACTGGCTGCCGGTGCATTCGGTGGAGCTTTGATCGGATTGATTACAGAATACTACACAGCTATGAAACCGATTCGCCTGGTGGCTGAAGCGGCTAAGACCGGTGCCGGCACTGCGGTAATCCGTGGTCTGGCTATCGGTATGGAATCGGTTGCTCTTCCAACAATCGTCGTTGTGCTGGCAGCTTACATTGCTGATCGTTGTCTGGGTTTGTACGGAATTGCGCTTTCTGCAGTGGGAATGCTCGCGGGCACAGCGGTTGTGATGACGGTTGATGCTTACGGCCCGATTGCGGACAATGCCGGCGGAATTTCTGAAATGTCAGGCCTTGATCCGAAAGTCCGTGAAATTACCGATGAGCTCGACGCCGTCGGAAACACCACTGCTGCAATCGGAAAAGGTTTTGCCATCGGTTCGGCTATATTGACGGTGCTCGCATTATTCAGCGCCTTTAATATGGAAGTGAATCACGTGAGAATTGCGGCCGGTCAGGGCGCGATGCACCTCGATTTAACGTCTTCAAGCGTATTACTCGGTATTTTACTGGGTTCCATTCTGCCATTCCTCGTCGGTGCGACAACGATGACCTCTGTCGGAAAAGCCGCCGGAAAAATCGTGGTGGAAATTGCGCGCCAATTTAAAGAAATTCCGGGATTGTTGCAGGGTAAAGCAGAACCTCAGCCGGCAAAAATTGTTGATATTGCGACGACCGCGGCACTTTATGAAATGATTCTTCCGGGAATGATCGCGATTGTTGCTCCGGTTGTGGTCGGATACTGCATGGGTCCGCAGGCGCTTGCGGGAATGCTCGCCGGCGGTATGGCTGTCGGTGCGGCGATGAGTTTGTTTATGGCCAACGCCGGCGGAGCCTGGGATAACGCTAAAAAGTTTATTGAAAAGGGCGGGCTGCCAGGACACAAAAAAGGCTCTGATGCGCATAAAGCCGCTGTTGTGGGCGACACCGTCGGTGACCCGTTCAAGGATACGTCAGGCCCGGGTATTGCGATTTTAATTAAGGTCATGTCGGTTGTGAGTCTGTTGATTGCTCAATTGATTGCACTTCGATAAAAGAAATTTAACATTATACGAGGCTTTTTTTACAAGCCTCGTTGTCGGTCTTGCTGAAACCTACTTTGCGGCCTTTGCACTTCACAAAGGGGTTTCGGTCATCGAATCAGGTCTGCTGGTTTCGTTGCCGCTGCTTTTTGCAGGTGTAACGCCTTTTCTTTTTAACACGATTTTTCACCGTTTTTTCAATTCAGCCTGGGTTCAGATAGCCACGCTGGTGCAGGTTCTGTCGCTTGCGACTTTGGCGGTGGTCGGACTTTTTAAATTCGACTCTGTTTTTTATATTCTGCTTTTTGTGTATTCGGGTTACTGGTTCGGGCATTTTTCCGCTCTTCCGAGCTGGAACAAGTGGATCTCCGAATTGATTCCGCTTGCAGACAGTCACAAATATTTTTCGCAACGGACACGGTTGATTCAGGTCGGAGTTATTTGCGGGCTGGTGTTAGGCGGAGTTACGCTCCACCTTGAAAGCGTGCATGTTTCAACTTCGCTCGTGTTTATTTTGATTTTTCTGATCGCGTATCATTTTAAATTACTGACGTTTTATCTTTTCTATAAGTTGCCGAAATCGCAGAGTCATTACACGCTCAATTTAAAAAAGAAGATGGCTTTTTTTAAAAAGCGGAAGAATTTCTTTTTGGTTTACTCGCTTTTCAATTTTGCACTGTATCTTTCGGCCCCCTATGTGGCCGGTTATCTGCTGAATATCCGCAGCTTAAGTTATATCCATTATATGTATGTAATGGGCTCGATGTTTTTCGGTAAAATTATCAGCACGATTCTGCTTGAAAAGTTCAGACCCAATGCGAATCCGCATAAGTTGTTTTTTATCGGTGGTCTGCTGGCGGCACCGCTCCCGATGTTGCTGCCGTTTTGCCCCGGAACAGCCGCGCTGGCCACAGTGCAGTTTTTTTCAGGCGTGGGCTGGGCCGGGTGGGAGATGGGGCTCGCGCTCGTTATTTTTAAAAATATTAAATCAGATGAAAAGCTTGAGGCGGTTTCGCTTTATAATTCGGTGGGGTTGCCGGTTCAGGTTTTAGGCACGATTGCCGGCGCTCTGTTGCTGAAGTATGTGTATCTTGATAATTACACACTGATGTTTGTGGTGGCCGGCATACTCCGGTTTATTTTCGTGGTTCCGATGTATTCAAAAAAGTTCGGCGACGACTGAAGTTCTATTTAAATTCTTTGTTAAAGAGCCGGTGAACAGGCTTATCACCGTATTTATCTTCGAAATCGAGGAGTTCTTGCTCGCTGTAACCCGACCTGATCGAGAGTATTCCGATCACTTCGTCCGTCACCGTAAAGTCGATGCGCCAGGTGCGATAGGCAATACTGAAATAGTTCGGGTATTCTTCAACCCGTTTTTTATCTTTGTTGGTCGGATCGTATTCGAGTTGCCGGGTAATAAAAGCGCGGATTTCTTTAATATTGTTTTTTTCGAGAAACTCGAGCTGTGAATCCGCGAAAGGTGAAATCGAAATCGTGTTCTGCGGAAAACTTGATTTTTCGAGCCATTCGATTTTGGCGTTTTCGGCAATGTCAGATTCTGGATGATACGGCTTGATATCGTAAATCGGCGAGTCATTGAGCAGATCATTGGCGCCGACCTCCACAACAAGGCCGTTTACGCTGATCAGTTCGACGAGACTGAGGCCGATCGGATTCGGGCGATAGGGCGCACGGGTGGCAAAAACCCCGATTTTTTTATTCGAGCGCGGAGTCTGAACCAGAGGTTTCCAATTCGGATTTTGGTGAAATCCGAAAATAAGCCAGACATGTGAACAACCGGCCAGATCCTGCAAAGCCTGTTCATAATTTTCTCCGGTGTTGAGCACGATTTTTCCGAACAGACCTAACTCATCCGGCTGGCGCCCGGCCTGATAGGGTTCAATCTGGGCCGATTCAAATTTTCCGATGGGTTTTAAAAGCATAAGTGCCAGCTACCTTTTAACAGGTGCCAGCTACCTCGTCGTCGTGCCATTGCTTTCGCCACTCGTAACCGGCTATGGCCGCAGCTGTGGCCGCGTTCAGCGAGTTTTTAATTCCGTAAACCGGAATACGGCGGATTTCGTCGCAGAGGGCGAGCTGGTCTTTGTCGAGGCCGAATCTTTCATTTCCGACGACAAAGGCCACCGGTTTTTTTTCAGCGTAGGGGAGCGCAATATCCAGCGCTTTCGGCGCGGTTTCAAGTGCGATCACATGAAAGTTATTTTTTTTGAGATTTTCCAAAGCTTCGGTGAAGCTGCAGGTCTGCCAGTCCATAATCAGGGTGGCGCCGAGTGCGGCCTTCTCCACCTGCAGTTGATGCGGAGTGGGCGTGTATCCGGTAAGCCAGATTTTTTGGGCGCCCAGAGTGTCGGCAGTTCTGAAAATTGATCCGACATTGAAACCTGAACGCATGTTATCGACAACAAAGTGCAACGGAACGCGTTTGGCCACCAAATGATCGCGATCTGTTGTGGTCACGAGAAAGTCATCGTCCTGTACCGAGCGTTTCAGATAGCGTTCAAACGGAACGGCAATGCTTGCAAAATGCCGGAGCGTCATACCGGGTGTTAAGTGATGCTGATATTTCGCGAGCTTCTTCAGAATCAGATCGTCGGAATTTTCAAGTGAAGCAATGCACATGATCAGATGCTCGAGCAGCTGATTGTCGAACTTCCCGTCATGGGAGTCCTGTTCAAGCCCCTGAAAAAGCCGGTAAATTTCTTCGACTTTGGCCCGACTCACTTGACCTTCGCTCCGGTTTTAGCGCCCGTATCCGGCGAAAGGACAAACAGATCCGCACCGCCGTCACCTGCTGCGAGAACCATACCTTCGCTGATGCCGAATTTCATTTTTCGGGGTTTGAGGTTGGCGCAAATCAGCACTTTTCGGCCGAGAAGTTTTTCGGGCGAGTAGGCCGACTTAATGCCCGCAATAATCTGTTTGGTTGTGCCCGGTTCAAGCTCTACTTTTAATTTCAGGAGCTTGTCGGCTTCTTTGATTTCTTCAGCCTCGATAATCGTGGCAATCCGTAAATCAATTTTTGCAAAATCCTCAAAGTCGATTTCAGCGGTCGGAGCAGCGGCAGGTTTTGCGCCCGCAGCAGGAGCAACCGCTTTCGGTTTTTCAAGTTTTGCGTAAATCGCCTTTTGTTCTTCAATCATCGCCGCGACTTTTTCAGGATCCACGCGACTTGCCAAATGAACGTAGTCGCTGATTTTATGATGAGTGAGAGTGGTGTTGTGGTCGCTCCACTGATAGGGTTTTTCGCCGAGCAGAAGCTCAACCTGTTCGGCCATTTTCGGGAGCACAGGTTTCAGAAAAACCGCCATCTTTCTGAAGGCATTCAGGGTAGTTGTTAACACCTGTTTAGTTGTTGTCGGATCGCTTTCAACCGTTTTCCACGGCGCTTGATCATCAAAATATTTATTGGTGAGTTCGGCCATTTCGCGCACAAGCGTGGTGGCTTTTGCAAAGTCACGGGTATCATAATATTTCGCGATCATGTCTGCTTGCGAGGAAATTTCATTCAGCAAAGCGATGCCGGTGGTATCGGGAGTGCTCATGACACCGTCCATTTTTTTAGACAGCATCTGTGCGCCACGCGACGCGAGATTAACTATTTTACCGACAAGATCCGAATTCACGCGAGAGGTGAAATCATCAAAGCTCAGATCAAGATCATCAATTGTGCCGTTAATTTTGGTTGCGTAGTAATACCGTAAAAATTGCGGATCCAGATGATGCAGATACACGCGTGTTGAAATAAATGTGCCCTTTGACTTACTCATTTTTTCACCGTTCACCATAACGTGACCGTGCACATTGACCTGTGTAGGCGTTTTGAAGTCAGCGCTTTTCAGAAGTGCCGGCCAGAAAAGAGTGTGAAAATAAACGATGTCTTTACCGATAAAGTGATAGATCTCGGCCCGTGAGTTTTCACTCCAGAATTCGTCGAGTTTGCGGTTATTCTTTTTTGCCCACTGGTCGAGCGACGATAAGTAACCCATCGGGGCATCGACCCAGACGTAAAAATACTTGCCGGGCTCGCCCGGAATTGAAAAGCCGAAATAAGGCTCGTCACGCGAAATATCCCAGTCACGCAGATCTTCGCTGAACCATTCCATCATTTTTTTTGAAACTTCAGGGGCTGTATGCTTCGGGAGCCACTCCTGCAAATAAGTTTTAAAATCATTCAATTTAAAAAAGATGTGGTCCGATTTCTTTTTGACGGGCGGGGTGCCACAGATCGAGCAGCCGGGAGCTATTAAGTCCTGCGGTGAGTAGGTGGCTCCACAAACATCGCACGAATCACCGTACTGATCTTTCGATGAACATTTAGGGCAGGTGCCTTTGACGAACCGGTCCGGCAGAAACATTTTATCATGTTCGCAGTAAAGCTGTTCGATGGCCTTTTTGTGCACGTGATTTTTGGCCTTCATGCGCGTGTAAAAAAGCTCACAAAGTTTTTTATTTTCTTCGGAATTAGTTGATCCGTAATGATCAAAGCCGATGCTGAAATCCTTAAAATCCTGCGTGTGTTCGGCAAAAGACTGGGCCACCAGTTGTTCCGGTGTGATTTTCAGTTCACGCGCCTTAATCATGATGGGGGTGCCGTGTGTGTCGTCTGCACAGATAAATATGCATTCGTGGCCCTGCATTTTCTGAAAACGCGCAAAAATATCGGCCTCGATATGCTCCAGCATATGACCCAGGTGAATGGGGCCGTTTGCATAAGGTAAAGCACAGGTCATAATAATTTGGCGTTTCATAAATCCTCGGTTTGTGGGTATTAAACTTCCAGCTGAATTTTATCGAGTAGCTCAGGGTCTGATAGCACCATTTCCCCGCCAAGGGCAATGGCTGTCAGCGGATTTTCGGCAACGCGAACAGGTATTCGGACCTCGGTTTCGATTTTGGCGCAGAGTTCTCTGATAAGGGCGCCGCCACCGGCCAGAACTATACCGTTGCCGATGATATCGGAAACCAGTTCCGGCGGGGTGTTTTCAAGCGCATTTAAAATACTGTGAACGATCTGTTGGATTGAATCGGCCAGGGAAGCGCCGATTTCCTCAGAGGTGACCACCTGTTTGCGCGGAAACCCGGTGTCGAGATCGCGCCCCTCGATTTCGAGTGAAATAATATTTTTTTTCGGGAGTGCCGTACCCAGTTCAATTTTCAGTTTTTCGGCGGTCTCATCGTCGACGATGAGTTTTTTGGCGTCTTTCATGTAACGGATAATGGCTTCATCGAACTTATGTCCGCCGATCCGCAAAGGCTCACAGTACACAATGTCCGACAGCGCAATAATGGCGATTTCCGTGGTGCCGCCGCCGATGTCGATAATCATCTGGCCTGAGGCCTCTTTAATCGGAAGTTTGGCGCCGATGGCTGCAGCCATCGGTTCGTCAATCAGGTAGGTTTTGCTGGCACCTGCGGAACGGCAGGCCTCAACAACGGCTTTCTTTTCAACTTCGGTTACACCGTAAGGCAACGATACAACAACTGAAGGTCGGCTCAGAGAGTTTTTCTCAAGAACTTTTTCAATAAAAAACTGTAGCATTGAGCGGGTGGCATCGAAGTCGGCGATCACGCCGTCGCGAATAGGCTTAATTGTCAGAATATGGCCCGGATTGTTTTTTGCAATTTCCACACCTTCGATACCGATGCCTAAGATTTTCCGTTTTTTTAAATTTGTTTCAGTGACGACAACTACGCTGGGTTCATTCAGCACGATGCCTTTATTCTTAATTGCGATAAGCGAATTGGCCGTACCGAGATCAATGTACATGTCCGCGCCGCCCAATGTTGTATTTCCGAATAGCCAATTGAACATATTATTGTCTGAATCCTGTGTTTCCATCGAATGGAAAGTTAACGTGCAAGGTTAAAGCGGTCGTTGTATTTGAAAGGTTAAGATCGAGCTCGCCGCCCACCTGAAAATCTTTGCGTTCGACCCACTCGGTGCCGATAACAAATTGCATCAGTGTTGCGCTGATCGTACTGTGAACAATCGTAATCGGTAACCCGACATAGGGGATCATCCGCCCCCATTGTGAGCTGACTTGTTTACTGATAATCGGCGTGGCCTGAAGATCATAAAAATTGGCGTTGCCGTCGCGGGCGTAGGTGAATGAACCGCGCAAACCGATGGCCGGCTGCTTTTCATAATCGGGATACGGCACCCATTTGACCGAAGCCGACGTCCAGAAGTCGGTGTTGCCGCCGCCGATCATAAATCGGGAGTTAATATCGCTTTCGACCGGCATATCAAAAAAAACTCCCATGTTGTTGCCGCCGCCGTTCGCCAGCAATAATTGCGGAACAACGCCCACCCGGTAATCGCCTTCTTTTATGAGTTCGCCGGTTTCACTCAGCGAAAGATAGGCGAAACTTGTTTTGGTGAGTAAAAATGCTGAAACAAAGATAATGAGCGCAAGGAAGAATGGTTTTTTGATTAGAGTCTTCATATTTAAATATGTTACAGAGTTTGACTTTGGTTTGACAACAAAGATGAAAGGTTGTGACATAAAAATGTGAACATTAATAAACATAAAATTCCGGTTAGTGTGGTTTTGGTCGCATTAAATGAACAGGCCAATATTGAACGGGCGCTTAATTCGGTCAGTTGGGCTATGGACGTTGTGGTTTATGATTCCGGTTCGGTCGATAAGACAATCGATATTGCCAGAAAAATGGGCGCAAACGTCATACAAGGACCTTGGGCTGGTTTCGGTAAAACCAAGCGAATGGCGACGGAGTATGCGAAACTCGATTGGGTGCTGTCGCTGGATTGTGATGAAGAAGTCAGTGAGGCTCTGCAGGCTGAAGTTCGCGATAAACTGGACTCTCTGAATCCTGAAACGGTTTATCGTATGCCGCGACGGTCTTTTTATCTGAACCGGTGGATTAATTACGGGGGCTGGTATCCCGACTTTCAGGCGCGATTATTCAACCGGAAGCATTCGGGCTGGAATGAGGCGGCTATTCATGAAAAGGTCGAAGCTTTGCATTATGAAAATCTGACATCTCACCTGAATCACTATGTATTTAAAAATATCGAAGATCAGGTTAAGACGAATAACCGCTACTCGTCATTGCAGGCTCTCGAAATGTCGGCGGCCCGTAAAAAGTTTTCGTGGTTTCATTTTTTCACAAAACCTATTGTCAAATTTCTGGAGTGTTATCTGATTAAGCGGGGATTTCTTGACGGTGTTGCCGGTTATATTATTGCGTATAATGCCGCGTATTCGGTTTATCTGAAATGGGCCAAGCTCCTAGAGCTTGAAATGAAAAAGTCTTGATTCAGTGAAGGAGTTTTTTTGAAATTCTGGTTGTCTGTATTTTTTATTTTTGGCCTTTTCCCCGGTATTCGTGTTTTCGGCTTTCCGCAGGCGGTGCGGTGGGTGAATACGCCGATTGTTGTGTTCGATAATAAAAAGCAGGCGGTATTAACACCTAATTTGTGGTTGAAGTCGCCTTTTGCGGTGGTGACGGCGAGCCATGACCAGTTTGAGTTTAAGTTGAATGATTTAGACAGTATCGTGGTGTATCCGAATTCGAAAGTGCAAATTGTCGATTTTTTGAATGAAACCGGATTTGTTTCGGATTTTTATATTCTCGGCGGTGAAATTCGGTTTGCGTCCACTTATAGAAGTCTTTCAAAGAATGAGGCTTTTGTAACGGTCAAAACCCCGTTTTTCGAGCTGCCGACGGCCGGAGTTTACGACATTGTCATTAAACTCGACATGAATGAACCCAGTGTTGAGGTGAAGGTTATTTCAGGAGTGTTGCCGTTGCGTTTTTTTGCTTTTGAAAAAACACCGAATCTGAAAGCCGGGGAGCGGGTCAAATTCACCGGTGTTATTGCGGATGAGGGCGGCGGCATAAAGTATGATTATCTGCTCAATAACCGCAAAATTCCGAAGGGCACTTTGTCAGCCGTGACGAAGTTCGATCCCGCCGAATTCTTTAAAGCCGACAAAAAATTTGTCGAAAGTGAAAAAGACAAGAAATTGGCGATTAAGCGGAAAAAAGAAGAGGCCATAAAAAAGCAGAAAGCTTATGAGGCCACTTTCTTATGTCAGAAACCCTTTGCCCAGAAAGACCAGTGTGCCTGGTGGTTAGACGCCGGAAAATGTTACCGTAAGAGATGCAATGTCAGCGGTCAATGGGGTGATCTTATTGAGCGGCCGGTTACGGAATTATGCAAAAAAGAGTTTAGTGTCGCTGTTTGCGATTACTGATAAACAAACAAAGACTTTGGTCTAGGCTTAGTCCAGTTCAACAATGATTGATTGTTAGGCTTTGGTCCTTGTTGGAAGAATATCTCTGAGGGATCGCGAAGGATTCGCGAAGAAAGAGTGGTTTCTATGCTAGATGCAATCATATCCATGTTTCTGTTAACGGGGCCCAGTTTAACAAATTACGATAAAGTCGTTTCAACAATTCAGAAAATTGCAAATGAAAATCCGGCGAATGCCCAGGTTATTTCAATCGGGGTCAACGATCAGGGTGTGCCGATTCAGGCATTGAAAATCGGAAATGGCGATGTGGCTTCACTGATTGTGGGAACTCATCACGGTAATGAATTCGGTTCAACCGCCGTTGCGCTGGGTGTGGCCGACAGCCTGGCTAAAAATCCGGTGAGCGGGCAAACGACGTACATTATTCCGGTACTGAATATTACCGGCTACAACAAAACCAGTCGTAATGAAAACGGCATTCGCGGTTCATTCGATCCGAACCGGGATTATACCGGGCCCTGTAAGTCAGGCGCCACTTTCAATCTGAAGTCGACTAAAGCACTTTCTGATTTTCTGGAGGCAAAAAATATTCAGATTTCGGCGACGCTTCACACCTACTGGCCGGCGGTGGTTTACCCTTGGGGAATTTCCACTCAGGATCTGTCGACTCCGTACGATGCTCAGTACCTTGAGCTTGTAAAAGACGCGACGAAAGAAAGCAATTATCATATCGGTAACAACACCCAGGTGCTGTACCCGGCTGACGGAACTTTTGAGGACTACGCGTACTGGAAACACGGTATCTGGTCTTTATTGTTTGAACTGGGATTCAGTCATACTCCGGATACGACAGCCATTAAGAATATGATTGATGTGAATATACCGGGTATCCGTCGATTTCTGGAAAACTCTCCGAAGAAACGTGTAACTGAACACAGTTTCAACGGACGTTGCGATGCAAGAGGCCTGCAGAGAATGTGGCTTGAGTAGAGGGATTCAGGCAACGAACAGATACATACACACAAACTGGCAGATGCTTCCTGCCAGTACGCAAAGATGCCAATAGCCGTGAAAGTGACGGTACTTTTCGTCCAGCAGAAAAAAACCGACGCCGAACGTGTAAAATAAACCGCCTGCGATCAACCAGAGAAGCCCGCCTGTCGGAAGTGATTCAATAAGCGGCTTTATCGCAATGACAACGAGCCAGCCCATCAGCAAATAAATAATAATAGAAAATTTTCTGGTTTTTTTACCAACCACCACTTCCTGAACGATGCCGATAACGGCGAGCAGCCAAATGATCGCAAACAGACTCCAGCCCCATGCGCCCTTTAAAATAATCAGTGTAATGGGGGTATAGCTGCCGGCAATCATCAGATAAATGGAGATGTAATCCATCTGTCTGAAAAAATCTTTAAGCTTGCCTTTCGAACTGTGATAAATTGTCGATATCGCATACAGCGCCACCATCATGGCCCCATAAATACTGAAGGCCACTATTTTGAACAGATCACTTTTATCGATGGCCACCGCCAGCAAGAAAGAAACGCCGGCACAGGCCAGTAAGGCGCCGATTAAATGTGTAATACTGTTGAATTTTTCACCCTTGTACATTTCGCTTTTTCCTCTGCCGAATATATATTGCTTCATTAATCGATTGGCGTAAACTCCTAATATGCCCGGTGCGCCATTCAAAAAATCCACTGTTATCCTGTTCGGACTTTTGCTGTATTTATCGGTGATCATTCTCAACGATGGTTTTATGGCGCTTGATGAATATTGGGTGGGTATCACGCGCTATATTCCGGCCCAGAACTCGTCTGTGATGAAACTGGTCGCTCCGGATGACGTCAAATCACCGCTGCAGCTTATGCCGATGCATGCGGTGGCGCAGATCGCATTGAGTTCGGGGATAACGTCCCCTTATTGGCAGTACAGAAGTGTCATTTTAATTCTGGGGCTGCTCAGCGCCGGGTTGATATTTTTCGTTTTTCTCCGGTTTGCCGAAATGAGTAAATTGAGCGCTTCTGAAACAAATTTTTTGATGCTGATGCTGATTTTTTATTTTGGCGCCGCCTTTGCGCTGACCCGGCCGATGTTTGAGTCGTTGGCCGCTCCCTGGCTGACATTTGCGGCGGTACTGGCGCTGAAATATGATCATGAAGAAAAACTGCAGGATCTGCTCTGGGGCGTCGTCTTTGTTTCAGTGGCCTTTGTTCTCCGGCAGCAGTTGGGATTTTGCGCACTGGCATTTATCATTCTGCCCGTGATGAAGAAAAATTTGAAACATGTTTTGTGGGCGTCGGGGCTTGGTCTGATTTTTTTTGCTCTCGCCGGAATTCCCGATTACTTCATCAGAGGTCAGTTTCACTATTCGTTGCTGAACCTGACTCTTTATAATTTTGCGCATGGCTCGGATTACGGTAACCGGAGCATTGCATTTTACCCGCTGCTTATTGTTATCGTCACCTTAATGCCGTTTTTGATTAAGCGCTATCCGCCCGGGTTTACGGCGGGTGTGTTCCGGAAGTACCGCAGTCTTTTATTGTTTTTGGGATTATTTGTTTTTTTACATTCGCTCTTTCCGCAGAAATGGGAGCGATTTATTATTTCGGTGCTACCTTTGCTGCTGCTTTTGGTTTTTCCGTTTCTTTATCATTTACAACAGAATTTTAAACAACACCGGCTACGGCTGATTTTACTGTATGGTCTGAACGGAGTTTTGTTTTTTATTGCGAGTTTTTTTCCGGCTCAGAAAAATCTCATCGAAATGTCGCTGTATCTGAATGATCATCCTGAAATTAAAAAAGTCTACCGTATTGATCAGGTTCCTGAGTGGATTACAGAAGCTTTTATACTGAGCAAAAACTTTCAGTTTGTTGACGTAACCGCAACCGAACTTGCGGCTGTTGATTGGGCCGATTGCAGCCGTATGCTGGTACTGAGCCAGCAACAGCTCGAAGCCAACAAGCAATTGACCGACCGTTTACAGATCAAGGCCGGTTTTAATGTTAACCTCATCGAGCAGTTGGCTTATTTTGCCAATCCTAAAAATAATATAAGGCGCGTCAGGCTCAATCTTTATTCGGGGTGCCGTTGATTTATTTGTGTTTATGAATGGCCGTGCCGAGATGAATGCCGACTTCATCGAGTTCGTCCTGAACGCCCCACAGTTTTGAAATCAATTTGGGTGAGTGCGAACTGATATAAGCCATGATAAGATTTTTCAGAAGCCGACCGGCAAAAATAACCAGAAGGACATCCATAAACGGCGTATGTGCAAGACTCGCCAGAATAACAGCGGGATGCTGCATAACCGGCATTGCGGCCACAACAAATACCAGAATCAGTCCGTAACTCATAAAAAATGCCTCTGACCAGCGCCACATGGCGCCCTGATTCAGGCCGGGGTAAATTTCAAGTGCCCATGGAAGACCGTGAGTTTTAATCAGGTAAAAAAACATCATGGCACCGATAGTTGAACCGATCGAAATGCAGAATGAAAGGTAAATCCATTTTTTTGGTTTTAGCATGGCGCTCGAAATTAAAATACCGTCTGTCGGCACGATAATGATAAATGCATCGATGAGGGCCAAAAATCCGATCAGCGGCGGGTACCATAGGCGATCCGTGAATCTCTGCAGAAACTGAACAGTGGCTTCCATCTTCTTTCGCAATCGCTTTTTAAAAGCCAAAATACCTTCTTATTCCTCATCATTTATAACAAAGATGTCTCATTATTAGACACCTTCTTTATTTAAACCCACCGCCACCATAATTAAAATAAAAAACCGTAACTTTTTGTGGGTCACCCCGTTATGTGTGCAGAAACAAACAAATAACCGGAGGATGTATGAAGAATTTATTAATGTCAGTGTTAGCCGTGACTATTTTGGTTGCAACAGCAGAAGCTAGACGAGACCAACATCGAGAGCAGAATCAACAAAATCGGATTCAGCAGGGTGTTCAATCGGGTGCATTAACCAAAAAAGAAACAAAGAAACTTCGCAAAGGTCAAAAACATATCGATCGTTTACAGGCCAAAGCAAAAGCGGACGGGGTGATTTCACCTGAAGAGAAAATGCGGATTGAAAAAGCGCAGGATCGTCAAAGTAAGCTGATTTACAAGCAGAAGCATGACGCCCAGAACAGAAATGATAATTCGGGTAGCGGTCAGGTTGCGCCACCGGTAGCGGCTCCAGAAACTAAGTAATAGACAATTAAAGTAGTTTAGGTTTTGCTGTTATGAGATGGCAAACGATCAAGATCTGATACTGATTAAATTAATTTCGGAAGGAGACTCAAAAAGTTTTGAGTCTCTGATGCTGAAGTATCAGAAACTGGTTTACGGTTACAGTTTTAAAATGCTCAAAGATAAACAGAAAGCAGAAGACGTAACACAAGAGGCCTGGATGAGAGTCATTAAGAATTCTCAAAATTTTAAACAGACCGGAAGCGTAAAAGCCTGGATTTTAAGTATTACACGCAATTTGGTCATCGATGAATTCAGACAATCTAAAAAATGGGTTGAGCTGGAAGATGAAAAATGGGACGCAATAGAAGATACCCAAAGTGATTTAGAAAGTCTGTTCGCAGAGCATGAACGCGGCGAAGCACTCAAAGCCGCATTTGAAGGTCTTGCTGAAAATCAGAAAATTATTTTATCAATGGTTCTAATTGAAGAACTGAATCAGTCAGAAGTGGCTGTAAAGCTCGGAATATCGGTGGGGGCCGTGAAAGCCTCATTATTCCGGGCACGTGAAAGCCTGAAAAAGGCGTTAGGTGTGAAATGAACAAGTTTGATTCTTTTTTTTCTGAAGAACCCGATTCGGAGATCGCTCTCAATCAGCGAATTCTGAAACGTGCTGCTTCAGAGCTTGAATTGAACCGCGTTGCGAAAAGCCGAAGGCGATGGCTGGGGTATCTTGCACCGTTAACGGCAGCGCTCGCCGGTATTTCCGTATTTAAACTGGTGGTCCGAAAAGAGACCGACCTGGTTGCGATGAATTCGGAGCATATTGAGTTTATGAACGATCTGATTGAAGATGAAGATGCATTCGAGATTATTGATAATCTGTCATTACTCGAAGAGTTGGAGCTGATCGAAGAATTCGAGGTGGAAGATGTCTGAACCGATTAAAAAAGCCGAAGTGCAGAAATTGGATGATGAAATTATCAGGAATTTCGAATTATTACAGAATCTGGATGTGCTGGAAGACACGGATCTCTGGGATGACTTGCTCGGGCTTGTGCTGGCAGACGGCACGGATGCGGGCGATCTGATGGAAAGTGAGAAGTAACATGAACAGACGTCAATTGCTGATCTCTTTTGCGCTGTTAACCGTGGCAGCAAAGCTCAATGCACAGGAGCCGTCTCAGGATTCTGCACGTGAGCGCTGGAACCGTCTTTCGGACGAGGAAAAGGCCGCTCTACGCGAAAAATGGAAAAAATTTCAGTCGTTACCTCCTGAAAAAAAAGAAAAAATACGCGCGTCACTGAGTAAATTTAAAAAACTTGATCCTGAACAGCGGGCCCGCATAAAAGAAAATTTGGCGAAATGGAAAGCCTTGCCGCCGGAAAAGCGTGAAGAGCTTAAACAGAAATTTAAAAAACTGAATAATCTCGATCCTGAGAAAAAACGGCATTTAAGGGAGCGTTTCAACAAGTGGAATAAAATGAGCCCTGAACAAAAAGACCGGTTCCGTCAAAGAGCAAAAAAAAGACGCCGGTCGTAACGGTTTATGAAAATCACGGGTGAATATTTTCTGATCCTCGGTTTTATGCTCGTGGTTTTGCCGCTAACGGCGCGTGCCGAATTCGGTTTTGAAGTGAGCCGTGATCTGTCGGCAACCGCCAATGCCGGTCAGGTCTCACTCCTCTATTCGCGTGAGGCGTTCGTCGACAAAGAAACCGATATCGTGGGTCTGATGAACAACTGGCAATACGATTATTCAGGTTCCGTTGCCAACGTCAATTTGAATTCGGCGCTCAGTGATTTTGAAATTAAAACCCAGTCACATGAGCTCAGTTATGACATGAATTTCTATGAAACGCTGACGCTCTCGCTGAAAGCCATGCTGAAAACCTATAACGTCGATGAGGCCCGTCAGAGTCTTTTTTCGATAGGCACGTATTATCAGTTGGGCGACTTTCAAGTAGGACTGGTTGGGACCACAGCTGATACCAATCAGATCCAGGATGTCGAAATTCTGGGGACCAATTACCGCGATGACATTAAATTCAACCGGCGCTCGAGTTCGTATTATGTCAGTTACAGTTTTACGAAGTCGCTGATGGCGTCGCTTAATTACACTCAGTACACATACGATAAAAATCTCGATAACAGCTATGCTTTGCTGACGACTATTCCGTTTTTAAACAGGGGCACAGCGGCTGTTGCAAATGAAATCAGTTCGCAATTGAAAAACAGCTTTGATCTGACCACATCCTTTATTGCCGGCGGCGGCTGGCTCTTGACGTTCGGGGTAGGGCAGTCACAAGAGGCCCTGAGTCCGGCTGCAAAATCCAACAATGTTTCAGTGGGAGCGGATTACGAATTGGTGCGGCCCGAAGCACGTTACCGGGTATTTGCGATTTTTGACGTGGGTAAAACGCCGGACGTCGACGGATCATCGAACTCCGGTCAGATCGGTTTCGGAATCAATTACTGAGTTTACTTTTTTTCCTTAAGCGCGAGCTTATAGCCGGCACTCAAAACTGTTTCGATCTGCACTTCGCTTTGAATCAGTTTTTTTCTTAAATGGCTGACGTGTGCATCGACGGTTCGTGACGTGATGAATTTATCGATTCCCCATACACGGTCAATAATAACTTCACGGGTATAAACCTGACCGGGGCGGGAGATAAGCAGCCGTAAAATTTTAAATTCAAAGGGCGTCAGCTCGACGTTGATTCGTTGTTCGTTTTTCAGAAGTATTTGCACCGTCATTTTGTCGAGATCGATCAGTATATCGCGGTATTCAAGTACGGATTTTTCAATCATAAAAGACTGCGCGGTTCGCAGGCGGGCTTCGATACGGGCACGGATCTCACTCGCGTCGGTCGGCTTCAGAATGTAATCGTCGGCCCCGACACCGAAGGCTGCGACTTTTGTAATAATGTCGCTGTCAGAACTCAGGATCATAACCGGTACGAAACGGGGAGCGAGATATTCTTTTAAACGTGGTAATATTTTGAGGCCGTTTCCGTCAGGAAGTTGAACGTCGAGTAAAATCAGATCAAAGTGATCGCGGCCGTTTTCTGTAATTCGCAACGCATCGTTAGTGCTCGACACAAACGTGATTGAATGCTCTTTCAGAATGGTAGAAAGATAAGCCTGAAAATCCTGCGAATCTTCAATGCAGAGAATGCGCGCCATGGGCTAGACCGTACCACATGTTGCGTTTTCTTCAACAAAATATGACAGGGGTTCAATAAGAATAGCGTCAACTAAAGACGTGAAGGAGTACCCAAAAATGAACATGGATGATTCATCAAACCTCTACTACTGACCACCTGATGAAAAGATTTTCACAAAATTGCTAAGCTAACCGGACAAGGAAGTCCCGAGGAGCTTTATGAGTATGGAACACAATGTTAAGAAAATTCTAATCGTTGAAGACGATTTGGCGCTCAAGCCGATCTGGGAGAAATTTTTCAGATTGTTCAGCGATCGGTTGATGCTTGAGTGGGCTGTCAGCTGCGAAGAAGCCATCAAGATGGTGCAAGCCGCGAGTGAATCAAACAAGAACTACTTTTTAATTATTTCAGATATATTTTTGGCCGGCTCTAAGACCGGAATTCAACTGGTCAGTTCTCAGGAAGTGATTTCGAGTGGCGCAAAAACAGTTTTAATTTCAGCAGCTGACCGTGATGACGTCATCAGCAAGTTCGGTCATTTGGTTCGTGATACAACAGTTATTTCAAAACCGTTCAGTTTCAAACTGTATAACCCGGTTTTCAGAAAACTTTTAAACGGTCATCTGAGCGAAAGTCAGGTGAACTATGAAAAATAATTCCGTTTACAAAAAAGTTGTGATTGTAACAGGCTGCGGGTCCGGTATCGGTCTTGAACTTGCAAAAAAACTATATGACCGGCTTGATCTCCGGGTGGTCGCGACGGCGCGTAAAAAAACTCTTGAGCAGGTCCGAAAAATTTTTAACGAGACCGAACGTTTTATTATGCGCGAACTCGATGTGACCGATGATGACAATATTTACTCACTCATACATGAAATCACTTTATTGTGGGGCCGGGTGGATGTGATTATCAACAATGCGGCCGTGTGTTTTAGGGCTGTTATTGAACACATGGATTTCGAGGCCGAGCTGCTGCAGCTTAAAACCAATTATCTGGGGCCTATGGCGCTGACCCGTTCGGTTTTGCCGATTATGCGGGAGCAGCGATCAGGTCTGATTATCAATGTGTCGTCCGTGTCCGGAATGCTCGCAATGCCGACAATGGGTTCGTACAGCGCTTCAAAACATGCGCTTGAGGGGGCCACGGAAGCCCTTTGGTACGAGGCGCGGCCGTTCGGGATAAAAGTCAATCTTGTGCAGCTCGGATTCATCAACTCGTCATCGTTTAAACGGGTGGTGCTGTCGAACAAAGCCGAACTCAGCATGGCGCTCGGGGGACCTCACTCCGAGTACTACCGGTCGATGACTCCGATGATTGAAAAATTGATGGCTTTTTCTTTTTTTTCGTCTGCGAAAATCGCCGGCAAAGTTCTGAAACTGATCGATAAACCGCGTAGCCGCCTGCGCGTACCGCTGACTCCCGACGCCATTGTTTTCAGTCTGCTGCGGAAATTCGTGCCGGCCAGAATTTTTAATCGGGTTCTCTATCTGCTTCTGCCCGGATCAATGAGATGGGGCGGGCTGTGGAAAGCCGGAAAGGCGCATCGTCTGTCATCAAAAAACAGCCGAACGAATCCTTATAATAACAACCCACTTAGCGGTGGAGAAAGACAGGAAGCATGAATTATTTAACAGGGGCGGTGATGTCGTCGAATTTAATTTCCATTTCGGAAGACCGCGATATTGAAACAGCGGACGGTTTAATGAAAATCAATAAAATCAGACATCTTCCGGTGGTCAATTCAAACAATGAACTTTCGGGCATTATTTCAACCAAGGATGTGGCGGCGGCTGCCGATAAGCGAAAGCCGATCAAGTCCATCATGACCAGTCCGGTGCGTATTGTAAAAAAGAGCGCCAATGTTAAATCGGTCATTGAAATTATGCTGAAGCATAAAATTTGCTCAGTGCTGGTTGCCAATGAGGACGATGTCGTCGGTATCGTGACAACGGACGATCTCCTGAAGCTGTTGTCCGAAGTGATTGAAGACAGCGACAGCCTCGAAAAGATGGATGTTTCTTCGTTTTTTGATGACACGTGGTCAAGTCAGATATGAAGAGATGCTGCTTGAAATAGATAAACGCTGATGGCATAAGACGGTATGACTTTTACTGATGATGGCCAGGACAGTACAAAAAAAAAGAAATCAGCCGTTTTGGTCGGAATTCAGCTTCCAGGGACGACAAACAGCGAGCTCGAAAGTTCGCTGGCGGAGCTCGCGCGCTTAGTGACGACGTTGGGTTACAATGTCGTCGGTCGCGTCAGTCAGAAAAGAAGCTCAGCCAAATCCTTTAATGTACTCGGTGACGGAAAGCTCGCCGAGCTCGCCGAATGGACCGGGGGTACCGGTAAGGTGGCCAGTGTCGTCATCCACAAAAAGAGCAAAGCGGCGCTGAAGTGGGAAGAGGACGAAAAATCTAAAAGTATTGAAGCGGATGAAGATGCGTCCGAAATGACCGAGGAAAATGACGAAGAAAAAGAATCCATAGCTGCGGAACATAAGAATTCAGCAGACGTTGTGGTTGTGGATGCAGAACTTTCGCCGTCGCAGTTGCGAAATCTGGAGAGCGTAACCGGCGTTCCGGTTCTGGATCGTACAGGTGTTATTATTGAAATATTTTCGCGTCACGCCCGCACGAAAGCGGCGCGCTTGCAGGTCGAAATTGCACGCCTCGCCTACGTAGCCCCCCGTCTGCGTGAAACAGGCGGAGGAGAAGACCGCGGCGGCGGCGGTGTCGGCGGTAAAGGGGCCGGTGAAACCAGTCTTGAACTCGATAAGCGGCGGATACGCGACCGCATTAAAGAATTAAAAATTGAACTCGAATCCATCGGCAACGAACATCTGCAGCGCCGTGCACGGCGCGAGCAGGAAATTACAATTGCTCTCGTCGGCTACACAAACGCCGGAAAGTCATCGCTTATGCGGGCCATGACCGGCAGCGAAGTCTTAATTGCCGATAAATTATTTGCGACACTCGATACCACCATCAGACCGCTTTATCCGGAGTCGCGCCCGAAAATTCTTGTTTCGGATACCGTGGGGTTTATCAAAAAACTTCCGCATGATCTGGTGGCCTCATTCAAATCAACACTGGACGAAGCACTTCATGCTTCGCTGTTGCTGTTTGTGGTCGACTCAGCCGACCCTTCATTCCGATCGCAACTCGAAGTAACGCAAACCGTTCTGTCGGAAGTCGGAGCGACCGAAGTGCCGCGTCTTCTGATTTTGAATAAGCAGGATTGTCTGACCGCTGAAGAGACAATCAAATTGCAAAATGAGTTTCCGGATGCTCTTTTTATTTCGACCCGCCGACCCGAAGACATCAAACGCCTGCGTGAAAAAATTCTCAGTTATTTTGAAAGTGACATGGTCGATGAGGATCTTTTTATTCCTTATACCGCCAAAGGTATCATCGGTGACATTCGCGCGAAAATGCGCGTACTGGGTGAATCTTATGACGAAAAGGGCGTGACTTTAAAGGTGAGGGCTTCTACTGATCGCCTTGATCAAATCAAAAGAAAAATCGAAAGCGGACGGGTATAAGATACCCGAACGTTCAGAATGCGGACCGATAGAACTCTGATAGCAACACACTCATTGCAGTCTACCGGGTATAAATATTGAATTATCACTAAGATTAACTGGGGGTATCAATGTTTGATTCCAATATACACGTAAACAAAGATTTAGTTTCGATTATGCACCTCTCTGAAAAAATCAAGGCGATTTCCGGAATTTTCGGAATACCGCAAGGCGAAGAGCCCGAATACACCCTGGTGCGATCGTCCGGCGAAAAAGAAATCCGGAGATATTCACCCTTAACTCTTGCTTCTATCTCAATTCCGTTTGAAGGCCGTTCTGAAAGCGCCCGGGATCAGGCTTACAGCGCCCTCAGCCGCTACCATTTCGGAAATAACGGTGAGGCCGAACACATTGATTTAACAGCGTCCATTCTGCACGAAGAGACCCGCCTCGAAGACAATGAAGGTTTTGTCACAATGAGCTTTATTCTGCCTCAGCAATTCGATGTTAAGTCGGCACCGCGGCCGCTGGATCATCGCATTAAATTGCATCGTAAAATGTCTCAGATGGTGGCCTGCCGCTCTTTCAGCGGACCGACTGATGAACAGAAAATTCAGAAATACTCGGCCGAACTCCGGAAGTGGATCAGTCAGTACAGCTCCTATAAGGCCGACCCGCAGATCAAAGTGGCGGAATACAGCCGACCCCAGACCCTCTCATTTTTAAGAAAAAACGAAGTCCAGATCGATATCAAAACCGTGAGCTGATCGAGTAGCCCTGGTTTGGCCCTGAGCGCGGAAACTGCATTAGAAGTGACTGTGAGCTTCAATGCAATTTTAACGCTTTTGGGAGTCTTTTTATGAATAAACTGTTAGCAATTTTGGTCCTCCTGTCAGTATCCTCGACAACTTTCGCGGCGACCTGCAAGAACTTTACGATGAGTATCGGAACCATTGGCGGATACGAGATCAGTTTTTCTAATATTTGTAACAGCGACTACGCCTCGACGATGAGTATGGCGGTTTCAGTAGATGGTAAACGTGTTGAAGTCGACTCCGGCACGCTTTCGTCAGAAGAGGTTGACGTCAGACAGGCGATTTCACTGCGACTGACCGAAGGGCTTTCCGGCAGCGACGCACGAGCCATTTTGAATGTTATCGGCCCGGCACTCCAAAGCGGAGACGCTGCTCAGGCCAAAATCTCACTTATCGATTTAGTTTTAAGCGATCAAACAAAGTAGTTGGTGCGCGAAGGGGGACTTGAACCCCCACACCTCTCGGCTTACGCACCTCAAGCGTACGTGTCTACCAATTCCACCATCCGCGCATTTTATCCAGATGAAGACCCACTATTTTTGTCATAATCGTTTAAGGCGGTCAACGCCTTATCTCTCAATACTTAAGTCGAACCTTCGATAAGTTTCTCTTATAGTTATAATTTTATACATTTTTTTAACTTTCTTAACCTGAACAGGGCTAGGTCGGCGTCTTACTTACAAGAGCACGGACGCTCTGACCGACGGAATAACAAGATGACTAGGATGGTTGTCTAAAGCCGTCTCCCCTAAGCATAGGAGTTGTGATGGGTGAGTTGTATTATGTGTTTGTTTTTTGTGCTTTTTACTCGAGCGTTGTCGGCCTCTCCCTCTGGCTTACATTAGCAGATCGGGTAAAAGTTAAAGTTGTGAAGGTTCATAAGAGTCTTTAAGAACGACCTCTTGGGTTTGGTGGTTCCCCACTTGGTCTTCTTCAGCGGTAGCGACGAGCTACCGCTTTTTTTTTGCTTTTTTCAGGCGTTTTTGAGCTGTACGGTTCGGCCGGAACCTGTTCCGGGATAAACTTTTTGATTAGCGCCAGGGTACGCAAAACCGTTAATAAAAACCCGGCGCGGACCATTTGATTTATTGGGCTCGCTTCCATGAATCGCGTAAGGGTGAAAGAACGCCACATCTCCCGGCTGCATCATCAACGGCACGGCCGATTTTACATCGAACAAGCTGGTGGGATTTTTTTGTTTTTCAAGTTCAAGGTATCCGAGCCGGGTACTGTAAGGGACGAACGAAACCGGGCCGCTTTCGGGGGTGACCTCGTCAATGGCCATCAGTGTCTGCACATAACTTCCGCGCCCATCCACATCAATCCAGTCCTGACTGCCGGCGCCGCGATGTTGGCAGTCCTGATGCCAGTCAAACATGACGGCATCACCGGGAAGCTTGTAATGTCCCTGACAAATCAGCTGTTCGAATTTTTCGGTTTTGAGAAGTTGGCTACAAGGGCCGAGCAGGCGGGAGTCTTCGCCGAACCGGAGAAGGTTCGGTTCGGCGGCGCCCATCCACACGATGCGATCTATGCGCTTTCCTTCAACGACAAATTGCGAACCCAGGTGTTCGCAGGTTTTGCCCAGTTCAAGTGCGATGTTCTGAAGGCGGTCAAAAGATTTTTTAATTTCAGAAATTTCCTGTTCGTTAAACAGGCGTTTCAGAACAATAAAACCCACGTCATAAAAATCGTGCACTTGTTGAGGAGACAGGAAATTTGTCATGGATAAAATATAGGGAATTCAACTGCAGATGACAACAATAAAGATATTCAAATCCGGTTCTATCCATGTTACAGGAGGTGCATGAAATTAGATGAACTTAAATTTGATTACCCGGAAGAACTCATTGCAACAAGTCCGGTCAGACCCACTCGCGTCATGTGGGTGAACGAAGGCGAACCGCCGCGTGAGATTTCCATTCCGGAACTTCTGAATTCAATTCCGGCCGGGGATGTTCTTGTCGTGAACAATACAAAAGTATTAAAGCGCCGGGTTTTTACGGATCACGAGGTTGAAGTTCTTTTTTTAGACCAGGTCGATCAAACTGAAAATTCAAACACCTGGAAAGTGCTTTTCCCGTCAAAAAAAAATGCAGTGGGTGATGTCTTTCAGCTCCCGAACGGTTTCAAGATGAAGTTGATCGAAAAAGGCCGACCGCAACTTGTGGAGGTCACACCGAAAATTTCAGATGCGGATTTTGCTGACATCGCCGAGCTGCCGCTGCCGCCTTACATTCAAAAAGCCCGCACCGACCGCCATACCGTCCGGGCTGATGAATCCTGGTATCAGAGTGCCTGGGCCACAGAGCCGGGGAGTATGGCCGCACCGACTGCCAGCCTGCATTTCACGGCAACGGATCTCGACGGGCTCAAAAAGCGCGGTGTTGAAGTGCTTGAACTGACACTGCATGTGGGAATGGGCACGTTTTTACCGGTGGTAACAGACGATCTGAATGATCATCGGATGCATTCCGAAGAGTATCAGATATCTGAAGAAAATTGGCAGCGGATTTTAACGGCAAAATTGCGGAAAAATAAAATCTGGGCACTCGGAACCACGACGACGCGGGTGCTTGAAACCATTGCGCGGACCAATCGGAAAAAGGGCGCGACCACTTTACTTTTACAGCCCGGGAGCGATTTTAATATTGTCGACCGACTTCTGACGAATTTTCATCAGCCGGAATCCACGCTGCTCGCTCTTGTTGCCAGTTTTACGAGCTTAGAACAGGTTAAACAAAACTACAGTTGGGCCATTGAAAGAAAATTCCGGCTTTTTAGTTATGGTGACTTATCGGTGTGGATCAAGTAAAAAAAATAAATGAAAATCGGCCAGTTTAAACTCCATAAAAAAATCGATAAAGCGCGCAGAGCAACGTTTATGACGGCCCACGGAAGTTTCGAGACGCCGTGCTTTATGGCGGTCGGCACGAAAGCCACAGTTAAGGCCATGACTCCCGAAGAACTTAAAACGCTCGGTGCACAGGTTGTGCTGGGTAATACCTATCATCTACATTTGCGTCCGGGTGAAAAACTCATCAAAAAAATGGGCGGGCTGCACAAGTTTATGAACTGGCACGGTCCTATACTGACCGACTCCGGCGGTTTTCAGGTTTTCTCCCTTTCGGGACTGCGTAAAATGTCGGAAGAAGGGGTGGAGTTCAACTCTCATCTTGACGGCGCCAAACATTTTTTATCGCCTGAAAAAAGTATGGAAATTCAAATGGATTTGGGCTCCGATATTATTATGGCGTTTGATGAATGCCTGCAGTATCCGGCCACTGATGACGACATTAAGCGCTCGATGGATCTGACTCATCGGTGGCTCATTCGGTCGCACAAAGCCATGACCCGTGAAGAAAGTCTGCTGTTCGGTATCGTTCAGGGCGGGCTCAGCCTGGAACACCGCAAGTACTCGCTTCAGCAGGTGACCAGCGTGGATCTTCCCGGTTATGCACTCGGCGGTTTTTCAGTGGGTGAACCGATTCATCTGATGCATGAAATGCTGCCTGAAATTGCGCCACTCATGCCGGAAAATAAACCCCGCTACCTGATGGGTGTCGGAACGCCGCTCGACCTGATCATTTCAATTGATTCGGGAATCGATATGTTTGACTGTGTTTTGCCGACAAGAGTTGCACGAAACGGAACTCTTTACACCTGGAGCGGTAAGGTCAGTATCAAGCGCCAGGAGTATAAAGAAGATTCTGGGCCATTAGACCCGGAATGTGATTGTTATACGTGCAAAAATTATTCGCGCGCTTATCTTCGTCATCTTTTTTTAAGTGGTGAAATATTAGGCTCAAGACTGAACACCATTCACAATTTGCACTTCTACATGAGCGTGATGGCAAAAGCGCGCTTAGCGATCGAACAAAACCGCTGGGCTGAATACCGCGATGACTGCCTAACGCGATTTGTAAGATCTGACAAACAAATCTAGCATTTACTTGATATCAATTCTGTTTAAGTGTTCAATTTTACTTTAAGTTTTTCGGATTTAATGTTTCGACTTTTTGAAAGAGGTTTTCATGTTAAAAGTTTTATTCAGTTCGCTTTCCGCGACTTTGGCGCAGGCACAGGTCGGTGTTGCAACAGATACTCCGCCGCAGGCGCCGGCCTGGATGCAGTTCGTTCCATTCGTTATCATCATCGGTGTTTTTTATTTTTTTCTGATCAGACCGCAGGCGAAAAAGCAGAAAGAAACCAATGAGTTTCTTTTAAGTCTGAAGAATGGCGATCTCGTTATTACCCAGTCCGGAATTTTAGGACGTATCACCGGCCTGACTGACACAGTGGCCACATTAGAAGTTGACCGCGAAGTTCATATTAAGGTTTTACGTTCTCAGGTTTCAATGCCGCAATCTGTTTTACAAGCTAAGAAAGAAGGAAAATAAACATGGAAGGTTTACGATCAAGAACATGGTTAGCCATCATCGGGGTTCTCGCAGCGATTGCTTTTGTCGTTCCCAATTTTGTCGATGTAAGCCGCTTGGCCTGGTGGCCGGCTGCTAAATTAAATTACGGACTCGATATTCAGGGAGGTCTTCACCTCGTTATGGGTGTTGATGTCGACGGAGTTGTGGCGACATCTGTCGTGCGTCAGACGCAGGCTCTGAAGTCGGAATTTGCGAAAGAAAATATCGTTATTAAAGATTTTAAAACGACTCGCGCAAAGGAAGGTCAGTTTTCTGTCGGAGTTAATTCGATTGAAGATGCAAAAAAAGTTGAAGCTTATATTCAGAAAAATTATGCGACAACGCTTCAGGTTCTCGCAAGTAATGCGAATGAAGTTGAGCTGAAATATTTTGACGCTAATATGCTCGAACAGAAACAGAATGTTATTCGTCAGGCTATCGAGACGATCCGCAATCGTATCGATGAATTCGGTGTGGCTGAGCCCTCGATTACACAGCAGGGTGCCGACCGCATTTTGGTTCAGCTTCCCGGCATGGCCGATGCTGAAAAAGCCAAGCAGCTGATCAATACGACGGCCCGTCTTGACTTTATGATCGTCTCTTATGAAAAACCGCCTGAGCAACTGCGCGCTCTGATTGCCGACGCTGAAAAGGCAGGTAATTATTCGATGGCCACTCTGAAGTACTCGGAGTATGTGGCGAAGCTGAACCAGGACCTCAGCGGCAAAATTCCGCCGAAGACCGTGGTTTATTTTGAGCGAACAGGAAATGCAAAAAACCTCGAGGCCGGAGCAACTCCGTATCTTCTTAAAACCGATACCGACTTAGGCGGCGATTTGCTCGACAATGCAACTGTTGCATTCGGTCAGTACGGACAGCCTGAAGTTTCGTTGCGGTTTAATCCGATCGGTGCGACCAAATTCGGTGATCTGACCGGAACTCATATTAACGAGCAAATGGCGGTGGTTCTCGACAAAGTGGTTAAAACCGCGCCGAAAATCAATTCAAAAATTCCGAACGGGCAGGCGGTTATCACTCTCGGTTCAGCCAGCAATCGTGACGATCAGTTAAATGAAGCCAAGCTGATTGCTACCGCTCTTCGCGCGGGATCTCTGCCTGCGGCACTGGAGCAATTGGAAGAGCGACGAGTGGGACCTTCTCTCGGTAAAGATGCGCTCGATAAAGCGAAGCTCGGTTCTTATATCGGCTCGCTTCTGGTCGTTTTGTTTATGATCGGTTACTACAAGAGTATGGGTTTTATTTCAACAATCGGACTTGCAATCAATATTCTTTCGGTTTTTGCGCTGCTCGGTTCACTGGGCGCAACATTAACTCTTCCGGGAATTGCGGGTATGGCGCTGACGGTGGGCTTTGCGGTTGATGCCAATGTTTTGATTAACGAGCGGATTAAGGAAGAACTTCATAAAGGGGCTTCTATTAAATCAGCGATGCAGGAAGGTTATAACAAGGCGATGTCTGCGATTATTGACTCGAATATTACGGTTTCGGCCACGGCACTTATTTTACTGTATTTCGGTACGGGCCCGGTGCGGGGTTTTGCGGTCACGTTACTTGTGGGTATTGCAACAACGTTGTTTGCCAACGTCTTTGTTTCTAAAGTGATTGTGGATAATTTGGTGTATCGTTTTAATGTTAAGAAATTTTCGGTTTAGGAGATATTATGTCTAAAAATATACAAGAAGAATCTTTCGGCCGCTTCGACTTCGTTAAAAGTGTCGGGCTTTTCGGCGGTATTTCAGTGTTTCTCGTGGTGATTTCTTTAATTTATCTGGCTGCGCGCGGAATCAATTACGGTATCGATTTTAAAGGCGGTACCGAAATTCAGGTTAAGTTCAGTAAACCGGTTACAACCGAAGAGCTGCGAAAGTCGGTTGAAGGCATGCATCTCGGTGAAGTCGGTGTGCAGAGCTTCGGTGACGGCAGCGAGTACGTGATTCGTTTTGTCGGTGAAAAGGGTGCTGATGACAAGGAGACGAACACGAAATTAAATTCGTCTATTAATTTGGTGAAAGAAAAATTGAACTCTCAGTTTGCGGCGAACGGTGTTGAGATCAGACGGGTTGATACCGTCGGACCACAGGTCGGCGCTGAGCTGAAGAGAAACGGTTTTCTGGCGGTCTTCTACTGCCTGCTCGTTATCCTGATTTATATTTCAATTCGGTTTGACTACAAATTCGGTCCGGGCGCAGTGGCCTGTCTGTTTCATGATGCGGTTATTACCCTTGCGATCTTCATGCTGGTCGGAAAGGAAGTGAATGTACCTATTTTAGCGGCCATTCTTTCATTGATCGGCTTTTCGCTGAATGACACGATCGTGGTTTTTGACCGGATTCGTGAAACGGAGCATTTATTTAAAGACAGGGGTTATGCATTTATCATTAATCGCTCTATCAACGACATGCTGAGCCGGACGCTCATTACATCGGGTACGGTGTTTGTTACGGCTGTCTGTCTTTATGTATTTGCAGGTGGCGTGGTTTCAGACATCGCTTTCGCGATTTCAATCGGTATCTTTTTCGGAACCTATTCTTCAATTTACGTTGCGGCTCCGTTAATTTTGGTCATGGAAAAACTCAAATTGTCTCCTCGGGCAGTTTAAGCTTAACGGTTAAGGGATTTAAATGGCTGACTGGAAAGAAAGATCAACGGGAACGCCCAAACCTATCGGGCCTTTCCCGGACCTGATTGCGCGGGTTTTAGCCTCGCGCGGTCTTGATCAGTCGCAGTTAGAGGAGCTACTTAATCCGAAACTGAGTGAGTTGAAAGATCCCTTTTCAATGCTGGGAATGAGCCGGGCCGTTGAACGGCTTGTTCAGGCCTATAAAAATGATGAAAAAATCTGTATCTACGCTGATTTCGATCTGGATGGAACCAGCGGGCTTGCGATTTTAAAGCAGGGTTTTGAAAAAATCGGTTTTAAACACGTCAGTTACTATCAGCCAAAACGGCTCAGTGAAGGTTACGGTTTTCATGCTAACGCCGTGGAAGAACTTAAAAATTCGGGAGTTTCGTTAATCGTCACAGTGGATGTGGGAATTACCTCGTTTAAGGCGTTTGAAAAAGCAAATGAACTGGGAGTTGACGCTATTCTTACAGATCATCACCTTCCGGCAGAAGAGCTTCCGAAGGCGTTTACGATTGTGAATCCGAATCAGAAAGACTGCAAATCGGGTCTCGGTTATTTGTGCGGAGCGGGTGTTGCCTTTTATCTTTTAAGAGCCGTAAAACGGGCGTTTTTTGACGATTCTGATTTGCCGAAAAATGAATGGGATTTAAAAGAGGTTCTTGAATTCTTTTGTATCGGAACACTGACGGATATGGTGCCGCTGATCGGCGATAACCGGGTACTGGTTAAATACGGTCTTAAAGCGCTGGCCACAACTCAAAAGCCGGGCCTGAAGTCGCTCCTTGAGGCGCTTAAGCTCGACGGGCGCGAGCTCACCTCGCAGGATGTGGCCATTCGGTTTGCGCCGAAACTGAATGCATTGTCGCGAATGGAATCTGATATTCTGCCGGCACATATTTATCTTGAAACGGACTACAAAAAGTCCGAAAAAATGGTTTATCGGATTTTAGAAAATAATGAAACGCGGCAGAGCCTTCAGAGTGATGCCGAAGTCAAAGCGTTTAAAATGCTGGAGAACTGGACCGAACCGGATTTTGTGTTTGTCAGTTCACCGCTTTTTCACCGTGGTATTATCGGCCTGATTGCGACGAAATTGGCGCAGCATTATAATCGTCCGGCTTTTGTCGGCTCTGAAAATTCAGAGGCGATGATTGTCGGTAGTTCGCGTACGCCGCCCGGCTCTGAAATCAGTCTGGTTGCGGCTCTTAAAGGTGCTGAGGCTTCGCTGAATCGTTACGGCGGTCATGCGGCGGCGGCCGGTTTTGAACTGCCTGCAAAAAATCAACTGAAATTCGTAAGTGAACTCAGTCATTATTTTCAGACAATGAAGGCTCAGAATCAAAGTGTCGAAATTGATTTTGATACTGAGGCCGAGCTATCTGAAGTCAATACGAGCGTTATGAAATGGTACGACTTTATCGGTCCGTTCGGGGTCGGTTTTAATATTCCGCTTATAAAGTTCAATCAGGTTTCGCTTGAGTCCATCAAAGAACTCCGCGGCGGTCATTTTAAACTGAATTTTTCTGATTCGGCCCGGCACCATAAGGTGGACGGCCTGATGTTTTCGCCGAGTGATAATTTAAAAAGTATTTTAAGTCTGGGCGGGAAGTATCAGATGCTCAGTGAACTGCAATGGAACTATTTTAACGGACGAAAATCCATTCAACTGCTGGTCAGGGATTTAAAACATTTATGAGTAAAAAAAAAGATTCAGTGGTTTTGCTTTCAGCCGGGCTTGATTCAACAGTTAATTTTTATGCCGCCCTCAATGATTCGAATGTGGTTATGGCTTTGACTTTTAATTATGGCCAGAAAGCGGCCGCTAAAGAAATGGCCTGTGCCCGAAAGTTAGCTGATGAAAAAAAGATCCGTCACCAGGTGGTGGATTTACCGTGGCTTAAAGATCTCGGAAAATCGGCGTTAACGCATGATAATCTGACGGTGCCGCTCGGTAAAAATGTATCAATCGACAATGTCAAGGTTTCGGAAGCCACTGCGAAATCGGTTTGGGTTCCGAACCGAAACGCTATTTTTTTAAGTATTGCAGCCGGGTTTGCGGAAAGTCTTTCAGCTGAGGTGATTGTTCCCGGTTTTAACCTTGAAGAGGCGACGACGTTTCCCGACAACAGCCTTGATTTCATCCGCTCAATGCGAAAAAGTTTCAGTTATTCAACCCAGAATAAGATCGATATTCAGTGTTATACAATTGCGATGAGTAAAATTGAAATTGTCGAACTCGGGAAAAAACTTCTGGTTCCGTTTGAAAATATCTGGCCTTGTTATCAGGCCAAAGACCGCTGGTGCGGAGAGTGTGAGTCGTGTAAACGAACTAAGCGTGCCTTTTTGGCGGCTCGGCTTGATTTCAAACATCTTTTTGAGAAATTCTGAAATGAAATATAAATTTATTAAAAAGAAAATTAATTATAATGGCTCTGAACTGAAACCCCTCTATGCTTACGTCCATCATCAGTTACACGGCGACTCGATCGTGGCTTTTGCAGGCTCCTGCGATGTAACACTGGATCATATGGTCGATGCCGAAGATTTCGTTGTCGGTGCAAAGATCAAGGCCGACTGCATGCTGCACTTTATTGTTGAAATGTTCGGGCAGAATCTGATGACGGCCGTTTCGCTGCAAAGACTGCTTGTCAGCATCGTTCAAAGCCATCTGATGGGCGCGGGCGTGACGCTCATCCGTAAAGGCGATGACCTGTATTTAAAAAATAAAAAGCTGAGTGTTTCTATTGCCTCGTGTTCGGCCGTATCAAGCCAGATTCATCTGGGAATTAATATTGAAAATGGCGGAACGCCGGTGCCTACCTGTGCGTTAAAAGACTTTTCGATTGAACCGGTTAAGTTTGCAACCGCAATTATGGAAAAATTCACGTCTGAATATATTTCGATTGTAGAGGCTACTCAAAAAGTGCGTCCGCTGCAGTAATCAATTGCGGAAGACAAAATAAACAGCTCCGATCAGGCACAGGGCTGCCCACAAATGATCAAGCTTGAGTGAGATTCCCATATACCAGTAACTGAATCCGGCAAACACGACCAGCGTAATAATTTCCTGCATAATTTTCAGCTGTGGAAGCGAAAAATAGTCAGAACCCATCCGGTTTGCAGGAACCTGAAAGCAGTATTCCGCAAAAGCGATTCCCCAACTGATCAGAATAACGATCCAGAGCGGGGATTGCTTCAGCGACTTCAGATGCCCGTACCAGGCAAATGTCATAAACACATTTGCGATCGAGAGCAGAATAACAGGCCAGATCCGCATCATCACAGTCAGGCCTCTTCTGCCGGAGCGGAGTCGTTCACCTTAATTTTAGTGGTGGCGTAAGCATGGTTGCAGAGAAGGCTCGCGATACGGCGATATTCGCTCAGTAAATCGAGGTGAATTGAACTCGTATTGATCGATTCGCGTAAACCCTGATTAAGGCGGTAGATGTGGTTTTCGCGGTATTGAAGTTCGGTTTTAGCCAGTTCCCGCTTCAGTTGAATGGCCAATTCACACATTTTCGGGTTATCGTAGGCATTGATTCCCATAGAGGCCACTTTAACAACTTGGGACTGCATGGCCTGAATTTCGGCAAGCCCCTGCGGTGAGAATTCAAGCTTAAGGGCGTGTTTTTTTATCGCCAGCGTGCGGATATTGATATCAATCGAATCGGCAGCCCGCTCAAGATCGCTTATGAACATAATCATGTTCATAATATTCTGATGAACGACCGTATTGCTTTTATTGGCATGATCGAGCAAAAACATTTTGATTTCGCGGTAAAGAAAATCGACCTGATTGTCACGATCTTTGATCGATTGCACGAGCATGGGGTCTTCAGTTTCGAATAAATGCACCGAATCTTTGATCATGTTCAGAACAATGTCCGCCATCCGCATAATTTCGCGCTGGGCATATGATATGGCCAGAGACGAATTTTGATATGTGTTCATCGTGAGGAATTCAGCGCCGAATTCGTCGGCGGCACTTTTCGGAAACAATTTTTCAATCATTTCGGCGCCTTTCTTGATGAAAGGAAAGAAGACCACGGCCGACGCCAAATTGAAAATAAGATGCGCATTTGCAATCGTCCGCGTTACCGACGAGCTGAACAATTCGACGAATTCAAGAAAGTACGCGGTGAACGGGTAAAAAATAACGACACTGAGTGTTTTGTAAAAAAAGTGCGCCCACGCAACTTGTTTCCCGATGTAGTTGCTTCCCACCGCTGCAAAAAGCGCGGTGCTCGTCGTGCCGATATTGGCGCCGTAAACCCATATGATCGCATCCTGAGTTGATATTATACCCGCGCTGGCAAGACTCATCGCAAGACCAATGGTCACCGCGCTGCTGTGAACAAAGGCGCAGAATATTACTGCAGCAGAGAACGAATAAAAGGAGTTATTGCGAATTGACTGAAAGAATTCCTGGAGAATTTCAACCTTTGAAAAATAATGTGAACTGGTCGAGATCATCGCAAGTCCGATAAAGAGCAGTGAGAACCCCATGAGAACGGTCGCCATATTCTTAATAGTCGGTTTTTTCGTTAAAAAGTATACAGTAAAACCTAGGGTAAAAACCGGCAAAGCATAAGGCAACAAATTAAAGGAAATCAACTGAACAGTAATCGTGGAACCAATAGCCGTTCCAATGATAATTCCCATGACCTGAGGAAGTCTGATCACCCGTGCCCGTCCGAGATCAACAAGCATTGAGGTAACAGCCCCCGAGCTTTGCAGAATGGTCGTTAATACAATACCCACAGTGATAGATAAAAAATGTGAAGAAGAAACCTTATTCATTAACGTCGTGATTCGACTGGCCATAAGTTTTTCCAGGCTGCTTGACGTCATCGTGCTGCCATAGTGAAAAAACGAAATTCCTGCGAGAAGGATAATGAAGTAGGAATTCTGAAAATCAATCATGACAGATGCGCTCCGTTTTGATCTCTAAGTAATTGATTGCATTCATATAAATAATTTATCAAAGTAATCTGATGTCAGCTAGTCGGAATGTTACAGAAATGCAAAATAGAAGTCCAGTTATTGAGGTTGTCGCGCTCGCTCTGCAAAATACGGTGGATTCGAAGTATCTCCTCACGCGCAGAGGTCCGGGCGGTTCCGGTGCAGGGTTCTGGGAGTTTCCCGGGGGAAAAATTGAACCCGGTGAGACTCAGGTGCAGGCGTTGCGCAGGGAAATTCTCGAAGAACTCAGCTTTGATTTAAATGGATACATTCTGACCCCTTTGGGTGAAAACATGCATTGTTATGATAATCGGCGGATTCGAATATTTTTGTGGCGGGCGGAGGTGAATTCGCGCCCGGATTTGAGACTGATCGATCATGACCGAGCTGAATGGTTTTCCCGGCATGAGATAAAAGAAATTAATTTAAGTGCGGGCGATAAGTACTTTATTTCCTTAATCTAATGGTCTAAACTGAAGAAAAGGTGGAGTTTTCGAGTGTCTGTCGAATATAAGAAATTTTACATTTTTCCACTGACAAATATCAATTTGTTTCCGAACACCACAAAGCCTCTTAACATATTCGAGCCCCGTTACGTCGAAATGGTCAATCAATCTATTTTACTCGGCATACCCATCGCTCTTTGCTTTGTACCGGAAGATTCGACCGAAATCAGACCTATAGCCGGATATTCAATTCCTCAGGTGATCGAGCGCAGACCCGATGGAACCTTGCTGGTGTTTATGTCCGGCCAGGGAAAGGCGTTGCTTAATCTTAAAACGATACGAACCGAAGACGCTGTTTCCAGTATGGAAGGAACCGTATTGCGCGAGGATAAAGTTTTGGACGAAAGTCTCAAGTCGAAGTACATGGCACTCAGTGAGGTTTTGGTTCGTTGGGTGACAAAACATGTGATCGACTCTCATCAGCGCGAGGTTTTCATTAAAAGTCTTCTCGGCCCGCAGGAAGTTATCGGGGCTTTTGCGGCCTATCTGATTTATGATTATGATCTGCAATATGAAATCATGGAAATTAATTCGCTCAATGACCAGATTCGTTTTCTTTACCGGTTATTTGAATCGGGCAAATTGACCAACGTATAAATCAGCCGCGCCCAGAGTAAATGCGCCAGTAACAGATGGGTCAGCTTGAGATAAACCGGCGAGAGTGTCATCAGAGTAATAATTCCGATGGTCATGGCCACTAAAAACTCCAGAGCCAACCGGCTATGACCTCTCAAAAAAGCCCAAATAATAAAGAATGTGGCGATACTTAGCGCCAACAGTGGATGAATAATCCGCAGCCTCACGAAAAGATGGGTGTCACCTGAGAGATCCTGCAGAATACCCTGCAGCAGCGATAGACTCGGAAATAGGGTTGTTGAAAGGGCTGCCATCGCGCCGGTTACCGGCAGAACTGCAAAAATCAGAAGAAGCCAGGCACGATTAAAGCGGAGTTTAAAACCCGGCCGGCCGGTTGCCAGGTAATACAGATAGGTAACACCTGTAAGAAGAAAGCTGTTCGCCTGATGCAGTGACATGACCAGCAAACGGGTCACCGAATCGTTAACGGTAACCAGGTGACCCTTAACAAGCACGGCTCCGAGCAGCGCTTCGCTGCACATCAGTGCAAGCAAAAGCCAGTTCAGGGTGCGAATCAGTGTTGAATCATCTTTTCTGAATTTGAAAAAAGTAAATAACACAAACAGTCCGTATAAACCGCTCATCACCCGATGCGCATATTCAATCCATGTTTTTTTTTGTGAAAAATCCGGAATGTAATCGCCGCCGCACAATGGCCAGTGATCGCCGCAGCCGTCTCCCGAGTGTGAAATACGGACCCAGGCACCCCACAGTATAACAAGCAGGGTGTAGACCCATAAAATATGAAGCCATTTTTTCATGGCCTGAGACTAAACTTTTATCAGATAAGGTTCAATAATTTTTCTGCCGTTGATATCGGCTCCGAGCACCGAAAGAAAGGTAAAAACCCCGGCCGTTTTCCGGTCGAGAAACAGAATATCCTGCGGTGGCGAGCGCAAATCAAAGTTTCTGAACTGAAGCGCATTTTTCAGCACGCGATTCGGAAGATCATTGTTTTTCCAGTTGTAGGATTTTTCGGCTTTAAACGGTTCGACGGTCTGATAGCAGAACGCCTGAAAGGCCTTGATATACTCAGCGCGGTCGGAATCGATAATAAACCCGAGGCCGCGCGCGCCCGCGCTGAAAACGTCATAGTCCTCATGGACTGCGCCTTTGATCATTTTTCGGTAGTGGCCGAGAAAAGCCTGAGGAAATTCTTTGGCTGCACCGAAATCAAGAAGCACCAGTCGATCGGCCCCTTTTGAGTCGATCTGAATTTTATAGTTTCCCAGATGGGGATCGGTCTGAATAAAGTTCCAGTCAAAAATCTCGCGAAAATAAAGCTCAAGAAAATTTTCGCTTAGGCGGTTTCGCCGTTCGGCGGAAAGACTCTGAATTAACGGATGATCGGACCTGAGCCCGTCGACGTATTCGGTCGCGAGCACTTTTGAACTGGAGTATTTTTCAATGACTGTGGGCACAACAAACCGGTCGTCATCCTGAAGCAAAGTTTTATAGTGGCGGGTCTTTTCGGCCTCAGCGTTGTAGTCCAACTCCTGTCGCAGCATGGTTCTGATTTCTTCGAATACCGCGGTTAAGTCAATTCCTGAAGGAAGCAGTTTGGAAAGCGAAAGTATCCGTTTAAGGGCGGCAACATCTGAGTCAACGGCTTTTTCAAGATCGGGATACTGAATTTTCAGTGCAATTTTCTGGCCGGTGGCCTTGACGAGTGCCGAATGCACCTGACCCATCGAGGCCACGCCGATCGATTCAGGATCAATTTCAAGCTCTGACAGGCGTTCAGCACTGAGGTAATTTTCAAGATGCCGCTGCATGAGCGGCCATTCAACCGGCGGCGAATCCGACTGCAGGGTTTTAAGGGCCCGCAATGCCTCGGGCGGAAAAAAATGCTCGCCGTACATCGACAGCATCTGACCGGCCTTCATGAGGCTCCCTTTAAGTTCGCCGAATTCTTTTGCGAGGACGACGGCCTGACCGTTTAAAAAAACATCGAGCGGTGAGTTCGTCAGTTTGTGCGACGTATATTTTAATCCCGCATTCAGGCCGAGTTTTGCTAGACTCATGCTTCTGGAAAAAACGGAACTTTTGATCTGGGTCAACTTTTTACTTTGGGCCATCAGTTGAATATGAAACTAACATACGTTAACTTTATAAAGTATGAAAATATTAGTTACGGGCGCAACAGGATTTATCGGTTCCGGTTTAGTAAAACAATTGCTTGATGCCGGACACCGGGTTGTGGTTGTTACGCGCAACAGTGCTAAGGTTCGCGAAAAATTCAATTCGACTGTCGAAGTTGTAGAATGTGATCTAAACAAAGATGCATTAAGGCCGGCCGATTTTCAGGATGTTAATGCCATTGTTAATCTCACCGGTGAAAGTATCGACGGGCGCTGGACTCGGGAAAAAAAATCTAAGATTCTCAATTCACGGGTGCTTTCAGCAAAAAACCTGCTTCAGAACTGTCCGTCTTCGGTGTCGACCATTATAACCGCTTCTGCTCAGGGGATTTACGGTGACCGGGGTGACGAAATTCTTACTGAAGAGTCTCAACCCGGAACCGGCTTTTTGGCCGATGTCTGTCGCGCCTGGGAAGCTGAATTTACGAATCGGCCGCAACGGGTCGCTCTTATCAGATTCGGAGTTGTTCTGTCGAAAGAAGGCGGGGCTCTGCAGAAACTGATACCGCTGTTTAAAAAAAATCTGGGCGCGCCGCTCGGCACGGGCCGGCAGTGGGTCAGCTATATCAGTTTGAATGATCTGGTCCGTTTAATTGCGGAAGTGCTGATGAATGAAAAGTATGACGGCATCATCAATGCCGTAAATAATAATCCGGTTACGAATGCGGAATTAAGTCATGCTCTCTGTCGAGCCCTGAAGGTCTGGTGTCTGCCGGCTGTTCCGGCAATTGTTATCAGGCTTCTGCTGGGAGAAATGTCGGAAGTTGTACTGGGGTCGATAAGAATCAAACCCAGAAAGTTGAATGAATTCGGCTTTAAATTTCAGGATGAAACTTTAGACAGCGTTTTACTGTCGATCTGAGCGTGAATTTTAGTGAGAATATTTTCGACCGAGTCGTGCACCCAGGCCCCGGCGGAATACAGATGGCCGCCGCCGCCGAACTCGCGGGCCCAGCTGAGTATCTCAAAACTCCGGCTGCGAAAACTCAATTTAAAGTAATTATGCGCTTCCTCGCGTACGACGATTGAGCCGGCAAGATTTTTAACAAGCATGAAAAGATCAACCAGGTCACTTACATCATCGGTGCTCAGGTTGAATTCCTTCAGATCGGCTTTCGTTATATTGATAATGGCGAACTGATTGTTGCGGTAATCGATATCCGTGATCAGTTTAGACAGGTAGTTCATCTTATTAACCGACCAGTTATCAAATAAATGGCTGTAAATGTCGTTATGAACCGCGCCCGCCATAATCAGTTCTTTGGCCATATCGAAAACTTTTATTGAATCGCGCTGCAATTTAAAATTCTGTGTATCAAAAAGCAGACTTGTATAGAGAGCGGTTGCCATTTGTGCATCCAGAGGAATTTCAAGTTGCCGGATCATTTCGAGAACAATTTCCCCGGTGCAACTGGCCTGTTCGTTGATGTTGTAAAACAGCCCTTCGATTTTTTTTGAAAACACCACATGATGGTCGACAAACATAATGTTGGATTTAGATTGCTGCAGAATTTCAAAGAGGGGCGAGCACAGTTTTGGATCGTGTGTATCGAAGATGATGGCCAGATCCTGCGGCCCGATAATGCTGTGATCTATTTTTGCAGCATCGAAGGTTTCAATTCCAGCCAGCAAAAACTGGTAGCGGGCAGGGACCGAATCATTATGAATAATTTTAACCCGGTAATTATTTTTTTTAAGCGCGTGATAGAGAGCGATTTCGCTTCCCAGCCCGTCGCCGTCCGCGTTTTTATGTGTCGAAAGCCAGATCGTTCGGGCAGATTTCAAAATAGGCAGAAACTTCATGCAACCAGTGTAATTTGACGCGCTATAGTCTGTCCTCATGTGTTTGTGTAACCCATTAATATTTGGTATAAAATAGCCTTTCGTATAGACCAATTTTTAGGCAGCCAACAGAAAGGCCTTTTATGTCACTGGATACTTTACCTATTACTTTACATGGCAAACAAATTCTCGAGGCTGAGCTCAAAAAATTAATTTTAGAAGAGCGACCGGCCATCATAAAAGCCATTGAAGAAGCCAGAGCGCACGGGGACATCAGTGAAAATGCTGAATATGATGCTGCAAAAGAGCGACAGGGCATGATCGAAGGCCGGATCGGTGAAATTCAGGGTAAACTGGCCGGTGTTGAGGCTATCGATCCCGCGACGATCAAATCCGACCGCATTGTCTTTGGTGCGACCGTTGAAATTCTCGATACCGAAACCGACGAAAAATCCACTTATCAGATCGTCGGCGTTGATGAAGCCGATGTTAAAAAAGGTAAAATATCGATTATCTCTCCGCTGGCGCGGGCCATGATCGGCAAAAAAAAGGGCGACCTTGTAACGGTCCAGAGTCCAAAAGGCGATAAAGAGTACGAAATCATATCCTTCAAATTTGCTTAACTGACGCATGAGAAGAGCCGTCATTGACCAGCCCGGAGCCCGAATATTTCTGATCGGCCTGGTTTTGTCAGTTTTTCTGGGATTGGCGCTGCGATCCCAGATCTCCGATGCGCGCGTGCAGATGTACCTGACAAAATCAATTGACCGGTTGCAGACTGATTTTTATGTCGATTACGAGTCTGCAAAAGTTAATTTATCACGGTGGGGACTGCCGCTTCCGGCGCTTATTATTCAGAATCTGCGGCTGAGCCCGAAAAGTACAATTTGTCAGAGTTCGCAGATTTACATCGAAGAGCTGGAAGTTCCGATATCGGTTTCTGCGCTTCTGGGGTTAAGTAAAACTATTCCTAAAATCAGGGTTAAAGAAGTCGAGCTCCGACTGTCAGACCTGCAAGAATGTCTTAATCAGAAAAGGTCGGCTAAGCCGGAAGAAAAACCGGTAGCTGCCGGCACTGAGGCGACAGTCAGGCCGGTTTCTGAAGACGAGTTTAAAAGTATTTTCTCAAAAAATACGAAGGCTGAGCTCAAAGAAATATACATTGAGAAACTTAAAATTATTTCCAAAAATAAACCCGATCAGCCCGTTTTGCTCAGGCAGATCAATTTCGAACTGTTCTATACAGAAAATCGCCTGAGTGAAGTTCAGATTAAATCCAAAGTCAGTGCGCTCAAAGATTCAAGATCTGATGTCTATTTTCTTAACTCCAATTTGGTGGTGATGATCAAATCGCGCGAAAAAAATGAAATTGAAACTCTGATTAATGTCGGCGGTAAACTGCTCGATGGCGATATTCAGTTGTTTGCACATTCGATTTCAGGCAGCGGTAAAATGACATACGAACTCGGCTTGCAGCAGGTTTCAATCAAGGCTCTTGCGCCTCTTCTTGAAAATCTGGAGTTCTATAAGAATCTGAATGCTGAAAAAATTCCGGTATCATTGAGCCTGATCAACAATGGCGAGGTGTTTTTTTCGGGCAAGACGGCATTTGAGTCGAGATTTAAAAAAATTCTGGTCAACGTAGAAAAAGGAATGATTAAAATCGGAGAGCTTGAAACAGCGTACGTTTCGGATCAGTTGGTCATCAAGCCGTTCGTTATGAACATTGAATCGCTGCAACTGACAAAATTAAAAAATCTCGATCAGTTCAAAAGCCGACTCGACAGTATCGATAGTCTGGGTGAACTGTCCGGCTCTTTGGATTTCAAAAATGAAAATAACTTCGGTTTTAAAGGCCGGATCAAAAATATTAAAGCGGTTTTTTCCAATCGCGGCCTGCGTGACCTGCAGAATATCGAGAGTGTTGATATTGAAACCTCCCGTCAGGCTCATGATCTGAGGTTTGAAGCCGCTAACTTTACGATTAACAATGAAAGAGTCGCAGGCCAGTTGAAGGCATTTTATAATGCGGCTGATTTTACGACAACCGCTCAGCTTAAACTTTCGGGGGTTACGCTGAACAGCCGGGTCTGGGAACAGTTTACGTTTGTTGATCAGTCACCGCATATCGATGTGTTGTGGAATTACAAAAAAACCGGGGAAGAAACTCATCATATTAAAATCTCCGCTGATAAGATTGCTCTTCCCGGAATGAAACTCGATAATTTGACCGTGGATCTTTCGCAGGTGCTCGGTGAAGGCGGGCGCAACCGGCTGCAGGTTGCGATCAAGCCCACGAGGCTTATCACTGATAAAAGTTTTTTTGAAAATGATGTTATCGGTGAAGTTTTTACTCCTGAAAATGGTTTCAAACTTGATAGCTTAAGCAGCTCGAAAACCGGTCTTGCGTTGTGGGGAACCGATTGGAAAAATCTCAGTTTCAGCCTGGACTCGCAGTTTATGAGTGATGTATCGCCCAAATCTGACACCCGGTTGACGCTGAGAGGAACGGTCAAGTACGAAGAAGGGCTTGATGGGCGGATTGTCATGCAGAGTCGGAATCTCACCACTAAATTTGATCTGACACGGGATTCGTCTGACAAAATTATCGTTAAACAGTTGCAGTAAAGGAATTAATTTGATCTGGACTCTTGATTCCGAAATTCGAAACTGGCTGCCGAAGCTTCAATCCCATCGCGGGTATTGTGTGAACGGAGCCGAGCAAAACACGCTGGGCTCTGTGAAAGCGGCGTTTGAGCTGGGATATCAGATGGCGGAATTCGATGTGCGACTCACCGCTGACGGAGCGTGTATTCTGTTTCATGACAGCCACTTGAACGGCCGAAAAATCAATGAGATGTCGTTAAGTGAACTCAAGTCCTTGATAACCGTCTCAACCCTGAAAGAGGTTTTTGAGTGGCTGGTGACGACTGAGAATTTTAAACTGAACATCGAAATCAAATCGAAAGATATTTTTGAACACGAACTCGAAAAAACGGTGGCCGGATTGATTACTCAGTTTAAGATCGAACACCGGGTTTTAGTTTCAAGTTTTAATCCGTTCAGTCTGTATAAAATCCGCAGGCTTTGCCCGGCTGTCTACAGAGCTATTTTACTGACACTCGGTCAAGACCATGGCAACAACATTTTTACACGGACTTTGGCGCTGAATTTTATCTGTAAACCCCATATGCTGAATCTGCGGTACACGGATTATACGGACTTCGCTGACAGATACCGTAAAATAGCACGGAAAGTTCCTCTCGTGCTCTGGACCGTTAATGATCTCGGTTATTACAAAAAAGTTGAATCCGAGATTTTCGGGATTATTTCCGATACAATTACCCCGCAGGATCTGAAACGAGTTCGTGATGCTGAAATCCGTTGATCCGACCCAGACGGCCGCATGGAAGGCTTTAAGTCGCCATGCAGAGAGCATGAAGGCCAACCAGTTGCGGCATCTCTTCACTTCAGACCCCAAAAGATTTGATAAATTTTCAGTTTCATTCGGTGACCAGATTTTTCTCGATTACTCCAAGAATCTGATAACCGAAGAAACGATGAAACTGTTGTTTCAACTGGCTGATGACTGCTCTTTAACGGATGCTATGTCGCAGCTTTTTTCCGGCAAAAATATCAATAAGACTGAAAACCGTCCGGTGCTTCATACAGCTCTTCGCAATGTCAGCGGCGGGCCGGTTATCGTCAATGGTCGGGACATCATGCCGGACGTCAACCGTGTTCTTGAACAGATGCGATTTTTTTGTGAACGGCTTCACTCCGGTGCGTGGCGCGGTTATTCGGGCCGGCAGATCACCGACGTTGTCAATATCGGTATCGGCGGGTCTGATCTGGGGCCCTGTATGGCAACAGAGGCGCTTCGGGCTTTTCATGTTCAGGGACTGCAGGTTCACTATGTTTCGAATGTAGATGGTTCACACATTACGGAGACCCTGAAAAAACTGGATCCCGAAACGACCCTGTTTTTAATCGCATCCAAAACATTTACAACTCAGGAAACTATGGCCAATGCGGAAGCGGCCAAAGACTGGTTTCTGAAGAAGTCCGGTGATCCAGAAGATGTTTCCCAGCATTTTGCCGCCATGTCGGTCAATGCGGAACTGGTAAGGAATTTCGGCATCGATGAAGCCAACAGATTTGAATTCTGGGACTGGGTCGGAGGGCGATTCAGTCTGTGTTCAGCGGTAGGGCTATCTGTGGCCTGTGCCGTCGGCTTTGATAATTTTAAAAAGTTGCTGCAGGGTGCGCATGACATGGATCTGCATTTTAAAACAGCGCCACTTCAAAAGAATCTTCCGGTTATAATGGCTTTAATAGGCGTGTGGTACGGCGGTTTTTTTGATGCGGACACCGAAGCTATTCTTCCATACGATCAGTACCTGCACCGTTTCGTGCCTTACATTCAACAGTGTAACATGGAAAGTAACGGTAAGTCCGTTGATCGTAACGGCCAGAAAATCAGTTATCAGACGGGCCCTGTAGTGTGGGGTGAGCCAGGTACGAACGGGCAACATGCGTTTTACCAGCTGCTTCATCAGGGAACAAAATTTATTCCGTGCGATTTTATGGCGCCGGTCGACGTTCATCATCCTTTAAAAGAGCATCACGCAAAACTGCTGGCTAATTTTTTTGCGCAAACTGAGGCCTTGGCTTTCGGAAATGTGACGGAACAGATCAGTCAGATCGAGCCTTTCAGGCTTTTCAGAGGAAATCATCCGACTAATTCGATTCTGTATAAAAGTCTTTCGCCGTATACTCTGGGAGCTTTGATTGCGCTGTACGAGCATAAAATTTTCACTCAGGGAGTTATCTGGAACATTTTCAGTTTCGACCAGTTCGGTGTTGAGCTCGGAAAAAAACTTGCGAGCCGGATACTGCCCGAATTGGACGGGCCGCAGCCGGTCAGCGGTCATGACAGTTCGACGAACGGACTTATCAACACTTATAAAAAAATGCGAAATTAGTTTCTGAGTAGATACGGCAGGCTTGCGGCTCCCAGCACACCGGCTTTGTTTCCGGCTTTGGCTATGCCGATCGGCGCCATAAACGCGGGATTGCGCGCGCGGATTAAATCCGCATAATGCTTTTTGGTTTGCTCCCAGTAGAGATGTTTTATTTTAATCAACCCGCCGCTGAAGAGAATTTTATCGAGATGAAAACCCATTGAAAGACTGTAACAAAGTGATGCCAGCGCCCAGGCCATGTCATCAAACAGTTCGGCATACTGTTTGGTTGCAGCGTTCACTGAAACCAGTTCTTCGACGGAATTTCCGGTAAAACCCAGAGCGCGTGCGCGCTTTAACAGGGCGGTGCCTGATGCAATTCCTTCAACCGTGAAGTCGGTGATCGGGCGGCGGCTTCGTTGCATTCCTTTGGCGTCGATCAAAAGATGTCCCCACTCTGAACCCATGCCGGCAGTCTGACAAGGGCGGCCGTTAAACAGAACTCCGGTTCCGATCCCGGTTCCGACAGTTACAACCACGAAACTTTCGCAGGTCTGTGCGGCACCGATCCACTTTTCGGCAAATGCGGCGGCAATGGCATCGTTCTGGAAAAAGATTTCTGGCATCCAGGCGGTCGCGGACAGCGCATCCCGAAGTTCTTTAACTATTTTAAATCGCTTCCAGCCCGCAAAATTAGAAGGGTCGATCAGTTCACCGGTCTCAACATTAAGCGGGCCGGCACTCGCAAGGCCGATTCCCGAAAAATTCTTTTTGGAGGTTTCAGCCGGAAATCTCTGTTTGTAGTCAATACAGGCGGCGCGCATAAATGAAATGACTTTCTTCTTTCCTGACTGCGGTGATGTTTGTTCAGAAAGCTCCAGCGGAAATTTTCCATATTCAATAATGCGTCCATCACTGTCGACGAGAGCCGTAGCAAGTTTTGTTCCGCCCAGATCAAGGCCGATGCTGTATTTTAAGTTTTGTTTTTTAGTGCGCATAGACCTTCTTTTCAGTGTTCAGTAAAACCAATGCCGATTGCGGAGCCAGCGTCAGTTTAATTCTCGAGTTCTGATCAACTTTATATACTGTATTGCAGTTTCGGTCAGCCGACCCGATGGATTCAGTCAGGTTGCAGTACTCTCCTGAAGGAAGTGATGTCTGCAATTCGTGCCGGAGTGTTTCCTTTGAATTGTTAATTGTAACAAACCCGATAGAGCCGCGCGAAAACGCCAGTTGATCAATGCCGTTACTCCACCAGTCCGATACAGCAAAGGCGCTGTCGGTGGAGTTTCTGAATTTTACAAGACCGGCCACTTCGGGCAGGCGATGCTCGCAGGTCCAGGCTTCTGTGCAGAGGTTTCGGTCGAGCACGGGTTTTGTCATTTTTCTTTCATCGAGAGGTGGTCCTTGATCAAAGCTTTTCATGTTAAAGCCTGAAAAAACCTGCGGGTAACCGTAAGGCCAGGTCAGTAAAAAAACCTGCGCCAGGCGAAAAGTCAGAGGGTCCTCCTGAAACGAAAGCAGACTTGATCTTTCTGTCATCCGCTGTAAATCATGATTATCGATAAAAACGACCGCCTGGTCGCTGGGCGGCAGACCGAGGTTGATATTCCGGAGTGCGGCCAGATTATTTTGTCTGAAAGCCTGTCCGACAAGATAAGGAAATGCAAAGACGGTCATATCGCCCACGGCTGAGTACTCAGTAAAACTCAGAGGCTCGCCCGGATTCAGAATCAGTTCCTGAAAAAGGTACGGCGTACCTTTGAGTGATGACTTGATTTTTTGCAGGTCGGAAGGGTCGATGTGTTTTGCAGCGTCAATTCTGAAGCCGCGAACCCCGAAGCTGACCAGACGATTGAGATACTCGGAAATTTTTTCTCGCACTGAAGCGAGCCCGGTGTCGAGGTCGGCCAGATTTAAAAGTTCGCAGTTAAACAGTTCGTAACGATCATTGAAGTTGATGATGTTGTCGTCGCCGTTCCGGCCGCAGTGGTGAAAATCATTGTAACCATAAAGATTTTCGTAACTGAAATGGGTGAAAGCAGTACCGGTGAGACCAAAGCCGGATTCAAACCCGGACATGTGATTAATAACCGCATCGACGTAAACATCCACGCCGGCACGCGCGCAGCGGCTGACCATATCTTTAAATTCACTTTCGGTGCCGGAGCGTGAACGCAAAACATAAGATACCGGCTGATAACGTTCCCACCACGGAGAGTTCGGGCTGCTCAGATGCTCCTGCGGAGGTGAAACCTGAACGGCGGCAAAACCGTTCGGCCCGAGATAGGATTCACATTCGGCCGCAATATCGTTCCAGGGCCACTCAAACAGCTGAACAAATACGGTTCTGGGGGCTGCAAACAGCACCGATCCGAAACCCGAGATAAATAAAAGTAAAAGGAGTTGGCGTTTCATATCTGAATTAAACCCTGTTGCCGCTTTCCGGATCAAAATGAATAATTTTATCGGCTTTAATGTAGAGTGAAATTTGCTGTCCTATTTTGGAGCCGGCAACAGGACTTTGCAAAACACGGATCTTTAATTCGCCCTGCGAAAGATGGTAAAGATGATGTGAACCCAGATTTTCGATAAAATCAATAATGGCATGACCGGTATTCTTAAAACCCTCTTTCTCCTCGATGCGGAGATGCTCCGGCCGGATGCCGATGTTGGGTGCTGACGGTCCTTTAAACGAAGTCAGGTGCGGTTTCCACTCCGGATTTTTAACAAGATTTGTTGCGGTCAGTATGTTGATTTCAGGCGAACCGATAAAGCTTGCGACAAATGAGTTGTGGGGTGATTCATAAATGGCCGTCGGCTGGTCGGCCTGCACGATTTCGCCTTCTTTCATCACAACGATTCGGTCGCCCATGGTCGTGGCCTCGACCTGATCATGTGTGACATACACGACGGTGCATTTCATCAGCTGGTGAATGCGTTTGATCTCGAGCCGCATTTGTTGCCGCAAATGCGCATCAAGATTTGAAAGCGGCTCATCGAACAGAATGACCGGCGGGCGCTTAACCAGAGCACGGCCCAGAGCCACACGCTGGCGCTGGCCGCCGCTGAGTTCTTTGGGTTTACGATTCAACAGGTTTTCGATCTGCAGAAAACCCGCAGTTTCATTGACGCGTTCGTTGATCTCGCCAGACGGCGTTTTTTTAAGTTTGAGTGCAAAAGCCAGATTTTCATAAACGCTCAGGTGGGGATACAGGGCATAGGACTGAAAAACCATGGCTAAGTTGCGGTTCTGCGGTTCGGTATCATTGATACGTTTGCCGTCAATGCGGATATCGCCGCTGTCGGGTGTTTCAAGTCCTGCGAGAGTTCGCAACAGTGTGCTTTTTCCGCAGCCGGACGGTCCCACTAAAACCAGAAATTCCGAGGCCTGGATAGTCAGATTGATATTTTTAAGAACCGGATTTCCCGCAAAAGATTTCGAAATGTTTTTCAACTCGATATACATGGCTAACCCTTTACACTTCCGACCGTCAGGCCCGAAATCAGAAATTTAGATAACATAAAAAATAAAATAACGACCGGAACACTGACGATCAGTGCTGCCGCCGCATAGAGGCCCCATTGTGTAGCAAGGCTTGCCTGAAAACTTTTTAGACCGAGTGGCAGGGTATAAAGTGCCGGATCCTGCAAAACAATAGCTGCGATCATGTACTCGCTCCAGGCCGCCATAAATGAAAAAAGTCCGGTGACGACCAGCGCCGGTGATGAGATCGGTAGAATGATTTTGTAAAAGACCTGCCATTTACTGCAACCGTCAAGCAGTGCGGCCTCTTCGAGATCAATCGGTAAAGTGTCATAGTACGCTTTCATCTGCCATATACAGAACGGTAACGCCGTTGACGAGTAGATGATGAACAGCCCCAAAAAAGAGTTGATGAGTTTAAGTTTGGCGAGAATAACAAAAAACGGGAGCATCAGCATCGTTGCGGGAAACATCTGCGTAGCCAACAGTGAAAAAAGGATCCATCGTTTAGCTCTGAAAGTATAGCGTGACAGAACATAGGCGGCGGTTGAAGCGAGCGCGACTCCGAGTATGGTCGAAGTGCCGGAAACGACCACTGAGTTACGCAACCACAGCAAAAAATCGGTTTCGGTTATCAACTGAATAAAATTATTGAATCCCGTTTGCGGGCCGAAAAACCGCAGCTGTTCGGACTGAAAGGCTTGGTCCGTTCGCAGCGAAACGCTCAGTACGTACAAGACCGGATAAACGGAAAAAATGCTGAAAAGCAAAACCAGTAATAAAGCGGAAAAAGTTTTTGAAATGTGTTTCATATTTTACTTTTATCCTTAAGGGATTCACTGTGCAGAAACCAGAAACCATAGATCAAAAGCAGCGCAAAAATAATCAGCGAAAGGGCAGCCGCATAACCGTAGCGATAAAGATTAAATGCCGATTTATACACATAACTCACCAGGATATGAGTTTGGTCTGCCGGTTCGCCGGAATTGGAAACGAGCCACACCACACTGAGGTTATTAAAGGTCCAGATAAATCCGAGCAGCGCCGCAGGCACCATGACCGGCAGCAACAAGGGCCACGTAATGAGTCTGAACCGCTGCCAGCTGGTTGCTCCGTCAATTTTTGCGGCTTCATATAAACTTGACGGAATGGATTGTAAACCGCCGAGCGCCACAATCATCATAAACGGAAATCCCAGCCAGACATTTGTGACAAAACAGGCAAAGAAAGTTGTGAAGGGCTGACTGAGCCACTGAACCGCCGGAAGGTGCAGCCATGTCTGAATGAAATGGTTAATCGGGCCGTACTCCTGATTGAAAAGTCCGCGCCATGTGAGCGCGGTAATGTATTGAGGAACGGCCCACGGAATGATGAGCAAAATTCTCCAGAGCGGTTTTGCGGGCAGCAACTGATCGATAAAAATCGCCAGAGTCACGCCGATCGCAACGTGAGTCACAACATTGGATACGGTCCATACAAGAGTTTTCAGCAGCACCGAGTAAAATTTAGAATCGGTGAGAACTTCAATGTAGTTGTGCAGTCCGATCAGATGCCAGTCTTTGAACGTGCGCAGACCGAAATTCGAGACAGAAAGTAAAATATTATACAGAAACGGATAAAAGACGATCAGAAAAATAACAATCAAAGCAGGCAGAAGCATACTCCAATAAAGGGGCTCGGAGCTCAGCGCCTTTAAGGCCGCCGGTAGTGAGCGCAAAATCAGAAAAATCAATAACATCCCGATGAGTCCCAGAAAGACAGCTGTTATCTGTGCCTGCAGTCCGGGAGTCACCACATCGTTCATATTGGAGATCTGTTTTTCGGCGTCGATCTGTGCGGCCTGAGCCGCTTGCGCCGGTTGTTCCTGGTCAGTCAGTACGGCCTGATAGTGTTTTCGTAAGGCGTCCCACACCGCGCGCACTTCCGGCACCATCGGCATCGGCTGTCCATGCGCCATAACTTTGGCTGAAGCCATGAGCAGCGGATTATTTTTGACGAGTGGCTGATTGCGCAGACCGAGAGCCGAAGGAAGCGTGCCGACCTCCGCAAGAAACAGGGCCTGCGTTTCCGCAGACGTCAGAAATTTCAGGACTTTCAAAGTTGAATTCAATTCAACCGATTCTGTGATATTGGCATTGACGGAATAACCGGTTGTACCAACAAGCGGTGCCGGCCACAATCCGGTCTGTTCATTTTGTGGCAGCGGCGCAATTCCGAAATCAATCTTGGCCGCCTGGTAATCGCCCCACGACCAGTCGCCGTTAATAATAAAAGCGGCGCGACCGTCTTTGAACAGAGCGTTCGCCATTTCGTAATCGCATTCAGGCGGAATCACCTTGAATTTTGTTTTTAGATCCTGAATAAACCGAAAGGCCGCTTCAGTGGCCGCGGTCTGCAAATTCGGCGTGACCTGATTCTTAAGAAAACCTTCGCCGAAGGCATTGATCCAGGGAACAAAGAAAAAAGGTTCTGTAAAATTAAATACAAGCCCCCATTGATCTATTTTTTTATCCTGATTGCTGTCCACCGTGTAGTCCTGTGCCAGACGAATCAGTTCAGCCATGGTTTCTGGCGCGTGTTTAACAATTTTGCGGTTATAGATCAGCATCAGATGATTGCCGACCCGGTCGCCGACAACATAGCGGTGTTTTTCATAAACCGGAACGGCGAGTTCATCGAACAACGCCCAGAAGTCCTGCGGCAGTTCATTCTCGAGCGGACGAATCAGGCCCATAGCCGCAAACGGACCGACCTGGTCACTGGGCCCGTAGATCAGGTGCGGGCCCGAGCCCCCCATCGCTGCCGTTTGAAAGGCCGATCTCAGCTCTTCGGTTTCGCGGTAGGTTGCGCGTATTTTAATAGCGGGATTGTTTTTTTCAAATAACTGAATGGCTTTTGCGAGAACGGCCCGGTGCGAATAAATCATCTGGTGCCAGATCTGAATTTCAACCGGTTTTTCTTTGGCGAAAAGGGTGCCGGTGTAAAAAGATAAAACTAAAAAAAAGGTAGAAATTAATTTCATGGCCGCGGCTCATTTCGCTCGAGCACAACAAACGAAAGCGGCGGGAGACTGATCGAATCCGCTACGATGGATATTTCTTTCAACCACGGTGTATTTTGGTCGGTGAGCTGCGGAACCGGCGCCCAGCCGCCGCTGTGAAGAACCGGATGTGTCCATGTTTTCGGGTCGCGCGCCACATTCCAGAGCACCAAAAGAGATTTTCCGCCGGGCTCACTCAGGCGGAGACTCAAAACAGACGTGTCGGAGGGGGTATCCAAATACTCAAGTTGCTGTTGAATAACCGCAAGACTCGTCATTCTGAAGAGTTTGTAGTGACTGCGGATCTGAAGCATGGCTTTAAAGAGACTTAGCGTTCCTTGAATCTCGGTAAAACCGGGAGTGATGGATTTATCTGAAATTCGCGGGCTCCAGAATCCCCATTCGCTGCCGTTTTTCCATTCGGGAGGGAGGGCGCGGTTCCAGTTATTGCTTTTCAGAGAAAAATCCAGCGCATTATAATAGTCACCCGAATCATAGGAATCGACATCACCGTTTTTGCTGCGCAAAATCTCGGTGCCGCCTTCGATAAACGGAACGCCCTGAGAAAAAATCACAAATGAAAGCGCCAGTTGATGGCGGCGCACACGTTCCCAGAGTTGGGCGGTATTCGGGTTTGCCCATTCGGAGCGGTAGGCTGATTTTGCCTGAACGGCATCCCACAATGTTGTGCCGTCGTGTGCGGAAACATAGTTGATGGTTTCCTGCGGGGTTTCCGCGTAACCGACCGGTGAACCGCGGTACTGAATGTTTCCGCCGGTCTGTTCGCTTCCCCAATGTTCTTTGAAATGAAAGTCGCGCAGGTTTCCGGCAAGGCCGATTTTCACAACGTCTTTTAAATGCAGAAATTTTTCAACTCTTTCGCCGCTGTTAACCGGCGAGTTGCGATTGCGCGGACTGAAGTTGAAATGGTCGAGCAGACCGGTGACAAAGCCCTGGTCGGATAGTTCAGCGAGATTCGTTGTACCGCCGCGCAGAGCATCGCGCATCCGGTCGTTAAAGACGCCGATCCCCGCACTGAAAGAATTTTTTTGGGTCATGGCCGTTTCGGGGCTGCGTGAGTGAAGTGAACCGAACGGCCAGGCTTCGCCGTAAACGAGAACGCTGTCAGCCGGAAAACCGAAATTTTCCTGAACCGAATTACGAATGATCTCCCGCAACCGGATCATTGTTTCCCGCGAATGAAATGACATCAGATCAAAACGAAATGAGGTCATGTGGTAATATTTAATCCAGTGGCGCAATGAATCCGCCATTAACTTTTCCATCATACGATTTTCAGACGCGGTGTCGGCGCAACAGGATGAATTGGCAATGAGACCCTTGGACTCAAGCCTGTAGTAGTAAAATGGCACGAGCTGATTCAGCACCGACTTATCGGTAAAATCGGCCGCGAAGGTGTGATTAAAAACCACGTCCTGTGTAACTTGCAGCCCGAGCTGATGTAGAGACTGAATCATTTTGCGCAGTTCAAGCGTGCGGGTGATGCCGTTGCTGTCAGTTGCGTAGCTGCCTTCGGGACTGAACCAGTGTACCGGATCGTACCCCCAGTTGTAGTTGTCATTTTCCCGAATGCGCGCAAGCGCGGTGGGAGCTTCATCCGGAGAATTCCATTCCCGGTCGGGGAGGCTCTGCTGATCAGCCGTATTTTCCGGAACGGTTGAAAGTCATTAAACGGCAGAAGATGCAGATGCGTGATGCCCGCTTCCTTCAGTTCTTTAAGATGTAAAACAGCCCGCGAATGTTCCTGCGAAAGTCCACTGTATTTTCCGCGGAACTTTTCGGGAATTCCCTTATCGGCTGCGGTTAAATCCCGGATGTGGCTTTCATAAATGACAGAGTCAATAGTCTTAACCGGTGACGGGAGACGATACGAATCCCAGCCATCCGGTTTGGTCGAGGTGTCGTCAAGATCAATCAGAAGTGTACGTTTTCCGTCGGCAGAAAGCCCGGGCGAATAGGGATCCGTGATAACGGCATCGACATAATTCAGCAGATTCGGAAAAAAATTGCGAACTTCAAGCTGATAATAAAATCCGGAAAATTGACGTGAAAGATGTGCGGTCCAGATCCCGTCATTCGACCGGAGCGGTTCTGAAAAAACAGGTTCGGGTGAATCGGCCGACTGATAAACATGAAGAGTGACCTGACGTGCTGTCGGGGACCAGATCTTAATTTCAACTTCGGTTTTACTCCAGCTTTGTCCGAGTGGGGCGTCGGTGTAAAATAAATCGTCGAGTAAACCGGTGAGCGCGATACCGGTGCGGTTCATCAGAAAAGTACCTGACATTACATCCAGAACCAGCGCCTGGTCGACCAGTTCTTTTTGTACAGCACGGGTGAGTGCAGACGTATTCAGAATAACCCAGTCATTGTTATAAGAAAGAACCGGTAACTGCACATTAAATACGGCGGGAGTGGCCTGGTCGCGCAGAAAAAAAGTCAGTGAACTTCTGGGAATGACATTTCCCGGAACCTGAACCGCCATGTGCTGCGAATCGATCCAGTAAGCCAAAACATCTTTTTCATTGCTATTTTTTTTGAGCGGAACCGCCATCAATGAGACGGAAATCACTGAAGCAAACAGCATGAATAAGCGGTTTAATTTCAACACTATTTCCCCTCTGAAAACGACAGCGGACCTATAGAATCATAGCTCTCAAAGAGGTGCAATATTTTTATACTTTAAGGGGCTTTTTCGGAACAGAAAATCGTTCCCGTAAGAGTGTGAATGCGCGCTTGCAGCTTTCGTTCGATTCCCATTTTTCAATAGGCAAAAGCATTTTTCGCCGCCAGTTAGGAACTTCTTTCCAGGTTCCCGGTATGTTCTGCGGATGCTCCTCGCCCCAAAGGTCTTCAATATTGACCACCAGGTAGCGGGAGTCCGAATCAGCCAGAAATTGAAGTGCCCCAATAACAGGATTTTGATGAAAAATTTTCTTCCAGCGTTCCAGTTGCAGCTGTCGTTCATTTTTCATGACCGGGTAAAAATCCGGACTTAAAATTCCGAGGTCACGGACTTCGTCCAGATCTTCTCCCTTTAAAAAGCGGGCGAACATCGGCATATCGTGAGTATTAATCGCGCAGAGGGTGTTTTGATCCAGTTTGGGTGTGAGTTCAGCGGGAGTAAGCCCCAGGTCGAGCTGCAGTATCTGCATGCGTTTCAGGTTTCGCTGGTTGAGGATTTCATTAACTTGCGGCGGTACGGTGCCGAGATTTTCACCGATAATATCGGCGCCGGCGCGCTCAGCTTCAAGCACCACAATCGCAAAAAAATCCTCTTCGGCAAAGCGGATATAGGCTCCGTTTTTTCCGCCGAAACCTTTTGGAACAGAGTAGATCCGGTAAAGTCCGATAACGTGATCAAGTCTTAAGATTTTTGAAAACTTCAGATGTTGCCGGATACTGTCGATAAAATACGAATAGTTTTTCAGAGGCAGATTTTGCGGATGAAAGGCGGGAAATCCCCAATCCTGTCCCAGCTGAAAAACGGCTTCCGGCGGAGCGCCGACCGAAACGCTTCCCAGGAAATTTTGCGGGTCTTTTTTGAAATCAAAACCGGCGTCGTTTACGCCGACCGGATAATCCATATAAAGGGTTAAGCCGAGGTTACGGTGCAGTTCTGAAAGAACCTGGTCGGTCTCAAACTGCGCAAAGAGATGATATTGGATCGTGCTCTGCTCAGAGCTTCTGAAGTGTGCGTAGTCTTCAGCGAGCGGATTATTTTTTAAAAATGTGGTGTAGGAATCAGGTAGCGGCTTTGAAAAAAAATCCGCTGCTAGTATTTTCAGGATCTTTTTTTTAAGCTGATAGCATTTGTGATAGTTGACGTACTCAGAATTTCTGAGTTCATTTAAAGCCTCGTTAAAGGCGGGTGATTTTCGCAATTTCAGCGCTTCAGTCACCGGATATTTTCGCAACAACTGGTCGACATCCAGATAAATTTCATTCCAGAAAAAGCGGGTTAATGCCGAGTAAGGGCTCGGATCGCAGTCTTCGTTTTCGAAATGACCGGCAAGGGTCGGCAAAACCGAAACGAAACCGGCACCGAATTTTTTACAAATCCGCGAAGCGTTCGCAAGATCCGAAAAAGAGCCGATGCCCCAGTCGTTTTCGGACCGGAGAGCATAAAGCGGAATGAAAGGGCCCCATTGCCGGGCGTGCGTCTGGCTCAGCTTTTCAGGTGCAGAAATAATAAAAGAAGAGGCGTATTTTAAATTGCTTTTAAATAATACGAGCTCTGAATAACCGATCGGAACCGGCGAGCTGATCTGAATCTGCAATGTAATCCGGTCTTTCCGGTTAAGCCGGGTCAGAATTTTAAAATCCACCGGCTCATCATTGATTTTAAAACTCAGGTGCCTGATGTCTCTTTCGTACCGGAGCTGAACATGAAATTTTTTTAGAGAACCGCCCCATGCAACGAGGCTCGTCGGCAGAATTTTTTCAACCAGGTGTTTGTGTTTTTCTTTCAGAATTAAAAGCGCGTCTTCGGTTGTCGTCGGGAAATGGCCCGATAAATCCTTGCAGAGCTGGGCCAACGTTCGGGCAGGGGCCCAAACGATCTGCCCTTCGTTGTTTTGGTAAGAGGTTTGTATACCCAGCGACCGGCTGGCTGCACGCAGAGCAATTGAAAATTCAGAATTTTTGGATGGGTGGCTCAAGACTGAAATTAGGACTTATGTTTACTAGCTTCTTTTTCGTCTAACTTAGACGTTTCCTGATTCGTCTTGAGTTCTTTTTGCGGGCCAACGTCTTTTGCGTCCGCATTGATTTCATTAATGCCTTCTTTGAAACCGCGAATGGCTTTACCTAAAGATTGTCCAAGAGCAGGAAGGCGGCTCGGTCCGAAAAAAACCAACAGAATAACAGCTAAAATAAGCATATGTGCAATACTAAACTCACCCATATTAACTCCTTTGATAAGCTTCAATTCTATCGTTTAATTGTTTTAGGATCAATAGCATCTTGCAGGCCATCTCCAACATAGTTAAAGCTGATCGTAACAAAAAGAATCAATAGTCCAGGTAAAATCGCCAGGTAAGGAGCCTGATAGATCAGTTCCTGAGCGTTAAACAACATATTACCCCAACTCGGTGTCGGTGGTTGAATACCCAAACCCAGAAAGCTCAGCGCCGCCTCAAATAGGATCGATTCGCCCACGCCCAATGTAACCGAAACCAGCAGCGGAGCGATGACATTCGGAAACATGTGCCGGGTGATAATTGTAAAGTCCGTAGCTCCCAGGGTTTTTGAAGCCAAAATGAATTCGCGCTCCCGTAGGGTTAAAATGCTGCCGCGGACCAGGCGGGCCACCGGCATCCACGAAAAGAGACATAAAATGAAAACAAGTTTTAATATGCTTTCACTTCCTGATGAAAGCAGAGCGCTCACGACCGGAATTTTCTGTAAATCAATGGCGCAAACAACAATCAGAACCGGAATTGTCGGGAGCGACAGCAAGGCGTCCGTTACGCGCATCAAAAGTGAGTCGATAAACCCGCCATAGTAACCGGCCAGTGCACCGATCAGTAAACCGATCAGAGCCGATGACAGCGCAACTAAAATTCCGACTCCCATTGAAATGCGGGTTCCGTAAATAAGTCGCATCAAAACATCGCGACCCAGCTCATCGGTACCGAAAAGATGATAGGTCTCAAATTTTTTGGCTACACGTCGGAGATCGTTTTTAATATCGTCACTGACATTGATATAGCGTACGGCAGCTAAGGCTTTTCGTTTTTCGTATTTAGCCCAGTCATAAAGCGCGTCTTCCGGCCGGGTTGAAGGAACAAATTCTTCTTTCATCAGCTCTTTCTGAACAAGAGCCGCATCTTCGGGGTTTTCCTGGATGTACTGACGAACTTCGTTTTCACGGGTATCAACGCCGGCACTGATGGTGGAGAACGGCGCCTTATAGCGGTGAAAAACATTCTGGTTTTCGGCATTCACACCCATTATTTTTCCGATAAGGGGGGCGGTGAGAGCAACGGTCACAAAAAATAAAATGGTATAAGCGCCGATCACAGCGGCTTTGTGCTCTTTGAACTGGGTGTAAATAATTTTGGTCAGGCTCTGAACCTGTTCCATTTCGGCAATCTGTGACTTGTTGAGTGTCCGTTCCGTCGGCGGTGCGGCGGGCTTAACTACAAATGTTTTCTTGTTGTTCGGTTCAAGTGTGTCCATCTGCGGCCTTTATTTGTATGAAACGCGGGGATCAACCACGCCGTAAAGTAAGTCTGCTACCAAATTCATAAGTAAAACCATGCTGACGGAAATCATAAATGAAATCATAGCCACGTTGTAATCGTTACCCATGATCGACGAGTAGAGCAATCGGCCGATGCCCGGGTATGCAAAAAGCGATTCGGTGATCAATGCACCGGAAAAAATTGATGAAACACTTAGCGCCACAATTGTAATCAGCGGAATCAAGGCGTTGCGGAAACCGTGCTTCCAGATAACAACTTGCGAAGACAGACCTTTTGCGCGAGCGGTGCGGATGAAATCATTTCGCATGGCTTCGAGCATTGAAGAGCGGGTAAAGCGCGAAAAGCGGCCGATAGACTGAATCGAAAGTGAAAGAACCGGTAAAATCAAAAACTTGGCTTTGTCGACGATTTCATCCCAATCGTAGTCGTATTCCATGCCTGTCGTCTGGTATCCGCCGGCCGGTAGCCAGTGCAGGTTAACCGCAAATATAATGATCAGAACAATTCCGAGCCAGAACGAGGGTACGGATATTCCGGCGAAGTTAAAGAGATTAACAATGTAATCGACCTTGCTGTTCGGTTTGAGCGCGCAAAGTATACCGAGCGGCACGGCAACAGCGAGAGAAAAAATCAGAGAAACCATTGAAAGAATAAAAGTCGAGGAAAGGGCGGGGCCCATCATTTCAGTGACCGGAATCCGGTATGTTCTCGAATATCCGAGTTCACCCTGCACTAAATCTCCGACCCAGCTCATATACCGTTTGTACATGGGCTGATCGAGACCGTAAAAGCTGCGCAGACGTACAACGTCGGCGGCTGTAATTTTGGGATTACTCGAAATCATCATTTCGACAGGATCGCCCGGCATTAAATTCATTAAACCGAAGCAAACATAAGAGAGAATGGCAATCACCACTAATGTCTGCACAATCCTGCGTAAGATAAAATTGATCATATTACTCCAAAGTCCACTTTTCGACTTCGTTGGTTTCCGGAAACTGGTGACCTGTCAGACGAAAGTTTTTTAAATGCGTCGGAATAACGGCCACGTCAGAACGGTAGTAAAGTGGCAATACCGGCACTTCATCCGTGTAGTATTTTAAAATCTGGTGAACAAGTCCTATGCGTTTTTCATGAACGAATTCCAGATCCAAAGCCAAAAGAAGTTTGTCCACTTCCTTATTTTTCCAGCCCATTTGATTCTGACCTGAGTAGCCGTTTTTTGCGGTGGGAATATTCGTTGAAAGGAAAGTGGCTTTCGGCGAGTTTTCCGGTGATGAAACCCAGGCAAATAAAGCCATAGAATCGAACAGACGCTTTTTGGTGGTTTCACCGAAGAATACGCGCGCCGGCTCATTTTTCGAGTTCACTTCAATTCCGACCTGTTTCCAGCCGTTTTGCAGGTAAACTTGAACCAGTTCACGGGTTTTATTCCCGGCCGTCGTCATGAGAGTGAATGACAGTTTTTTTCCGCCTTTAGCGCGGATGCCGTCCGGGCCGCGTTTCCAGCCGGCTTCATCGAGCAGCTTTTCAGCGTCACGTGGAGAGTACTTGTAAATAGTCACTTTCGCCGGATCATCTGTGTACCACGGATCTTTTGGCGTTACGCTGTGAATAGCCGGCGTTTGCTTGCCTTCAAACAGTGAGGAAACGAGCTCCTCGCGGTTGATCGAATAATTCAGCGCTTTCCGAACTTTAATATCCTTTAACGCCGGATTGTCCAAATTCAGATCGATATGTTCGTAGACCGTGCTCGGTTGAAACAGAACATTATAAGCCAGGTTTTCAGCCTTTACTTTTTTCTCGAAGGCCAATGCCTGGTCGAGTGCAAAGCCGAGAGTTGAAATCATGTCAATTGTTCCTGAACGCAGATTGGCCTCTAAAGTTCCTGAGTTCGGAATCAATTTGAAAATAATTTTTTTGATTTTCGGTGGTTCACCGAACCATTTAGGATTCGGAATGAATGTCACGTGATCGCCGAGCTGAATTTCCTGCATGATGTACGGGCCGTTGTAAAGACCGACATTATAAGGATCTTTCACGTAAAGCGAATTTTTTTCATAACCTGCGTTTTCAGCAGCGTACTGATTGAATATTTTTTCTTCGAGATGTTTAGGGAGCGGGTAAAAGGTGCCGAGCTGATAAAAGTCCCACTTGGCTTTATCATAAGTGAATGTACATTTTTTCGGATTGGCCGGGTCAACCGTTACTTTTTCAACCTGAGTGTACACATCTTTTTCGCCGATACTGACGGTTGCCGCAGATGCAACTTTAATAGCAAACGCAAAGTCATCACAGATGACCGGATGACCGTCGCCCCATACAGCCTTGTCCAGAATTTCCCACACAGCTTCAATTTTTTTAACACCGCCGACGGTTACAAGCTTCGCTCCGCCGTTTTCAAGACTCGGAATTGACTTGGCCAACTGAGGTACCCACTTACCATCGGCATCAATCGTCACCAGATTGCGCAAAACCAGTTTTGACATGATCGTGGTGGCGTTCATGGTGGCAATGAGCGGATTAAAATTTTCAAATTCCTGAATCATACCGATCTTGAGCTCTTTATTGTTCAGAGCCGGGACGGCCGGAGCAGCCGGTGCCGCTGCTGTTGCAGCCGCTTCGGGAGCCGGCGGCGGTGCCTCATGTTTTTTGGTCTTTTTCGTACATGACGAAAGCGACAACACTAATGTTGCAACGAGCAGGATGTGAGTATTTTTCATAAGGTGATCTCCTTTAAATTTGTGTCTAAATTAACGTGACAGGCCTTGAAATGCTCCGGTGAAACCGGCAATAACCGTGGAACAATTTCGGAACATTCTTTAATTCGGTAAGAACAACGCGGATGAAATGCGCAGCCCGAAGGTGGATTGATCGGCGATGGAATTTCACCGCTGAGAATTTTGTGCATTTTCTTTTTTCCGGTACCGATCGACGGAATCGACGACATCAGCGCCCGTGTGTAGGGATGCCGCGGATTTTTATACAATTCTTCACGCGTTGTGATTTCAACAATCCGTCCGAGATACATAACCGCAATCCGGTCGCACACATGTTCAATGACCGACAGATCGTGGGAAATAAACAGATAGGTGAGTTGCAGTCGGTCCTGCAAGTCTTTCAATAAATTGAGAATCTGCGCCTGAATCGAAACGTCGAGCGCACTCACCGGTTCGTCGCAGATGATCAGTTTCGGATTGAGTGAAATAGCCCGGGCAATTGAAATCCGCTGACGTTGACCGCCCGAAAACTCATGCGGGTACCGGTTAACGTGGGAGGCCTTAAGTCCGACCATTTCGAGCAGCTGTTTAACGCGGATTTCGCGCTCGATCTTACCGAGCAAACCGTGAATTTTAAAGGGCTGTTCGATGATTTGTCCTACGGTCATGCGGGTATCGAGCGAGGCATAGGGATCCTGAAAAATCATCTGAATATCGCGGCGTTTTTTACGGAGGGCTTCACCGCTGAGGTTTAAAAAATTTTCACCGTCGAACTGCACCGTTCCTGCAGTGGGCTCATATAGACGGATCAGCGTTCGGCCGAGCGTGGACTTGCCGCAGCCGGACTCTCCCACTAGACCGAGGGTTTCACCGCGTCTAATCGAAAGGTTCACCTCTTCGATGGCCTTAACCTGACCTACTTCGCGCATAAAAAAACCTTTTTTTATGGGAAAATATTTTCTGACGCCCTTCGCTTCTAAAATAAAGTCATTCATTTTGGTCAGCCTTTAAAGTGGGTTGAAACATGCAACGGCCCGGTAGGATGGCGAGCCGGTTACAGGTAGAAGTTGAGGTTTAGTGGTCCAGCATTCAGCCAGAACATTCGGGCAACGGTTAGCAAACGGGCAGCCTTTCGGCAGTTCATGAGGAGCGGGCACCGATCCTTCGATGGTTTTCAGCCGATGAACCCGGTGGCCCATTTTCGGGCGGGATTCAATGAGAGCACCAGTGTAGGGATGGCGCGGAGAATTCAGAATATCCTGGGTCGATCCGGTTTCGCAGGCGTGTCCGCCGTACATCACCATGACTTTATCCGAGACTTCAGAAATAACGCCGAGATCGTGGGTGATAAACTGCACGGTCATATTCATTTTTTCCTGCAGACTCTGAAACAATTCGAGAATCTGGGCCTGAATGGTCACGTCAAGAGCCGTGGTCGGTTCGTCGGCAATTAAAAACTGCGGATTGCACGAAAGAGCCATGGCAATCATGGCCCGCTGCCGCATTCCACCCGACAAATGATGCGGATACGAATCATAACGTTCTTTTGCAGACGGAATTCCGACCAGTTGTAACATTTCGATGGCGCGGTCCCGTGAGTCTTTTTTGCTGTATTTTAAGTGTTTCTGAATCTGCTCGTCCATCTGGTAGCCGATGGTCAGGACCGGATTCAACGCCGTCATGGGCTCTTGAAAAATCATGGCCATTTTTCCGCCACGGACATTTTCCATCTGATGCGGGGAAAGGTTCAGGATGTTCTGGTCGTTGAGTAGAAATTCACCATGCGTCACTTTACCCGGATTTTCGATAAGCCGCATAAGCGAAAAAGATGTCACGGATTTACCGCAGCCTGATTCGCCCACAATTCCGAGAGTTTCGCCCTGGTTGATGTCGTAAGAAATGCGATTCACCGCGCGAAACGGCCCCGATTTTAAAAAGAAGGTGGTTTCGAGGTTTCGGACTTGGACAACTGGTTTCAACTTTTCGTCTCCTTCAAGTGTGAGAACTCGGGGCTAGCAATTTGTACAAGAATGCTGCGAGAAAATAAAGAACGCCGCTTCATTAACTTTGCGCGTCATAGATTTTTCATCACGCGGTTTTCATCGATGATTTTGTTTAAAGTCAGACTGAAGGCCTTTGAAAACACATCTGAAATTTTGTCGGATAAGGTCGGCTTGTGTTCGAAAGAAATTTTGATCACACGATGGTCTTTGGCTTTAACCTGTAAGTAATCGTCGCTGGTTCGGATTTCATCAACCAATCCGAGCTTGAGCGCTAATTCTCCGTACCAGAATTCGCCGGTTGCTATTTTTTCGATATCCATTTTGGGTCTATTGGCTGAGACGAAAGTTTTAAACAGTTCGTGGGTGATTTCCAGTTGTTCTTTAAACTTCGCTTCGCCTTTGGCGGTGATTTCGCCGAAAAGGCTGACAGTTCGTTTGTAGTCACCGGCGGTATATTCTTTATAATCGACGTCATGTTTTTTGAGCAAGCGATTGAAATTAGGAACCTGTGCAACAACTCCGATGGATCCCACGAGCGCAAACGGCGCCGCCAGAATTTTATCCGCCGTGCAGGCCATCAAATATCCGCCGCTGGCCGCGACCTGATCAATACAGATGGTGAGTGGAATTTTAGCAGTCCGCAGTCGTAAAAGCTGAGCCGCCGCGAAACCGTAACTGTGAACTAAGCCACCCGGGCTTTCAACGCAAACCACCACTTCGTCCTGTGGAGTTGCAACGCTGAGAACCGTTGTGATTTCTTCCCGCAGATTTTCTGATGCCGAGGCCTTGATGTCACCTTTCAGAAAGTTGATAACAAAAACTTTGGGTTTAGCTGAAACCGAGGCTTTTGCATTTTCCTTTTCTTCCTTTTTAAGGCGTTTTTTTTCAAGTTTCAGTTCTGCATCATTTAACAGCACAGACCTGAGCGCGGTTGATTGGTCTTTATATTTTTCATCTAAAAGCTCAATTTCAAATGATTTTTGCGATTTAGCCTTGGCAATTAACGTGGCAATGGTAACGAGAATGGCGATAACGGCTAGAACGATGATAAGGGTCTCAGAAAAAAAAGTTAGAACATTTTGTAGTATTTCCATAGGTTCACTTTCTATTGGCTCAAGAAGCTAGCTCATAATGGGACGTGAGTAAAGACAAAGGTCGAGATCTGAAACGTTTTATTAAAAATAAAAGAAGAGATGATAAGGCTCGAGTATAATTTGAATGTGCAGCCATCATCCCTGTTTTTTATTCTTTTTCTTGTAGCGATTGCCGCCTCTGCGATGGAGGACGATGATGCTATTGATACGCTGAAAATTGAAGCAAACCACAATGTTGAACGACTGAAGAGTTATAAGAAAGAAACCACGTATAACAAAATTTTTGAAAATGAACGTGAAAAAGGTTTGGGCGAGTATTTTGAAGAACAGGAAAAATGGGATTTAATCCGCGAGCGCGGACTTTCTGAATACAAAAAAAGTAAGGGGCCTTCAACTCCCGATGAAACAAGTATCGAGTATAAAAGGGACCAAAAAGAAAAGGCCGAGGCTGACAAACGTTACGAACTGAGCCGTGAAGCATTGGTCAGAACCCGCGACAAAATCCGCCGTCAGCAGCCGTCCAGTCTCAGCCTTTTAGAAGAAGAGGAACTGCAGCTCCTTGTAGACCGCCCCCGTTATGATGTCCGGAAAAAACGTCAGAACAAATGGACCTCGTCAGGCGGTTCCAAATTCGGGGGATCCACCGGGTCTGCTCCGTCATTTCAGAACAATGCCTCTCCGCCGGTGGCCAATGATTTCGTGCCGCCACCGCCGCCACCTGATTTTCCGGCAGCGCCCGCACCTTACGAAGGGTTTGAAGAACTCCCGCCACCACCGATGTATGATAATAGCATGAACACCGGCGTTCCTTATGATCCGTCGTTTGGCGGTGAAATGGCTATTCCGCCGCCTCCGCCTCCGCCGCCGGACTATAATTTTTAACCCTCTACTTATTTTGGTTTGGACGTTTACTTTTTGAGAAGATCATCGGCAGTGAGGCCGGTCAGATCATTGATGCGTTTAAACGAATAGAAGAGCAGCGCCCCTAAAAAAACCATTGAAGGAACCAAAATGACCCCCAGAGAATACAGCGTCATTTTACTGAGCTGCTCGTTGAGCAACTCTTGTTTCTGAACATCTGTCAGAGCGTCGGAAAGCGGCGTAAAAACATAACTGGCCAGAGCAAAATTCAGAAAAGCGCTGAGTAAAAATGAAATCGAAAGAAGTTGGGTTAAAAACTTCATCAGGTTTAAAAAATCTTTCTTTTTGTTTTCATTATCAAGCTTGGCTTCGACCTTTTCAACGTCAAATGTTTTCGGGTTCAAAAACAAGCTTTGAAAAAACGGGCTGTCGGTAAAACTTGAACCGAGCACAAAACAGCCGATAAGCAGCGGAAAAGCCGCCTCTTTTAATGCAAACCAGATCCCGCCGAGAGTCAGAAGTGTCAGCGCGCCCGAAAATAAAACATTTAAAAGTCCGAGCAGTGAAACAAAATCAACCTTTTTTGATTGAATCAGCGATTTGACAGTCAAAAACAACGGAAAACTGAGTGCTGCGATGACCGATAGTTTTGCATCGAGACCGTATTTATGGCCCTTGTTTAAAATCAGCACCGGAATCAGGATGCTGAATAAAATGTGAGTAAAACTATTTTGTTGTTTTTGCATTCGATAAGATTATTCTGATATCCATGAAATATGCAATACTTTTGATGTTGATCGCTGTCGATTACGCTTCGGCTAGCGAAAGAATCATCACAAAAACAATCGATAAAATGGCCGCAGTGGTTTCAGAAAAAAAAGCGCTGGTCGGCGCTGATAATATTCTGGTTGTTTATGATTTCGACAACACCCTGATGGCCATGGATCAGGATATCGGCAGCGATCAATGGTATAACTGGCAGTCGGAGCTGATTCGCAACAAGAAAATGAAGTTTGCAGTGGCGACCACGCGCGGCGGCCTCTTTGATGTGCATTACAAAATTTTTGCTTTGGGAAAGATGCATGTCGTGGAATCTCAGATTCCGCGGGTCGTTAAAGAAATTCAGCAGATGAAAATCAAAAGTATTATTTTGACCTCGCGGGGCAGTGTCTTAAGAAATGATGTCGAAACTGAACTCGGTGACGCCGACATGGAATTCAAGAGCAGCGCGTTCGGTCCGTCAGGTGGCTATCCGAGTACATTTTTACCCGAAGGGATCGAAAATGCGAGAGAGATCAGTTACATGGACGGTATACTGATGGGATCGGGTCAGAATAAGGGCAAAATTCTGAAGTCGGTGCTGAAAAAAGCGCAGGCTCAGTTCAAAGTGATTATTTTTCTCGATGACACTCTTAAGAACATTGAAAACATGGAAAATGAACTGAAGAACGAGGTTGAGCTTTATACTTTTCATTATACCCATGAGCAGGACCGGGTCGAACAATTCAATAAGGATCAGTCAAAAGCCAAGCGCGAATGGCAAAAAATTAAACCGGTTATTCAGACCGTTTTCGGGAGCCGACCATAAGATGCCGGAACTTCCTGAAGTTGAAATTGTCTGCCGAAACTTAGCCAGTCGAATCGCACCGGCATCAGAGATTAAAAGCTGGGTTTTTTTTCGAGCCGATTTGCGGTTTAAGATACCCAAAAAAGCGCTGCTTAAAATTGTCGGGCAGCCGCTGCGCAACATCCGGCGCCGGGCCAAATACATCCTTTTTGATTTTGGCGAGCACCTGATCATTTCTCATCTGGGAATGACAGGTTCGTGGCGGAATGAAAAAGCGGGCTGGTCCAGAAGAAAACATGATCATCTGGCCTTTGCTGTTTCAGATAATACGTATTTTGTGTTTGAAGACCCGAGGCGTTTCGGCTTTATTGAGGTCATTAAAACCGCTGACTTTGCGGCCCGTTTTAAAGATCTCGGCGCTGAACCGCTGGATCAGAAAGTCGATTTCGAACAACTGATCGAATCCTTCAGGCGTCTGAATGCGCCGATCAAAAACGCGTTAATGAATCAAAAGCTTCTGGTCGGGGTGGGAAATATATATGCATCCGAAGTGCTGTTCCGGACCCGTATCAGCCCGCTTAAAAAGTGCTCAAAAATTTCAGCGGAACAGTATCGGTCACTCTTTCAGGAAGTTATCCATGTGTTGACTGAAGCCATTGAAGCCGGCGGCTCCAGTATTTCAGATTACCGGAATCTCGATGGGGAAAAGGGCGATTTTCAGCAATCATTTTTTGTTTACGGACGCGCAGCCGAGACCTGTTTAATCTGTTCGTCCAAGATAAAAAGTGTGGTGCAAGCGGGCCGAAGCACATTCTGGTGTCCGAGCTGTCAAAAAAAATAGTTAACATTTTAAAAAAAATATGAGACTTCTGTTTTTCAATAATTCACTTCCCGACAGGGCAAAAAGGATCGTCAATGACAAAAATATTAGTTGTTTCAGTTTTGGCTTTATCATTCGCAACCGGCTTTACATGTTCAAAAAATGCCCCTCAGCAGGCGGCTCCGGAAGTTAAGGCTCCTCCTCAGGCTGAAATGGCGGCTCCTGTTTCTGCCGATGCAACACCGGCATCTGCCGATGCGGCACCTGCGGCTCCAACTGAGACTAAATAATTTTTTAAAGGCTTCATTTACTCTTAAACACCAACTTCAGTGAGTTGGTGTTTTTTTATATATTTAGAGTTTTTGCTCGACTTGCATGTCAAACTTCGTCGTGCTCCAATTAAAGTGTAAAACTTTTTGAAGGAGCAACGTGTGGACGCAATAATAGGTTTGAACGGTTTTTTCTGTAACAGCGGCTATCTGGCGATCTGGTTACTCGGTTCGATCATTTCACTTCTTTTCATCGGCTATTTTGCAGCCCCTCTTATTGTGTGGGCGGCAGCACTTCTGGTCATACTCTTCGGACTGGGCGCACCCGGAATTTTGATCGCCCTTTATGTCACGCTTATGCTGGTCTTTTTGATCAAGCCTTTGCGAACGCTGTTGGTTTCAAAATTTGTGATGAACATCATGCATAAATTGGGAGTGGTGCCGCAGATTTCCGCCACCGAAAGAACGGCACTCGAAGCGGGTGTTGTCTGGATCGAAAAAGACCTGTTTTCAGGAAAGCCTGATTTTGAAAAAATTCTGCGTGAACCTTACGGTAAACTCAGTGCCGAAGAAATTGCGTTTATGAACGGTCCCGTTGAAGAACTTTGCGTTCTGAGCAATCCCTGGAAAACCTGGAAAAACCGGCACCTGCCGGATGAAGTCTGGCAATTTGTAAAGGACAAGGGCTTTTTGGGAATGATCATTCCGAAAGAGTACGGCGGTCTCGGATTTTCAGCTATGGCTCATTCCGAAGTGGTGATGAAACTCGCTTCGCGCTCGCTTTCGACCTCCATTTCAGTCATGGTACCGAACTCCCTCGGGCCTGCAGAACTTTTAATTCATTACGGCACCGAAAAGCAGAAAAACCACTGGCTTCCGCGTTTGGCAAAAGGTCTTGAAATCCCGTGCTTCGGTTTAACAGAACCGCTGGCGGGATCCGATGCGGGATCCATCACATCGGCCGGCACTATTTTCCGCGGCGATGACGGCAAACTCTATATCCGTCTGAACTGGAATAAACGCTGGATTACGCTGGCGGGAATTTCAACCGTCTTAGGCTTGGCTTTCCGCTTGCGGGATCCTGAAAACCTGCTGGGCCGGGGCGAAGATATCGGTATTACCTGTGCTCTTATTCCGACTTCGACAAAGGGGGTCGACGTTTCGCGACGTCATGATCCGTTATCCATTCCGTTTTATAATTGCCCGACGACCGGTGTTGATGTCGTGGTTCCGCTGGTGGACTCCGTTGTCGGCGGCGAGGCCGGATGCGGGCAGGGCTGGTCGATGCTGATGGAATGTCTGGCGGCCGGTCGGGGAATATCGCTTCCGGCACAATGTACCGGCGGAGCCAAAATTGCCTATCGCACAGCCTCTTCGCACGCTCTGATCCGTAAGCAGTTCGGTGTCAGCATCGGTAAGTTCGAAGGTGTGGAAGAACCGCTCGCACGCATCGGCGCATCGACTTATGCAATGGAAGCCATGCGACGATTTACGTTGGGGGCTCTTGATAAGGGGCTGAAGCCGCCGGTTGTAACGGCGATGATGAAGTACCAGGCCACAGAAATGGGCCGAAAGGTCACCAACGATGCCATGGATATTATGGGTGGCGCGGGAATATCGCTCGGTCACCGGAATCTGATAGCCGAAGGCTACGTTGCCGCTCCGATTGCCATTACGGTTGAGGGCGCTAATATTATGACCCGAACCCTGATTATTTTTGGGCAGGGTGCACTTCGCTGTCATCCTTTTGCCTTTGATGAAGTGGCCGCTATTGAAGCCGGCGATGCCGATAAGTTTGATACAGCCTTCTGGGGCCATGTCGGTCATGTCGTGCGAAATGCCTGTCGTTCGATTCTTCTTTCATTCACTCGCGGTTATCTTGAGTCGGCACCGGCCGGCACGCATCGCAAGATTAAAATTCATTACAGACGCCTGCACTGGGCTTCGGCAACATTCGCCATTTTGGCCGATATTGCTATGGGATCTCTCGGTGGACAGTTGAAAATGAAGGAAAAAATCACCGGTCGTTTTGCCGATATTTTTTCTCATATGTATATGTCGACCGCTGTTTTGAGACGGTTCCACGAAGAAGGGCAGCGTGAGGAAGATCTTCCTTACCTGCAGTTTTTCCTGAAGTACTCCATGTCGGAAATTCAGAAGGGTTTTGACGGACTCTATGACAACCTGAAAATACCGGGTTTGCGCTGGGTATTTAAGGAGATTTTCGGAGCGTGGTCACGGATCAACTCCATCGGCTCCCAGGCCACTGACGGCTGGTCGCATCTGATCTCCAACTCGATGCTGTATTCGGTTGCCCAGCGAGACCGTATGAGTGACGGCATCTACTGGATGAATGAATCGACCCACGGAATCGACAAGATCAAGGCCCGCCTGAAGATCGATCAAACGGCTCGTTTAGAGAATGCCTTTATCGTAGTAACGAAGGCCGAGACCGCTGAGAAAAAAATCCGTTCGGCCATTAAGGCCGGCTCAATTCCGAAGAAAAAAGGCCGTGGAGCGTGGGATGATGCCCTGGCAAAGAAGATCATTTCTGAAGATGAGTTTCGCTTGTTGTCCGAAGCGGATCAGGTCAGATTTGATGCAATTCTGGTGGATGATTTCAGCGAATCCGAGTATCAAAATAAGATAATGGAATAATTTACTTGCGATAAACAGAACATTGCTTCTATCCTATTAATTAGAGGTAGTACGTACTATGTTGAAACATCCATTTCCTTTTTTAAAAGAAACCTACAATAATAATAGAGGTATCTCCATTGTCGAAGTTATGGTTGCGGCCGGCCTTGCAACCATTATATCGCTGGGTGTGGCAACAATGATGCAGGATATGTTCATTGAGCGAAAGCGCATCATGCTGATGGCAACCCTCCGTGACTTGAAAACTAAAATTGAATCCAACATTCGCGATAACGGCAGCTGGGCCAAAACGATGGCGGCCAATTCAGGTACTCTGGGCTGTTTGATTAACAATACGGTGTGTACGGCGGTTTATACGCCAGGTGCAAATCCTCCGAAAATTATTTTGCGCGACACGGCCGATCAAGTCGCTTTTGATTTGCTCGATTGGGCCAGTGCCGGAGCCAATGGTTTTACTGAAGGCGGCGCTCCCTGCAACACCTTCAGCGCTACAGCAGGAGGCGGTAATGATAACTGTCCGATCTCTTATCGACTGGTCGCCAATATGTGGTGTCCGGGAGCTGCGGCGACCTGTACGAATCCGCAGTTAAAAATTAGCGGTCGTTTAATCTATAATCCATCGACAACCGGCGTGCTGAATCGATTCAGAGGCGTCATTAATACAGGAGACTTAACCTCAACGGCTGATGGACCTACGGTGGCCGGAAAATATGACGTGAACGTAAAACGTTCAGCGGTGGATACAAATGTGACCTTTAGATATGCCCTGAAAAAAGCCGGTGGCGGCTCGGCACCTGGTATCGGCAACTGTCCTGTTGAGGGCGCAGGAACTTGCAATGTGGGAGCCATGGCCATTCATCCGCTAGCGAATTGGACCCGGGTTTCGGATACGGAAAGTCTGGTGACAGCTTCAGGCCAAACGTTAACGATAAATGCCAATCAAGGTGGTCCTTATCACTGCACAATAACAGTTCCTGCTTTTGCGACGATGGGCTTTACTGCAGATCTTTACAACGCAACAGATGGCGTGGTTGTTGCTTCGGCATCCACTGTAGCAGGACTATGGTCTCAAACGGCTGCGGTTATTGATGTTAACTTTGTAGCGGCATCAGGAAAATCATTCATCGTTCGTCAGAAATGTCAGGCTTTACCGGGTAACGGCGCTAATAACTGTACTCTTGGAATGGCGTCAGACCCCTATACGCCGGGAGTTGCCAACGAACAGGAAATTGTAACTTTCAATTGTGTTCGTCTCGATAAGTCTCTTTAAGATTTGATTATTCAAAACCAAATATAAACATGGCCGGTACAGATTTCGATAAATCTGTACGGTATTCGGCAATAAGTGCGGTTAAGTTATTCCGTAGCCAGAACCCCGGTAAAACCTGCACATAAGACTTTTCAAGAATTTCATATAACGGAAGACCCAGATGATTAAGCCGGTTGGTTACAATAATCGTATCGGCGCTGTGTTCAGACATCATTTTCATGCAGGACTCATTAGAGATTTCGTCGTCGGGAGAAACAAAGCACGGGGCAAATTTCTGACGGGGGAGAATTCCGATACCGTCAAGGTACATTAACGAGTGCTTTTCAACTATGGCCGCTGATTTTTCGATATAATCCAGCTGGGCGAGGTTGGGATAAAAAACATGATTTTTAAAGTAGAAACAGTTCAAAATAACAATTACAACCTGCACAAGCACGGGATACGTCGACCTCAGCCGCGGAAATTCCGGATGTTGCAGGATCCTTAAAAATAACGGCAAATAAATCAGTGGCGCAAAACTGGCATTGAAATACGGGTACGACTGCGGAAACAACAGAACCAGTGTAAGACTTGAAAGGCTTGCATAGGCAAAAGGTTTCAGGCGCAAATCATTTTGATAAATGGCCCGTACTGAGAGCGCCGCGGATGCCAGAACCAAAAGACCTTCAAAATGAAATAATCTCTTTAAGTAACTATTCGGAAAGCCCATGCTGTTAAAGGTTTGGATTAAATATAAAAACGACTGAAGATTGAATTTCAGCACCCATATCAAAACTGCAAAACCCGAAAGAAGCAGGTACGTCTTATGAACGGATTTCAGCTGTTTGAGGTAAATTCTGTAGTGAGGAAATAATATGAAAGCGGCCGGTACAAAAAACATCAGGCCCTTAATGCTGACGAGCGGGATTGTCAGCCAGATGGCAATTGATTTTAAATAGCTTTTCCGCTGATTAAGCAACAGCGCCAGTGAAAAAAGCATAAAACAGACCTGATCGGTCCGGACTCTGAAAAAATTCTGGAGAAGCACCGGTGACATGACAAGAAGGGCGAGAAGAATCCATACCCGCAGCTGCTTTGCGGATCTGCCCGTGAACTCGATCAGAAACTCGGCAAAAAAACAGACACCGGCAAGGCCGGAAACCGCAAACACCAGCTTGACGGCAAGGAGATGACTGACATCCGTTAGCGGAAACAGGTGAAACAAAGCCAGAAGCAGGCTGAAGAGCGGCTTTTGCAGAACCGACCATTCGAAACTTTCCGAACGCAGCCAGGTTTTAGAAATCGTTATGGGCCAGAATTCTGAAGTCGAAATGTGGTAGAGCAGACCGAAAACGATGAGTCCGCAATAAACAAGGTATTTCATTTCTTGGTTCCGAAAAGCATAAACCGTGAAAAGCGTTTGTCCGGGTAATTAAAGTCAATCTGGCTCGATTCCAGCACCGTTAGCCAGGGTGAATATTTGTTTATAAAATCGACGGCATTTTCAGCGCAGTTAATGTGTTCATGATGTTTCATGTCGGTTGATTGTAAAAGAACGAACGCGCCTTCCGGTATATTTTTAAGCCATGAAGACCCGGCCATGTGCTCGCAGGCCGAATTAACAAAAATCTGATGGGGGCCGGGTTGCGGGCGGTGCTCGTTGACGTCAATGGTCTGTGTCGTGATTTCTACGGACTCACACCGCCAGAAATCGAGAACTTTCAGCGATGTTGCCAGATTTTCCGGATTCAGATCAAACAGATTGAGCTTATGAAACTTAAGTTCGTTGCGGCTGAGCATTAAGAGGGGTCCGATGCCGACCCAGCTGCCATACCAGTGAAGCTCAAATGATTTTGCCGGCGAAAGATGTTTCTTTGACCAAACAGCAAAATTTTCTGAAAGCCATATTTTTGACCGGATCTGTCCATGCGAGAATGCATCACTGGGAATCACTAAGTCATTCATAGAACCCATAATTTCACTAATTGTTTTCCTAATCAAGCGGATTAAATACTATTTACATTGTATCACCGGCTTGAGTATCATTTGGGTGTGAATGAAATCAGTCTGATTTTTTATGGTGACAGGCGCGAGGTTGAACATCACCTGTTGGTTCAGCTGAATCTGTTGAAGGTGCTTCCTTCGATTGAAAACAGATCGGGATTTTACATTAATGAATCGCGGTTCGGCCGCGATTCGCTGAAGAAAATTTCTCTTGATATTGAGTCGGGTGATGCGGAAACCATTCTGATTTACCGCTATTTGTCGGAAAAGGAATTGAGTACATTAAAAAACGCGGTCAGCGGTAAAAAATATTATATTCTTCCGCACAAGATGTTTGATCTCATTTATATTAAAAGCAAAATCATGAATCTGCTTCCTCAGGCTTACGTTGTCACCGATCTGTCTGAGGGGTCCAGTCTGCGTTCAGGCCGTCTGGTCAAAAGCAGGCTAGCTCCGAAAAACATCGTCAATATGAAGTCAGTCGGTGCAAATCACAAGTCCGGGGACGGCCAAAAGAGCGGGGCGCGGCTCCCGGTGCTTCTGCTATTTCTGTTTAAGATTTTTATAAATCCCATAAGTGAGCTAAGGCGTCTGTCGATACTGATTAAGTATTCAAATTTGAGGTGGATCAGCCGGATTCTTGAACTTGTATTTGCGATTGAATTTGTTGTGAACGCCGTGGTCATTAAGCACGCGAAATTGCTTTTGATTCATACGTATTATAAGAGCAACTATCTGAGGGGAGTGCTGAAAGTCGTCGTCATCCGTGCGGGATTTGCATTTCGACACCTCATTCTGATGTCCGGATTTAAGTCTTACGGTTTTTTTGTGGATAAGTATTATCAGGTGATAAAGCCGACCCAAAAATTTGTAATCTACCGTGTTGCCTATTTTCTGTATTACCGTGTGCTGTATTTTCTTTTCTTTAATGTGTTTTATTTTCTGTACAGTCAGATCCGGCTGGCGCTGATTTTATTTTACTATCGTGTGCTGTATTTTCTTTTCTTTAATGTGTTTTATTTTCTGTACAGTCAGATCCGACTGGCGCTGATTTTATTTTACTATCGTGTACTGTATTTTCTGTATAATCGCATTCGAATGGGGCTGATTTTATTCTATTATCGCGTGTTGTATTTTCTTTTTTACACAATATTCAATTTCTTCCGGTTTCAGGTGCGGCATTTTATTTTGATTTCGGCGTTTAAGATTTATGGCTGGATGTACGATTCGGCTTTGTTTCTTTACCGGGTAACAAAACTCTGGCTGCTGTATCCGGTATTTAAAATTTACTGGTTTCTGGCATTTCAATACAAAAAACGAATTAAAAAAGTTAAATTATTATGAGCAGAATTTCAATTGTTATACCGACGCTGGGAAACATATTTAATCTTCAACGATTGCTTAAATCGATTGCCCGGCAAAATACAGATTATTCGCAGATTGAAATTCTTGTCGTCGTTAATGGAATTGCCGATAGCCGTCGAATCGTCGTTCACGAAAGTCTCGCCGGGTTGATACCGGGAGGTCTTCAGATCCATTTTATCGAGAAAACAGGCGTTAACTACGCCCGGAATCACGGATTTAATCTGGCTCGGTCGCCTTTGATAATGTTTTTGGACGATGACTGTGAATTACCTGAACCTGATTTTCTGCAGCGGCATATTGAGCTGCATCAGAAACACCCGCAGGTATTTGCGACGGGTGGCGGCTATCTGTTGCCGCAGGAGGCGCGACCACTGGATGAACTTTATAACTGGTTGCAGATGAACTGGTATGTTTCCGGAATTTATTCCGAGGATAATCATGAATGGTCGCTGTTTCTTTTGGGCGGAAATTTTTCAATTAAGTCCGAGATGGCTAGGCAGGCGGATTTGTCCTTTGACGAAAAAATAGTCTACGGCGGAAGTGAGTCCGATTTTTTTGAAAAAGCATGCTTGAAGGGCTTGGCTATTATGCCGAACGATGTGGATGTGGTTCATCACACGCGGGAGTCTCTTTCCGGTCTCACCCGCAAGATCTACCGGCAAGGTCAGGGAAAAGCGCGAATGGAGAACCGCTATAAGACAACTAGGCAGACCGGCGGTTCACAGAGCGCCGTCCGTCCGAATGCGGTTTTGTGTGCTTATTTTAATTATGTATTCTGGACAGGGTATTACGTCTTTAATAAAAAATACCTGCGGATTTTCGTTCACATCCTGAAAGATGCCGTCAGTGCTATTAATGTTTTTCGCTATAAAGTGCTGACGGATGTTTCGGACCAATTGCAAAATAAGAAAGAAAAGGGCGATCGCTTCTAGCTTTGCAGGTCTTTAAAAGAGATCTTTTATAAATGACTTTAACGGCTTTTGAAATCTGTAATAGTTTCCCAGCAAATGATAGATTTCGCGGTCGAGGTGCTGCAGGTAAAAAAGCTCTGCGGTTTTTGATAACAGACTGAAGCGCTTTGAGACCGAATTCCTATACTGCATCATATCGTAAGAGGTCAGATGTAAAAGCGGAATCTTGACTAAGCAGAATCTGAATTTTTTTTTAAAGGCTTCATAGCCGAGATCGGTATCTTCAAACCCGTACGATACATAATATTTCTTAAAAAGGCCGAGTTCGTAAAATCGGGTCCGGCTGATTCCTAATGCATAGGTGCAGGTGTATTTCCAGTAATTCGGTAAGTCCGACCAGTTGTTGCAAAAAAAGAGTTCTGACCAATAATTTTTTTCCTCAATGTACACATCTTGAGTGAGATCCACATCCTCATAGGCAGGATTATTTCGACTGAGTTCCTGATGAATATGATATCGCTGAAATTGTATAACTTCATTTTCCTGAAGATGTGAAAGTGCACTTTTAATAAAGTTTTTTGGTGTCAGCATGTCCGAATCCAGAAAAAGCAGGTATTTTCCGCGGCTGTAACGTGCGGCCAGATTGCGGGCTAAACCGGGTCTGAAAAACCTCTGTTCGCCTCTCACTGGATGGTTTTTGCTCCAGTAAATATATTTCAGATTAACAGTACCTTTATATTTTTCAAAAAGATTAAAAATAGTTTCTGAACTGCGGTCATCGCTTCCGTCGTCAACGACCACAATCTCATAGCTTTCGCGGGGAGCATCCTGCTCGATGAGGTGCCAGATGACGTTACTGAGAAACAGAACATTATTGTATGTCGGAATCAGTACCGAAATCGCGGGTCTCGACTGGTTTATTTCGAACTGCCAGTTGACCTGATAAGATGTCGATGTTGTCGGTTCGAGCTCATGATGGGCCGGAATATGGATGTTGAAAATTTCAAGCCCGGGCAGGCCCCGGAATTGAAATCCGGATTTACTGATTTCATTGACGGTCAGTGAATTTTTGAGATTTCGATCGTAAGGGGAAAAAAGCCAGTAGATTTCGTATTTTTCCGTATTTTGAGATGCAAATTCGATAAACTGTTTCAGATCCGATTTGGTCAAAGGGGTTAACAAAAGAAAGAGCGGTTTAATATCACTCTCAAAGTTATGAACCGTCTTGAGATCCTGTGGTGTGCTGATGTTGAGAATGCAATGTTCGCGCTTAATTGGCCCGCAGAAGTCGCGGTGATTCCCGGTACTTGTCATTAAGTAATCCTGCTCGCGCCATTTATCCTTTAAAAATCCGGCTACAATGGAGGTGTATTTGAGCTTTTCACTGACACTGAAAAAAAATGAGTTTTTGTTATTCTGCAAAGATTTAGTCAGGCGTCGTGCGTAGGTGGATTCGGCGACATCGTCGAGGGTTTTGACTTCGTACCGGTAAAATGACTTGTTAGTAGACATCAAATTCATATGAGATTATTGTAAAGCCAGATGAGCAAAAAATCTAGCCTCGCACTTATTGTACCATGTTATAATGAAGCCGAGTCTATTCCTGCTTTTGCAATTGAACTTCAGGATTTTATCAACCAATTCAAAGTCAGTCGGCCGGAGTTTAGCCTCTCGGTGATTATTGTCGATAACGATTCGACCGATAACTCACTTTTTCTGCTGAAAGCGCTGCAGGAGCAAATAAGCGAACTTAAAATTCACTCTTTTTCGCGACGGGGTTACGGTGCCGCACTCAAGTACGGTTTCGGAGCAGTTGACGCCGAATACTTAAGTTTTCTTGATCTCGATAACACCTATCCTCTGAAAAGCCTGAATGATCTTCTGAGCGGGTTGCTGGAGCGAGACCTCGATATTATATACGGAGCCCGTATTCACGCAGCTTCGGATATTTCAGTTGTGCGCTCGCTGGGAAACCGGTTTTACGTGTTGCTTCTGAAGTTTTTTTTCAAATCCGATCTCAGCGATGTTTGTTCGGGTATGCGCCTTTTTAGGGGGCGTCTGAAAGAGGCGGTTATCGCACTGAAAACAGATGATCTGTCATTTTCGATTGATTTGACCGCCTTGGCGCTTATCAAAGGCTGGAAGATGTCCGAACATCCGATCGCTTACCGCAATCGGACCGGCACATCAAAGCTTTCAGTCATCCGGGACGGGTGGGTTTTCCTGTCAGTCATCATGACCAATCTGATCAGAAAGAATTCCGGTCTATAATGAAGATTGTGGTTTTTGCAGAGGAGACCGCTTCGTTTTTAAATAAAAAGAGCGAACTCGAAACGCTTGGGCTCAGCCCTGATGATATTTTGTGGTGCGATTCGCGAAGCTGCTGTCGTGGTGAATTCATCAACCGAACTCAAAACCAGTGGTTGTTTTTTATTGATCATGATTGTCAGATTTCAGCCTCTTTACTGCAAAAAATCCATTTGATCATTTCGAAAAGTTCAGGACTTTCCAATGTTGTGTACTGCGGTTCTTATTTGAATCCGGCATCGCCGTCTTATCTGCAGCGCGGACACAATTTTATTGCCAACGTCTGGCTCGAGCAGTCGTATACGTCGGACGTTTACAATAAGTTACTGCTCGGTGGTGTTTTTCTGATTTATGCCTCGGGCACAATCGATTACCCGAAAGGCGGGCTCTTCTGGGGCGCTGAAGACAAGGTATTATCTTATCGCCTTACTGATCAGGGATTTGATATGCAATATACAAAAGACCTGGCCGTTGTACATAATACAAGTTCTTCAATTCTGCATTTTTTAAAGCGGGCGTTTTTACACGGCAAAAATGACGTCAAATATTTTCAGACAAATAAAAATAAAATTAATTATCGATTTTGGATTCGTAAAATTGGCTTTGCAAATCTGAATTTGTTGCCGCTAATTCTTCTGCACTTTTGTATTCAAAGAGCGGCAGTATTATTTCAAACAGCTCCCCGGTTGAGTAGGCAACGAAAGTAAGGCAAAAACCTAAAAATCCGACATCGATTAACGTGCTGACAAACACAGCCAGCAGAATACCCAGCGGCAGGTACGGATGGAAAAAACACTGGGCGATAAAAATGAAAAGCATAAAAAGCGGAATTAACCGGTAAAACCGGAGACCATTTTTAAAGTTGATTTTCTGCACGGGTATCTGAATCCGGCCGAGCGTAAACATTTTATAAAACCACTTCAGTAAACTGAGGTTCTGCCAATGCACCACCTGAGCGGAAGGCAGAAAAATAAAACGGTAGTCGAGATTATAGGCACGATGAGTAAAATCGAGATCTTCTCCGCATTTGCTCAGTGCTGACGAAAAACCGCCGATTTTAAGTGCGATATGCCGGTTAAGCAAAACGTGACAGGCGGGCAGATGATCTACGGCAACCAAATGTGAGTGATTCTGAATCTGAAATGAAAACGGAATAATTTTTGAAAGCCTCGACATAAAGTCGAATGTTTTCTGCAGAAATATATTTTCAGATTTGTGAGTTACTGTTCCGCCAAAACCGGCATACTTAAGATTGATATCATTCGTAATTTCTGTGTTGGCCAACTGAATTAATTTTTCCAGGTTACCGGGTACAATATCAATGTCGGGATCGGTTAAGTAAATATACTCGTTGGATGATTTTTCCAGAACTAATTGACGGGCAAATCCCAGATTATTACTCGGGTTTTCAAGACATAACACATTTTCAATGTTGGACTTGATCCAGGTGCTGATCCACTTTCTGATCTCAGACTGTTCATGGTTTAAAATGAAAATCCACTCAACGCTGTAATTTTTAAGCTCCAATTTGAGTTTAGGAATCAGTGTCTTGATTTCATTTACTTCGTCATAAACAACGATGCCACAGGTGAGGGATTGTATCATCTATCCTGCTTGCCTCTTCCGATTGTGCTCTCTGATGTGATGGTTTCCCTGACAACAACGACTTTGATATGGCCTGGGTACTGCATTTCATCTTCAATCGTTTTGGCAATTTGCTGTGAAATCTTAATAGCACCGAGGTCGTCAACCACTCTTGAGTTCACCAAAACGCGGCATTCCCGGCCGCCGTTGAGAACAAAAACATCGGTAACACCATTAAAGCGTTTTGAAATTTCCTGTAATCCCGACACTTTCTGGGTGTAAGTTTCCACCGTACTTCGCCGGGCACCTGGACGGCCGCCTGAAATAGCATCCGCGGCAATAACGATGAAGTCCATATCAGCGGTAGGAGCCACGTCATGATGATGGGCGCGGACCGCATAAATAATCTCTTCTATTTCATTGCGGGTCGAAATAAAATCAGCCCCGATAACAGCATGGCTACCGTCCAATTCATGATCGAGCGCCTTTCCCAGATCGTGCAGCATGCCGGCACGCCGGGCTTTTTTATACTCGTTACCGAGTTCGGCCGACAACAGGCCGGCAAACCAGCCCACTTCAGCACAATGAAAGTACTGATTCTGAGTGTAAGAATATCTGAATCTTAAGGAGCCCATGACCTGCCGAATTTCAGGGTGAACGTTCTGCATGCCCAGTTCCTTGCAGATGGCATCGCCGTCCCTTTTGATCTGATTGAGTAATTCGGTTTTAAGATTCTCACCAACTCGCTGTAAATCCTGGGGATTCGGACGACGGCGGTGCTTTTCCATGTCGCGGAAAATGCGATCAAAAATCCGTCGGGTCAATTCACGGCGTACAGGATCGTATCCGATGATCTGTATATTGTCCCAGCGCTCGGGGTCGGGGTTTTCATCGATATGAATATCACAGCCGCTGACATTCTGAATAGCCGTAATGTTGGCCTTTAGATTTTCACAAAAGACTTTTCTTATTTCCTCTGTAGGAAAATAGCTGGCCGATATGCCCCGCTCAGTGCTCATTTCCTTCTGAAACCGGTCAATACAATGGGCCAGAATTTTTTTAGCTTTCTGTTCGGCGAACTCTTTTGTTTCTTCCTCATTAAATTCGGCCGCTTTTCCATAGTCATAGGCAGCCTGCTCAATCAGTTTAGTTTTAATTTCGGCAACAACGTCCGGAATCTGCAGTTGTGTTTTAACCGTTAACGTATTTTTTAGAACGTCTTCTGACTCACGCTGCTGATTGACGATTTTAGAAATTTCAGCCTGTTTTGCAGTCAGTTTAATTGAACTGTCGCGGAGTTCGGTCTCTTTGAGCATCAATGAAGCGCGCAAGGTTTTGTATTTTTCTTCATTCAGAACTTTTTTATCGTTGACGCGGGTTTCGAGTTCTTCGCATTTCTGCTCCATAGCCAAGTGAGCATCTTCAACCTCGGCCCAGGCCTCAAGTTCGATTTCCTGAATTCGCTCTTTTCGCTCAGCCTCTTCTGCCGCAAACTGCTCCTGAACCTCTTTTAACATTTCGGCCGCTTCTTCACGGGCTTCATTTAAAATCTGCTTACGGACAAGAAAAAATAACAAATAGGCAAGACCGGCTCCGGCAGCTATTCCGGTTACTAAATAAATAACAATTTGAGAAATATTCATTAAATCAGTGTAATATTTGTATTCCTGGCGCACAACAAAGCCTTTTGAAAACGGCCTGCGTTAAAGGGTGTAATCCGGATATTATCGCGCAAGATGAATTCATGAAATTTTTCGAAATATTTAAAAAGTGGCTTATTCGTTTTTCGATTGTGGCCGTCGTGGTCTGGGTTTTTGGTGTTAATTATTCTTTTGTATTCAAAAAAAAGGTCGTGGGAGTTGTCGTTGCTGCTGAAAAAGTTGCCGTTCCGTTAGCCTTGATTTCGGGTGGTACTTCTCCGGCGGCGTCGAGTGCGATGTTTTCATTTTCAGTCGGGATAAAAGACCGTTATTCCGGTGAAATTTTCATGGCCTCAAGTGAAGACCGTCAATGGGCCGCAGTTAACGTGGGAAATTGTGTAATTGCCGCCTATTTTCCTTATCCGCCCTGGGAATTTTCAAAAGGCGGAACAAGTCATAATGCGCGATTGCTGAGAAATTTTACGGATTGCAGTCAGCTTCCGATGGATAACTGGTTCGATGATCTCAAGTTTTTTCTATTGCTCAATTAACCAAGAAGAACTAACGAATAACCGAAACCACTGAGCTACCGGCTCTGAACGCAAAGTTTTTTGCACTGACTGTTTTTTTCTGAACTAAGTAGGCAATGGTCAGCACCAAAAATATTAAAAACCAGTTTCGCATTTGCATATAAAACAACATAAACTACCTTTAAACTGTGGATTTTTTTAAATTCTTAAAATAAGAATCACAGTAGTCAAAACCGCTCTTTAAACTGAGTAATACACTGAGCCAAAGAAGTCCATATCCGATTGATCTGTTCGGGAGGAGTGGATGTAAATCATTCAAAAGCAGCATAGGGATTGCTATCATTTGAAGCGCGGCCTTCCACTTGCCTGTAGATTGAGCATCGATAATGATTCCGTCCGCGGCAGCGGCCGCTCTGATTCCGCCGACTATAGTGTCACGCGTAACGAACAAAATAATCATCCACGGATCCACCAGTGTTTTCTGTAAAAGCAAAATTAAAACGCTGCTGACGAGAATTTTGTCGGCAACAGGGTCCAAAAATTTACCTAAATTCGATACGGCATTTAATTTCCGCGCGTAATAGCCATCATAATAATCGGTGATGGATGCAACAATAAAACAAACGGCAGATAAAAAACGCCCGAGATCCGTATCCATAGATAAAAACAGCGCTGTGGGAACGACTAAAACAATGCGCGATAAGGTGAGATAAAGTGGTAATTTGCTCATGCAACTCATTAAGTGTTGTTTGATTGCGGTGGGTCTGTCAAGATGAAGAAATTGTGTTAAGTTACCAACGGCATGTTCATGTTTACGAAACAGATTTGATGGGAATTGTTCATCATTCAAATTACCTGCGCTTTTGTGAAGAGGCCCGGGTTCACTGGTGTAAAAACAAAGGCTTGCTCGGTGCCGATGAAAATGCGGTCTTCAGCCTGGCTGTTCTTGAAACAAGAGTCCGACATATACGACCGGCAAAGTATTCGGATCTTATTCAATTTGCGGTGCAGGTTAAAACCGAAGGTGCGCGTATCGTTTTTCAGTATAAAATTTTCGTGAAAGACGTCATTGTGTGCCTGGCCGAAACGGTTCATTGTAATTTAGATGTAAACTTAAAAGTAAAAAGATTGAATTCAGATTTAATTAAAATGGTGGAGAATGAACTATGGACAGGAACCTGGCTTTAGAATTTGTGCGGATAACTGAAGCGGCAGCACTGGCTTCAGCAAAGTGGATGGGTCGAGGAAATGAAAAGGCGGCGGATCAGGCCGCTGTCGATGCCATGAGAAAGGCGTTTGATACCGTTAATATCAACGGAACAGTTGTCATCGGCGAAGGTGAGCGTGATGAGGCACCGATGCTGTTTATCGGAGAAAAAGTCGGGATCAACAAGGGTGATTCGCCTGAAATTGACATTGCACTCGATCCGCTCGAAGGAACAACCATTTGTGCCAATGGCGGTGTGGGAGCTATCTCGGTTATCGCCTGCGCTCAAAAGGGTGGATTTCTTCACGCGCCCGATACGTACATGGATAAAATTGCAGCCGGCCCTGCGGCTAAAGGAATTATTGATATCGATGCGACAGCCCGTGAAAACATTCATCGCGTGGCTGAAGTTAATAAAAAACCGGTCGGCGATGTGACCGTGGTTATACTCGATCGACCGCGACATGCGGATCTGATAGCGGAAGTCCGGAAAACCGGAGCCCGCATCCACCTGATCGGAGACGGCGACGTTTCAGCGGCGGTAGCGACCGGCTGGAATGAATCCGGAATCGATTTATTAATGGGAACCGGCGGAGCTCCCGAAGGTGTGATTTCGGCTGCGGCCATGCGCTGTCTCGGCGGCGATTTTCAGGGACGTCTGAAGTTCCGAAACGAAGATGAGAAACAGCGAGCCGCCAGAATGGGAATTAAGGACTTAAACAAAAAATATCTGATGGAAGATCTGGCGTCTGGACACGTGGTCTTCTGTGCGACCGGAATCACCGACGGGCCCCTGCTTAAAGGTGTGAAGCTGCTGGCCGGCGGCCGTGCCCGGACGCATTCGATTGTTATGCGCTCGCAAAGCGGCACCATCAGAAATATCGAAGCTCACCATAATTTTCTGCTGAAGAAGGCGCTGAGTTAAAGAAATGGACGTTATTTGTTTCAGTTGTAGAAAGATCAATTCATCGCAGGGGAAAATCGGTTTCCGGGATGAGTGTCTGCACTGTAGGTCTGATCTGCATGTCTGTAAAAACTGCGAATTTTACGACAAAACGGTTTACAATGAATGCCGTGAAACCAGCGCAGACGTGGTTCGCGAGAAAGAGCGTGCTAACTTCTGTGACTTCTTTTCACCGGGAACCGGCTCTGCCGGGCTGAACGATGAAAAATCACGGCTTAAGGCGGCGGCTGAGTCTTTATTTAAAAAATAACAACGAAAGGGATGAGCAACATGGCGACGGCAAAAACACACGAAGTATTTAATTGTACGACAGAGGAATTTTTTAAAATTGTGAAGGATTACGAAAAGTATCCTGAATTTTTAACTGAAGTTAAGTCCGTAAAAGTCTATAAAGATTCCGGCAACGTCAAAGAGATGGAATATCACGTTTCTTTAGTTAAAACATTTAAGTACAAATTGAAAGTGACTGAAGTCCCGAATAAAAGTGTCAGTTTTGAATTTATCGGCGGCGATGTTTTCAAAACAATGAAAGGGTCTTGGCAGTTGGCTGACGAGGGCGGTAAATGTGCCGTTGATTACAATGTTGAAGCCACATTTGGCATGCTTGTTCCGGAGTCCGTGGCCAAACCTCTTGTCAGTGCCAATTTACCGATGATGATTTCGAATTTTAAAAAGAGAATAAAGCAGATTTATGGCAAATAACGATAAAAAAGACTCAAAATCCGGAGACTCTGCCTCAACAACCGAAAAACTGGGTGAGGCTCTGAAAAAAATTATCTCTTCAGGTTCGCCATCTGAAATTTCAAAAGAGATCATGACGACCGTCGTGGGACAGGCATTGAAAGCCAAGGATGACATTACACTGAAAGTTTCAAATGAAATGATCGCATTGATTCACAAGATTGATTTCGTAAAAGAATTCTCTAAATTTGCCGAAAATCATAAATTCAAAATTTCGGCTGAAATTGAAATTCTGAAAAAAGAGAATCCGCCAAAGTGAACTATGAGTGAAGCCTGGACCGCGCTTGAACATCAGATCTGGAAGCAGCTGAAAGAGCACGATTTAACGGCTCACGATCACTTTATTTTGGCGATTTCGGGTGGCCTCGACTCGATGGTTTTGCTCGAGGCTTTTTTACGGATTAAGCCCGCTGCCAATATTAAAGTGGCGTACTACCACCACGGACCGAGTGATGATCCCGAGCAACAGGACTTCAGAAAACGGGCTGGCGAAATTGTGCAACATAAGATTTCGGGTCTGAAAGACGGAAATGGGCAGATTGTATTTTGCACGGCCGGAAGTCCGGCGCTTCTACAGAGCGAAGACGAAATGCGGAACGCCCGATGGGCTTATCTCAGAAGTCTTCAGGAAGACGATGAGATCATTGTGACCGGCCACCACTTAGATGATCGTCTTGAGACGATGCTTCTGAAAATGATCAGAGGAACCGGCCCTGAGGGATTTGCAGCCTTTAAAGTGCGGAGCTCAGATGTTTTCAGACCATTTTTGGAAACACCGAAAGATGAATTGCTGAAATATGCTCAAAAGCGGGAACTTGTTTGGATCGATGATCCGTCAAATAAACAAGAGAGCTATTTGCGAAACTGGCTCCGTGAAAAGTGGCTTAAGGAGCTGGACAATAGGGTTGAGTCCGGAAGTAAAAATCTGGCGAAATCGCTCTTGAAAATCGAAGCGGCTGCGAATGAAAAACTCTCTTTTCAGCTTGTTTTGGATCCCAATGAAGAAAATTTTGTTTTGAATCGTCAATGGTACGTGTCATTGTCGAAGACTGATCAATTGCGAGGACTGGCCCTGTTCCTAAAAATGCATCAAATCCACAGCTTTACCAGCGGACAGCTCGAAGAAATCAGAAAAAGACTCGACAAAAATCAGAAAGATTTCACATTTGAGTTACTAAAAAAAAAATGGGTTATTAATGTTTCCCAAATCGTGTTACTATAAAATTTCTTCTCAAATGACGAAAGGGGCCTAAATGAAAGCTAACCAAAAGACCTTTGCACTCTGGTTTGCATTAATAGTTTTAACGATTTTTATGTTCAGAGAGTGGGATGTTAAGCATCAGAAATCCATTCCGGACTTTAACTATTCAAAATTTCTGCGCGCAGCGGAGTTAAAAGAAATTGTGCCTGAAAAAGTTATCTTTATTCAGGATCGCGGCGAGATCCGCGGGGAAATTAAACCGGAGTTTAAAGATAAATACGCGGGAACGCAGTTTCAGATCCCGGGTAACATTTCGGACAAAGGTTATGAAGAAATGCATAAATTCGGGATAACGCCGAATTATGAGACCGCTCAGTCCGACAGTATGCTTTCGTCGATCCTGATCAACTGGCTGCCATTGTTACTGATCGTGGGTATGTTTATTTTCATTATGCGTCAGATTCAGGTCGGCGGCGGCAAGGCTATGTCATTCGGAAAGTCGCGGGCCCGTTTAGTTGAAAACAAAAATCGCGTCACGTTCAAAGATGTGGCCGGTGTTGATGAGGCCAAAGATGATCTTCAGGAAATCGTTCATTTTCTTAAGGATCCGAAAAAATTCACTAAGCTGGGTGGCCGTATTCCTAAGGGCGTGCTTTTGGTGGGCCCTCCGGGAACAGGTAAAACCTTGCTCGCCCGGGCCGTTGCCGGAGAAGCCGGTGTGCCGTTCTTTACGATCTCGGGTTCTGATTTCGTTGAGATGTTCGTCGGTGTGGGCGCAAGCCGGGTGCGGGATTTGTTTGAACAAGGTAAAAAAAGTGCGCCTTGTCTGATTTTCATAGACGAAATTGATGCGGTCGGAAGACATCGCGGCGCCGGAATGGGCGGCGGTCATGACGAGCGTGAACAGACTTTGAATCAGCTGTTAGTCGAGATGGATGGATTTGAATCCACCGAAGGCGTTATTTTGATAGCGGCCACCAATCGTCCGGACGTGCTTGATCCGGCACTTTTAAGACCGGGCCGTTTTGACCGACGGGTTGTTGTCGGAAAGCCAGACCTGAAAGGCCGTGAGCATATTTTAAATGTTCACATGAAAAAAACTCCGCTTGGGCCGGATGTTGAAGTTACAAAGATTGCACGCGGTACTCCGGGAATGTCGGGAGCTGATCTCGAAAATCTGGTGAACGAAGCGGCACTTGTGGCCGCACGTACAGATAAAAAATATCTTGAGATGGAAGACTTTGAAAGAGCTAAAGATAAAGTCATCATGGGTTCTGAAAGAAAATCCATGGTTATCAGTGAAGAAGACCGTAAGACAACGGCTTATCATGAGGCCGGTCATACCCTTGTCGGAAAATTGCTGCCGGGATTAGACCCGATTCATAAAGTGACCATCATTCCGAGAGGAATGGCACTGGGACTCACACAGACTCTTCCTGAAAAGGATGCTTTAAGCTTTTCAAAGATGCAGGCTGAAAACTGGATTGCTTTTGCATTTGGTGGACGTGCCGCTGAAGAACTTATTTTCAAAGACTTTACGACCGGTGCAGCCAGCGATATCGAACGTGCCACGTCGCTCGCACGAAAAATGGTGTGTGAGTGGGGCATGAGTCCGCTCGGACCTTTGGCATACGAGAAAAGTGATAGTCCGGTTTTTCAGGGCATGGGCTATGGCCAGAACTCAAAACATTATTCGGAATCAAAAGCTCAGGAAATAGATGCTGAGATTTCAAAAATTATTAACGAAGGTTACAAAAAAGCCATGGACCTTATTGTTGCCAACAAAGATGTGCTCGAAAGAATCACTCAGGCGCTTCTTGAATATGAAACAATTGACGGTCATGAAGTGGACGTTTTGGCAAAGGGAGCCGCGGTTTCTGAAATTCAGAAAATCCGGGTTAACCGGAAAAGCGGCGGAATCGATTCGATTTCAAGTAATGATAAATCAACCGATGCTGAGACTTTATCAAATAGAAAACCCGCTCCTGCCACATGAACGTTCTATCTAACCTTGTCGAGAATTTGTCATTCGTCCTGTCACATTTACGTTGGCAGGATGCTTTTGATATTTTTCTCGTTTGGTTGATCGTCTACCGGGCTTTGATTTTAATCAAAAGAACCGGCACTATTCAGATGCTTTCGGGGTTGGGAATTCTGGCCATTTCTTTTGTCATGAGCCAGTGGTTTGAGTTTCATTCTTTGAATTGGATTCTCGAAAAGTTTTTTTCAAATTTATTTGTTATTCTGGTTGTGCTGTTTCAGGGAGAGATCAGGCGTGCGCTGTCTCATATCGGCAGCCATCCTTTGTTTACCGGCATATCCTCCGTTATGGAGACTCATCTCATCGAGGAGATTGCAAAGGGAGTTATCTCAATAGCTCAACGGGGTTACGGCGCTTTGATTGTTATTGAAAAGGACATTCTCGTTGATTATCACATCGAGATGGGCACCGAGCTCGATTCGAAAATTTCAGCTGAAGTGATTGAATCTATTTTTCAGCCTCAGGCCCCGATGCACGATGGCGCGGTTCTTATCCGTGGCGGCAAGATCGTATCGGCCGGCTGTTTTTTACCGCTGAGTAAAAATCCCGCGATTGATAAAAACCTCGGCACGCGGCACAGGGCGGCCATCGGCCTCACTGAAGAAACGGACGCCCTGGTATTGGTGGTTTCCGAAGAAACAAAGTCCATCAGTTTGGTTCATTCCGGCCATATGAGCCCCAACGTGGAGTTGTCGGCTGTGCGCCAGGCGCTTTACGAAGCCTATGGATTCAAGTATAAGGCTTTTCATCCTGAGGTGGCGCCTTGAAACACTATACGAAGCCCGAGCATATAGAAAAAATGAAGTCGAAACTGCTCGATAATTTTTCGTATAAGATTGTGGCTTTATTTATTTCACTGATTTTGTGGCTGTCTATTTTAAATAAACGGGATTTTATCGTGACGAAAGATCTCGAGTTGGATTTTGTTACTGCAGACACGTTAACGGTTGCGGCGCAGTCAAGCGCTCAGCTCAAGGTCAAGGTTTCGGGACCCCAACCGATTCTGAAAAAATACCGGGAATCGTCACAGGTGCTGGCATTTGATCTTTCTGACAAGCCGGCCGGATTTTACGATGTCGACATGAATGCTTCTAAAATTGAAGTTCCGAAGGGAATTAAGATAATAGGTATAAAACCAAATACGATTCGTGTCGAAATAGTACAAAGGGATACAGAAAGAAAATAATATGGGAACCACCACAGCAGCACAGACTACAAAACTATTTGGAACAGATGGTATCAGAGGCACCTCTAATCAATTTCCGATGACTCCCGAAGTTGTTGTTCGAATTGGTCAGGCGATCGGATATTTGATCAGAAAAAAAACCATATCGTCTCCGTCGCAGGCCAATAAAGTTGTTATAGGAAAAGATACGCGTTTGTCGGGATACATGATCGAGCAGGCGCTTGCGAGTGGCCTCAATTCGATGGGAATTAATGTTCAGTTGGTAGGGCCTTTGCCGACACCGGGAATCGGCTATTTAACCCGCACCATGCGGGCTGCAGCCGGAATCGTTATTTCGGCTTCGCATAATGCCTATCAGGATAACGGTATTAAAATTTTCGGACCTGATGGTTTTAAACTTGATGATGATCTGGAAAAAGAAATTGAAAGGCTAGTAGCTGATGAAACTCTGTCAAAAATGCTGCCGCCTTCCAAAGAAGTCGGACGCACGAAACGAATAGAAGATGCTCAGGGACGATATATTGTCTATGCAAAGAGCGCCTTTCCACTTGAATACACTCTCGACGGTCTGCGGATTGTTCTGGATACAGCGCATGGCGCCGCCTATAAAGTTGCCCCTGCTATATTTGAGGAACTGGGTGCTGAAGTGATTCACGTCGGAAATCAGCCGAACGGAGTTAATATCAATGATAAGGTCGGGGCTTTGCATCCCAGTCTGATTTCTCAGGCGGTGGTTCAGTACCGCGCTGACGTCGGAATCGCACTCGACGGTGATGCGGATCGATTAATTATGATTGATGAAAAAGGCAAATTTATTAATGGCGATCACATTCTTGCAATTTGCGCCATCCACATGAAGATTAAAAAACAATTGCGTAATGATACTCTGGTTGTAACGCAGATGAGTAATTTCGGATTAGAAAAGAAAATGAACGAACACGGCATAAAAGTGATAACAACCAATGTGGGCGATAAACACGTCGTTGATGAAATGCGACGGGGGTCGTACAGCTTAGGCGGAGAACAGTCGGGTCATATTATATTTCTTGACCAGACAACGACCGGTGACGGCACGGTAGCAGCACTGAATGTATTGTCTGTTATGAAAGAGACCGGACGCAAGATGAGTGAGTTGGCTGACATATTTGACGATGTTCCGCAGGTCTTGATCAATTGTCGCGTACGAAGCCGCGTTGAACTCTCGGATATCAAAGGCTATGAGAGCCTTCTTAAAGAAAAAGAAGCGCTGCTCAAAGGTGAAGGCCGGATTTTTATCCGCTATTCAGGAACCGAGCCTTTGATAAGAATTTTAGTCGAGGGGCCTGATAAAAAGAAAATTAATTCGATTGCTGAAGAGCTCGCTACTTTTCTTGAAAAAGAAATTTCTTAAGGGCGGCTATGGGTGTATTCAGGAAAAAAATTTCCTTAGGCGTTAATATCGATCACGCGGCAACGCTTCGTCAGGTGAGAGGCAACACCACTGATTATCCGGATTTGCTGGCCCTCACGAAGATAGTGAAAGCGGGAGGCGGCAGCCAGATCACGATTCATTTACGCGAAGACCGCCGCCATATTCAGGATTCCGACGTTGTTCTGTTGTGCAAAAAATCGAAGTTGCCCATTAATCTTGAGATGGCTGTTTCCGAAGAGATGCTCGCAATCGCACTGAAGAACCGGCCGGCCTGGGTCTGCTTTGTTCCTGAAAAACGTGAAGAACTGACCACCGAAGGTGGACTGAATATAATTAAGGTTTTTGAACAGATCAAAGAGATGACCGCTACACTTCAGAAGGCAAAAATTAAAGTTTCTTTTTTTATTGAGGCGAGTCCTGAACAGGTCAGTGCTTCGGCTCTGGCCGGCGCCGACGCCGTAGAATTTCACACGGGTCACTGGGTCAGTAGTGAAGATAAAAAGAAAGACGGGCTCTGGAATAACCTGCTGTTAAGTGCTGAAAAGGCACATGAGCTGAAAATGCGGGTGCACGCCGGTCACGGACTGGATTTTCATCACGCCAGACAGATACGCAAGCTTCCGCATCTTAAAGAAGTGAATATCGGACATTCGCTCATCTGTTATTCTCTGGAATTAGGCTTAAAAAAGGCAGTTGCGAAAATGCTTTCAAAACTGAAATGAATGCTGAAATGAAGTTGATATTTTCAACCCAGATCGATTCCGAACAAGAAATGATGATCTTTGCCGAAAAGATTCTGGGTCTTGTCCCTAAAAAATCCATACTCCTTTTGTCAGGCGGGCTTTCTGCCGGGAAAACCACATTGGTATCGAATATCTGCAGATACTTCGGTCTCAATATCGTGCAGTCACCGACTTATTCGATTCATCACCGCTATTCGAACAAGCTGGTGAGCATTGATCATTTCGATCTTTACCGTCTTGAATCCGAGGACGAGCTTCAATCTTCGGGATTTTTCGATCTGTTAAGTGAAGAAGCCGATTATAAATTTGTTGAGTGGCCTGATCGGATTAAAACCCGGGATTATCCGCTTGATGTGCCGCTTTTTATGGTTGAGATTCAGGTTGACGGAAATTATTCAAGACAAATTGATATTTACAAAATGAATTAAGAAGCTGTTTCTTTAGCCAGCTCTTCAAGAAGAATTTGATCGATTTCGGAAAGGTTTTTGTCCTTGAAACCGACCAGAAATCCGACAACTTTTTTGCCGCATTTCAGCGCTGTGATACAGGCGTATTTGAAGTTTCTGAGATTCAGACCCAACTGACTGACGCTGAACGATTCGTATTCGCCGCTTTCGAACACCCGCTTAAACGGGTTGTCTTCTTTCAGGCTGTAGTTAAAAAGCTGTTCGTTAACATTATCTTTTTCAAGATCCGCATCCATTTTATAAACTCGGGTTTTGTCATAGTCGACTTTAAGCACGAGATAGGCCGTGAACTGTTTTTTAACTTCAAAGCTGTATTCATTGTGGCGCTCGTTGACGAATTCCCAGATCTGTCGTTCTTCTTTCGGAAGAAACTGTGTGCTTTCCGGCATGGCTGAGTCGGCATCTGTCGTTTCCACTTCAATTTTTTTTGTCGTCGTTAATTCCTGAACAGGATCGGGAAGGCTCGGAATTTTCGGGAGATTCTGCGCGGCCGGAATATTTGGAATACTCGGAATCTTAGGAATAGTCGGAATAGGCGGCACGCTTGGGATATCAGGAACCTTTGGAATTTCCGGCGCAGCTGCAGCCGTCGGAGTGGAGAGACTTTTAAAATCAAACCCCAGCGGCTTCACATCAAGCGCCAGACCTTCAAGTGCATCGAGCCCGGATTGCGTTTCAGTTTGAACGCCGTCTGCGGATTCCGAATCACCCTCTGATTTTGTAAGCTTCGCTGTGATGTAATTCATAATTTGCGGCGGAGCCAGAATGAAAATATGATTCGGAATTGAAACCAGGTTCTCGTTATATTGAATTCCAAAAATGATAAGCTGACTTTCCCACATCATGACCGGCGCGAGATCCTCGCCCCAGAAATCAAAGCTTGAAAATTTATCAAGAGTCGAATGCAGATCTTTTGTGAGGTTTTCCAGATCGGACTCACTCATGCTGCTTTTAACGCTGGCGCAGCCGATGTTTTCAAGTGCCCAGGCCTCATATTTTTGCCAGTTTAAAATATTATTTTCGAGAGAAAGACGAATTTTGGATTTACTGAGCGAGTCCATGTCGAGAGTCTGCATTTTTTCCTCGAGCTCGGCGGACTCGCGAGTAAAAAAATCTTCCCACTTAATATTTGTTTTCAGGTAATCCATGATGGAGTCTTATCGGTGCGGAAAGCGGCGTTCTTAAACCCGGTTTAGACTCTCTCCATGTAAAAATTAACCAGTTTCGCCTTCGGTCGAGTCCTATAGATGAGAGGACGTAAAACTCGAATGAAAAGATTATTTAACTTATTGATTTTACTTAGTATTGTGTCGTTTGGACGCTATAACTTCTCGGCTGAAAACGGGGAGAGATCGATCATGAAGCAGGCGCCGAGCATTAAGGGCCCTGTTTATAACCCGTTGCGGGCAAAACCTTTCGTTAAAGTTACAGCTAATGTCTAAGCTAACTACTTAGATCTTTTCAATTTTTTCAATTTAATGTACAACTTGGCGCTATGCAAAATTTCGCCGGCTCTGCCTTACCACAGAGAATTTATTTAGACTACAATGCGACGACTCCGCCAAGGCCGCGACTTAGGTCGCGATGGTCGGAGTTACTTGATGTCAGCGGCAATCCGTCATCGATTCATAATGAGAGCCGTGTCCCAAAAACGATCTTGCGCGAAACCCGGCAGAAAATTGCTGAAATTCTTCAATGCTCTCCCTTGGAGATTGTTTTCAACTCAGGGGCGAGCGAAGGCAACAGCTCAGTTCTCCGGTCGGCATTTGACTGGGACCGAAAAAATCGAAATGAGTTTTTAGTCAGTCAGGTTGAGCATCCGAGCGTTCAGAAAACCGCAGCTTATTTGATATCCCAAGGTGCTGTCGTGCACTTTATTCCGGTAAACCGCGACGGCATCATTGATTTAAAATTCATTAAGGAAAATGTCAGCTCCCGTACAGCACTCGTTTCTGTCATGTATGCTAATAATGAAACCGGCACCGTATTTCCTGTTAGTGAGATCGGCGAAATCGCTCACGCATCAGGGGCGCTTATGCATGCGGATTGTGTTCAAATGCTCGGAAAATCCGAATTTGATTTTATGAGTCTGAATCTTGATTATGCCACATTCTCGGCTCACAAGTTGTATTCGGTTAAAGGTACCGGCTTTTGTTATATTAAAAAAGGTTCGCCGTGGACATCGCTCGTGCACGGCGGAGGCCAAGAGCGCGGACGTCGTGGCGGAACCGAAAATATGACCGGCATTGCGGCGCTCAATATTGTGTTAGATGAATTCAAAGACTGTAAAACTGAAATTTCTAAAATGCGCCGTCTGAGAGACGCTCTTGAAGAACAGATCTTGAGTCGAATTTCCGGCGTGACGATAACGGGTCAGGCCGGCCCGCGTATCTGCAACACGTCAAGTCTTGTCATTGATGGTGTTGACGGGGAAACCCTGCTGATGACGCTGGATCTGAAAGGGTTTTCAGTCAGCACCGGTGCCGCCTGCAGCAGCGGCAATCCGGAGCCGAGTCCCGTATTGATGGCGATGGGTCTCTCGCGTGGTGAGGCGCAAAGTTCTTTGCGTATCAGTCTCGGCTGGGAAACAGCAGACGAACATATAGCCCGCTTTGTTCAGGCGCTCGATGAGACCGTTCTGAAACTTCGCGAAATAAATGAAGAAGAAAAGAAAAAAAATTATGCAATATAATCTGAACGGATCAAACGCTTCAAAATCTAAAGGACGGGTGCTGGTCGCGATGAGCGGCGGAGTTGACAGTTCCGTTGCAGCGGCCCTGCTTGTTGATCAGGGATATGAAGTTATCGGGGCCACAATGCAGGTCTGGGATTACGGTCAATGCGACATTACCGAAGGAAATGGCACCTGTTGTTCGAGCATTGACGTCGACGATGCCCGCAGTGTTGCTGATCGGATTAATATTCCCTTTTATGTTTTGAACTGCGAGGCCAAATTCAAAGCCTCTGTCATTGATCCGTTTATAAACGCTTATCTGAACGGCCAGACGCCTCTCCCGTGCGTGAACTGCAATACTTATCTGAAATTTGATCATCTGATAAAAAAGATGAAAGAACTCGATTGCGATTTTCTGGCGACCGGTCACTATGCTCAGATCGTTTATGATGAAAATTCGAAAGCCTGCATTCAGACATCAACTGATGATTGGAAAGATCAGACCTATTTTCTTTTTACAATCGATCCGCAAATCGTTGAAAAATTATTGTTTCCGATCGGGCATCTGAAAAAGCCTGAGGTTCGGAAAATTGCAGAAGAAAAAGGACTTGTAGTCGCAAAGAAAAAAGACTCGACCGGAATCTGTTTTGTAGGAAACAAAGGCTATGAGAATTTTATCAGCGGACAGGTGAGTCAAAATATATTGAACACTAAAAAGGGTAAAATCCGCAGATTTCCCGATGGGGAAATTATGTCGGATCACGAAGGCATTCATCTTTATACGATCGGGCAGAGCAAAGGGCTTGGAATGACTTATCATGAAAAACTTTTTGTATTGAAAATTGATGCGGACGACAACACGGTTTGGGTGGGGCCTGAGACTGAGCTGTATTCGCGTGAAGTCGAGGTTATTGAACCTCACTGGCTTACCGAAGTTCAGGATGGCAGTGATTACGAAGTCAAAATCCGTTATCAGCATAAGGCTTCAATCGCGACGGTTGTGAAGACGGCTCGCGGAGTTAAATTGTTTTTTGCGGAGCCTCAGCGGGCGGTGGCTCCCGGGCAAGCAGCGGTCTTATATAAAAATCAGAAATTAATAGGTGGCGGATGGATAACGTTGAATTAAGCCCGGTCAAAAATGAATATGAATTTATCGTTCATACATTCGGTTGTAAGGTGAATACCTACGACGCGGGCCTTATTCAGAAAAATCTCAGTTCAAACGGTTATAAAATGAGCCACGACAAAAAAAGCAGTCCGGCCGTGCATGTTCTGAATACCTGTGCGGTAACGGCTGAGGCGACCCAACAAGCTGTCAGAATGATCCGAAAAATAAAGTCCAAGCAGCCGCTGGCTACGGTTGTCGTTACCGGCTGCGCGGCGCAGGTCGACACCGGAGCGTTTGAAAATCTTCCGGGAGCCGATCTTGTGGTTGCCAATTCCCATAAGGGAATGCTTCCTCAGATAATGGACCTTTATTTCAAAAAGGAGAGCAGGCAAAAAGTTTTTAAATCGAATATTTTCAGAAAAGACGACCTTGAGACCGGCGGGGGCGAAGAGCTTTTTCATACCCGGAGTTTTCTGAAGATTCAGGATGGCTGCAACAGTTTTTGTACGTTTTGTATTATTCCTTATGCGCGTGGAAAAAGCCGTTCCATTTCAATTTCTCATCTTGTTGAGAAAGTCCGCGAACTCGAAACGAAGGGAATCAAAGAAGTCGTTTTGACCGGCGTTCACATCGGTGATTATGAAGATCACGATGGAAAAAACATCAGAAAAATTGAAGATCTCGTTGAGGCTGTGCTGCTCCGTACAACAATTCCCCGTATACGGCTTTCATCGTTCGAGCCGATTGAGGTCTCGGAAAAACTGATTTCTCTTTTTAAAAATGATCGTCTTTGTCCGCATTTTCATATGAGCATTCAGAGTGCGGATTCGTCTGTTTTGGAGATGATGAAGCGCAAGTACGGCGAGAACGAAGTACGGAACAGTCTGCAGCTTATTCAATCGGGTGTTCCGAATGCTTTTGTCGGAATGGATGTCATTGCCGGATTTCCAACTGAAACCGACGAGCAATTCGAAAATACGTACAAGACGCTTTCTGAAACACCGTGGACCTGCCTGCATGTTTTTCCATACAGCGAGCGACAGGGCACACGCGCAGCGACTCTTCCGCAGATTACGATGATGAAGCGTAAAGAACGGGCTCAGCGGCTGCGCGAGCTCAGCCTGCACCGCCTGCAAAGCGAAGCTTTACGCCAGATCGGCAGTTTAAAAAAGGCGCTCATTCTCAATAAGTTTCACCAGTCTCATCAGGGCATTTCGCGGGATTACTGGAACATTAATCTTCACCTGGACTTAGCGGAACATGAAAATCTGCGCAACACTGAAGTTTCGGTCAGAATTGTTTCGGTCGAGGTTTCCGGGCCGGACGTTATTTTGATCGCCGACAGGGTGGATAGATGAAAAAATCTCTCGCACAATTTCAGAAAATTCTGGATTACGGATTTAAGAACGAGGCGTTTCTCATCGAAGCTCTTACGCATAAGAGTTTTTCTGTCGAAGCTAACCGTGATCAGACTCACAATGAAAGACTTGAGTTTTTAGGGGATTCGATTCTGAATTTTATTGTTGCTGAGGAGTTGCTCCGCCTTTTTCCTGAAGAGCAGGAAGGCGTGCTTTCAAAAAAGAGAGCATCGCTGGTGAACCTGAATAAACTGGCTGAAATGGCTAAAAAATTTGAACTTGATAAGTATATGCAATTCGGGCCCGGTGAAATCAAGCAGGGAAATCACCTGAATCCCCGCATACAGGGTTCGTGTGTTGAAGCGATTATCGGTGCGATCTATCTCGACAACGGGCTTAATAGCAGCCGTGAGTGGATATTGAAGCAATACAGCCGTGATGATTTTTTCGGCGAGACGAGCGCGGCATTCAGCCTCGACTATAAATCACGGCTGCAGGAATTGACCCAGAAGTATCATCTCGGCACACCGGTTTATGAAGTTGTACTGGCAACCGGCCCGTCACATAAACCGAAGTTTCTGGTTTCGTTGAAGCTGAAAGATCTCGAAAAAACCAGAGCCGACGGTGCCAGTAAGAAAATGGCCGAACAAAAGGCTGCAGAACTTTATTTGTTAGAATTAATGAAAACTTTAAAAGAGTAGAAGGAAAATACATGTCGTATCGAGCAGGTTTTATCGGATTAATCGGTCAGCCCAACGCAGGCAAAAGCACGCTGATGAATTTTTTGATTGATCAAAAGGTTTCCATTGTTACATCAAAGCCGCAAACGACCAGACGAAGAATTCTGGGTATTCAGAATAATCCGAATTCACAGATTGTCTTTATCGATGCTCCCGGTCTGATTAAGGCCGAAAAAGGTCTGAATGCCTTTCTGGAAAAGGAAGCCCACGAGGTCATAAAAGAGAGCGATGCACTGCTCGCTGTACTGAGCATTGATGAAAAGGATTCCGATGCCATCGAAAAGGTGATCGGCCTTGTCAAGAATTCGAGAAAGCCCTGGATGGCGATTATCACCAAAACCGACGTGGCTGATAAAGCTCACCGGATTTTGATCGTTAAATCCATGGTCGAAAGCCTGGGCGTGAAGTGTTTGCAGGTTTCCTGCCTGAAAGACGGAAAAGACGGCCGGGATCTGATACTAAATGAAATAGAAACACTTCTGCCGGAGTCGCCGGCACCGCTTTACGATAAGGAATTGTACACAACCGAAAACGTGCGCGAACTGGTCGCGGAAATCGTCAGAGAAAAGTGTTTTGAAAATCTCGAACATGAAATTCCGTTTCAATTAGCGGTACAGGTCAGAAAATTCGACGAAAATGCCAAGCCTTGTCCGCATATCTACGTAGATGTTCTTGTTTCAAAAGACAGTCATAAGCCGATCGTGGTCGGGAAAAAGGCACAGGTTATTAAAAAAATCAGTCAGGAAAGCCGTTTGCAGATAGAAAAAATGATGGATCAGAAGATTTTTATGGAACTCAACGTGGTTGTAAAAGAAAACTGGTTCGATCAGCAACAATTTATGAAAGAACTAGGATATATTATCGATGGAAAATAGTGGACTGAATTTAATTTCTCCGAAAGTCGCCATCATCGGAAGACCAAACGTGGGTAAATCAACCCTGTTTAACATACTGACGGATTCGCGTAAGTCGGTGGTTAAGAACCAGGCCGGTGTTACACGGGATATCATCATTTCGCCGGCGGACGTCTGGGGAAAAAAATATGATCTTATCGATACCGGCGGGGTCACAGAGGCCCAGGATCTTTTTTCAAAATTGATTAAAGAACAGGTTTCCGATTTTTTGCATTCAGTTGATTTTATCATTGCCGTTATGGATGGCCGCTCGGGAATGCTTCCGGAAGACCGGGATATTATTAAACTGGCTAAACAGACCGGGCGACCGACCTTGCTCGTCATTAATAAAGTAGATCAGCATCATGAAGATGACCTGGCTAAGGCGGATTTTCATGAATTCGGTCTTGATGTCGTGGCCTGTTCTTTTGAGCAAAGACGGGGAATAGCCGAGGTTATGGAGTGGATCAACACGATCATTCCGGACGCGAAAGAGACAGTTAAAGAGGGCATGCAGATTGCGATGGTCGGTAAACCCAACGTCGGCAAAAGTTCGCTCTGCAATTGTCTGCTCGGTGTTCATCGAATGCTGGTTTCCGATGTAGCCGGCACCACAGTCGACTCGGTTGACTCGCCATTTATTTACAATGAAAAAAAATATATAATTGTGGATACCGCGGGCCTGCGCCGTCATTCAAGACGTGAGGATGATATCGAAATAATTGCGGCGTTTAAGTCGCAGGAATCAATCCGGCGTTCTGACATCGTTTTGCTCGTGATTGATGGAACGACAGGGCCTTCCGAGCAGGATGCTAAGATCATGCAGCAGATTCTTGAAGATCATAAAGGTGTTATCATCGTAGCCAACAAATCCGATGTGGCCGGAGAGGAAGTTCCGGCCTACCGTGAGACTTTCAGAGCTCAGGTTTTAAAAGAGTTTCATTTTTTCACCGACGTTCCTGTGGTCTTTACGTCAGCTAAGACGGGCGCCGGCATTAATGATCTCTTTAAAATGATCGAATCGGTCAGTGCGAAGTTGAATCAGAAAATTTCAACATCTGACCTGAATGATTTCTTTTTTGAAACGATACGGCAGGCTCCCGCGCCGGTTTACGGCATCACGAATGTGAAGTTTTATTACCTGACCCAGACCAATCAGGTACCCCCTTCGTTCATTGCGTTTGCCAATCATCCCGACGGTGTCACCAATTCGTACCGTCGCTTTCTGATTAAACATCTTAAAGAAAAATTTAATCTGCACGGTATTCCGATCAGGATTTTCTGCATGAAATCCAGCAAGAATAGCGGAAACTGAAATGGGCGGTCGACGGTCGTCTTTTAAAAACAGATTTTCTTTTTATCTGTTGGCAATCGGCAGCGCCTGTGGCCTTGGTAACCTCTGGAGATTTCCTTACATCGTCGGCGAAAACGGCGGCGGTGCATTTTTACTGCTTTACGTATTTCTGGCTTTAACAATCGGTTTGGCTCTTCTGATTTCGGAACTGATGATCGGGCGTTATACAGGAACCAGTATTCTGGCCGTTACCCGCCACATTTCAACTCAGACGAAGAAAAAATATTACATTTTCGGCTGGTTCAGTCTGTTCATCAGTGCCGTGACGCTTTCGTATTACTCGGTTATCAGCGGCTGGGTACTGCACTATCTGACACAATTTATCATGAGTCTGTTTCAGTCCGATTCAGAGTTCTATCTGAAAAGTATTTCGGTTAATGTTCTGCTGCAGAACAGCTGGCTGCAATTCATGCTGGCCAGCGTCCATCTGCTGGTGGCTGCGGTTATTGTTGTTAAGGGGTTCGGCGAAGGGGTTGAAAAACGAATTTCGTCGTTGTTGCCGCTGTTCGGTATGCTGGTCGTTGTTCTGCTGGTCGGATCGCTCTCGCTCGATTCAACGCACTCTGTTTTGCGGTTTCTTTTTTATCCGGATTTTTCCAAGCTCAGCTGGAGCTCCCTCGGTCACGCGGTCGGACACGTTTTTTTTACGCTTTCGCTCGGTTTCGGCACGATGGTCACATTCGGCAGTTATCTTAAAAGCGAGGATCATCTTCCGACTATCGGCTGGCGTGTGACTCTTGTCGACACCTTGATCTCGATCATTTCGGTGCTCCTGATATTTCCGATCGCGTTTTCAAGCGGAAAACAGATTGCTACTGATCCAAGCCTGGTTTTTGACGTTCTTCCGTCATTTTTATCCTCCATAAAAGGGGGTATTCTATTCGGCCTTATTTTCTTTTTATTTCTCTGGCTGGCCGCGCTCAATGCAAGTATCGGTCTGCTTGAAACCGTCACGGCCAACCTGACAGAAAAGCGGCCTGACATGAAGCGGCCGCTGGCGGCGTCGCTATCGGTGATTTCAATTCTGATGATGACGGTGTTTCCGGCGTTTTCCGGAACCATTTTTAAAAATATTAAAATTCTCGGCCGTAGCGTAATTGAGATATTCGATTCGATTCTGATCAACATTATGTTGCCGATGGCTGTACTGGGAATGGTTATCATCTTCTTTAAGACCTTAAGTGAGTCCGACCGAAAAAAACTTTTCATCAATGATGAGTTTCCGACAAGCGTGGCCATGTATTCCCACTGGGTTTTCTTCGTAAAGTGGTGCGTACCGGTTGTTATTATCTTAGGGCTGCTCATGCTTTTTGTCGGAATTTTTGTCTAATGTCTCAGTCTGAGACATAATCATCACATTCTCTTTTTCAGGCTCAACGTCGTGAGGCTGTGTTCCGATAAGCAGCTATCAGTTCAAAGGGGTTTTTGTGAGTAAACCGGTTGCAAAAATTGACAGTAAAAATCAAAAACAGGTGAGTCGGATGACCAATCCTCCTCCCGCAGTTCGGGAAGTCCGAAGCGTCGCTAATCCGAGTGAAGAAAAAAATAATAACGTGATTGCGGTTTATAAGGATCTGAATCAGCCTTTGAAGGATTTTGCACAGCTACAGAAAAAAAATCTGGTGATTGCTTTTTTTGTATTTTTGATTCTCGGACTCGGAATCATGATGGGTCAGAGCATCAGCAAACCGCGAGGCGTTGCCGCAGCGAATATGAACAAGCTTGTTCCGGCCGGGGCTCAAATGACGGCGGCCGAACACGAACATTTTGATAAAATCTGTTATAAGGGCGAAGACGGCGAACAGGTTTGCGTAACGAGAACCAGTCAAAAGCGTTAAAAATTCACTCCGATACTTGTCACAAGCTCATACATGTCACCATTCAATCTCGGCCGAACAGGACTTAACACCGGATCCGGTTGCCCGGTTTTGATTTCTTCAATACGGTCATTATTTTCGTCGGGAAACTGCACAAAATGATAGGTCACTTGCAGCCCAAGGTAGGCGCGGTGGCGCATAAGCGGAATTTCGATTCCGCTCGCAAATTTAAATCCCACCGGTTTGTCGGGCTCAAGCGGCAGAGCTTTTGATAAATTGTATGTACGGATAAACTGGCCTACCCCGAAAAGCAGGTAAGGATTTAAATCGGCAAGACCCCTGGTTACGTTTTCAGTGTTAAAGTAATACTTTACGTTAAGATCGAAAGTCTGGATATTCACGTTTCCTGTATAGTGCTCTGAGAGGCTCGTGAAATTGGCATCATTATAACTATTAAAATCCACGGCATGATCGGAAATTGAATAACTGAGCGATGTGGCCAATTGAAGATCAAAAAAGTAACTGAATTGAAATCCCCACGACGGAGAAGGGGTATAACCTTGCGAAAATCCATCCGTAAAAGCCTGATATCCGATCATTAATCCAAGGGTCAGAAACCGTCCGTTTTTGAAGAAATTAATGTCAGCTTCCTCTTCGGCGCTTTGTTCGACTTCGTTATAGTCAGAAAAGGGATCAAAGCCTTCATCAATATCGGCAGTTTGGGCAAAGGCGTGCTGATGAATTGAGCTTATAAGCAGAAGAAGCAGGATGAATTTTCTGAATGAAATAAGTTGCACTTAATTAGTGTATGGTAAGTTAAAAAAGAGTTGCAGTGAAACTTGTAATTTAACTCTGCTTTAGTCTTGAAGCGTTAATAAAAAAACGGGTTTTCATTCCGTTATGTGACTGGTAATTTACTCACTATACAACTTCGGAGGAATCCTTGATCGACTACAAAAAAAGTGGTGTCGACATTCAAGCTGGTGATGATTTAGTTTCTTGGCTTCAAAATCCTTCCGATAACACGACTTCTGTTTCAAACCCCCATTTTGCAAAATCCGACGTGCCCGATTATCGCAAGCGGGTTATTTCCGGCATCGGCGGATTTGCAGCACTTTTTGATGGAAAATTTCAAGGCATGAAGCACCCGGTTTTAGTTTCGTGCACAGACGGAGTCGGAACTAAGGTTAAACTGGCCAGCTACTTTAATGATTACTCGACGGTCGGGCAGGACTTGGTTGCTATGTGCGCTAATGATCTGATCTGTACCGGAGGAACTCCTCTTTTTTTTCTCGATTATTACGCAACCGGCAAGCTTGAGATGTCAGCAGCTCAGGGATTTTTAAAGGGAGTCCGGCGCGCCTGTGAAAGCTCCCACATGGTTCTGATCGGCGGTGAAACAGCTGAGATGCCCGGTGTTTATCAGACGGGTGATTTTGATTGTGCCGGGTTTTCGGTCGGTGTGGTGGATAAGGAAAAGATGTGGGGTCCGCACCTGGTCGAAGAGGGCGATGTGCTGGTCGGAATTGAAAGTTCGGGCTTTCACAGTAACGGATATTCATTGATCAGAAAAGTTTTTGAATCTGAATTTGATCACTACCGCAAGTGGTTGCTCGAGCCGACCCGGCTTTATGTTGAAGCAGCCATTGTTCTTAAAAATGAATTTGAAATACATGCCATGGCCCACATGACCGGCGGAGGTATTGACAATTTACCACGGGTTTTGCCGGAGCACCTCAAGGCCACCATCAAAAAATGGCAGTTGCCTGACTGTTTTCTCGAGGTGATGAAGCGTGCGAAAATTTCCGACGAAAACATGCGTGAAACATTTAACTGCGGTATAGGTCTGGTTGTCATATTGAAACGCGGGCTGGGCGAGGCTGCGGTCGGCCGATTGGCAGAGATCGGGTATAAGTCGCAGATATTAGGAACAATGAAAGCGAAAACGGGAGACGAGCCGCATGTTGAGTGGGTTTAGAAGACCGAAACGTGTTGCGGTTTTCATATCGGGCGGGGGATCGACCCTGCAGGCTTTACTCGAAATGCATCATCAACTTAATGTCACCCTTGTTGTGAGTAGCAAACGCACGGCACTCGGAGCTTTAAAAGCAAAAAGGTTCGGAAAAACAGTCATTTATCTTGATAAGTTGATAGATTACGCGCGGCTCAGCGAGGTTCTTACTGAAAATAATATTGAGATGATCGTTCTCGCGGGTTTTATGAAGATTCTGCCGGAGAGCTTTGTTCAGGCCTGGGCTGATCGGCTGATCAACATTCATCCGAGCCTTTTGCCATTGTTTCCCGGGTTGAACTCTGCTGAAAAAAGCTGGACTGCCGGTTCTGATATGGGGGTTACGCTCCATAAGGTTGTGGCTGAAGTCGATTCGGGGGATGTTATTTTACAAAGAAAAGCTTTATCAACCCCGAAAAATTTTTCGTTTGATGAGGCCGGTTTGTTTCTGCGGAGAACCGAGCAGCATGTGCTTCGCGAACTCGCCATCGGGGGGTATTCGTGAAATTGGCATACCTGGGCTTCGATAAAACTCTGTTGAAGACAAATACGGTATTAAGTCAGTATTTCGCCGAGATTGATTATTATCTGGTCAATGAAAACCTCGAGGCCAATAGTCTTAATTTTTTCAGTCTTCCGATAATGGCGAATAATGTCTGCATTCCGACCGATGAATCGCTTTATACCAATCAGCATAAGTCGGTCCTCTTTAAAATCAAAAATGAATTTACTTTGCTGAAGAAGAATATCTTTTCGGATTACCGGCTGACCGGCGATGAGATTACCGGAACTAAAAAATCGCTTAAAAACCAATTCGGGTTCTCCGACATTGAAAGTATTTTTTTTGATAGAAAAAAGAAAAACTATCAGTTACAGACCCGTAGTAATGGAATGATCGAGTACGATTACCTGATTATTCAAGGGCATCAGCTTGTGACCGATCAATTGCAAACTGTTAAACAGAATGTCATCGGCCAACAGCAGCTTCAGTCTTATTTGATGCTGAATCTTGAATTTCCAGCCAGTTACAAACTGCATGACGCCCATTTGCGCCAGGATTTTATTTTTATTGATAACACCAATTTCAATACGGTTTTCGATAATTGGTACGTTTGCAGTTATTCGGCAAACAAGCTGACGGTCAGTTTGATTATTCCGACAGTTCAACATCATTCCGAGGAACTTCAGGAGTTCGTTGCGGCGAGATCCCGACAGGTTCTCAATGATTCGCTGAGTTCATTTGAAATCGGACCGGTAACAAAAAAGTGGATATCCTGTATTGATGGCTACGTCACTCAGAAAATGACGGTGAGTTTTCCGAAACACTCGTCGGTCTTTCCGTCATTTGACTATTGGACTCAGAACAAAGTTAATAATTATATTAAAAATATATTCGTCGTTAAAAATAAGAAGAACCCGGTTCTTTTTAATGAAAAGGAAGTTTGATGATTCCGAGATATTCCACCGAGTTAATGAATAGCCAGTTTGCACCCGACAGCCGTTTTGAATATATGAAAACTGTCGAAATCGAATGCGCGCTGGTTCAGGCTGAGATGGGCCTGATTCCGGTGAAGGCCGCTCAGGACATCAAAAAAAAATCAAAATTTCAGGTCGAGCGGATTCTTGAAATTGAAAAAACCACCAAACACGACGTTATAGCATTTGTTTCGAATCTTGCTGAAAACGTCGGAGAGAACGGCCGTTATATACATTTCGGATTGACCAGTTCTGATGTTCTTGACACCGCATTCAGTCTTCAAATCAGCGACGGGCTTGATATTATCCTGGCTGAGGTGAGCGACCTCAAAAAGGAACTCAAAAAACTCGTTACGCGCCATAAGACGACCATCTGCGCAGGCCGGACTCACGGGATTTTTGCTGAAATCACAACTTTCGGATTTAAGATGGCAGGCTTTGTTGAGGAGCTTGACCGAAATATAAAACGACTGCGACAGGTCCGCGAAAATATCCGCATTTGCAAACTGAGCGGTGCTGTCGGTACATCATCGGCCATGCCACTTGAATTTGAAAAACAGGTCGCGGCCCGGTTGAAATTGAGCGTTGAGCCATTTGCCACCCAGGTTATTCCACGCGACCGTCACTCAGATGTTTTAAATGCGCTCGCGCTTTTGGCTTCGGGATATGAGCGGCTGGCTGTTGAGTTCAGACACTTGCAGCGAAGCGAGGTCGGCGAAGTTTGCGAAGGTTTTGCAAAGGGACAAAAGGGATCTTCGGCCATGCCCCATAAAAAAAATCCGATCAGTGCCGAAAATTTAACGGGACTCTCCCGGCTTATGCGCAGTTATGCGCAGGCCGGTCTTGAAAACATTGCTCTTTGGCACGAACGGGATATCAGTCATTCCTCAGTGGAGCGGGTTGTGTTTCCCGATGCGTTTCAGCTGGCCCATTATATGTCGCTGCGCCTGAAAGAACTGGTTAAAGGATTGATAGTTGATGAGAAAAGAATGCTTGATAACACGCAGAAGCTGGGCGGAGTTCTCTATTCGTCGCATTTGCTTTTGCATCTGGTTGATAAGCAGAAAATGACCCGTGAAGACGCCTACGCACTGGTGCAGAAGCTTTCGCATGAATTAAAAGAAGGTGAACACCTTAAAGACAAGATTGCAAAAGATAAAAAGGCTGCAAAACTTTTTTCAAAAAATGATTTGAATGGAATATTTTCCGGGCAGAAGCATTTGTCATCTATCGAAAAGCGCATGAAAGTTTACTTTAAGGATTAAAGGAAAAGAAATGAAAATTCAGGAAATGATATACGAAGGAAAAGCAAAAAAGATTTTTAAAACCGACCAGGCCAACATACTTCTGATGGAGTACAAGGACAGCCTGACGGCTTTTAACGCCCTCAAAAAAGGGGAATTTGCAGGTAAGGGTTCGCTTAATTGCAGTATTTCGACCCTGATATTCAAGTTGTTGTCGAAACACGGAATTCGGCATCATTGGATTGAAACCCGTGATGATAAGTTTATGATGGTTCACCAGACGAAAATAATTCCTTTGGAAGTTGTTATCCGCAATTATATTGCCGGTTCGCTGGCAAAAAAACTGGATATAGCGGAAGGCACGTCGCTCAAGCAGCCAATTGTTGAGTTTTACTACAAGAACGATGCGCTCAATGACCCGTTCGTTAACGACGAACAGATTGTGGCGCTCGGCTGGGCGGCGCCCGGAGATCTTAAAATTTTAAAAACACAGGCACTCGAAATCAACAAAGTGCTATTTGACGTGTTTCAAAAGGTCGGGCTGAAATTGATAGATTTTAAAATCGAATTTGGTTTTGATGCCGCCGGCAATCTGATTTTATCTGATGAAATCAGCCCTGATTGCATGCGCCTCTGGGACGCGGCGACCGATAAGAAACTCGACAAGGACCGCTTCAGACGGGATCTTGGGTCTGTAGAAGAAGCTTATCAGGAAGTATTTCAACGTTTATCGACAGGAGTTCAGTTATGAAATTAGGTGTTAAAATTATGCCTCGCGAGGTGATCCTGGACACTCAGGGCCGTGCGGTGGAAGCGTCACTCAAATCAAATGGTTTTGCGGGGATTTCAGATTGCCGGATCGGAAAATTTGTTGAATTGACATTTGATTTTTCAGATTCAGATAAAGCCCGGGCTGAGGTTGAAAAAATGCTGAAGAACGGCGGGCTCTATAATCCCTTAATTGAAAAATTTGAGATTGTGATGTCGTAATGAGCTTAACTATCGGGGTAGTCAGATTCTTAGGAACAAATTGCGATCAGGACGTTAAAAACTGGGCTCAATCAAGGTCGTATAAAGCCGACTATCTTTGGTTTGAAGATCAGTTCAACATTAATGATTATGATATGCTGGTTTTACCGGGCGGATTCAGTCACGGCGACTATCTCCGGTGCGGGGCTCTTGCCGCACAGACGCCGATCATGAAATCGGTAGCCGCTTTTGCGAAAAAAGAAAAACCGATTCTTGGAATTTGCAACGGATTTCAGATTCTTTGTGAGGCCGGACTTCTTCCTGGCGCATTACTTCGAAATGAGGGTCTTAAATTTAAGGACGAATGGGCTCGATTGAAAATTCATCAGAATAAAACAGCTTTTTCGGTCAATTGCGATCAAGATCAGGTTATCCGTTTACCCATTGCTCATGGTGAAGGAAAGTATTATGCCGCGAGCGACACCCTAAAAAGACTGCAGGATAGCGGGCAGATCTGGCTTACTTATGAAGAGAACCCGAATGGCTCATTACTGAATATAGCCGGAATTACGAATGAGGCTAAAAATATTTGTGGTCTTATGCCGCACCCTGAACGTGCACTTTATGAATGGATGGGTTCAACAGACGGGATGTACTTCTTATGATTGAAAAAAATCTTCAGGAAAAACTGAAACTGTATCGCATGACCGAAGATGAATATGCCCTGATGAAAAATCTTCTTGGCCGTGAACCGGTTCAGGTTGAATGGCCGTTATTTTCGGCTTTGTGGAGCGAACACTGCAGTTACAAGTCATCTAAAATACACTTAAGAAAATTTGCTTATCGCAATCAGAACACGCCTGAAATGGACGGAGAAAATGCCGGGGTTGTGGATCTCGGTTGCGGGGAGAAAATTGCATTTAAAATGGAAAGTCATAATCACCCGAGTTTTATTGAACCGGTGCAGGGTTCTGCAACGGGCGTCGGTGGCATCTTGCGTGACATTTTTACGATGGGTGCGCGGCCGATTATGTCAGCCGACTTTCTCTGTTTCGGTGAGTTGAATGCGCCAAGAATGCCGTATCTGATGAACGGCGTAGCAAAGGGATTGTCGTCTTACGGTAATTGTGTGGGCGTACCGACAGTTACAGGTCAGACTAATATTCACAGCCGTTATAACAAAAATATTTTAGTGAACGCTTTGAACGTCGGCTACTTCGGTCCGGATCAGAAAATGGCGCTTTCAAAAGCCAAAGGTGAAAAAAATCTGGTCGTTTATGTGGGGGCCAAAACCGGCCGTGACGGCGTACACGGGGCCTCGATGGCTTCCGCTTCTTTTGATGAAGACTCTGAATCAAAGCGGCCGAATGTGCAGATCGGGGATCCGTTTTTTGAAAAGCTTTTAATTGAGGCCTGCCTAGAGGTATTGAAAAAAGATTACGTCGTTGCCATGCAGGACATGGGAGCGGCCGGTTTGACCAGTTCAAGTTTTGAAATGGCCTCCAAGGGGCAGGTCGGACTGATTATCGATCTGAAAAAAGTTCCCCTGCGGGATTCGACAATGACGGCAGAAGACATTCTGCTTTCAGAAAGTCAGGAACGGATGCTTCTGATCTGTGAACCCGGAAACTTTGAAAAGCTTCAGAAAGAGTTTAAAAAATGGAGTCTCGATGCCGTTATTCTCGGTGAGGTTCAGGCCTCGCGAAAGGTCAAATTGATGTGGGGAGTAGAAACCCTGACGGAAATTGATCCGGATCTGATTATTGAAAAGGCTCCGCAGTATAAACGGCCTTACAGTCCATGGACGTTTCCGAACCGTGTAAGTGAGTTGCCGGCTAAAAATGTTCAACTTCCGGTTTTGATCAAGTCAAAGTTAAAGCAATTTAAGCTGAATCACCACAATTGGATTCACAATCAGTTTGATCAGCGGGTCGGCGCGCGCACGGCAATGGCCTGCGAAAGTTCGGTTGCATTCGCCCGCCTGGATTACTCGGGTCGGGGTTTGGGACTTGCAGTGGGATGCCGGCCGGAAGTCATGTTGATGGATGCCGAGATCGGGGCATTGGATGCAGTCTATTACCCGGCATTTCAGCTGGCTATCAAGGGCGCCGAAACACTGGCCGTTACGGACTGTCTTAATTTCGGTAATCCTCAGAAGCCTGAGATTATGTCAGAGTTTGTTGCCAGTGTTGAAGCGATCGCGCTCGCAAGTAAAAACCTGGATGCGCCGGTGATCAGCGGCAACGTCAGCTTTTATAATGAAACTCTGGGAGAGAACATTATTTCGACACCGGCAACCGGAGTTGTCGCCATCCGGGAAAGTGTTGAAAATATCGTACCGGATGCATTTGTCAGCCCGCTTGAAAATATTATATCGGTCAAATTGAACTGGGTTGAATCGTGGATTTACGTCGATCAGCTGGATGAGAAGGTTTCGACCTTTAAACAAAATGCCTTACAAAATGTTCCCGAATTTATTAAAAAGTGCGCGAAGCTCTCAAATCATCTGGAAGAAAAAAAAATAAAAATTTCGGCTATTAAGACTGTGGGACTGGGCGGAGTGGGAGCCACATGCCTCAAGATGTGTCAGAACAACATCGGGTTTGATTTGAGCTATGATCTGGCTAACGGTCGGGAAGCTGATCTGTTTAAGGACAGTTTTTATGAATTTCTGGTGGTTACCGGTGAGAAGGCTGATACCCTGATTTCGGTTCTGCAAATATTTTTTGACGGGTTCAGCCCGGAACTTTCCAGCACATTGGGATCCTAAGCTTAGAATTCCACGTGGACAAGTTGTCGCG
>JADMIO011153541.1_pt1 | contig 112292 bp, 94 predicted proteins | sample 8958161 | NCBI WGS metagenome assembly JADMIO01 (sample SAMN16585339, study PRJNA669376) | soil metagenome | isolation source: Crop rotation soil | place: USA: Cullars Rotation, Alabama | collected 2011
TGAATCCGCAGCTTACGTGGCATGCCATTTTATCGGCGAGCCACGCAATTGTGTCGATAGTAATGACCGACCCCTTCTCGAAGGGAGAGCCCGGAAAAGTAAAGATTGCCAAACGGTTGCGAGAGGAGACAACGATGACCTGGGAATGGATTGCGGAACACTTGGTGATGGGCGCTCGTGGTCATGCGGCCAATCGAGTGAGGGCAATAAAGTGAATGTTACAATGTGCGGGACTGACCCCTTAACTGACCCCTTAACGGAGGACAGTTAGCCGGCTGGTCACCTCAAATACGAATTGTTAATTTTCAACAAAGCGTACAGAAAGCCGTTCGCTCTGCGGAAATGTTTGTCTCACAAGAAGATAGAATTCAATCCATGGCCAAGTTGTTGGTCGCCAATCACTCACAGAAATCTCAAATCCATCTTCGCCATAGGAGGTTGCGCTTCGTGCAACCTGATACCGCTCCATCTTTTCCACAGTAAATAACAGTCGTTCGCCATTTACCGACTCATTCCGGGCTTCGTGCATCCATTTCAGCAGAAAGCGCTCTATCCGGGTGGCACCCTGGGGCGTCAGTGGGCGGGTCGAGTAAATTCTCAATTTCACCTTTTCCAGAGTTGAAAGAGAGGATTTGATATACATGCATGATTTTTTATCTGCCTCCCCGGGCGAAAGCAATACTCGAGTCCAATATCGACTCCCAGGAATGTCTAAATCTAGGGCATCGTGTTGAAGGACCAAAAAAGGCTCAAGAAATCTCAAAAGAGGAACAGCGATGTCAAGAAATCGATTGTAATCCAGTGGAACGCCACGATTTGTAAGAAGCTCTTTAAATGAGAATGCCAATCCGCGGTTGGCATTTACCAACCAGGTTTCGCAATGGAAAGTTTCACAAATGACTCGAGCCAAATCGGCGGCATTAGACACCCGGAAACCGTCTTCCGGAATAACCCACATCAAGGGTGCGAGCTGAATCAATGTTCCCATTTTAAAACTACAAACCAGCAGCGACCCCTGGCAATTCGGCTGGAGGCTGTCCTAGCGACCAGTTCATGAGACCAAGCTGAACAGATAATTGGTTGACACTCCAATACTAAATGGAGTGTTAGCATGTCCGAACTAAATGATACGGACCCAATAGAGAAGAAGAACAACACCCCCCCGAGGGGGGGTGCACGCGGGCCGAAAAAACGCACGGCCCGGTTTCCCTTCGAACTCAAACTCAAAGCCGTGAAGCTCTACCTCGAAGAGGGCTTCAGTGGAGCGCTTATCTCAGAAGAGACAGGCGCCAGTCCTCAGGCTCTTTCCGGGTGGGTGCGGCTCTATCGGGAGCAGGGTGAGGCTGGCCTTAAAAGGCACACCCCACCCAGGTTGCGCGAGGCCAAAATCCCCGCCGCTGTCACGGAGAAGATCCTTCAACTCAAAAAGGAGAACCCATCCTTCGGCGTCAAAACCATCTCCCAATGGTTGCGACGAGTGCTCTTGTAAGTTTGCAAAGGGAAATGATAAACAGTGAGGCAGAGAAGCCCGGTTGGTTAACAAATGCAGTGTGTGTTCCCCACGAACAATATTTGTATTATAAATAGCAAGCCGTTGGAGAAACCTGAAAGCGCCAGCACCAGGGATTCGTGAGCTTCGCGGACGCAAGCATACGGGCCAAATCGCTTGAATCAATACACAAGAGCACCCGCCCATCGTAGCATTGCGACGCAATTGATGGTTTTCAAGTGCAGCAGATTTCAATTAGGCACTTCGCAAGATTGTGTCACTCCTTTTAATGCCACTTCGCTCCCTTCATCCGCTGGCCCCGCGCGTTCCTATTAGGGCATGACCACTGCATCGCCCTGGAATATCTGATCCAAATAGCCAACCAGGAGGCCCACAAGAGCAAGATTCCTGCTTGGAACGCAGCTACTTTTTCCGCATCATAATGGGTATGACCACTGCATCACCTGCGTTGGCTCCTCCTTCGAAGGCTTCCTCTGAGGTCGTTGCGGCCAAGCCGATCCAGACTCGACTGATGTCGCTCGATGCTTACCGGGGTTTCGTGATGTTGCTTATGATCTCGGCGGGGTTTTATATCTCAAGGATCGCGAAAAATTTTCCGGATAATCCCGTCTGGCAATTTCTGGGTCATCAAACGGATCATGCGGATTGGCGGGGGTGCACGCTCTGGGACCTTATCCAGCCATCATTCATGTTCATGGTGGGGGTGGCGTTGCCGTTCTCAGTGGCCAATCGCCAGGGCAGGGGAGAGTCATTTCTCCGGCTCTTCCTGCACGCTCTTTGGCGCGCGTTCGCTCTTACGATGCTGGGCGTTTTCCTTTCCTCAAGTGGGCAACGGCAAACGGATTTTAATTATGTGATCGTGCTGAGCCAGATCGGGCTCGGGTATCCGTTCCTTTGGTTGCTCGGCTGGACCAGGACGCGCACCCAGATTTTTGCGGCGGTGGGCATTCTGGTTTTGTCCTGGGCCCTCTTCGCGTTTTATCCGACGCCTGGGCCTGGATTCGATTACACAACAGTGGGCGTGCCCGCCGACTGGTCTCACTTCCAAGGGTTCGAAGCGCACTGGGACAAGAACGCCAATGCCTTTTCCGCTTTTGATAAGTGGTTCATGAATATTTTCCCAAGAGAGAAACCTTTTGTCTTCAATGGTGGCGGTTACACGACCCTGAATTTTCTACCTTCGCTGGCCACGATGATTTTTGGTTTGCTCGCGGGGGGACTTCTCCGCAGCGATCGGTCGAATCAAGAAAAGCTGAAATGGATGCTGGGCGCGGGTGTGGCTGGACTGCTCCTCGGCGGAGCGCTCGATTTGCTTGGTGTTTGCCCTATGGTGAAGAGAATTTGGACTCCCTCCTTCGCCATCTACAGTTCGGGTTGGACGTTTCTGATGCTCTCGGCATTTTTCTGGAGCATCGAAATGCGCGGTTATCGGCGCTGGGCTTTTCCTTTCATGGTGGCAGGGATGAATTCGATCGCTCTCTACTGCATGTCCATGCTGATGAAACCGTGGATTCGGGAGCGAATAAAGATTCACCTGGGCCAACATATCTTCGAACGGTTCGGAACTACTTACACCTCCATGGTGGAGATGGCTTTTATTCTCGTGGTGCTCTGGCTGATCAGTTGGTGGATGTATCGTCGCAAAATCTTTCTGCGCATCTGATCTTTTCGAGAAAAAGGCTGTCTGGCGGTGTTCGTTGACTCGGGCTGTGCCCCAGCCCTCGGCCTCACGGCCTGCACTGCCGTGCATTCCTTCTGGTTCGCTCCCAGCAAACCAGAAGTCTCCATTTGACTTCCCAAGTCCTGCAATAGTGATGCCCATACGCAACGTGCACTTCGTGCAAAGCAGTCAGACCGCTGCGGGTATGCGCAGTCGTCGCGCGTTGGCTCCCTCGCTCCCACTCGGTCGGCCTCACGGCCTTCGCAGGAAGCGAATCCTTCTCGCCGGTTCCCAACCGGCTCGAATGCCATCCAGCCTTTTTGGCGAAAATCTCAACCACCGGAATTTTAAACATAATCAAGTTTGGGGCGCTTCCCCCATGGTCTTGGAATCACCATTTGCGCACCTTTCCTCAGCGATGCGGTTACAACCTCATCCGGGAAAGGAATTAAGATATGCCGCAGAATAAATCCACGCAGGATCCGAGAGAGGAACATCCAAAACCGCCATTTCCCGAGCAAAAACAATCGCCTCCTGGGCACGAAGCTCAAATGTCGCCCAAGGCGGACCATGGGGAACAATCTTATCGGGGCTCGAATAAACTCACGGGCAAGAGTGCTTTGATCACCGGCGGAGACAGTGGCATCGGCCGCGCGGTGGCCATAGCTTTTGCACGCGAAGGGTCCAATGTTTCGATTTCCTACCTCAACGAACACGACGACGCCAACGTCACGGCGCACTGGGTGACCGAGGCGGGCCGGAAAACGGTGAAAATTCCTGGGGACATCGGAAATGAAGAGCATTGCCAGCGGGTGGTGGAGCAAACGGTGCGGGCTTTCGGCCAAATTGATATCCTGGTGAATAACGCGGCCTACCAGATGACCCATGAAAATATCGAGGATTGGTCCGCTGAAGAAATCGAGCACACGTTTCGCGTGAACATCATCTCGATGTTCCACCTTGTGAAGGCCGCTCTGCCCCATATGAAGCCGGGAGGAGTCATTATTAATACCTCTTCCATTCAGGCCTATGACCCCAATCCGCAACTCCTGGCCTATGCCGCCTCAAAAGGCGCCATCGCGAACTTCACCAAAGCCCTTGGGAAAATGCTGGCTAAAAAGGGCATTCGTGTGAATGCCGTTGCCCCGGGACCGGTCTGGACACCGCTGATTCCTTCCACCATGCCGCAGGAGAAAGTTCAGCAGTTCGGCGCGGATACCGTCTTCGGCCGGGCAGCTCAACCTGTGGAAATGGCTCCCGTTTACGTCTTCCTCGCCTCTGCGGAAGCCAGCTATGTTTCCGGAGAAGTCTATGGTGCCACGGGTGGACAAACGCCGTTTTAAGAAATCACGCAAGGACAAGGGTTTACAAAAACAATTACAGTGTTGTCATTTGACAATTTCGTCTTTCCTTTTCAATTGAGGGGTGCAGAGATGCCCCCGGTTTGAAGCCGCAACGTCTACGATTCTGGAGTCGGGTAAATGCCCGGAAAAAATGTCCTTTTCGTGGCGAAAACTTAAATCAAATGCTCCGAAAGCGTCAGGTTTAAGCATTGCGAGCTTAAGGTCACCGTGGTAGCTTGCCGACAACATATAAGGAAATGTCCGACGATAATTCTAGAAACGAAGATAAAAAACCGAAGAACGGTGAATTCAGAGTGCCACCCCGCACTTATATATTGTGGATCGCCATTCTTGCTGCCATTCCCCTATTGGTGGTTTTTCGCAATAACTCGACCAATCAGGGCATAGAGCTGACCCAGCCCATTTTCATGCAAAAGGTTGAGTCGAACCTCATTACGAGTGCGACGATCATTTATGATCCCCAATACACGGGATTGCAGAAAATTCGCGGCAAATTTCTTAAGACAGAACCTGACGGCAAACCATCGCTCGACAAAGATGGGAATAAAGTAGAGGTCCCTTTTACCGCACAGGTCCGGCTTCCGCCGAACCTCGAGGAAAAGTTGCTCTATAGTGGCAAGTACGAGACCAAGCAGCCGAACACTGTTCTCCTGGGCGTCGTTTACAGTCTCTTCCCGATCCTGGTGATTGGACTCCTCATTTGGTTCTTCTTCATTCGCCAAATTAAAATGGCCGGCAAAGGCGCGCTCAGTTTCGGCAAGAGCAAAGCTCGCATGCTGAGCAAAGAAAAGAACAAGACCACCTTCAAGGACGTCGCCGGTGTTGAAGAAGCAAAAGAAGAAGTGGCGGAGTTGGTCGAATTCCTCAAAGACCCCAAGAAATTTCAAAAGCTTGGGGGACGAATTCCGAAGGGCATTCTGATGGTGGGCGCGCCCGGCACGGGCAAAACCTTGCTGGCCAAAGCCATTGCCGGCGAGGCAGACGCGGCGTTCTTCAGCATCAGCGGTTCGGACTTTGTGGAAATGTTCGTCGGTGTCGGCGCCAGCCGCGTGCGCGACATGTTCGAACAGGCTCGCAAAAATACGCCTTGCCTGATTTTCATCGACGAAATCGACGCGGTTGGCCGCAGTCGTGGTCACGGTCTTGGTGGCGGTAACGACGAGCGCGAACAGACCCTGAATGCGTTGTTGGTCGAAATGGATGGTTTCGATACCCAGGAAGGAATCATCATCATCGCGGCGACGAACCGTCCCGATGTGCTCGACCCAGCCTTGCTGCGGCCTGGCCGTTTTGATCGCCAAATTACAGTCAACCTTCCGGATGTCCGCGGACGAGAGGCCATCCTTAAGGTCCATGCGCGCAACGTGAAACTGGATCCTTCCGTGGATCTGGCTGTCATCGCCCGGGGCACTCCCGGCTATTCCGGCGCCGAACTTGCCAATCTCTTGAATGAGGCTGCCCTGCTGGCCGCCCGCAACAATCGCAAATCGGTTGGCATGAGCGAACTGGAAGAGGCTCGGGATAAAGTCCGTTGGGGCCGCGAACGCCGCTCCATGGCCATGACAGATGAAGATAAGAAATTCACCGCCTGGCACGAGGCTGGCCATGCGCTGGTGAACGTGATGCTCAAGCACACGCATCCGTTGCATAAAGTCACTATCATACCTCGCGGGCAGGCGCTCGGTGCCACGATGTATCTGCCGAAGCAGGACATCCTGAACCGCCGCCGCAAGGAAATGCTCGATATCATCGCCGTTACCATGGCGGGGCGTATCGCTGAGGAAATCGTCTCGGAAGACATCTCCACCGGCGCCAGCGGGGACATTCAGCAGGCCACCACCATGGCTCGCGCGATGGTCACCCAGTGGGGCATGAGCGATAAGCTGGGCATGGTCCAATATGGCGAGAATAACGAATATGTTTTCCTCGGCCGTGAAATGACCCGTGGCAAGGAATATAGCGAGCAAACCGCTCAGGAGATCGATACCGAGGTCAAGCGGATCATCGACGAAGCCTATAACGTGGCGCGCACGCTAATCGATCAAAACCGCGACAAGCTCGAGATGATCGCCAATTGCCTCCTCGAATACGAAACTCTGGAAGGTTTCCAGGTGGAGGAAATCGTGCGCACCGGCAACTTCACACCGCCTCCGCCGCCGCGGGACATTCAACCGCCCACAGGCGCGCAGGCTGCTACTCCGTTGCCCGAAGTCATGAAACCGGCTCCGCCGAAAATTGGACCGGGTCTTGGTTCTCCCGCACCGGCCACGGCTTAAGGAAAGAATTCTTCACATAGCGCGGACCAATCATTGGTCCGCGCTTTTTTATTAAACGGGCAGGGAACAAACCTATCGCCATCGGCTCTGCCCTGGGCCATGTTCATGCACATCGCTCGAGGACATCGGAAAAGGGATGCATGAATGACAATGGTTTGGACGCCGTGATCAGCCGGAAGATGCGGCAGGAGAATGTTTCGGAACCTGCCATCACAGCCTTCTTACAAGCCGTGCGAAAGGTCCAGGCCGGCGATACGGGTTTGTTGCCGGAGGCGAGTATCGACCCCGTTGCGACGCTCCCGCGCCTGCATGATCTCCCTGAATTGTCCGCAGCGAGCCAGGGCCTGCTGCAACAACTGGCGGTGATCAAACTGAACGGCGGCCTTGGCACCGGCATGGGATTGGACCGGGCTAAATCTCTCATGGCGGTCAAGGATCAGGAGACCTTTTTGGATTTGATCGCGAAACAGATCTATCATTTGCGCGGCAAGCATCCTTACCCTGCGTTTTACCTGATGAACAGCTTCAGCACTCGGGATGATACCCTCGAGTATCTGAAGAAATATCCCGCGCTCAATGGGGATGGTCCTCTCGATTTTCTGCAGAGCAAAGTTCCTAAACTCGATGCGAAGACACTTGAGCCAATTTCCTGGCCCAAGGATCCCGACACTGAATGGTGCCCTCCCGGTCATGGCGATATCTATCCCTCTTTGCTGGCGAGTGGCTTGCTGGAAAACCTGCTCGCTCACGGGATAAAATTTCTTTTTGTTTCCAACTCGGACAATCTCGGCGCCACGGTCGATCTCCGCATCCTGGAGGACTTTGCCAACTCGGGACATTCCTTCCTTATGGAAGTGGCGGAGCGAACGCCGGCAGATCGCAAAGGCGGCCATCTGGCCCGTCGCAAACAGGACGGCCGGTTTTTACTCCGTGAATCAGCCCAATGCCCCAGGAGTGACGAGGCGCAATTTCAGGACATCACCCGGCACCGGTTTTTCAACACCAATAACCTCTGGCTCCGTCTCGATCATTTGAAGACGGCGCTTGATGCCAATGGCGGCGCTCTCTCGCTTCCTCTGATTGCCAACTCAAAAACTGTTGACCCGCGTGATCCCGCGTCTCCCAAAGTGCTGCAATTGGAATCCGCCATGGGCGCCGCCATCGAATGTTTTCCGCAGACGGGCGCGCTCGTGGTGCCACGCACGCGATTCGCGCCTGTCAAAATGACAGCCGATCTTCTGGCCCTCCGTTCGGATGCCTATCGAATCACAGAAGATTATCGCGTGGAACTGGACAGCTCCCGCCAGGGACAGCCGCCGGTGATCGAGCTCGATTCCTGTTATAAAATGATTGCTGACTTCGAAAGCTTCTTCCCCTCGGGCGCGCCATCGTTGTTGAAATGCGAGAGCATCAAACTTAATGGCCCAATCGAGTTTCAATCAGGCGTCAGCTGCGAAGGGAATGTTCAGTTCGTGAACAAGTCTGGGGAGAGGCGCACCTTGAAAACAGGCGTCTACCGCAACGAAACCATTCAACTGGACCGATAATCGCTCTGGCGGTGGATTGCTCTGCGTTCTATTCGCCAAATTCCCTTAATTCATCCATTTCGGCTTTCCCTCAGACTCGAAATAAATACGCATCTGGTGTCCAAAACTCGCCGGCTGGTTCGTCGTAACTTGGATGGACAATGAAATGCGGGCTACGCTGCGGAACAGCTTGCGATTTCCTTTCATTCAAACTGAAATAGCCGCGCTGAGAACAAAATCAACATCAACAACCTATTATGAGTGCCCGGAAAAAAGCCAATAAGTCCAAAACGCCCAAAGCTTCGCCAAACATTGTCTGGTTCGAAATTCCCGCCGACGATGTCGAACGGGCCAAAAAGTTTTACAGTTCCTTGTTTGGCTGGAAGGTTAAAGCCATTCCAGGCATGTCGGACTATTGGCACATCGATACCGGCGGAGCGGATGCCAGCCCGGACGGTGGCCTCATGGTCCGCAAGCAACCTCAACAGCAGATCACGAATTATGTCGCCGTCGATTCGGTAAGCAAATTCGTGGCAAAGATTGAGAAACTGGGCGGGAAAATCTGCACCCCAAAAACCGAGGTGCCCTCCATGGGCTACTTCGCCATCTGCCAGGATACAGAGCAGAACACCTTTGCTGTTTGGGAACGAATCCACAGCGGCAAATGATGGCCTGCTCCGTCATAAGCTCGACCCAACCTTGAACGCTCCAATCATGCCGGACGACACTTCGCAAGCTGCGAACGAAAAAGGTGCTCCTGCGCCCTCCGACGTGTCGCATCTCACGGATCATCTTTTCCGCCACGAGGCTGGAAAGCTGGTTTCCGTGTTGACCAGCATTTTCGGCATCGAACGGTTGCAATTGGCGGAAGACGTCGTGCAGGAGGCTCTCGTTCGTGCGCTGCAGACCTGGCCTTATTACGGAGTGCCCAAAAACCCCGCGGCCTGGCTTACTCAAACCGCGAAGAACCTGGCCCTGGATGTGATTCGGCGGGAGAAGTCTTTTCGCGAGAAGGAATCTCAGATTATCTCATTCGTGGAACAATGGTCTCAGCCCGATTCAGCTGATGCCGTTGCCTTGGATGGCGAAATTAAAGATCACCGGCTGCAGTTGATGTTCGCTTGCTGCCACCCTTTGGTTCCACAGGAAGCACAGACCGCCCTTGCGCTGAAAACCCTTTGCGGTTTCAGTCCAGCAGAAATTGCAAAGGCGTTCCTCACCACTGAAGCAGCGGTCGCCAAGCGCCTCACCCGGGCCAAGCAGAAAATTCAGGAACTGCAAATCGGCTTCGAAATTCCGGTGGGTAACGAATTGACGGCTCGCCTGGATGCAGTGTTGCATACGCTCTATTTGCTCTTCAACGAAGGATACAAGGCCTCTGCTGGCGAGCACCTGGTCCGCGAGGAGCTCTGTCGCGAAGCTATTCGGCTGGCAACGTTGCTAGCCGAACATCCGGTAGGCAACGTGCCGCGCACGCACGCGCTCGTGGCGCTCATGTCTTTCAACGCGGCTCGCCTTGCCGCCCGGTCCGATGACGCTGGAAATATTCTGCTGCTCAAAGACCAGGACCGCTCCCGTTGGGACAAGGATTTGATTTCGTTCGGAATGGCCCACTTTGGCCGCTCCGCCGTTGGGTTCGAGCTCACCGAATATCATCTCCAGGCCGGTATCGCTGCCTGTCATTGTATGGCCCGCGATTACGAATCCACGGATTGGCCTCGCATTTTGTCGCTCTACGATCAATTGGTTAAAATTGATGATTCCCCCGTGGTGGCTCTGAACCGGGCCGTGGCTGCGTCGCAGGTCCATGGACCTAAAGCTGGAATTGAGGCAGTCGAAGCAATTCAGGATCGCCGCTCGCTCGATTCTTATTATCTCCTCTACGCCGTGCTTGCCGAGTTTGAAGTGCAACTCAAAAACTTTTCGGCCGCCGCGCGCCATCTGAAGCGTGCTATCGATTTGACCGGCCAGAGCTCCGAACGCGCTTTGCTTTCACGGCGATTGCAGGACTGCGAAGATTCCGAATAGCTCCCGGCATTCGTCCTTTTATATTTTTCCTTAGCAACTTCCTCAAAGACTTCTTGAATTTCGCTCCCTAATCCTCATAATGGCGCCCGAGCTCCTCGGTAGGATCTGATCCGAGGATTATTATATGCCCGACGACAATTACAGGCAGTTCGTAAAGCAGTTCAGTCTCACGGAGTGGAAGATGCTCTGCAAACACCGCCTTTTTCTTCATTTCCTGCGAAAAGATCTGAAAACGGCGGCTTCAATCGCAGCCGATGCCTTGGGGCGTCATGTGATTTATCAGTTTCCGGTCATAAGCAAGCCCATCCAAAGGAGCCCGAAAAAGGTCGAGGCTGGCAAAGCTTTCGATTGGAAAAAACATCCCCGTTTCAGGATTTGAGCTGCTCCAGACGCAGGAGAGATTTAACTACTCCTGTTCTCCGTTCTTCCTGAGGTATCCCTTTCCTTGTGCGCAGCCGTTCCTGCGCTGACAATTTTCAACTCCCTCTATTTCGCTCATCTCCAATGTGATCCGGCTTGATTTCTAATAAAGACTTAATCATAACTAATCGAGACCCGATTGAAATCTGCCCCTGGTTGATGGCATTGCACCTGCGCGCTCACGCCGCCAAGGGGAGCTTCGTATGTTCGCTGAGTGGCTGCTCGTGGGATTGCTGCTAGGAGTATTACTTTTTGCAACGCTTCGGCGCTGCAGATCGAAATTCATTGTCGTTTTGATTCTAGCTGGTGCTGTCGCGACGACAGCCGGGGCCATGTTCTGGCAGGGCCACATTCGTCAAACAGCAGAAACCCGTAACAAACTGCAAAAAATTTCTCCGCGTCAGGGCCGCCCTGAAGAGTTCGTCGGTTCAGAGAATTGCCGCTCCTGTCATCCCTCCCAGTACGAATCATGGCATCGTTCCTATCATCGCACCATGACTCAAGTTGCCAGCCCGCAATCGGTTCGCGGCACATTCAAGGACGTTGACCTGTTCGCGCGGGGGGAAGATTACCACCTGTCCCGGCGCGGCGATGAATTTTGGGTCAACATGATCGATCCGGATTGGAGCTACTCCCGCGCCATCGATGAGTACAAATTCAAGACCGGCAAGATTTCGCGCCCTCCGCGTCCAGAGCCAAATCCGCCGCGAGTGGATAAGCAGGTCACAATGGTGACGGGCTCTCACCACATGCAGGCCTATTGGGTGCCGGGCAAATACGGGAATCATCAGTTCAATTTCCCGTTCACCTTTCTTTTCGAAGAGCAGCGCTGGGTCCCGCGCGATGATGTTTTTCTCCGTGATCCTCATGCAGACCGGTCGTTTCAAACCTGGAATTTAAACTGTCTCATCTGCCACACCACCGCTCCGCAGGCAAAGCAGGACCCGGACAATTATGCGTTCGACACACGAGTCGCCGAATTCGGGATCTCCTGTGAAGCCTGCCACGGCCCTGCGAAGGATCACGTGAGCCGGAATGCCGATCCGCTTCGGCGCTATGGCCTGCATAAAAAAGCTGCGGGCGATGATTCGATCGTCAATCCCTCCCGTTTGACCTCCCAGAAATCCGCTGAAGTCTGCTCCCAATGCCACGCTGTTCGTTACAACGTGCGCAAAGACTGGCATGAAACTGGCCCGAGGTACCGGCCCGGACAGGATGGAATTCTCGAGCAGGATTCGCCGCTGGTTCGTCCCGAAGACGCCACCGAGCGGCGAGGCGATCTGCTCGTCACCACCAACAGCCACGAGATTCTTCGCGGAAGTTTTTGGGCTGACGGCATGGTCCGTGTGAGCGGACGTGAATTCAATGGCCTCGCTTATACGGCTTGTTTCACCAGGGGGAAAATGTCATGCCTCTCCTGCCATTCCATGCATCACAATATCGATTCGGATGATCAATTGGCCATAGGGATGGATGGCAACCAGGCGTGCGCGCAATGCCATGGCGATTATCAGAAGAATTTGGCTGCGCACACTCGGCACTCAGCTGGCTCGAGCGGCAGCCAATGTTACAACTGCCACATGCCCCACACCACCTATGGGTTGCTGAAAGCCATTCGCAGCCATCAAATCACGAGCCCGAGCGTTAAAGTCAGTTTGGATACCGGCCGGCCGAACGCCTGCAACCTTTGTCATTTGGATAAATCTCTCGGCTGGACTGCCGGCTATCTCGAAACGTGGTACAAGAAGCCGAAACCTCCGATGACTCAGGACGAGAAAACCATCTCTGCCGGCGCACTCTGGGCACTGAAAGGTGATGCCGGGCAACGCGCGATTATCGCATGGCACATGGGATGGAATCCCGCCAAGTCAGCCTCCGGCAGTGCATGGTTGCCTCCCTACCTGGCCCAGCTTCTCGAAGACCCATACTCGGTGGTTCGTTATATCGCCCAGCGCTCTCTCAAGCGACTAAGTGGTTACGAGAATTTCGATTATGATTACATTGCGCCCGCCGAAACGCGTGCTCAGGCTCATAAAACTGCGTTGAAACTTTGGAAACCGGGTGCAAGACAGGAACAAGCCGCGGCGCTTCTCCTGGAACCGCAGGGAACTGTTCGACGCGCCGAATTCCAGCGCCTCATGAGCCAGCGCGACGATCATATCATGGACCTCCTCGAATGAGCACCAGCCCTGCATCAAAACCTTTGCCGAAAACCGAGCCGCGCTCCGTGCCTCAACCCCGTTTGCCTCAGGATGCTTTTGCCGTGACCTCCAGGCATTTGAAATTCGGTTGGTGGTCGTTGCTCATTTTCCTCACGCTTGGGCTCGTCCTCGAAACATTGCACGGATTCAAAGTGAGTGCCTATTTGAATCTTTCCAACGAAACTCGCCGGTTGATGTGGACGCTTGCGCACGCGCACGGCACATTGCTCGCGCTGGTCCACCTTGGTTTTGCCTTCACCGTCCGAATTCTGCCCGAGTGGTCACCGAAATCGCGTTCGATTGCTTCAGTATGTTTACTCGGTTCGGGCATTCTCATGCCGGCGGGCTTCTTCCTGGGCGGCGTCTTTGTTTATTCCGGCGATCCTGGCCTCGGAATTCTCCTGGTGCCTTTCGGGGGAGCGATGCTCTTTGTAGGGGTGTTTCAGACGGCAAGAGGGTTGCGAACTCTGAACCGTGATGGTGACGACGGGAGGCGAAGAAAGTAGGCGTCGCTTCGGAAGATTACATCCCTCCGCTATCCAGGAAACTTTGCAGCAGGATAGCCGCGGCTGTTTTGTCGACTTTTTCTTTTCGCTTGTCGCGCCGGACATTCGCCGCGATCAAAAATCGATTCGCCTGCGCCGAAGTGAGTCGCTCATCCCATGTTTTAATCGGGATGGCGATGGAATCCTTCAGCACGGCCACAAATTCCTGAACCTTGAGCGCGGCTGGCCCGTAGCTTCCATCCATGTTCCGGGGCATACCCACCAGGATAAGTTCGACCTCTTTCTCACGAATGATTGCCTTGAGTCGTTCCAGGAAAGGCGCGAAAGGCTCAGCCGGCATAAACTCCAGTGGCGTGGCGATCATTTTCATCTCATCGCTGATTGCGAAGCCGATCCGCTTGGTTCCGTGGTCCAGGGCAAGAATGCGCATGCTACAAATCCTTCATCGCGTTCGCTGCCGCGCCCACGGTTTTTTCGATATCCTGTGACGTGTGGGCCGCCGAAAGGAATCCCGCCTCGAATTGCGAAGGCGCCTGGTAAACGCCTTGTTCGAGCATGCGATGAAAATATTTGGCAAATCGCGCGCGGTCGCTGTGCATTGCATCGGCCAAATTGTGCACGGGACGCTCCGTGAAGTAGGCGCAGAACATCGAGCCGCAGCTGTTGAACTGCACCGGAATCCCCGCGCGTTTCGCCGCCAGCCTCATGCCTTCTTCCAATTGTTGGCTCAATTCTTCCAGTCGGCAGTAGACATCGCCGGCCTGCAATTCTTCCAGCGCCGCAATCCCTGCTGCCATTGCCAGCGGATTGCCGCTCAAGGTCCCGGCCTGGTACACCGGCCCCAGCGGAGCAAGGCAGTCCATAATCTCTGAACGCCCGCCAAAAGCGCCCACCGGCAATCCGCCTCCGATGATTTTTCCGAAACAACTCAGGTCGGGTGTAATTCCAAACCGCTTCTGCGCCCCGCCAAAAGCCAGGCGAAATCCTGTCATCACTTCATCGAAAATAAGCAGCGCTCCGTCGGAAGCGGTGAGCTGGCGCAAAAATTCCAGGAATCCCGGTTTCGGCAAATAAAGGCCGGCATTGCCCGGCACGGGTTCCAAAATCACTCCCGCGATTTGTCCGGGGTTTGCCTTGAACGCCGCCTTCACCGCGTCCTCATCGTTGAAGGGCACCACGACTGTGTGCTGTGTGAATGCTGCGGGCACCCCGGCGCTGTCCGGGCTTCCGAACGTGAGCGCTCCCGAGCCAGCCTTTACCAGCAGCGAGTCGGCATGACCGTGGTAACACCCATCGAACTTGATGATTTTGTCGCGCTTCGTAAATCCACGCGCCAGACGGATCGCTGACATGCAGGCTTCCGTGCCGGAGTTGCACATCCGCACCTTTTGCAGGCTGGGCACCGCTTCGCGAACAAGCTTCGCCATTTTGACTTCGAACGGATTCGGGATTCCGAAGCTCGTCCCACGCTCAGCGGCCGCTTGCACCGCTTTGATGATTTTCGGATGCGCATGGCCAAGAATAGCCGGGCCCCATGTCCCCACGTAATCGATGTAATCGTTTCCGTCCGCATCCCATACGTGCGCGCCCGCCGCCCGTTCTGCGAAAAACGGCTGGCCACCCACTGCGCGGAATGCGCGCACCGGTGAGTTCACGCCACCGGGGATATATTGCAGGGCTTCCTCAAAAAGCGCTTTGGAACGCGTGTTGGGTAACATCGGTCAGGAAAAGTTAAACTATTGGGAATATCGTGGGTACGTCTGGGGCAGCGATCCGCGCTCCGTGCGCAGCACCGTGCCCTCGCCGATATTGTGACGCTGGAACCACCCCTGTTTCATCTCCAGCACGTAGAGGATGTTGTCATGATGCGCTTCGATCGGCGTCTCCTCCAAAGGCTTCATATCGTGTATTTCCAGAATTGTCCCTTCGGGATCGATGTAGGCGCAGGAAAGGGGAACACTCGTATTCTTCATGTAAAACGAAGTGCGATGCGCGCGCCCGAACACAAAAAGCATTCCTTCATTCTCTCCCATCTCCTTCCGGAACATCATGCCCGTGGCGATCTGTTCGAGGCTCAAGGCTTGCTCAGCCTCCACCTCTGCGCTGCCGAGCCAAAGCTTAATCGTGGGCAGCTTCGGTTGGGCGTGGTCCAGGTGAGGAAGCGTTTGGTTCTTCTGCGTGGCCGCGGCGACCGCCGATGTTCCGCCCGACGACGCCAGGGAACTGCCGTTATTGGATTTTTGGCATCCAACAAAGACCAGCGAAAGCACGCAAACCAGACTAGCCCGCAATAATAAGGCCATTCGGGTAGAGTGTTGGAGAAACAGCGGTTTTTCAACCCTTGGTTTGAAGCACTAATCTTCCGTTCGCGTAGTCGAACGTCACCGTCCCAAATTCCCGGAGAAATCCTGTCCCAAGCAAACCACTTTCGCCCTTGAAAATCGCCTGTTCATGCAGGCCCACTTGCACGTTCGTCAGGGTAAAGGAGCCCACGGATACTGTTTGGCAGGCAGTTCTCTGGTTGATGGTGGCCAGTCCCACCGACATCCGACGCTCTACGGCTCTTTTGTTGCTTTTTGCCTCCACCCATTCCAGTGCCGAGGCGCAGCCGGTGTCCAGCCGCGCCCACTTGGTTATGCTTCCGTCCACCTGAACAGGTACGAGCATCACATTTCGAGCTCGTTTGAGGCGTATGCCTCGTTCGTTCGGCAAGATTTCTTCGGCTCTTAAAATTCTCAGGGAACTTTCCTTAAAATTCAACTGGACGGCTTTTCCTTCGAAAAAATCAGCTCCCAAAAGGCCATCGATTGGCTCCGCGCACGCCATTGAGAGTTCTTTCAAATCGATGGCAAGGAATTTTGTGGGGAGGCACATCTCTCCAATCTGGCTGCGCATCGATACAGGCCAGAATCCGGTGACCCTCGAGCCTACGCCACTTACCGGAACTGCTTCGCCGAGGCGCAAGCCCAGCTCCCGGGCTGTTTCGAGGTGCAGCACGCTCACACTCGCTCCGGAATCCAGGATGAAGCGAAGCGGTCTTGAGGACTGGGGCGGATGAACCTGAAGGAAAATAAGACCTCCTCGCATTGAAAAGGGGATCGTCAACGAAGTGGCGGCCGAGGGAATTGGAACAAGCCCCATGAGAATCCATTGCAAAATCCATCGCACGGTCTCTCCCGATGCATAGGGTGTACCAGCCCTCCCTTTCAGGTAGAATTGGCTTTTAAAGGCCAGATTACGGGGTGGCCTTTCGAATGTTGCTGGTCATTTCCGAACAGCTTGCCAAAAGAATCGCCGACTCCTTTTGTGGAATATTCTGAGCAACTTTGCCCCTGCCTGCGTCAAAGAGGTTGAACACTAATAATGGCGGGCGTTTTGCCAGCGCCAATAACGAGGACACAGTCATCTATGAAAAAAATTCATTGCACAATCATCGGAGCTGTCGCGACCTTTTGTTTTGGGTTTTCGGTTTCGGCAGAGCAGGCCCTGTTAAGACCACACGTCAAATCGGATCCTATCCGGGTTGTTCCAGGCTCTTCCCCCAACGACATTGACCTCGCCCATAATATCCAATATGGCAATGCCAAAGCTCGGGAGCATCAATACAGCTTGCGCAAAGTGAAAGGAGTCGATGCCAGTGTGGACCTCGCCCATGGGCCAAGGCCTCTTATGTCCGGGAAGGATCCAAGGTTCGACATCGCTCGTCGTGAGCTTCGCGAATCACGTTTTGAGATTGCCCCTTTGAAATAAGGAGGCAGGTGAGTGGGCGCTTGGCGTTAAACCGCCAATTGCGCCCACGCTTCGAACGAAGTTTGGAGATAGGCTTCAATCTTATCCATCACGGTGCTCTCGTTGTAATTGCTCAGCACTTCCTGCTGCCCGTTGTCGGCAATTTTAACCCTCAGCTCGGCGTTCTGCTGCAGTTCGAGCATTTGTTGCGCGAGGAATGCATAATCGCCCGCCGGATAGGTAAGGGCATTTTCACCGTTCCGCAACACATCCATCACCCCGCCAATTTCACTCGCGATCACTGGTAATCCACTCGCCATTGCTTCCAATGGGGTGGTGGAGAATGGTTCCGGCCACTCGGCAGTGTGAAGCAGCGCATCATGCCTCTTAAAAATGGCTGGCAATTCCCGCACGATGTTCGACACCGGCAGAAATTCCACGCGCAGCTTTTTCATGGCGATGTTGGAACGCGCTTCCGCGATATAGTTCGAATCGCCTTTGCCAAAAATGCTCAGCGTCGCGCCTGGCACCTGGGCCAGTGAGGCCTCCAAAGCCTGCAACGCCGTCAGCAGTCCGCTCTGTTTTGTGAGCTGAGCGGCCATCAGGAATTTGGTGACGGGGCTCGATGCCGGTTTCACTTCTCCAACGTATTGTTGTGTTGGAATTCCCGGATAAATCACTTCTGCATGGTTCACGCGGAAGCCGGCCCGTTCGGCGGCTTCCTTCAATGAGCGGCTGCAGAAATAAAGTCGATCGAATCGAAAAGCGTTGATCGAGTTCGGTTGTACGGCAGCGATCTCCGCGGCGTTTCCGTAAAGCTGCGGCAGCCGTTCGTAGCCCTTCATCATCCGCGTCGGGGCGGTTTCGTCGAAGGCGTTTCGTTTGCCGGATAATTCGAGCGCGGAGCGCGCCATGTTCTCCGAGAACGACGGATGGGTCTGGTTCCACCAGCGCAGCCACGGATCTTTCTTTACTCCCTCCGAGAGCCACGTCGACGCGATGTCATAGACCGTGGGAAGCCGCGAGTGGCGCAGGGTGAACATTAGCGATTTCGAAATCCCTTCCAGGCTGAAGACATGCACCAGCTCCGGCTGGAACGAGGCAATTGATTCCAGCAGCGCGCAATTGTTGGTCTCCTCGATCTCCTGCAACTCCCTGTAGCCAGTGCTTAACGGATGCTCAAAAGCCCCGTTCAGCACCAGTCGCCGCTCCACGTCGCCGCCGGTTTGCTCGGCCGTCATTCCGTGCTTGGACGTCAAAACCTGCACCTGGTGGCCGCGCGTCCGCAGGTTTTCCACGATGGTCTGGCACCGGAAATCGTTCGTGCCCGCATGGTGCGGCGGATACAGATTGGTCAACGCAAGAATCTTCACAAGCTTGGTGATGAAAGGGTAGGGGAGCTATCTGGTCTGTCAATGGGTGATGCCTTGCGCCCTTTGCCCATTCCCACTTGCGCCAGCAGTCCAAACCAGCCTAAATCTGCGCATGCGTTCTGTCGGGAGTTGGGTTCTCGTCATGCTGCTGGCATTGCAGGCTGGCGTGTGCTGGTCCGCTCCCAGGCCCTACACGGTCAGGCATTCTCCCGAGCAACCGAAGTCGGCCGAAGCCGTCCGCATCACTGCTTCCGGCACACTCTTCGATGGCCCTTCGAATCTCACCCTTCAATACCAGGTCGTTGAGCCCGGCAAATACATCGCGCTGGCCGATCGCGCCTACGCTGCGGGCTGGACCTCTCTGCCCATGTCGCGCGGCACAGACGCCGCTGGCATTACGGCCTTCACTGCGGATCTTCCCGCCACTCTGCAAAAACATCGCCGCATTATTCGTTACCGCATCGCTTCCGGGGATAAGCTGGTCGCCCCTCAGCCAGCTGATTCGGAAATGAATTTTGCTTACTTCGTTTACGACGGTGTTCCCGAGTGGCGTGCAGCCGTCGATCCCGAGAGCAATGATCCCGCCTTGAAGAAGCCGATCATCTTTAGTCCGGAAGTTATGAGGAGCGTACAGGTCTATCAATTCATCGCCAACAAACCTTCGGTCGAAAACGTCACGTGGTATGAACCCGGCAACATCCACGACGAGAAATCGCGCCATGCCTACAAATACACCGGCACCCTCGTCGTGCGTGGCAAGGTGTATGACCATATTCGCTTTCGGGCGCGCGGCGGTGAATGGCGTCACGCCATGGGCAAGAACATGTGGAAGTTCGATTTTAACCGCGGCCATCATCTCGCTGCCGAGGACGACTTTGGCCGGCCTTATGACGTCAAATGGGGCAAGTTGAATCTGGGCGCCTGCATCCAGCAGGGCAGCTATCGAACCCGTGGTGAGCAGGGAGTTTTCGAAGCGGCCACCTATCGCTTGTTCAACCTCGCCGGGGTCCCCGCTCCTCATACCCACTACGTTCACCTCCGCATTATCGACGCCGCGGAGGAAGCCCCGGCCAGCCAATTTGAAGGCGACTTCTGGGGGTTGTATCTCGCCACCGAGGAAATCGATGAGCATTTCCTCCAGGAACATCAGCTCCCGGTTGGGAACGTTTACAAATGGGACTTCGGCCGCCCCAGGCCGGAATACATCATCCCCGGCACACCCACCAATAAGCAGGATATCTATTCCTTTGCCGCCGGTTACGCCCGGCCGCAGGACGAGGCATGGTGGCGCGCCAGCGTGGACCTTCCCAAATACTTCAGCTACCGCTCCATCGTCGAGTGCGTGCACCATTACGACATCGCCTCTGGCAAAAACTATTTCTATTACTTCAACAGCGCCTTGCAGCGATGGACCGTCCTGCCTTGGGACGTCGACCTCACCTGGCGGGATTACATGTATGGCACCGGCCGCGAGCCATTCATGCGGGCGGGGCTCCTTTCGTTGCCGCAATTGCAATTGGAATATCAGAACCGTCTCCGCGAAATCCGCGACCTTCTCTACAACCCCGAACAAACCGGATTGCTCCTCGATGAGATTGCCGCCGTCATTTCCGATCCTGCGGGCCGCCAAAGTTTCGTGGAGGCAGATCGTGCCAAATGGGATTACCACCCAATCATGACCAGCCGTTGGGCCAATCCGGTCAAGGCTGGCCGGGGCCGCTTCTATCAGCAATCTCCCACTCACGATTTTGCCGGCATGATCGCCACGATGAAAGATTACATCGTCAGTCGCGGGAACTGGTGCGATCAAAATGTCCTGACGGATCGCGCTATTCCGCCCACGCCAAACGTCCACTCCCGGGGCGCGCCGGACCTCAGCAGGGCGGGCCTCGAGTTGGAAGCCACGTTTTCCAACGACCCACCCGCGCAATCTCGGTTTGAATGGCGCGTCGCCGAGGTCACCCTGAGTCCCGTCAGCAAACCTCCCCGGCCAGGAAAATACGAAATCGAACCCCTTTGGCTGCGGCGCGGACCTGCCACCATGGAAGTCCCCTCCAAACTCTTTCAAAAGGGCCATACCTATCGCATCCGGGCCCGGGCGCTGGACGCCACCGGCCGCTTCAGCCATTGGTCCGAGCCGATTCAGATCAGGATTTAATCACGCCACAACATGAGTACCTTTTCCAACAACCCCGAGAAAGAAGTTCAACTCTCCCGTCGCATGGAGGCGCTTGGCGTTCGCGAATCCGACATCGAGGAAAGCTTTGTCCGTTCTGGGGGGCATGGGGGCCAAAACGTTAACAAGACCTCCACTTGCGTTATGCTTCTGCATCGGCCCACGGGCTTCCAGGTGAAATGCCAAACCACGCGCCACCAGGGGCTCAACCGCATGATCGCCCGCCAACTGCTTCTGGATAAGATCGAGTCAGAAAAGCGATCTGCCGCCGCTGCGGAACGCGCGCGCATCGAGAAAATCCGACGCCAGAAACGCCCGCGCAGCCGCGGCGCCAAGGAACGCATTCTCGCGGCGAAGGCCCATCGTTCCGCCACCAAGCAACGCCGCAGCCGCCCCCTCGACCGCGACTAGCCCCGTCTCCATCAACCAGGATCGATCAACCAAATCAGGGAGAGGGAGACGTCGATCCGTCGCAAAGGGCCTCCACATTCGGACGGGTCCTTCTGACGGCCCGTCCCTATTCTTGATAACCTGACAACCTGACAACTTGATAACTCAATTCAGCCTTCAAGGCTCAAACGGATCCGCCTCATTAAAGAACGCCACAATCCTCCCTCGCTCCGGATGTTTAGCCAGCCATTGCCGGATCCGTTTGATCTCCTCGTAATCCTTGCCGAAGTGCTGTTGATAAATCTTATCCAGATGTTTCCGCCTCTCTTCCTTGCGCACTTCCGTCTGCCACGGCTTCGTGAAAATCAAATGGATCGCGTCATGCAAATTCCGCGCCTTGAGCGCTTCCCATTCATTCGTGTCGAACCAAACGCCGTTGCACGTCCCGCAATGGTCCAGCGTGCATTGCGTGCCGTGGCCCACCGAATACCGCACCAGGATCCGGCCGCATTCCGGGCACAACTTTGCCTCCTGCACGTCCGTGATCTCCAGGGGCGGACCGTCGTATGGTTTTTCGCCGCGCGGTGGGCCATGATGCTGCAGCCATTCGTAATAGCGTACCGAGGACAACCATTTCCCGCCACACCCGGGGCATGCCCCTGCCGGCAAATGCGCGTCGAGGTTCACCGGTGAAAGTTCTGCGGTTTTGCAAACCGGGCACTTCATGGCTGGTTGGAATCCCTTCTGAACTGGGCCACTTCGCCCAGCAGGAAAACGCGGCGTCGCTGGATGTAACTCTTTAGCCCGGCAATACCGTTTTGCAGGCTCCGAGTCGGGCCCGGCCAGCGCGCGCGATCCATCGGCGCTTCCTCCTGGATTTGCGCTGCCATCGAATCAATCAGCGGAAAGAGCTTCTCACTCGTGAAATCCTGCTCCAGCACTTCGCCGAGCCGCTTCATGAAGCTGGCTTTCAACGCCGGGCTGCTGAAGAAGCGGTCTTCCATTCGATTCCAGCCGGTGGGGCCGGGGAGGGTATGAGTCCCTTGCAATATCGGCAGCTGCGCCTGCGTGAAGCCTCCATGCCAATGATCCCCAAACGTCCGGTCCAAATCCCACGGCACGGCAAACCACTTCTTCGTTTTCGGGTTGTAAGCCATGTAATGGTTTTTGTTGAAGCAATCCCAATGCTGCACCAGCGTGGTGGCCACGAGGTAATTGATGTACTTCTCCAGATCCACTCGCTCGTTGAAAAACGAGGCCACGTCCTTCGTCTTCGCCATGTCATGGCAGAACACCCTGAGGTCGCTCATGCCGTTCGTCTTTTGCGTCTCCAGCTTGTAATGCGACGCAAACAAGTCGTCGCTGCCTAGATCCCGCTCATCCGCCCAATGCGGATCAGACGCCGCCTTGTACAAAACTATGCCCGGCAACCCGACGCGCTTGAGAAATGCTTCGTCCGGCTGTTCTACCTCCACATAAAGCCCGCGGAAAGTTCCGTTCACATTCACTCGCGCCATCCGCGATTTCGAAGCCGGCACACCGCACGCGGCATAGACATGATAAGCCAGCGTCTCGCGCAGAAAAGCCGGATCGCGCCAACCGGAATTGAGGTTGACCGAATGGTGACCCTCGAACGGCTGCTCTTTTTTAAAAATGACCTTAAGCGGCTTCTTCGGCCAGCTTCGGGCCCACTCGCCCCGGAACCGCACGCCCACCCCTTCATACACGACGCCATTGGCCGTAAACGTGGCGGGGAAAGTGTCCGTCTTCGTCTCGCTGTTTTCGAGACGCTCCAAATCACGCGCGCTCATCTTCAGGTCATAAACCGGAAGCTTTTTCGACTCCAGGACAGGCGTCGGATGGATCGTATCAAGCAGGACCGGCGGGACCCGCTCAATCAATGCCGGTTGCTCGACCCGCTGTTGCGCGTGCGAAATGGATAGAAACAGAATCGAAAGACCGATGGTGAAGAGCGATTGGGCAGAGCGCGGCCAGCCAATGCGCCGCGAGCTGCTCCCAGAACAGGAAATGGAATTGTGGCACATGCTAAACTCCCGGATCTACCGTCGACCTACTTCGCCACAACCCTCACCCAAATGCAAGACGCTAAAAACCTCACGCAGCGAGCCCAGTCAAACAGGCAGTCCGTACGATAGTTTACTGCGGTTGCTCCTCCCAACAGGATCAGGGACGGCCCATCGGGCGGCTCCTCCCGAACCTAAAAACTTGAAAACATGAGAACCTGAAAACGATTCTTCCTCACTCTTCCCCCGCCCGTGCATACTGCACCGGCCACTCAATCTTCTCCCCCAGATCCCTCGCGGCATGCAGTGGCCAATACGGGTCGCGCAACATCTCGCGCGCGAGCAACACCAAATCAGCCTTGCCACTTTGAATGATCTCATTCGCCTGTCGCGCTTCGCGGATAAGACCCACCGCCGCCGTGGCGAGTCCCGAATCCTTGCGAATGCGTTCCGCGAAAGGCACCTGGTAACCCGGGCTGAGAGGAATTTTTGCCCCAGGCACGAGACCGCCGGAAGAACAATCAATCACATCCACTCCGAGAGACTTCACCTGGCGAGCCAGCGCCACCGATTGCTCCAGGTCCCAGCCATTTTCAGCCCAATCCGTCGCCGAGATCCGGAGGAACAGCGGCAGTTCCTCTGGCCAGACCTTGCGAGACGCCTCGATCACCTCGCGCAAAAATCGCGTCCGATTCTCGAACGAACCGCCGTAGGCGTCGGTTCGCTGATTGCTTAGCGGGGAAAGAAATTCGTGCAGCAAATAACCGTGGGCGGCGTGGATCTCTACAATCCGGAAACCGGCCGCATGCGAACGTTTGACTGCCTCGCCAAAGGATCGAACCAGCTCACCGATTTGGGCGACCCCCAGTGCTGCGGGCGTTTGATATTTCGGGCTGAAAGCCAGTGCGCTCGGACCCCATATCGGTTTCCAACCGCCGTCCTCAGGGTTAAGGGCATGGCCGCCGAGCCAGGGCGCCGCCGTACTGGCCTTGCGGCCGGCATGCGCCAGTTGAATGGCGGGGACGGCGTGTTGCGACTCGATGAACCGGGCGCAACGCGCCAGCGGCTCCATGTGAGCATCGCTCCATAGGCCCATATCGCCGGGAGAAATCCGACCGTCCGCTGTGACCGCGGTAGCCTCCACAAATACCAGGCCCGCACCGCCGACCGCGCGACTGCCGAGATGGACCAGGTGCCAGTCCGTGGCAAAACCGTCGGTGCAGGAATATTGGCACATCGGGCTGACGCCAATGCGATTCCGCAGAGAAACTCCACGGATTTTATATGGTGAAAATAATCCAGATTCAGTCATTCGATCTCCTACGCAACTTGTCCGTAACTAACCCTTTTGTCCAAATACTTTTAGGAAACTCACAGCAAGGCCGGAAAGCTTATACGGGATTCTTTTCACAGAAGGCGTTGTGGAAGCAGCGTGGGTTTTCCTACTCGCGTTGGGAATGCTTCCGATATGAAGTGAAGCGGGGAATGGCAAGAAAGCAGCGGAGCACTTCAACTTGCTTTTTCTGTCCAGAGCTATTTTCGCGTCCAGATCCACAAGCGGGATTAATATTTCAGGTTGATCTTGTAGCGGAGGACGTGGTTGCAACGCACAGCATCGATACCGCCCGCGCTACGCCATCCCTGACAGGAAGCTTCCCCCTCTATGGTCTTGCTCTTCGCCGCCACTGCACCCGCCAGTTGGGACGTCAGGTCAAAATCTCCTCCGACACATTCGCTGTTGGCACAATTGAATGAAAAGATGGATTTAGCGGTGTTCAAATTAACCGCGTATTTGATCTCGCTCATTTTGCGAGTGCCACCGGCGTCGAAGAAGGCCAGGTCCAGGTTTAAAGATTTCAGGTCTGCAAAGGCGTCGGACAAATTGGAGGAGGCGGCGATGCGGAGGTTTTCCCGCTGACGATGTTCCGCACGTGGATCGTATTTTTGTGGTCGCATAGATGGGTCGGCGCTGATGGCCTATTCTAGCCCATTATCTCACCGAAGCATTATGGCGTCTGTAACAATCGTCTGGGAATTTTGGTGGTTCAACCAGGAATGGCAGGAGTTGATTGAAGGATCCAAAGGTCCGGCGTCAGAAACCAATTGACACTTGTGTCCTGCGGGCGCTTTGCTAGCTGGCGGTAGAACGGTATGGGAGTCCGGCTGAGCATCAAGTCCCGGAGAATTGGAATCGCTTTTGTTCTGGCGCTTGTCCTCATAGCCGTGTCCCTGCTCGTCCTGTTGAAGGAGGAACCTTCCCCACTGGTGATTGGATCTATGGATCGAATGGGCAGCACGATTGTGTGTCTCACCTCCAATCGAAGCACTTACTCATTGGCATTTGGTGCATACGGCGAGGCGAAAGTGAACGGCAAGTGGGAGCGAATTAATGGTCGCTCCAAAGTTTATTCCATTGGCCCCGGGGGCGAACTCGGATGCCAAATGCATTTTCCGAACACGGGGGGCGTCTGGCGAGTGGCGTTTGGTTTGAGGAGGACAGGTCTGACGTTGGTGGAGCGCGCAAAATTGAAATGGCGGTTATGGTTCGGCAAGTTGGGCATGCCAAAAATGGCCGGGCTCGTTGGCCCGCTCAAGATGTCGGAGGAGGTTAGGTATAGTCCGGAGTATTACTATTAAGATTACCGTTTTGCCCCGCGGGTCGCTGACTGCTATGGTGAGGCCATGGATAGGAATGATTTGGGATTCGGACAGCGCGTGAGCATGGCATTTCGACTGGTGTTCAATGCCGATTTCGCGCGAGAAGTGCAGGCGGGGTTGAAGGCGGCGGAAGCGCAAGCGTCCAAGCCAGCTGTGGCTCCGAAGCCCGCCGCGCCACCTCCCGAGAAATTGCATGCTTCAGGTTTGATGCTGCTCGGCGCATTGCAGCGAGAGGGAAGGTTTGTGGATTTCCTGCGACAGGATGTAGCGGGCTTTTCGGATGAGGACGTTGGCGCGGCAGCTCGTGTGGTCCATTCCGGCTGCAACAAAGTGGTGAACCAATATTTTGATTTTCAACCGGCGCTCGCGGAAGCGGAAGGGGCAAGTGTGGCAGTGCCGCAAGGATTCGATGCGCAGCGAACACGGCTGACGGGCAATGTAACGGGGCAACCGCCGTATCGCGGGACGTTGAAGCATCACGGTTGGGTGGCCAAGGCGGTCCGGATGCCTGAGATTTCAGAGGGGACTGACGCGCGGGTGATCGCGCCAGCGGAAGTGGAACTAAGTTGAGTATGGGAAGACACGCGATTGGTATTGATTTAGGAACGACGCATTCGGCGCTTTCGTGGTATGAGCTTTCGTCGAGGGAAACCCGGAAGCATGAGGAGACGACTCTGCCGATTCCTCAGCTCACCGCCCCCGGGACGATCGAGGAGCGCGTGCTGCTGCCGTCTTTTCTTTATCTGCCGAACGATTCGGAGTTCCCCTCCGGGAGCCTGGTCTTGCCGTGGGATAAAAAAGCTTCGCGTGTGGCAGGCGAGTTCGCACGGAGCCATGGGGTAAAGGTGCCGTCGCGCCTTGTCTCTTCGGCGAAGAGTTGGCTGAGCCATTCGGGCGTAGACCGCACGAGCGCGCTTCTGCCGTGGCAAGCACCGACGGATGTGGCGAAGGTGTCCCCTGTCGAAGCGTCCGCAGTTTACCTGCGGCATATGGCGTCGGCATGGAATCACAAGCATGGCACTGGCAAAGGAGCCGAGCGAATTGAAGATCAGGAGGTAGTCCTAACCGTGCCAGCCTCGTTCGATGCAGCGGCGCGGGAGTTGACCATGCAGGCGGCAACGGCGGCTGGCCTGAAGCAGGTGACACTTTTGGAGGAACCACAGGCGGCGTTGTATGCCTGGATTGAGGCGTTGGGAGAGAACTTCCGCAAACACGTTCGTGTGGGCGAGGTGATCCTGGTGGTGGATGTGGGCGGCGGCACTACGGACTTTTCATTGATGGCGGTGACGGAGCGGAATGGCGACGTGGAACTAACACGCGTGGCGGTGGGCGATCACATCCTGCTGGGAGGGGATAACATGGATCTGGCGCTGGCGCACACGCTGAACCAGCAATTGACGGCCGCCGGGAAAAAACTGGATGCCTGGCAATTCGCGTCTCTGACTTATGGCTGCCGGCAAGCGAAGGAGCAATTGTTCAATGAGCCGGGGTTGAAGAAAGCGCCGATATCGATCCCGAGCCGCGGTTCTGCGCTGATCGGCGGGACGATCAAAACAGAATTAACACGGGAGGATTTGACTTGTGTGCTGGTGGATGGGTTCATGCCGAAAATCGCAGTCAATGAATTGCCAAAAACCGGCCTGCGAACGGGTCTGACGCAGATGGCGCTGCCCTACGCGCAGGACGCAGGCATTACTCGGCATTTGGCGGCGTTCCTGACTCGGCAGGCGCGCGCTTTGGAGACATCCCCGGAATCGCCGGTGAAAGTGGATGGCAAGTCATTCGTGCATCCCACCGCCATTCTGTTCAATGGTGGAGTCTTTAAGGCGAAGGCGTTGGCAGATCGAGTGGTGGAGACTTTAAACGACTGGCTGAAAAGCGAAGGCGCGCCGCCGGTGAAAAATCTCGAGGGAGCAAATCTGGACCTGGCGGTGGCGCGTGGCGCGGCCTATTACGGCTGGGTGCGTCATGGTCACGGCATTCGCATTCGCGGCGGCACGGCCCGCTCGTATTACGTTGGGGTGGAGTCTCCAGCCCCGGCGGTGCCCGGCTTCGAACCGCCGGTGAAAGCGCTGTGCGTGGCTCCGTTTGGGATGGAGGAGGGAACAAAGGCGGACATCCCACCTCAGGAATTTATGCTGGTGGTGGGCGAGCCGACCCGGTTCCGTTTCTTTGCGTCGTCGGTGCGGCGCGACGACAAAGCCGGCGATATGCTGGAGGATGCGGAGCGCAATGAGGAGCTGGAAGAACTTGCGCCAATCGAAACGACTCTGCCGGCACATGGCGGCAACGCCGGGAAACTGGCGCCCATTCATTTGCAGGGAGCGGTCACAGAATTAGGCACGTTGGAATTGCGCTGTCTGGAGGAGGGCGGGGCAGGGCAGTGGAAGCTGGAACTGAACGTGCGGATGAAGGGGGATTCGGAAAAGTAAGGGTGAAGGCCAGAAGGGGTTGTGGTCATCCGGTTATCAAGTTGTCATGTTATCAAGTAGGTGGACGAGCCCGATCCGGGTGGGGAAGAGCAGGGAGCAAGGATGAAGACTCTTCTCCTCCTGCATTCTGCCTCGGTTGCGGCGGGGAGGGAGTGAAGATGGGACTTTGATAAGTCGGCGCGGCAGCACCTCCCCTACCGTTGGCTGGATCGCTGCGCGAGGAGCGAAGCGGCGCTTACCCCATTGTGCCAGGGCCAATTGAGGTGATAGGTGTCTCAAGTAATCGCTTTGCTGACGATGAAAGATGTTTCGGGGATAGCTGGGGCATTGGTCACATGAAGATTCTCGTGATCGATATTGGGGGATCGCATGTGAAGTTGAAGGTCTGGGGCAAGACCCGCAAACTCAAGTTCGATTCCGGCAACCGAATGACTCCCCAGCGTCTGATGAAGCAGATCAAGGAGCTGGCGGGTGATTGGAAATATGATGCTGTCTCAATTGGACTTCCCGGACCGGTGATACACGGCCGTCCCGCAGGCGAACCGCCGAACCTTGGCAAGGGCTGGATGCGTTTCGACTTTGAAAGGCATTTTAAGAAGCCGGTCAAAATCATCAACGACGCGGCCATGCAGGCGCTGGGAAGTTACCGCGGCGGTCGGATGCTTTTCATCGGCCTTGGAACAGGAGTGGGCTCCGCGCTGATTCTGGATGACATTATCGTTCCGCTGGATTTAGGCGACCTTGCCTACTCGAGAGATAAAACGCTTTGGCAGGTCCTGGGTAAGGAAGGCCGAAAACAGGCCGGCCCCAAGGCATGGGAGAAAGCGGTGAACCGCGTGGTGCGGCAGCTCATGACGTCGTTCCAGGCGGATCACGTGATCATCGGCGGTGGCAATGCAAAGCGCCTGCGCCGGCTGCCGCGAGGCGCGCGGCGGGGCCATAACGACAAGGCGTTTGCCGGAGGCGCAAGACTGTGGAGGCAAAGCGCCCGCTTTGCCAAGCCACAGAAGCACACGTGGGTGATTGCGTGATGCTTTAGTTAGCCGAGGGTCCAGCCTTTGCGATATTCGCGACGGACGTATTGGGCGGCTTCGGGCGCGTTGGTGGAGCGCATGTTGGGGCCATCCCAATCAATCTGTTTTCCGACCCGCAAGGCGACGCAACCGAGCAGGATGATCTCGGTAAGGTAAGCCGCGATATCAAAGTTGGAATAGGCCGGTTTGCCGCCTTTGCACGCATCGATCCACTCTTTGTAATGACCGGGTGAGCGTGGAATGGTTTCCTTGGGACCTTTGAAATTGGTGAACTTTTCCTGCGGGAGCAAATAGAACTTCGCGCCGTAATCATCGGGCGAAAAGAGCTGCCCTTTATCTCCGATGAGTAGGCATCCGCTGGCCGGAAGTCTGCGCTGTGCGGGCTTCAGATTGTTATCTTTGCCGCTGCCGCCGCCTTTTGGGGCAGCAACATAATCGAGAACTTTCTCGGCGGTTTCACCCCACGGCTTAAAGCCGCCGTCGTACCACACAAATTTGACCGGAGGCATTCCTTCGCGAGCGGGGAACTGAAAATGAAGTTCCGAGGCCGCGGGATAGGTTTCTTTGTTCATCACGGATGAGCGCGGCTCGATGCTGGTGGGGAATCCGAGTTTGAGGGCGCGGAAAGGCATGTTGGCGGTGTGACAGGCCATGTCGCCAAGGGCGCCGGTTCCGAAGTCCTGCCAGCCTCGCCAATTGAACGGAGCATAAGTTTTCGCCTTGAAGGGTCGGAACGGGGCGGGCCCGAGCCAGAGATCCCAATCGAGATTCGAGGGCACGGGGTCTTCGCCTTCCGGACGGTTAATGCCTTGCGGCCAGATCGGGCGATTGCTCCAGACATGCACTTCACGGACCTTGCCAATGGCTCCGGATTGCACCACTTCCACCGCGCGCCGCAAACCGCTCTCGGAACTGCCCTGGTTGCCCATCTGCGTCGCGACTTTGGTTTCGGCAGCAACCTGACGCATCATGCGCGCTTCATAGACGGAATGAGTGAGCGGTTTCTGGCAATAAACATGTTTGCCGAGCTTCATGGCCATGACGCTGGCAAAGGCGTGATGATGATCGGGGGTGGCAACAATTACAGCATCGATGTTCTTCATCTCTTCGAGCATCTTGCGGTAATCCTTGAAGAGCTTTGCACCGGGATATTTTTTGCCACGGGCATCCAATGTGTTCTGATCGACATCGCAAAGGGCGACGATGTTTTCACTGGCACAACTATCGGTATCGGAGGAGCCCTTGCCACCGGCGCCGATGACAGCGATGTTCAATTTGTTATTGCTGCCCTGGGCGCGAAGGAAATAAGGAGCGCCCGCGAGGAATGCAGTAGCGAGTGAAGATTGCCGGATAAACGTGCGACGATTTAAAGAGGAAGAGTCAGGTTGCATGTGATGTTGGTTTTCCTTTGGACGAGAGCGGCTCGCAGGAATTCAAAGGAGCGAGAGGAGCTGCGAAATGAGAGGCGCTAGGAGGCGGCCAGAAGCTCGAGCCAAAAACGGCTGCCTTCACCCAGCTTCGATTCAACGCCGCAGGCACCGCCCATGCGCTGCGCTGCCTTGGCGACAATGGCCAAACCGATGCCGGTGCCCTGGTAACTGCTCAGCTCGCCGACACGCTCGAAGAGGCCGAAGATTTTTTTCTGGAATTCAGGAGCGATGCCGATGCCATTGTCCTCCACCCAAACACGGACGCAGGCAGGATGGCGAAAACCCTTGGGAAATTTCCGTTCTTCCGACTGCTGCTGCACCGGGTGGAATGGGGCGTGCGCGGTGTCGAGGAGCGCTTCCAGATGAGGATTGCCGCAAGGTTGGTTTTCCAACAACTCCGTGCGGATGATGACGCGAGGCCGTTTGCCATGCGGCACAAACTTGACGGCGTTCTCGATTAAATTAGAGAGACATTGCTGCAGCAGGACATGCTGCGCAAGGACGGGATGCAAGGGCCCTTGAACCGTAACGACATCCTCATTCAGATGCGAGCGGAGGGGAAGCAACACATCGTGCAGGACATCCTCAATTCGAATCGGAACAAGTTCGGCTTTCTCGCGGGCCACTTTGCTATAGCGCAACAGATCCTTGGTAAGATTATCCATGCGCTCGGCGGAACGCTGAATCCGTTCCACAACTTGGAGGGCATGGGGGGGGATGCTCGAGCCGTGATCCTCCAGTAGCATGTTGGTGTAGCCCTTGAAGGAGCGAATCGGCGCGCGCAGATCGTGCGCCACGCTGTAGGTAAAACTCTCGAGTTCCCGGATGGTTTCCTCAAGAGCAGCGGTGCGCTCTGCGACTTGTTTCTCCAGGTCATCGGCGTAACCACTGAGCTTCTCACGCGCGGCCTGAAGGGCTTTTTCACGGCCCGTTCTTTCCATGGCCACCGCGACGTGTTGCGAAATGATGCTGATCAGATCAAGATCTTCCGGCGAGAATTGATCCTTCTCGCGACTGCCGAAACAGAGCGCGCCCAACGGTTGCTGTCCTGCCATCAAGGGATGGCACGAAAAGGAGCGCAAACCCAGGGATTGCAGCACGGCAGTGCCCGGCTCCACGGATTCCAGGATGTTGGTCAGGAGAACGGGTTTCCTTTCTCCGGTGCCCTCCGCGGCCAGGGATTGAAGAAAGGGAAGTTCAGCAATCCGGATTTCCTGAGCCTGCGTCACTCCAGCCGCGTTCTGCAGTTTCAGGGTGGGGCTCGCTGGTTGCACGAGGTGATAGGAGTAAATATCAGCCTTCAGAAAAGTCGCTACCCTGGAGAAGAGATCTCGAACAAGCGTTTCCGGTTCATTGCCCTTCAGCAAGTGACCGAGGGACCAGGAGAGAAGTTCGTCCTTCTCATGCTGGCGGCGCAGGACGTTGTTCTGGTGCTCCCGCTGCGTGACATCCTCGATGGTTGTAATAGTGCCGCAAATCGTTCCATCCAACACGAGAGGGGAAATTCTCGCGGTTTGCAGCATGTGCGGCGAATCCGCCTCCCGAAAAGTCGACGGCATCCGAATAAGGCAGCCGTGAAAGGATGCCGCCAGCATGCTGGCTTCGCCCTTCAGGGCACGCTCATAATATTCGTTGATATGCCGTTGCTGGAGTTCGGGAAAGAGTTGCAGCAAATGCTGGTGCCGGACTTTTTCCGCACGCAGGCCAGTCTGGAGGTGCATCCAGCCATTCCAATTCTGGATGCGCAACTGCGTATCGGTGGTGAACAATCCATGGGATGCCAAACCCTGCGCCCAGGATAGGAGCGCGGAGTTCATTTGGTCAGGAGGCACTTTTTCTTCCGTCCCCATCATCGCTAATCCATTACGATTCGGTTTGACGTCTCTCCCACTCGTCTAATTCGTGGAGAAGAGTATCGAGCGAGGTAATGCCCAGAATGATGACAAGGTACCCTTTCACGTTGCTGTTGCGCAGGTGAAAACGCGTTTGGATCATGAGGGCGTATTGCAATTCCTTCTCGTCCACTGTGATGGAATTGAGAACGGATTCAACAGCATCCACGTGGAGTCGGGGAACCGCGAACGCGACCTGGACCCGCAGAAGATTTCCGAAAACGCCGAGGCAGGCATTGAGGACAATGTTTCCGACTTCTGTCAGAACCTCGCGAGCGGACGCATCCAATTCCTTAATGGCCGGGCTATCGTTGGTCAGCAGGCGATTCAACATCACGGCGGCTTCATGGTCGAGCAGCAGCAATGCGTTTCCTCCGACCGGCCCCGTAAAAACCTGATGGACACTGGCCACCTCCCCCTTGAGCGTGCGAGCCAGGATGTTCGTAACCTCTTTGATCGGGTGGGCCTCGACCCGCGGCACCTCGAGCATGATGCGATAACCGGTAAGTTCCGAGAGCGCGCCTGCCGCCCGGGCGTAGCCAATGTTAATCAGCTCGGAAAGTGAATCCGTTTGTGTGGCTGTTAGCTCCATGCGGAGCCCTCCGTCAGAATTGAAGCGACCAATTGCAAAACTTTTTCTTTGTTGAACGGCTTATTGATGTAGGCCACGGCTCCGCCCGCCTTGGCTTCATCCTTGGTCGAAGCCTGGATATCCGCTGTGGCCATCACTACTCGGACATCTGGATTAAGTTCGCGGAACTTTGCCAGAACTTCAAGGCCGTACATCTGGTCCATGACATTATCCAGGAACACCAAATCATGGCGCGTGAGAAAGTAACGTTCCAGGGCTTGGGCGCCATCGCTCGCCTCCTCGACCTCATAGCCTCCACTTTCAAGGATGGATCGCATCATGCGCCTGGCCAGTCCGGAGTCATCCACAATTAAAATGCGCGTACTCATAGTTTTTCCATAATTACCTGCGCCATCCTTTCCAGGGGTACACAGGCATCGCTCAAACCTGCTTCCGTGACCGACCGTGGCATACCGTAAATAACACAGCTTTCCTCCGCTTCCGTCAATATACTTCCGCCTTGGGCTTTAATCCATGCGGAACCTTGTTTCCCATCGTCTCCCATGCCGGTCATGACAACCCCCAGGACCCGCTCATGATAGACCTCTGCCGCGGATTGAAAGAGCACATCCGCCGAAGGGCGGTGCAGGGACTCGGTAGGGTGAATGGCCAATTGGGCCGTTACCACGCCGGCAGGTCCACGCCGCAACACCAAATGACGCCCTGCTTTAGCCAGCAGGGCTTGACCGGGCCGCAAAACATCCCCATCCGCAGCCTCTTTCACATCGATTTTTGAAAGTTCGTCCAATTTCTCCGCAAACATGTGGGTATAGCCCACGGGCATATGGAGCACGATGCAAAGGGGGACAGGAAAATCGGCGGGAAATTGCGGTAAAAGGTAGCGCAAAGCCTGGGGTCCACCCGTGGAAATTCCCAGCACCACTGCGCTCACCCGCAGAATGCGCCCATTGACCCCCCGGACCGGGCTTGGAACTGAGGCTTCTGCCGTAACCAATCGTTCCGCAGGAGCACCGGCTGCTCCTTTAACTTTCTCAGTCAATTCCTCGCGAATGTGCAAAATATCTTCATTCGCAAGTGAGGTTGGTTTTTGGACAAAATCGATGGCGCCGGCCTGGAGCGCTTCGAGGGTGCGATCCCCATCGCTCGAAATAACGCTTAAAATGATAATCGGCAAGGGTCGACGATTCATCTGTTGCCGCACGAAGCCTACTCCATCCATGCGCGGCATCATCAAGTCGCAGGTCACGACATCCGGCTTCAAGGTCTCGACCATTTCGAGCGCCTCCACGCCATCGCGGGCTGCTCCCACTACCTCGATGTAAGGGCTGCGGGACAACATTTCGCGCACGACCTTTCTCACGAAAGCGGAATCATCCACCACCAGAACTCTGGTGACCGGGCTCAAGAAGGCCCTTCCGGGCTCGGCGGAGCCTTCTTAAGATAGGTAAATGCGTTTCCCAACTCTTGTAGTTCGAAGTCGGTGGTCAGCTTGAGGAGCGATTCCGAGGCTCCCACGAACAGGTAGGCCGGGCCCGGCATATTGCGGAAAAAACTTCGCACGACGCGCCGAATGGTGTCAGGTGAAAAATAAATGAAGACATTGCGGCAGAAAATAATGGGAGACTTTGCCATTGGCGCGATTTCTTCCTCGCGCACCAGGTTGGCGCGCCTGAATTTAACTTTGGCCATGATCGCGGGATCGAGTTTCGATCCTTCCGAGACCGGCTGAAAATATTTGGCGCGCAGTTCCGGAGGCAACGAACGAAAGGAACGTTCGCGGTAAATGCCTTGCGCGGCTTTGCTCAAGGCCGCCTGACTGGCGTCGCTCGCCATGATTTCAATCGGATGATTGGCCCAGCCGGATTCCTGCAGGGCGATGGCAATCGTGTAAGGTTCCTCTCCGCTGGCGCAGGCCGCGCTCCAGATGCGCAATGGACCCATGGCTTGCGCAAACCATTTGGGAACGACGATATTGATGAGAGCGCGAATCTGATCCATCTCGCGCCAGAAATAGGTTTCCTGGACGGAGAGGGCATCCATCACCTTCAACCATTCGGCGGGATTATCCGCGCCGTACTTCAGTTGATAGTAGTAATCGAGAAACGAAAAGCTTTCGCTGGCGCGCGCGAGAGGCAGCAATTTATCAAGCAGCACTTCGTAGCGCGAATTATCGTAATGGATGCCCAGCTTCTCGTGAATCAAATCACGCATCAAGCCGAGCGATCCTTCCGGCACCGCAATGGGCCTCACTTCTTTGGGCGAACTCGAAAACATCAGAGTTAACGCCTTGCTTTTCCTGAGGTCAGCGGGGTCGCAGAATGCTGGTGGGCGCCGTTGCGTTGCTTCGGCTTCCCTTCCTTCGAAGTGCCGTTGCGCGGCTGGGGCAACTCCCGGGCCTCCAGTCCGAGCAGTTCTTCCAGTTCCTGCACAAACCCGAGCAAATCATTCGTTCCCTCGTTCGTTTCGCGGGCCGAGGCAAAATTCGAATCCGAGTTACGGCGAATATCCGCCAGCCGATCGAGGAAATTCTGAGCGCCGAGGGATTGTTCCTTGTTGGCAGCACTGATCAGTTTGATTTGTTTTGCGATATTTTCCGAATAACCGCTCATGCTCCTGGCCGCCCGGGACTGCTCCGCCACGGATTTGGCCGACTGTTCAGACTGCTGCCGGATGGTGTCAATGGCGCTGTTGACTTGGCCCACGCCTTCCTTTTGTTCGACCAATGCCCTGCTTACCCCAATCATCGATTGAGTTAGCCGTTCAGCTTCCTTGCGGACTTGCTCTCCCGCGGTGGCCTGTTCCGCGACAGCACGCGCCGTAGAGACGGAACCCCGGCGCATGGATTCAAGCGCCTGCGAGATTTGACCCAGGCTGCTCTCCTGTTCGAGGCTGGACTTCCGAACCTGGTTGGCCAGCGAAGATGTGTTTTGGGCCGCCTTGATGACATCCCGCGCAGCGCGGCCGTGTTCGCCCATGGCCTGCGAAACTTCTTTGGCCGTTTTGCGCATATGACTCGTGGCCTGTGCGATAGTGGCGGAGCTTTTCGCTTGTTCCGCGGTGGCCACTGCCACCTGCTGGGCCTGGGTGGAAATGGTTTTGACTGCATCCACCACGTGCCGGCTCGCTTCGGTCTGCTCTTCCGCAGCCCTGCTGATTTGCGAGACGAGGGAGGCAGTCTCCGTAACGCCGGCGACGATTTTCTTCAATCCGGCCAGGCCCTCCTGCGATTGCTGATTACTTTCTTCAGCCAGACGGAGACCGTCGGTGGTGGATGTGGAAGCTTCCCGGGCCACCTCCTGCAATGCCTTGATAATCTGCGCAATGTCCGCCGTGGCGCGCGCGGAGCGATCCGCAAGATTGCGAATTTCTTCGGCCACCACAGCAAAGCCGCGCCCGGCATCTCCGGCTCGCGCGGCTTCGATGGACGCATTAAACGAGAGCAGGTTGGTGCGTTCCGCAATCAAATTGATCGTATCGACGATGCTGGAAATCTCCACAGCCCTTTTGCTCATCTCCTTCATCACACCAGCGGATTGGCTCATCGAATCGCGCACCTTGCCGATGCCCAGGATGGATTTCTGCACGGTGGCGCTCCCTTCCTCAGCCTCGCGTGAAACGCGCTTGGTAATTTCATCGGTTTTTTTCGCAAGGTCGGCCACCGAACGGGCAGAACGTTCCATTTGAATCGTACTGGTGGATGTCTGATTGGCCGACATCACAATCTTTTCCCCGTTTTGGGCCACCCCCTGGATGGAACGCGACATTTCTTCCATGGACGTGGAGGTTTCCTCCACGGATGAAGCGAGACTTTCGGACATTGCCGCCACTTCCTCGATCGACGCCGCCATTTCGTTCATGGCTGAGGAGGTCTCTTCTGCCGCTGCGGAAAAATCATCGGCCGTGGCAGCCATCGTTTTGATCGCGCGGCCCGATTGTTCCACAGCGGCGGCCGTCTGGTTGACGGACGTGGCAAGCTCCTCCGTGTCTTTGCTCACGCTGCGCACGGAAGCGGTCATCTCTGCCATGGCAGTCGTCACTTCCTGAGCAGAAGTGGCCATCTCCTGGGAACTGGCGGTCACCGTCTGCATGGAGGCATTGATCTGTTTCATGGACGAAGCGGTTTGAGTAATGGCCGTGGCCACTTCTGTGGCACTCACCGTAGCCTGCTCGATCGAGGCCGCCAGCTCATTGATCCCGGAGACGACGTCGCCCGAGGAACCTGTCAGCGAATCGGCCTGCGTCGCCGTTTCTTTCAGGGAGGCGGTCATCTCGTTGGCCACGCTCAGCGAATCGTCGAAGGCACGGTTTTGCGCGTCTACCTGTTCGAGGAGGGTGGTCGAGCGGTGAGAGAGGCTGCGGGTGGTGGACCCAAGGGACTCCACGCTCTCGCGCAACGGTTCGAGATCGAGCTGCCGGGAAGAGGATTTTTTTTGTTTAGCCATAAATAGGATCGCTTAAGGGTTCAGGCGCTCATCATCGGGGCCGGCAGATTGGCCGGCATGGATCCAGCAAAATTCAAAGTTTGTTGCAGATTGAGCAAAAGCACCAATCGCTCCCCAAGGCTGACTGTGCCCTCGAGGTAACTGCCGCTCAGGCTGAGCAGTGTGCCGCTCGGTGCCTGAATTTCCTCCGTGGAAATGGAGCGAAACTCTCGCGCTGCGTCTACAATCAAACCGACCACGCGTTCGCCGCAACGCACGACCATGAGACGGCTCCGTGGCGAATGGTTCTCTTTGGCGAAACCGAAGCGTGCCCGCAGGTTCACAACGGGAATAACCTGTCCCCGCGAGAAGACGACACCTTCAACGCCCGGGGCGGCGTTCGGGACGGGGGTAATATGTTCGACCATCTCAAGGTGCTGAACTTCGCGGCTGGGCAGCCCGTAGGTATTGCCCGCCAGTTCAAAGAGGATGTAGGGTTCGGATGTGGCGGTTGGCGTATTCATGCGCTGTAGGAGTGTTCCAAAATTAAGCGGGACTTGCCGTTTTCGGTGCGGCGGGACGCTCTCGCCAGGGTGGAGGCGTCGAGAATAAGAACCGGTTTGCCATCCCCCAGTTCCGTGGCGCCAGCAATGCCGGGAACCTGGACGAGAGGATCGCGCATGGCACGCACCACGACTTCGCGCTGGCTGAGAACTCGATCCACCACCAGCCCTGCGCGGCCGCGTTCGGTAGTCAGGATCAGGACCGGATAATGATCGCGCCGCGCCGAGGAGCAGCCAAAGGCATCCGCCACGCGAATGAGAGGAAGGACACTTCCACGATGGGACAGGAGTTCGGTCGCGTCGAGATTCTGCACTTTAGCGGGATCCATCTCCGTGATTTCCTCCACCAACGCCTGGGGGATGGCAAAGGTTTGTCCGCCCACCGATAGGATGAGTGCATCCGTAATCACGAGCGTGAGTGGGAGGCGCAGCGTAAAACGGGTTCCTTTGCCCAACTCCGTTTTCAGATAAAGAGTGCCGCCAAGTTCGCGCAAAGTATCGCTGACCACCGACATGCCAAAACCACGGCCTGAAGTCAGGTCTGCCTGATCGCGGGTGGAAAATCCTGGCGAACAAAGCAGTTCGGCAAGGGCCGCGTTGTCAAGTTCCTCGGGCACCGCCATTCCGGCTTCGGCCGCACGCCTTGCTACCCCCGCGGGATCGATCCCGCGGCCATCATCCGCCACCTCAACCAGCACCCAATCGCCCTGCGTCTTTGCACTCAGCGTGATCGTCGCTTCAGCCGGCTTGTTTTGCTTTTCGCGTTCCTCCGGCAACTCGACTCCATGGCTGATGGCGTTGCGCACGAGATGCAACAGTGGATCTTTGAGCCGTTCCACCAAATATTTATCCAACTCTGTCTCCTGCCCTGTCACTACCAGGCGAATCTTCCGGCCGGTCTGCCGGGCAATGTCCCGCACTACGAAGGGCATCCGGTCGAAAATTTCGGCCATCCGGACGAGCCGCACCCGCATCAAGGCGTCTCGCAAATCGCGCAACTGGCGAGTGAAGGCGAAGTTGACCTCCTGAAGGCCTCGCGTATCCACGCCCCCCTGGCGCTGCCCGAGGCGATTGATTTGATCTTCAAACCGTGCGCGATGAATTACCATTTCGCCCGTGATACGCATCAACTCATCCAGGCGCCCCAAATCCACCCGCACGAAATGAGAAGGAGCAATGAATGCGTTGGCGCCGGAGCCAGCGTCGGCGTGAGTTGATCGGCCGGAGGCACTGCCACCCTGCGGCGCAGCAGGAACCCCGGCTTGCGGATTCCAGGGTTGGATATGCAATCCATCGGCTTCCCATGCCGACGCGGCAGGAAAAGGGCCCTGCCTGGCCACCACAAATTCGAACGCGATTTTTCCGCCGGCTCGCACCCTTGGCGTGGCCTCGAGGATCTCCCCGGATTGAGTGAGCCGCCCCCGGATTTCGCTGACGTTCACTCCGCGCTGATCCAGGGTAGGGGAAGGCTCGAAGACGCATTGCCACAGAGAACGCCCCTCTGCCAGCGCTGCCTTGGCACGCGTCGCAAAGTCGCCTTCGGTGGCCGCCGGCTTGCTCTCTTCCACCGGAGCAGCGGCAGGAGCTGGGGTTTTTGGTGAGAGTGCCGCCAGCTCCTGCACGATGGGCCCGACATCCGGTAGAGATTGCCGTGTGCGAAAGGCAGCCACTACTTGTTCCAAATGCTGGATGGCTTTGGCCAGCACATCGAAATTCTTTTCGGTGAGTTCGCTCTTCCGCTCGAAGACTGAGCGGAGAAAGTCTTCGGCCTGGTGCGCGATCTCGGCGGCCGGGCCAAGGCCCACAATGCCGCATATTCCTTTGAGGGAATGGAAGCTCCGGAGGAGTGGTTCCGCCACGGCGTGCGCTTCTTCCCCTTTGGGATCGGTGGTGTTCGCACTGCTGAGAACTTTGCGGATCGCCATGAGGTGCTCGTCCGATTCCGCATAGAAATCGTTCAACAACTCTTCGCTCAGCAAAGGCTCAAAGTCAGAACTCACAAATCAACGGTGCAAGCTCTTCCAACATTGGGAAGAGTACCTGTCAGGCGGGGCGGGCGGTTCGCGCCCCAATTTTGGCAGATGAATTCATCCATACCCGCACAGAGATGAAATTCAGGCCTGATAACGCACGGAACAATGGCGCTGCTAAAAGATGTTTTGGCCCGCCCGATTAGGCCATGCTCATAATTTTCCCGCAAGGCCAAACTACTTCGCAATGAAGCAGGTGCAACAGCAATCGTTCTTTGCCTAGCTGTTGCCGGACAAGCTCTTGGTCCCCCATTCATCCTGTGAAAGAAGTGCCTGCCGTTTTTCCTGACAATCAGTTTGATACTGAGGAGGCCATCAATTCAGACAACCTGTGCTTCAATTCTTCGGTATGGATCGGCTTTACGAGGTAATCCGCAGCCCCTAACTCTTTTGCCATTTGAATGTCACCGTCGTGTGCAGAACCGCTCAGGACCACAATAGGGAACGATTTGAGGAAATGTTGCGTTTGTACCCATTTCAGCACTTCAAATCCGTTGACCATGGGCATCTTCAGATCCAGGAAAACAATATCCGGCCACGGGAACAGTGCGGCGTTTGCATACTTTCCCTGACGACCCAGATATCGCAACGCCTCTTGCCCATTGGGCAGAACGTGCAACAAGCCGAGCGAGCCGCTTTTTCGCCAGGCGCGATCGAAGAAGAAAACGTCGTCCTCGGTATCTTCGACCAGGAGAATTGTTATCGTGTGTTGGTCCAGAGAGGCCCTTTCGATTAGGCTATAGTCGCCCTTTTCAGGAGGCGTCTCCAAGGTAGGTAAAACCCTACGGACGAGGCGCCTCCAAATTTGTCCCGGGTTCCCGCTACATTCCTGAGCCGAGCGAAGATCCTGAGTGCAGCGCGCGCGCGAAGAGATACCGTGCCAGTTAACCCTTCAGAACCGGCTCATAGGTCATGCTGAGCTTATAACGCAACATATCCAGGCAGCGACGTGCATCGATGGTGGTTTTGCTGCGCCACCCTTGGCAGCAGCTCTCACCATCCGTCCCTGCCAGGCGGGCATCAACCGCCCGGGCCAAAGATTCGGTCAAATCGAAATCACCTCGAATGCATTCAGAGTTCCCACAGCTAATGGCAAGGATCGATTTCGCATGTTGCAGGTTGACGCTATAGATGATTTCACTGGTCTGCCTCCCTCCACCGGGCTCGAAAAATCGAAGGTGCACGGTCAGGGATTTTAAGTCCTGAAATCGGCTCGACATATTAGGCGACGCGTTGATGCGCAGGTTTTCCTGCTGCCGATGCTCACTACGATGGTCGAGTCTCCTGGAGTACATGGAATTGTTACTCGGCCGAAGCGTAAATGTCCTGCCCCCCGCAAACCTGCAAAATAATTTCCGCGCGGGCGATTTCCTCCGGATGTTCATTGTGAAAGGAAATCAAAAAACTTCCGTCCTTTATCTTATCCTCGAATTTCCTCGCTGCCTTCTCGGAGACGCCCATGCCCACAAGGCCCTGGGCAATGGTGCTTTTGCCAGTCCCGCGTTTCAAAGCCAGGATGATTGGACCCGCCCCCATATACGGCCCAACATCGGGAATGGTCATTGGCCCCAGCCGGAAGAGCCAGTTCAACGAATCAAACTCATTGCTGTCCTGCCTCCCCGCGGCCTTTGCAGCCGCCGTTTCCGCCACCATGGCTTCTCGCTCTTCGGCGGTGCTCACATCCGGGTAGAGGGCTGAGACGTCCCGATTGCAAAAGCCGCTATTTTTCAGACGGTAAACGAGCCTCTCAGCGTGACCGCGTGAGGAAGCGATGCAGAATAGAGATTTACGTGACATACGGGCCACATTACGCGCTTGTGGCTGATGCGACCAATACTTCGTGTGGATGGTGGCAATAGCCTGGTACTATCATCTGCCGTCGGGAACCTCAGGACGAAACGCTTTTTACTATTTCGATAAATTGCTGAAGGGCTTTTGAGGAGGAGTCGCGATTGGAAGCAACCCAGTAGTCCGTGGTGAGAGGAGGAGACAATGGCCGCAGGGTAACGCCCGCGTGAGGGAGATTTTTAATTTGCTCACGAGCCAGAGTCACCCCCAAACCCTCCGCCACGAAGGTCAGGAGGCCGCTTTCGAGGCTGGCTTCCTGAAGGATCCGGGGTCTAAACCCGGCAATCTGGCAGGTGCCCAGGAGCCATTCTTTGAAGCCTGGATGGGATTTCTCCGAGAGCCCCACAAAGAACATGGACTTCAGATCGGCCAGGGTGATGCTGGATTTTTTAGCAAGGGGATGGTTGCCGGGGAGGAGGACGACCGTTTTGTGATGGGTGATGCAATTCCAGTGCAGATCCTTGGAAGCGCCGGAAAAACGCAAGCCGACAAAGCCTAGATCGATTTTTCCCGCATCCAGGGCGCGAAATTGCTCTGCCGGCGTCATGTCGAAAAGGTTGATTGAAATATGGGGAAAGGCCTGGCGGAAGTTCCCCAGCGTCTTTGGGAGCAGGTCAAAGTTGAAGGTGGGTGAGTAGGCGATGTTGAGTTGGCCGGTTTCGCCTCGGCTCAGGCGTTGCACGGAAAGGACACTTTCGGCGGCGAGGGCCAGCACGCGTTTGGCATCCACGAGAAAAGAGCGTCCTTCCTCAGTGAGATCCACACGGCTTTTAGAGCGATTGAGAAGCCGGACACCAAGCTCCTCCTCGAGATTCAGGATTTGTCGCGTCAGGGAGGGTTGGGCCAGATGAAGGCTCTCGGCAGCGCGTGTGAAGTTGAGCTTCTCGGCCACCGCGACGAAATAACGCATATGGCGCAGCTCCATAACCAGGAAGCTAACAGTTTGGCACTGCTACGCAATAGCTTTGAGGTATTGCCAATCCGCTATCTAAGTATTGGCCGTAAGCGCGCGCGATACCCACTGTATGCGCGCAATGAAACCCTACACACGCATGGCCACAGCAAGCTGGCTGGGAACTCACCACGAGGGCAAGGGCTCCCTCAGCGTGGCGAGCATGTTGTTGGAAGAGTGTCCCTACGTATTCAGCTCGCAGCCCAGCCAGGGGACGAATCCGCCGGAATTGGTGGCAGCGGCCCATGCAGGGAGTTTTTCAGTAGCGCTGGCCAGCGAATTGGCCAACGCGGGTTATTGGCCCAGGCGAATCGAAACAACATCCACGGTGACGATGGAAAAACTTGCGGCGCGCTGGACGCTGACACAAATCCACCTCGAAGTAAGCGCCACCGTGCCGCGGGCCGCGCAGTGCGATTTTATTGATGCAGCTTTGCGGGCGAAAACGAATTGCCCCATCTCGCGCCTGCTCAACGCAACCATTTCCATGCAGGCCAGGCTTGACCCGGAGCAGGCGGTAAGCGCGCCGAACAAAACGGGGAGCGTGAAATCCATCCCGGGAAAACGACGGAAATAATTTACAACTTATGAAAACGAATGTGAGACCAGTTGGTGATCGCATCCTGGTGGAAGCGATTGAAGAGATAGAAAACAAAAGCAGGAAAGGTGGAATCATCATTCCTGATTCCGCGAAGGAGAAACCCATGGAGAGCTTGGTCATTGCCCTCGGCACGGGCAAGACGGGGGAGGATGGAAAGAAGATCCCGTTCGAAGTGAAGAAAGGCGACCGGGTGCTGGTGGCCAAGTACGGCGGCACAGAAATCAAATTGCACGGCAAGGAATACAAAATTCTCACCTCGGAGGAGATCCTCGCCGTGATCGAATAAGTGCGGGCAACGAATTTAAACAAACTCAAATCAGGAAAATATTTTATGGCAGGAAAACAATTAATTTTTGATGAAACCGCACGGCAATCTTTGCTGCGCGGAGTGGAAAAACTGAGCCGCGCCGTCAAGGCGACGCTCGGACCGAAAGGGCGCAATGTCGTATTCAGCAGGAGCTATGGCTCGCCCACCATTACGAAGGACGGAGTGACGGTGGCCAGGGAGATTGAACTTGAGGATGCGTGCGAGAACATGGGCGCGCAGATGGTACGTGAGGTGGCCAGCAAAACGAGCGACATCGCCGGAGATGGAACGACCACGGCCACGCTGCTGGCCGAAGCGATTTACCGCGAGGGCCTGAAGTTCGTGACGTCAGGGGCGAGTCCGATTGGAATCCAGCGAGGCATTCAAAAGGCGGTGACAGCCGCCGTCGAGCACCTGGCCAGGATTTCCAAAAAAGTGAAGGACAAGGAAGAGATCCAGCAGGTCGCCACGGTTTCGGCCAACTGGGATCCCGCCATCGGCGAGATCATTGCGGACGCCATGGACAAAGTGGGCAAGGACGGCACCATCACCGTGGAAGAGGCAAAGTCCATTGAGACGACGCTGGAAGTGGTGGAAGGGATGCAGTTCGACAAGGGCTATCTCTCTCCCTACTTCATTACTGACGCGGAGGCAATGGAAGCCAAATTGGAAGATGCGTATATTCTCATTTACGAGCGCAAGATCAGTAACCTGAAGGAATTGTTCCCGATCCTCGAGAAAGTGGCGGCAGCCCGCAAGCCACTGCTGATTATGGCGGAGGATGTGGAAGGGGAAGCGCTCGCGACTCTGGTCGTGAACAAGCTGCGCGGCACGATCAATGTTTGCGCGGTGAAGGCCCCTGGATTTGGAGACCGCCGCAAAGCCATGATGGAAGACATCGCCATCCTTACGGGCGGCAAATGCATTACCGAAGATCTTGGGGTGAAGCTGGAATCGGTGGGTCTTGAAGACCTGGGCCGAGCCAAGTCGATCGTGGTGAACGGTGAAACGACAACCATCGTAGCCCAGGGAGGCAAATCTTCCGAAGTGCAGGGCCGTGTAACGCAACTTCGAAGGCAGATTGAAGAAACAACCTCCGATTACGACAAAGAAAAACTCCAGGAGCGACTGGCCAAGCTCGCCGGAGGCGTGGCCATTATCAACGTAGGAGCGGCCACGGAGACGGAGATGAAGGAGAAGAAAGCCCGGGTGGAAGACGCGTTGCATGCCACGCGCGCTGCGGTGGAGGAAGGAATCGTACCGGGCGGAGGCGTGGCATTGATCCGCTGTCTGGGAGTGCTCGAAGCCATGAAACTTGCCGAGGAAGACGAGCAGATCGGTCTAAACATCATCAAACGGGCGATGGAAGCGCCGCTGCGCACTCTGGCTGACAATGCCGGCGTGGAAGGCTCGATCATCGTGCAGGAAGTAAAACGTCGCAAAGGCAACGAAGGCTATAACGTAGCTACAAATCAATACGAGGACCTCCTAAAAGCAGGAGTGGTTGATCCCAGGAAAGTGACCCGGGCGGCATTGCAGAACGCCGCCTCGATCGCAGGTTTGTTGCTGACCACCGAATGCATCGTCACCGAGGCGCCTGAGAAGGCAGAAAAGACAAGCGATTAGCAGTCCAGGATTAAGCCGGGCGCGCGACATGGCCGCCGCCCGCATGACATAGAACACCATTTTATTTATGAGAAGACCTAAAGGAATCAAAACCAGGAAAGCAGTCGCCAAGCGATTTAAAATCACTGCTAGTGGAAAGGTGATGGGCGGACGAGCGGGCCGGCGGCATTTGCTGCAAAAGAAAAGCGCAACACGGCGTCGGTCCCTTGGCAAAACCAGAGTAATGGATGAAACGGATACCTATCGCATCCTGCAAAATCTCCCGTTCAGCCATCGCTGAGGAAAACGTGACACCGTTCTTTCGAAAACTTCATCTTGCGGGTGTCATCATGGTTTCTGTGCTGGACGGGATCAGAAAGTGGCTGGGCAGATTCTTTGTTTCCAAAGCCGAGTCGCAACGGCGCGCCGCGCAAAGATTGCGCGATGACGAAAAGGAAATATCGGAGTCCGAACGTTTAGATCGGCTCCGAAATCCCAGCGATTACCTGCCGAAATTCCCTGATCGGGAAAAGTTCTGACCGCTTTTCCATACACCATATTGCTAGTTGCTGCACGCTATACGGCACGACCAATCCACCGTGGCAGTCGATGATTCAATATTTATCCGACGGCGAGGTCTGTGTTTTGCTCAGGATAAATCCATTTGGTAATTGAGTCTCATCTCCCCCGCAACCTGACAACAATGCGAGCAGCATTAGCAAGTTGATCAGAAAAGTTCGTAACAGGAACCGTTCGTCACATTTACTTCTCATTCATGGAAAGTATATATTTCCCGGCTCAACGCGGCCTTCCTGCTGTGGGTTTTCCCAGGCTCCCAACTAGTTCGGGTTTTCCACATCTAAGAGCCCAGCCCCTGTATTCCGAACCGTAGTGGGGATTCTGCGGATTCCGGCGCAGCAGTTCCTCATAAACCAATTGAATGTCGGCCCAGACCTCGGGCGCCTCATAATAGTGCTGGAGCGTTTTAAGATCCTCTTTGGATAATGAATCGTGAATGTCCAAAAGCGTTTTCCGGACGGCATCTCCGTATAGGGGTGACAATGCGCAGTGTCTGCCAAACTCGAGAAGGGCTTCCATCGAGCCACCCCACCTGGGTTGCAAATAGTTCCAAAAGTACGCACACGCAACGGCGTTGTTGGTATCGGCCTTCATCGCCCTTACAAACCATTCCTGGGGTGATTCGGACGCGGAGGATTCCACGTGATGAGATACACCAATCATGAAAGTCGCGGGTCGCGGGTCCTTCGGATCAACCCGATACGCATTTCTCAAAACCTCATCTGCCAAAGTGAGGCGCTCTTTGAAGAGCCGCCATCCTTCTTCGGTGACAGTATCGGCGTAACCATCGCCACGAGCCTTCCAGGCGTCATTGATATAGGTACGACCCTTCAAAACCAATGCATCCACACTGTTCAAATGGGCACGAAACCACAGTGGCTCCAGCTCCTTCCACTTTGGCACCCAGCCTTTTCGAATATCATCTTCCTTTATCAAATAGTTTTGGGTGCATTTATAGAGCTCCTGCATTGGTACGCTTGGGTCCTCGATGAGCTCCTTTAAACAGACATTGGCCTCATCCAACATTTGCTGCTTGGTTGCCACCGCTGAGTAGGCGCCTTCACCCAGCACGGTGGCAGACCTGAGAAAAGGCCAAAATTTGCGAATGGTTGAGTAATCAGTCGCTTTCATGGCCAGAGCAGAGCGGCAGACATCGTTATTTACACCTGCGAGCGGCGCCTGTTCGCTGTCATTGATAAACGCGCAATAATAATACAACACCAATGGGTCGTCGCAGCCGGCTTCCACTGCCTTCCTCGCGGTCACACCCACGGCTTTTGCGTAATCGTCGTACGCGGAAGTCGACTGAGACGCTCGCCGCGCCGCCAGGCTCAACGTGGATATTGCGAATTCATCCCACCGAGGAGAGCGACGGCCCACTCGTTTGTACTCTTCCACCGTGGTCTGAATATTCCAACGCAGGAGTGGAGAATCCGGCACGGGTGGCACCGCGACGACCCTCGCAAAGATTTGCGGCGGCAGCTTGGGTGGCGGCGGACGTTTCACCATCCGACTTCCGCCAAAAGCCGCCACACCCGCCACAAAGAGGGTAATATGAACGGATCTCCTTTGAAACCAGCGGATATGCCTATCGCCCATAACCGAACATTGCAGCACTCCCCCTGCCAAAGCGCGGTCCAAGGGCAGTCGCCCGAGGCGCGTCGAAATTAAGCCATCGGCCTGCCTTAACTCGGTTGCGTAACCCTATGTTGACTATCAACCCTCCTGGTGGTTGTCCGGTGAGATTCTTCCTGTTGCGCTACCTGGTTCACACAATTTTGGAGAGGATAATTGCCGTTCGCTAATCGAGGAATAGGCACTCCAGAATAGATAACTCGCCGCACCAAACAGGAGGAGGGCGCATACCATGCAAAACCAAAAATTCGTGGATGGAATTGAATGATCGATGAAAACCCCTCGCGAAATCTCAATGCTTCGATGGCGCGGCCAATCAGTGGAGCAAAGAAAAGCGGTACCAGAAGCAGCACCCAGCACTGCAAACGCTACCTTCAGCAAAAGTTTTGATCGAAAGCTTATAATCGGCATTTAGAGGAGTGCCATTAATGGGGCCCAGATCAGACCTCGACATTCCGAAACAAAACTTGAAATCACCTCAGCGTCAGCCACGTTACGCCCGTCGCTTTGCTTCTCCACATCGTAAAGCCTTCCTTGTTTAAAATCTCCTTTAGCACATCTTCAATTTGCACGTTTTCCTCCCGTAGTCTGATGACCTTAGCATCCCTCTCCAGCTTCTCCGCAGCACGGTAATCGATGAACAGTTCCAGCGAGCAATGTCGCGCGAGGTTTTTAATCGCGTCTCGAAGCAAAACCTCTTCAATCACGATCAACGGCACTGTAGTTGAGTTCGTCATGAAAACATCGTTCATGGCGACCAAACCTTCCCGACTCTTCGTCGATTCAGGATCGGCTCTCAGGCAAGCCACGGACGAGCCGGCGCGAAGGGAAAACAGATTCAGCTGATACTGTTTCAACAAAAGGTTCAGTGCTTTCTCTGCCTTTGCTTTCCGAGGCAAAGGGGCATTTGGCATCGTTGCGCCCTCCAGCTTCTGGACAACCTCGGGCTCAATCACCATCTGGAATCCCGATTGCAGAGCCAAAGCGTTTATCCGATCCAAAACCTGGACAGGAGAAGAATTGACGTTGCGCCCGCTTACAACCTCCCAGTCCGGGCTCAATGAACGGAGCGCAGTCCCAAGTGCCACTGCGACAACGCAAGCAAGGCAGGCACCACGTAAAAGATAAGTTTTTGTGACCTTCACCAGGGCGCTGGAAGCTAAAAACGTGCCTTACAAACACCGGTCCACCTCCCACAGTCCTGCGCCCTATCCCCATGTCACGTTCATTAAGAGGGCCGCACATTGTTAAGGGGTCTATTGACCTACCTTCATGATGAACAATTGTCGGAATAAATCTCTGCGATGCGCTTGCGTTTGCCATTTTGGCGTAACAGGATTAAAGGCTATGCCAACCCCGTTGGAGAATTCCCCTCAACCGGAAGCTTAAATCGAAGAATTTTGTCCTGCGCCCAGGTGCTAGGCCGCCCGGCTTTAACGCTTTAAATCCTGCCCCAGGTTAGTTAACCATTTCCAGCGTGTACGTTTTGATTGGCATTGCCGCCCTGGTCGTAGCGTGGTTCATGCTCATGCTTATTGTCGCACGATGTGAGCGTCGCTACTTGATCGGGGACGTTCAACCGGTATCTGAACCATTCCCTTATCCTCCCTCGCCGTACTGGATCGCCACTGGAGCGGAGGCCCGACGCCTTGGATTTCGACACGTTGGGAATTTTGCCACGAAAAAAGGAACCAGTAATGTAAAAGGGCTGCAAAGTCTTTGGCTCAGTGAAGATCAATTGGTGTTCGCGGCCGTTATCTCGGGATCGCTCAGTTTCAAAAAATGCCTGCTTCGTTCAAAGCTTGCTGACGGAACTTTGCTGGAATCAAGCGATAGTCCGGGGCTTCGGGACGTGAGCGGGTCGGTTGACCGTGCCGTCCTCGTCAACGCAGGGCTGGAGGATCTGCTCCGATTCCACCGCCACCGCGCGACTGGCGCTGCAGCGCCCTTGGTCCAGTTTCCGGAGGACGCTGGACTCGCCCAATTCGAAAGCCTCGACTGGCACGTGGGCGTTCGCCTGGTTGAATTGGGAAAAGCCCGGTGGGCAGACGGCGAGCAGGCCACCATCCGGTTCACGTTAAAAGGCGCCTGGGAACAATCGGTCACAGGTCTATTTCGGGAGATACGAAAGTTAAAACCGCAGCAAGACCGTTTCACTCTACCAAGAGCCGGTAAGACGTAGGCTCCACTGAACAGACCCAGACCCTGCAGACACAGCTCTTGATAACTTGAAAACATGACAACATGAAAACTATTCCTGTCCTCAGTAGTTCGCCTGGGAGGACCTGTCCTCCATAGCCAGGCGAAGGACGATAATTCAGCGGAGGAGGCTGCGCCTTGCGTTGAAACAGCGGTGAAAAATGCGCAGCATCCAGCCCCTGCTTGGCGCTGTGGTGGTGCAATTTCGGTGCAACTTATTTCCCCCCTCCGTTTCCTCTGTTACCTCATGTGAAATCCGTTCCCCATCTGCGTACATTTGGTCCCATCTGCGATCAAAACCCCCGTTCCCATGGCGCCTTTGCATTATTTACCAGCGCCCAGTTCGGCGTGCTGGCCGGATTTTTCCCAGGCGTCCAGGCCGCCTTCCAAATTGCAGACGGTTTTGAAACCGAGCTTAGCCAGTTCGGCACTGGCGATGGCCCCGCGCGAACCAGCGTGACAATTAACAAGGATGGTTTTGCGTTTGTCGAGTTGGCGGGCCTTCTCCGTGAAGGTGGGCGAGTTGATGTCGATGTTGATCGCGCCTGGGACATGGCCTCGCGCGAATTCATCGGGACTGCGAACATCGAGGACGACGGACCGCTTGGACCTGCGCTGCTTCTCATAGTCAGCAGCTTTGATTTCCTTGAAACCGCCCATGAGCCGGGCTGTGGCCGCGGTGGCTTTCGTCTGCTCTCCTCGTGCGACTTTCACAGCTTGGGCCAGGTCGAGGGCCTTACCCTGACCCCAATAGTGGAAGAAGACGTAGCGCGGTTCTTCCATCGTCATGTGCTGGTGAATGGCCACGATGTTGATAGAGGATTTTCGGAGGCTCTTCAGCACCGGCTGCAACTCTTCCTCGCGGCACGCGAAATCGCCCACGACCACGGCGCTTTCATCCGAACCTGCGAACGCCGCCCAGGTGTTGACGCCCATCTCCTTTCCAACGTCGCACCCGCATGGCATTTTGGCCACGCGGCCAAAAACGAATTTGGCCATCCCGTCCTTTGCGTCGCCCTTCGTTCCGAATGCTTGCTGGAGTTTATCGGCGCTGATGCTGCTGGGCATTGTGATCTCGCCCGGGAAAGAGTCGGCAGGTTGCGGGTTGTGCGCCCGAATCTCTTTCACCTTGGACAAAGCCGCCTTTACCCCTTTCGCGAGGGTCTCGGTGTTGCCTTCGCCGCCGATGTGCATGAAGAAGACTTTTGGTTTTTCATAAAAAAAATGGTTATGCAGCGCGGTGACTGATAAGCCGCTGTCGAGCGCCGCGCTCATGACGGCGTTCACCTCATCTTCAAACAAAACGAGATCACCCATGACCATCGCCTGGTTGGTTTTGCCAGCTTTGAAAGCGGCCCAGGAGGTAAGACCCATGAACGGTGGCATGGCCCATTTTGCGACGCTCACCTTCACGTCCGTGCGCGGGGCGCTAACCTTGAAGACGCCCTCCTCACTGTTCATTTTGCCTGACAGGCCCGTGATAGCTTCGATGGCGCGGGTATCGAGTTCGGCCGCGAATCCGGCCGAGGAAACGAGAAGAGCCAGCACAAGTGAAAAGAACTTTATCTTCATAACAGTGAGAAAGTTTTGCGAAACTTTTGGTGGCACACTATACGCGAGTGCGCACCTTGGAAGTTCGATTCTTCGGCGTGGTGTTGTCAAGCGGAATGCCCTCGCGCTGCGCCAGGGCAGAGGATTCTCGAGTGGACCGAGGACATTATGATCGGGGAATTGGTCGAAGGGCGCTTTGGACCACCGCAGATATTCTACCCGTCCGTCGCGTAATATGGAGTGGGTAGCAGGGCTCGATGGAGTCTCCATAAGCAAAACGGTTATCGCATTGCCGGCTTTTAATTACCTATGGCATCGAGCCCTGCGCCCAAAATTGTTCAGAGTGGAGTCAGAATGTAGTTCAAGCGGTAATACCGACTCAGCCCCGGATCTCCGGGCTGAATGACTTCAAAAAACATGTCGTCGCCAATGACGGGGTTGCCTACCGGCAGCCAGTGCGCCGCCGGTCCGAGTGTGGGGCTGGACTCCACCTGGAAAGTGTAACCAAGGCGTCCGCCAAAACGCACATGCACGTGCCCCTCTGCGTAGTCAGGTTCCGGCGGCAGCAGTTGGACACCGGCCTGAAACCAAACGGGGAGTTCGGCGGATGGCTTATGGATCGGACCACCGTTCAATCCATTGGTGGAGACGTCGATCGCTTGAAAAGTGACTTTGTATAAACCAGGTTTACTGGCACTGAAGCGTCGGCCATGGATATGCCCGTAAGGATCGGTTCCGGGCGAGCCATCATTTTGGCTGAGGAGCCAAATATTGCTCGCGGTTTCTCCCGCGGCCATTGAGATGGTGGGCGTGATGGCGTTGCTGTCCCAAAAACCGAAGCGACCCCCTGCGGGAGCCTGGAGGCATGACATCTTCGCGCGGATGACCGAACCCAGGGCAGGGGCCTGCGGGTCGGGGCCGGCATGCGCGGCTGTCGCAGGCAAGGCCGTGAGGGTGATGTTCTGTTGAAAGTAACTTTTGTAGGTTCCGGCGTTGGTGAAATCCAGTGTCTTCACATAACCGGCCGTGGCGATGAAGTTGCCACCATTGGCCCAAATGAGTGGGGCATTTTGCTGCGGTGAGAGTGCTCCGGCATTAAGGTGGCCATGATCCGCCGCTTCTATTTGTGTGCAGATTCCAAGTCCCAGCATTGCTGCCCACATCTGTTCTGGACTATAACCAAACTTCATAATTTTTTGTGTTCAAGATTTCGAATTAGTTGTTCAAGGAAGGTGCCCGCCAGGGTTCACGAAAGAGGATCCCTTTTGGGTCAACAAGGTTTTTACCGTGCTCCAGTTAAGCTTTTGTGCGTGGCCATCCACGAAGAGGTACGTGGCGCCGTTTTGATGTCTGGTGACCGCCACCTCGGTCTTGAAGGACAGGGGCGAATAGTCACCATCATCGGGCGCGAAGTGAAAATGATCGCTCCCGGTGTATTTGCCTTCGCATTCGGACATGAAAAAGGTGCTCGAAGGATTCGGGACTGCCGTGGTGTGTGAGAAATCGCGCTTGCCGGGGTTATCCAAATCCGGCGGCGTCAAAAAGTCGTTCACCGCGTAAGTGTAGAGACGTGTTTGATTCGTATCGGCCGGACAGCGCCAAAGGATGGTTCCTGCTGCGTAGGGTTGGAGCATCCCTACCCAGGAGGCATCCTCGTGAGCGGTTCGTGGAAGTGCGTCTTCGTGATCGTCTGCATACAGCGCACTGGCAATGCCGATCTGCTTCAGGTTGTTCAGGCAACTTGTGGCCACGGCCTGCGCCTTGGCTTTTGACAATGCAGGCAGGAGCATGCCGGCGAGGATCGCAACGATTGCGATCACTACCAGCAACTCGATCAATGTAAATGCGGACGTCCGACTTCTCATACGACTCTCTGCGTGAGCATGGGTTTTGTGGATCCATGCTGTTGGGATTTGTGGACTCGCGACAGGCGGAAGCCTGTGCGGTGACAGTGCTCAACACTCAAGGTTGAGCTGAGAGAAGATTAGGACAGGCGAGGGGGCGGGAGAGGCGGAGCTTCGGTTCGAGGAAGCATTATAAGGGAACCGGAACTGACTAAGGGAAAATCAAGGGAAGGAATTCGGAAGCTGCTGCGTTCAACGCAGAAGAAATCCATTTTGATTTCCAGCTTTTGCATTTCCTGTTCGGGCGAGCCTTTGCGCCCTTGCTCCACCAACTTGCACATTTTGCAAGGGTGCTTGCCATCGAATGTTTTTTGCAGCGCTACCGAGAGGCCGTCGGTATGGGTAAAATGAATGGCCATGCTTACCCAGGCCACGGATTGCAGCAATGCCCAGTGCCCGCCCGTTGCGAGAACGAGCGCGCCAACGATCAGCCATTTGCTGAGCTGCCTGAGCATGACGAAAGCTATAGACGGATTTGGGCCATGGAGCAATTCAAATCAGGCCAGGAAGCCAGTTGTTTGTGCCTGAATCGCTCCGGAATTCGTGGGTAGGATGTGCGACATGAAGTCGCTGTATCTCAGATTCTAGTCCTACAGAAATCACTGCACCAGCACGGCTCGGTAGAACCTTCTGGCGAAGGTTCCTGCTTTTGTATCTGTGTAGATCTGCGAAGCACCACTCATGGTCAGGTTGGTGAGACTAGTCCAGGAATTCATGTCGGCTGACCCTTGAAGTTGATAGTTGCCGGAGCCTCCCGAGACGGTCAGTTCCATGGAACTGGCCGAGAGCTTGCGAAGGCGCAATTGGCAAGCTGGATACCAATTCAGGGCCAGGTTTCCCGAGGTGCCCTGCACACCATCCACGGCGATGCGGTAGGTGGTTCCTGCGACAGCATTGAAAGTGGCGCGACTGGCCAGGTTGCCGCCTGAGTCGTTGTCGCTCGTTATGCGCGTGAGGGCACCCACATTCGAGCCGGTATAAATTCCGAGGAGCGTGTCGAAGTCGCTGCCAATGGTATCGAAGACTACTGGTCCATTAGCGGGGGCTGTCCAGCAGTACCAAACCGAGCGCCAGCTAAAACTGCCGTTGTGATCTGGTTCGCCCGGTTGTTTGGTGGCGCCAATGTTGTAGCCGGTGGTTCTCCCGCGCGTGCCCGTCAGCACCTGGCAGGCGGCGAAAGCGTCGTTAGTGGGTGGATTGATGTTCAAAACCGCTTTACCAAACGTGCCGTTGTAACCGTCCACGGCAATGTAGTAAACGGTTCCTGCCACGCCGTTGAAGGTGAGTCCGCTTTGGTGGTTCGTGGAATTGATGTTGTTGTTGCTTCCTACCAGCACAAGGTTGTCTACGCTTGTGCCCGTGTAGACCGCCAGGAGCGTGTCGAAGTCACTTCCTTCCGTGGAAAGCCGAATCGGGCCAGTCGCTATTGCGGTGCCCACATACCAAATGGAATGGCCCCCAGGATTTCCCGCATGATTCGGTTCGCCGTTTTCTTTCGTCGCGCAGGCATTGTAGGTTTCAAAGCTGAATGGGCTGGCCTGAATCTGTTGCGCGCCGCCGAAATTGTCATTGCTCAGAGCCGGGGTGCAGTCCGAATCAAAGGTCACTTCCATTTGCACGAGGTTGTTGTCGTAAGAACTTTCCGCGAGCGAGTGATCGGGGTTTACCTCCATTTCCAAAATGTATGTGCCGCCAGGCAAACCGGTGATGTCCAGCCATTGGCAAGGCACATCTTCAGAATAGACGTCCGCCCAGCCTCTTTGAATTCCCTGGTAGTTGCAGTCGTAGCGAGTGTTCTGGCTGGCTGAGGCGTCCCACCGCGTCACGTCCTCGACGCAGAACCCGAGCTTGTGACCCCGCACCACGAGGTTGGAATTCATGTCGCGCAATCGGTATTCGGCGAATCCCTGATAGTGGTAATGATTGTGACAGGCGTAGTAGACAAATAGCGAATTGGTGGATGGATCGCCGAGCACGAGGTCGGCAGCGCCCACGTTGCGTGTTTGGGAGGTGAACATCAAAAGCCGCCGCGTGCCGGCATCCACGCAGCCTTCGAGCACGGTGCAATCATTGGGATCAAACGTCCGGTAAACGACGTGGGGATTTGCGGCCGGCAGATAGATGCTTAAATCCGGCAGCGCTCCGTAACTACTCATGGCGCCCATGAGGCACACGATTACCGCACGCCCGATCTGCTTTGACCTGCGAAGAAGAGCCGTTCTAGGTTTAAATAAATTCAACATCGTTCATACAGCGCGCAAGTTGGGCTTCATAATTCATGAGGCTCCTGGAGGTGTGTATGGGGGGAAACGAGAATACGAACGGCCTTTAAAGGGTTTAGGAATACCAGAAAATGTCCATAGTCGTAAGTTGCCTGTGACGTGTTATATGGTATGCTGCTCATCCGTGATGAGCACTGCAGTTACAAAGGTTACTTCCGTCCTGAAGCAGGGCGCGGGTATTCTTTGTCTCTTCGCGCTGCTTGCCAGCCAGCCGCAACTTTTCACCGGTGTGCTTGCGCTCGCAGCCCTGACTGAAGGCTCCCATACTGTCCATGTCGGCCAAAATGGAGCAGGGGAGTGCAAACTGGTTCTGAGCCACGAACGCGGCCAGCCGGGACAGAAGAATTATAATCCAAGCCATTCGCCTCACGAATCGACGCATCACCATGGATTGGCGTCGCGCCTGGTTTGCACTCTCGCGGGCGGCACGCATCAACTTTCCGATCACGTCGCGCATTTTTCCTTGAGCTCGGCTTCAGAAAAATCTTTCCGCGCAAAGCTTCAACAACGAGCCGCATTGCTGGATGCGTCGGTTGATCTGGCACATTCTTCGGTGACACGTTTTTTGCCGCCACGCAGCACTTCTTTACCGATTCAGTTTTCCGCTGCTCCTCCTGCCGCCCTTCAAGTTGCAACTTCCACGGTCCTTCTGATCTGAGCCTTTGATAGGCAATAACCCGCCGGCATCTGCCGATGCCTGGTGCTGTCGGTTCGTTGATGTCTTCGACTCTGTTGTGGTCCCAATTTGTTAAACGTAGAAATTTTTTACCATTTAATTCCTTGAAAACGATCGTGCAGCTTTCATTTCTCCTCCTGCTGGGCGCAGAAGCTTCGCAGGCTCAACTTTCATATTCCAATCCCGTCACACTCGGGACCGTCGACTTTGGCGCGTTACGCCAGGCTTCGGGCGTGGCGGCAAGCCGCAATAACCTGGGAGTCCTGTGGACGCACAACGATGCGGGCGATGGGCCCCGGATTTTCGCCATCGACACTCAGGGGCGGTTGCTAGGCACTTACAACCTGAGTGGCGCTACGCAGGTTGATTACGAGGACATTGCCATCGGCCCCGGCCCTAACCCGAACGTCAGCTACATTTATCTTGGCGATATTGGCGACAACAACAGCTCTCGATCCACGATAACCGTTTACCGCATTCCAGAGCCTGCAGTGTATTCGAAACAAGCAGGCAAGCCCGGGTCGTTCAACCTTAAAGGATTTCAAGCCATCACACTGAGCTATGCAGATGGCGCACATAACGCGGAGACTTTGATTGTCGATCCGATCAGCGGCGATCTTTTCGTTGGAACTAAACAAGCAGACGTCTGCCGATTCTATCAGGCCACCAAAAGCCAGTTGGACACGGGTGGCCCGATCTCGCTGGCCTTTGTCTGTGAAGTGACTTTCAACACCGCGTCGGGCGGCTCCATTTCACCCTCCGGACGAGAAATTGCTCTCCGACAGGAAGATTTCGCGCAACTCTGGAAACGCTTGCCGGGCCAAAGTATCGCCGACGCCCTTACCGGCCCGTCCATCAGCATTCCCGTGGTAGGTCGACCCAACGAAGCGAACGGTGAAGCGATTGGTTTTGATTGGGGCGGCTACTTTACTTTAAGTGATAGTTCCACCACGCAACCGCTTCGGTACTTCGCCCGGGCGAGGCCGGCCGCGCAAAATCCTCCTCGGCTCCTCGTACCAGCGGGCTCCAGTTGGCGCTACCTTGATACCGGTGTTAATCTCGGCTCAACATGGACCGGCCGCGCTTTCGATGATTCCACTTGGAAAACAGGCGACGGCCAATTTGGTTACGGCGATGGGGACGAACAAACGGTGGTGAGTTTCGGACCAAACGGGAACAATCGTTTTATCACGACGTATTTCCGAAAATCTTTTTCTCTTACCAACGTGGCTGCATTTAGCCAGCTTGAAGTGAAGCTTCTGTTTGATGACGGCGCAGTAGTGTATTTGAACGGCACGCCAGTTGTGCGCGCCAATCTCGATGTGAATCCCGCGTTTAACACTCTCGCCACCTCGCTGCAGGAGGATTTGGAGGACGCCTGGTTCAGCTACGCTATTCCCGCGTCCCTCCTCGTGGAAGGCACCAACACCCTGGCAGTGGAGGTGCACCAGGCCGCGACGACGAGCCCGGATCTGAGTTTCGACCTTGCGCTACTGGGCTGGGAGCCACCCTTGCCTGAAATCTTGTCCGCAAAGAAGGGTTCGAACGGAGCCCTGGAACTGAACGTTGCCGGAGCTGTCGGGGGCACCGTCACACTGGAAATGTCGACCAACTTGCAGAACTTCAGGGAAGTTGGCTCGATTGTGCTTACTAACGGGTTGGGCTTGTTTTCGGACCCTACCATCATGACGAACTCGCTAAACCGATTTTATCGCCTGCGTCATTGATGGAGTTGGCCAGGGACTGCGAGAGAATGAGATCCTGTAGCTGAAAGCTCGATGCCTTCGATGACAAGTTCCTTCACCGCGATATCATCGAATCAGGACGGGCACCGGTATTTGTGAGTGTGCGCGAGCACTAACTCGATTTATAACGTGACATATAACGATGTGATGGAAGCTCGGAATAAATGTATGCGAATACTGGTTTTGTCGACGCTCCTGGCCTGGCTGCCGGGGGCATTCATGATAAACGCCGCGGAACCGCGCATTGTTTCAATCGCCGCGGCATCGGATCTTGTTTTTTGCATGGAGGAGCTAAATAAAACTTTTAGTGATTCCCACCCGAACGTAGCCGTAAAACTTTCCACAGGCTCCTCTGGCAATTTCTTCGCGCAAATTCAAAATGGCGCCCCGTTCGATGTTTACTTGTCCGCAGATATCACGTTTCCCAAGCGCCTGATTGAATCGGGGCACGCCGACTCACGAAGCCTCTCGACTTATGCCATCGGAAGACTCGTTCTGTGGACCATGAATACGAACCTGCCAGTTTCTGAAGGTTTGGCTGTCCTCAAAAACCCCGCGGTCAAAAAGTTTGCCATCGCGGATCCTGAACATGCGCCCTATGGGGCGGCGGCGCGTGCGGCGTTGCAAAAGGCAGGCCTCTGGGATTCGCTGCAATCCAAATTGGTGCGTGGAGAAAACATTGCGCAAACTTTCCAGTATGCCCAGACGGGCAACGCAGACGTTGCTCTAGTGGCCTTGTCCCTGGTTTCCGCTCCGTCCATGAAGGATAAGGGCGCGTGGTGGCTGGTGCCGGAGAGCGAACATCCCAAACTTGAGCAAGCGCTGGTGCTGACGACTCGCGGCCGCAAAAACCCATTCGCGCGCGAATACCTCGCATTCCTGCGCAGCAAAGAAGCCCGGGCCATTTTTGATCGTTATGGTTTCCAGGGCGCTAAAGAAAAAGGGTAGTAGTCCTGCAGGAGTAGACCGAGTTCTTCAACATTTCCGCACCAGAATTTGGCATCTCCGTGCCATCACCCGGTGACCCGATGCACTCTTGCCACTGCGCTGTTTTTGGGTGAAACTGCCCGGCCGTATTTATGAAAAAGTCAGCAAATAAAAAAGCAAAAGATTCCAATCCTGACATGCGCGCTTACTCCTCCATTGTGGTGGATGGCGCGGAACGCGCCGCGAGTCGTGCCATGCTGCACGCGGTCGGTTTCAAACGCGAAGATTTCAAGAAGTCCCAAATCGGGGTCGTCTCCACTTGGAGCCAGGTCACACCCTGCAACATCCACATCGATCAATTGGCAGTAAACGTGGCCATGGGCGTAAACGAAGCCGGTGGCAAAGCGGTGGTGTTCAATACAATCACGATTTCGGATGGCATCTCTATGGGCACAGAAGGGATGAAATATTCTCTGGTGTCGCGCGAAGTCATAGCGGATTCCATTGAAACGGTGGCAGGCTGCGAGGGGTTCGATGGGCTTGTGGCCATTGGTGGGTGCGACAAAAACATGCCGGGTTGCCTCATGGGCCTTGCTCGACTCAATCGCCCGGCGGTTTTCGTTTATGGCGGCACTATTTTGCCCGGCAATTATCAGGACAAACCCGTGGACATCGTCTCGGTCTTCGAAGCGGTCGGGCAGCACGCCAACAATCGAATGACCGACGAGGAACTCGCCCAACTCGAGGAGGTCGCCATTCCAGGCGCGGGATCCTGCGGTGGGATGTACACGGCCAACACGATGGCTTCAGCCGTTGAAGCGCTTGGAATGAGTTTGCCAAATAGCTCGGCGCAGGCCGCAGTCTCGAAAGAGAAGGAAAAGGATTGTGAACGGGCCGGCATGGCCGTGCTGAACCTGGTCAAGTTGGGGATCCGGCCGCGAGACATCATGACGAAGAAAGCATTTGAGAATGCAATTACTTTGGTCATTGCATTAGGCGGTTCCACCAATGCCGTCCTGCATTTGCTCGCCATGGCCCATGCTGCTGATGTGAAACTCACCATTGATGATTTCACCCGGATCGGCAAACGCGTGCCCGTTCTGGCCGACCTGAAGCCTAGTGGTAAATATGTCATGGCCAAGTTAGTTGAAATCGGCGGCACTTTGCCCCTCATGAAGACGCTGCTTGATAAAGGTCTCATCCACGGTGATTGCCTTACGGTCACGGGGAAGACGATGGCCGAGAATCTCAAGAACGTGCGTCCTTACCCGGAAGGCCAGGACGTAGTGCATGATTTCAGTGATCCGATCAAGAAAGACAGTCACCTCGTAATCCTATATGGGAACCTCGCGCCGACAGGTGCCGTGGCGAAAATTACTGGGAAAGAAGGACTGGTGTTCATCGGCAAAGCGATCGTGTTTGAAAGTGAAGAGACCGCTCTTGCCGCGATCCTCGATGGAACCGTGAAAAGTGGGCACGTGGTGGTGATTCGCTATGAAGGCCCCAAAGGGGGACCCGGCATGCGCGAAATGCTTTCGCCCACTTCAGCCATCATGGGAAAAGGACTCGGCAAAGAAGTCGCGCTCATTACGGATGGCCGGTTCTCGGGAGGGAGCCACGGATTCGTGGTGGGTCATATTACACCGGAAGCTTACACCGGCGGGCCGCTTGCGATTATCCGGAATGGCGACACGATTACCATCGACGCCCAAAAACGGGAACTATCGATCGGCCTTTCCGCCGCGGAGATCAAGAAACGATTCGCGAAATGGAAAGCCCCGGCACCGCGTTATACGCGTGGAGTGCTCGCAAAGTACGCGCACACCGTAAGTTCCGCGCACCTCGGCGCTGTTACCGACAGCAGCCTGTGATGGGGCCAATTAGCGAACCTGCAAACCTGCGAGAACATCCTGCCTTAGGGCAGGGTGGAAGGTTATTTGCACGGCTCCCGTTTCGGCTTCGATGACCAGCGGATTATAATTGCCTTCTCCTTCCGCGGTCTTCAGCCAGAAGTGGATGGGCTCGGTGATCACATGGCGCATGGGCCGCTGCGCGCCAGCGCTGGAACCAAGCTCGAATGAAACGATGTCGCTGCAGGCGTCGGTTTTTTCAAACTTGACGCTCTGCAGCGGAACGTTGTTTGCGATCGGCTTATTGGCTTCCCCGGGCCTGAGCGCTTCTACGGTCAGGAGCGCATCGTGCCGCAGGTTGGTAAGGTTCTGGCAAAACTTGCCCCAGTCGTTGGTGTTAATCTCCTTCGTCACACCGACAAGCTAATCGCTGTTTCGTCGTTGGCAAGGATCTCTTACTCCGCGTGAGAATTAACTCACCCAGTGACCTTCAACCCAGTACCAGCCTTTTCGGCGATGTTCCCAATGGCCGGGCTCCCAGGTCGCGCTCGCCCGCGGCCGTGCGATATATTTGCCTGGCACCCAAACATACTTGTCGCCCTTCCAGGCATAGTGCCCCGCCGTCCAGACATAATCCCTTCCGGGTGAGACGGGTATCGGCTCGTTCGGTATAACAGTGGGTGGCGCTTGCATCACGAGCACTTCTTGCCCCGGTGGCGGAACGGGTTGTTGCACCACAACTGTGCGGCGATGCGCGCAGCCGGTAGTTAAAACCATAGCCGTCGCAATCATGGCGGCCATTCCAATCCCCTTGCTGATGTATCCCTTGCGTTTCATAAATTTCGTTGATGTTAAACGAAGTGTACGGCTTTGCTTTCCGGCGTGCATGTGGGGGATTATCCCTCAGTCAAATGCCGCAGTTCGTTTATTTAATGTGCCATTTGCTGCTCGGTCCGCCCGCGTGCCAACTGCAGCCAGGTCTGGAACCATTCGGACTCGGTCCAATCTTCAGTCCCGGCAGATGGAACGCTGGAAGTTTCAATCTCTTTTTCGAAAACCTCGACTGTTTCTAATGTTTCCATAAAGCGTATGTCCTTCTGAATTTATTATGTCATTCTGAAACTCACGCGCCACGCGGGTCTTCTCATAAGGGCTGCCAATCCATTCTTTTGCGGTGAAGACCTCCACCCCGTTGTGACCGCCGAAACTGCTTTTTATCGTCGTTTTACACGGGCTATTTCACACATTCACTTGGCTTCACGCTGGTTATCCGGTAGGTTTGTCGATTGTTCTATTAAGAAATTCCGAGCCCATGGCCAAAGACACAATCAGGATCGGCGGAGCCCGAGAGCACAACCTCAAGAATCTTACGGTTTCCATCCCTCGCGATAAACTCGTGGTGTTCACGGGTTTAAGCGGATCGGGCAAATCTTCGCTCGCGTTTGATACCATCTACGCCGAAGGCCAGCGCAAATACGTGGAATCCCTCTCTGCTTACGCTCGCCAGTTCCTGGATCAGATGCAAAAACCGGAGGTGGATTACATCGAGGGACTTTCCCCGGCCATCGCCATCGAGCAGCGCGGTTCGGCGAGCAATCCACGTTCGATCATTGCCACTACCACGGAAATCTACGACTACCTGCGCCTCCTCTACGCCAACGTTGGCCAGGCGCATTGTCCAGATTCCGGCGTGCCTATCGTGCCGCAAACGACCAGCGATATTGTCGAGAAGATCATCAGCCTGCCACCCAAGACGCGTGTCATGTTGCTCGCTCCGGTCGTGAGTGAGCAAAAAGGCGAATTTCGCGATGTCGTGGAGCGGCTCGCTCGTGAAGGTTTTGTGCGTGCCCGCATCGATGGCCAATTGGTCGAACTCGCCGCAAACACGCGTGTGAAGCTGGACGCGAAGCAAAAGCATAGCATCGACGTAGTGGTGGATCGATTAATCATGGATGAAAAGATCCGTGTGCGTTTGAGCGATTCTGTGGAAACTGCATTGAAGTGGGGAGAGGGAAAGGTTCTGGTGCTGCAGCAGCCGCCCGACGCAGGACCAACCTCAGAATGGACCCAGACGCTTCACTCGAATCGAAACTACAGCCCCGCCACTGGGCAAAGCTTTGAGGCTCTCACGCCAAAACATTTTTCCTTCAACTCGCCTTCAGGCGCTTGTCCTGTCTGCCACGGGCTCGGGCAAAAAATGGTCTTCGATGAAGCTCTGATTGTTCCGGATCACGAAAAGCCTCTGGAGCAGGGGGCTGTCTTGCCGTGGCGCCGCGGAGGCAAGCGGATGATTGTCTATTATAAAAGCATGCTCAAGGCGGTGGCCGCCCATTACAAGATCAACCTGGAGACTCCCTATAAGGCTTTGCCAGAGGACTTCAAACACGTGCTGATGCACGGCACCGGAACTACGGAAATTGATTTTAATTTCTGGCGTGCGGGCAAAGTCAGCAAAGTCACGCGTCCGTTCGAAGGCGTGATTCCCAATCTGGAGCGCCTTTACGCCGAGAGCGAAAGCGAATTCACGCGTAACCGCATCAAGGGTTTCATGAACCCGCAGTTTTGTGACGCCTGCCGCGGCAAGCGTCTTAAACCCGAGATCCTCGCCGTGACGCTCGGAGGCCCGGAGACCAATGCGCAATTCGACATCTACAACCCGAAGGTGAAATCCATTCCGGGTCTTTCGATCATGGATGTCTGCTCACTTTCCATTGAGAAAGCAGACGATTTTTTTGCAGCGCTTAAGCTGACCGATTTTCAGCAGAAGGTTGCATCAGAAGTGATCCGCGAGGTCCGTTCGCGTCTCGGTTTTCTGAAAAATGTGGGTCTCGGTTACCTGACGCTTAATCGCGAGAGCGGCACCTTGAGCGGCGGGGAGGCGCAACGTATTCGGCTTGCCACGCAGATTGGTGCCGGGCTCGTAGGAGTTCTTTACATTTTGGATGAGCCGAGCATCGGCCTGCATCAGCGCGATAACGAGCGGCTCCTCTCCACGTTGCGCCATTTGCGTGATCTCGGAAATTCGGTGTTGGTGGTGGAACATGACGAGGACACTATCCGAAGTGCGGATTATGTTCTGGATCTTGGGCCTGGTGCCGGCATTCGCGGAGGTGAACTGGTCGCGGCTGGCACCATCGACGAAGTGATGGCCAACACGCATTCGCTTACGGGAAAATATCTCAGTGGCGAACTGTCTGTGCCCGTTCCGAAGAAGCGAATTGCGCCCTCCAAGGAAAAGGGGTGGCTGGAGATTCTGGGCGCCACGGAGAACAATCTGAAAAACATCGATGTGCGCATTCCGATCGGCACATTGACCTGCGTCACGGGAGTGAGTGGGTCGGGAAAGAGCACGCTGGTGGACGATATCCTGCGGCGCGCCTTGTTCCGTCACTGGTTCGGTTCCAAGGAACGGCCCGGTGCGCACCGCGAGATCGTTGGAAAAGATGTTTTGGATAAGGTCATCCTGATCGACCAAACCCCCATCGGCCGTACGCCGCGCAGTAATCCGGCCACCTACACTGGAATCTTCAACGCCATCCGAGATCTCTTCGCGCATTTGCCAGCGGCCAAGATCCGGGGTTACGGCGCGGGCCGTTTCAGTTTCAACGTCAAGGGCGGTCGCTGCGAACGTTGCCAGGGCGATGGTTTGCTTAAAATCGAAATGCATTTCCTGCCGCCTGTGTATGTGACGTGCGAAGCCTGCAACGGCCGGCGTTACAACCGACAGACCCTCGAAATCCATTACAAAGGCATGAACATTGCCGACGTCCTTAATATGACGGTCGACGAGGCGGTGAACTTTTTTCGGTCTGTGCCGCAAATTTACGAAAGCTGCCTCACGCTCGCGGAAGTCGGCCTCGGCTACATTCGCCTGGGGCAATCGGCCACCACTCTTTCGGGTGGTGAAGCGCAACGTCTCAAGCTTGGGGCTGAACTGAGCCGCAAAGCCACTGGACGCACCCTCTACATCCTGGATGAGCCCACAACCGGTCTTCATTTTCATGACGTGGCCAAATTGCTTGAAGTCCTTTTCAAACTGCGCGCTCCAGGAAACACGCTCCTGATCATCGAGCATAATTTGGACGTGATAAAAACGGCGGATTGGATTATCGATCTGGGACCAGAAGGCGGTTCTGGTGGTGGGCAAATCGTCGCACAGGGAACACCTGAGGATGTGGCACAATGCGAAGCGAGCCATACGGGTCAATTTTTACGTCGCTTGCTGCCCGCGCGTGCGGCATAACTTTGGGCAGAGCAACGACAGCTTGAAGGAAATTATTATAACACGGCTCCGGTCGAAATTTCAGGCGCATTGGAAAGCAGTGCTTTTCTGCCTTGCTCTCGCGCTCATGCCTTCCCCGTTGCCGGCGCAAACGCCGCAGGCTCCTGCCAATACTCCCGAGAATGCAGCATTTCTTGCCGCCGCCCGGGCATTTCAACTCAAGATTTACGACAACGCAGAGATGGGGCTCGATGCTTTCCTTAAAAACTATCCGAACTCCTCGCGCCTTCCGGAAGCTATTCTCCTGGATGCCCAGGCCAAGATTAAGCAATCGAAACTCGAGCCGGCCATCCGCTTATTGACGACCAATCTCCCCAACGCAGGGCTTTTATCCGATCAATATCGTTATTGGCTGGGTGAATCGTACATGCAGAGCAGCAATTATAATTCTGCCGCAGAAACTTTCGCCACTTTGATCAAGAGCCATCCGGAATCCGTCCGCCTGCTCGAGGCCAGTTATGGCGAAGCCCTCGCCCGATTTAAGCTGAAGGAATGGTCCAGGGTGGTGGAGCTTTTACAGAACCCGCAAGGTGTCTTTCAAATTGCCGCACATCAGCGTGCTAATGATGAGTTGGTCGCGCGAGGTGCCCTGCTCATCGTTGAAGCGCTCTCCGCCAAAGGCGACTATGAAGCGGCAGAAAAAAGCCTCCTCGCGCTCGAGGAAAAGGATCTTTTTGCGGAAGCCAAATGGTGGCGCAATTATCACCTTTGCCGCGTGCGGATGGCTCGACACCATTTCCAGGCAGCGTTGGATAATACCACCAATCTGCTGGCGTCGGTGGCGGCTGCGGGGAAAAGAAAATTTCAAACGGAATCGATTTTTCTTCAGGGTGAAATCCTCGAGCTGATGGATCGCCCGGACGATGCCATTGCGGTTTATACGCTCAACGAAGCAGAAACACTTCCTGCGGAGGATCGCCGCCGGGCGCTTGTGCGGATTATTGATCTCTCCCTCTCGCACCAGAAGCTCGGCGACGCCGCCGCCAAAATCGAGCGCTTCCTGAAGCAGTATCCCGATGACAAGGCCTCGGACGCAATTTTGCTTAGCCTCGGAGAATTGCATTTGCGGCAGTATGCCTCGGGCGTGGAAACCAATGCCACGAACACACTGGTCGTTGCCACGAATACCTTGCAACAGGCCCTTGGCGAATTGGATTTGATGGTGAAGAACTTTCCCAAAAGCTCCCTGCTCGGCAAAGCCCAGCTGGATCGCGGCTGGTGTTTTTGGCTCCAGGAAAAAATCGCGGAGAGCGTGGCCGCTTTCAAGTCCGCCTCGGACCAACTCTCCTTCGCTGAAGATCTTGCGGTCGCTCGATTTAAGCTCGGCGATGCCTTGTTCCGACAGGGCGATTTGACCAATGCCCTTGCAAGTTATAGCAGCGTGGTGAAGGACTTTTCGGACGTTGCGGCCGTCAAGAACCGATTCCTGGATCAGGTGCTTTACCAAATGCTCAGGGTGAGTCTGGACTTGAACGATGCCGACTCTGCAGCTTCGGCGTTGAAAACGCTTATCGATCAATATCCAGCCAGCTCCTTGAATGATCGCAGCATGCTCCTCGTCGGCCAAAAATTATCGCGGGTCGGTCGCGAGTCTGAGGCCCGCTCCATTTTGTCCAGTTTCGTCGGCAAGTTTCCCGACAATGATCTGGTGCCACAGGTTGAGCTCACCCTGGCCCGCACCTACGTCCAGGAGAATCAATGGGACGCGGCGATTGATAAATACGAGTCGTGGCTGGCCCGCTACACCAACAGCTCCTTGCGCGGCGAGGCGGAGTCCGATCGCGCCTGGGCCAATTACAAAGCTGGCAACGAAACAAACGCGCTGTCACTCTATACGAACTTCGTTGCCCAGTTTCCAGACCATGCCCTCGCGCCTCTTGCTCAGAACTGGGTCGCCGACTATTACTTCCGCCATGGCGATTATCGCACCGCTGAGAAGAATTATCAGGAGCTTTTCCAGCACACCAATTGGCCCGTCTCGGCTTTGACTTACCAGGGCCGCATGATGGCCGGCCGTTCCGCCTTCGCCCGGCAGGTCTACAAAGATGCGGATCATTATTTCAGCGACCTCACCACGCTGCTGCCCAACGATGCGACCGACATGCTCGCGGAGGCCTATTACCGGCTCGGGGACAGCATTGCCGAAGGCTCGCGGCTTGAAACCACCAAGCCTTACGATAGCCGTTTCGGCAATGCCCTTATCGCGTTCGGCAACCTGAATAAGCAATACCCGACGAATCGCTGGGGAATTCTGGCACTTGGCAGGATAGGGGATTGCCATTTTCAACTGGCCGCGCAGGACCCGGAACGTTACGACTCGGCCGCCAAAGCCTACCAGCAACTCATCGACTCTCCCGGGGTGGACACCGCGGCCCGCAACCAGGCCGAGTTCGGCATCGGAATGGTTTTGGAGAAGAAAGCCCAGCTCAAATCAAAAGAGGAAGGATTGCTCCTGCTCAAACAGGCTTCCGAACACTATTATAAAATTCTCTTCTCGGAAAACCCGGATCCCTTCTGGCTCAAGGAAGCTGGCCTCGCTGCCGCGCGGCTTGCTGAAGATCAGAAAGAATGGGAGACAGCCATTAACATTTACGACCGCCTGGCCTCATTGCTTCCACCGTTAAAACCTGCCATGGAGCGCAAATCCGATAAAGCGCGCGAGCAAATGCACGTCGAAAAAGGGTAGGGCCCCTTGGGAGGGGGAGGCTCCCGCCAATTTGGCGTTTGACACGTTTAATTCGGAGGCGTAGCGTTTTAATAAGAGAGAGAAAAAATGGAAACTCAGGCATCACCTCAAATTGAACCGCTCGTCACCCTGACGGAGAACGCGGCGCTGCAGGTGAAACATCTTCAAACTTCGCAAGCCGACACTGCAGGAAAAATTCTGCGCTTATATGTCGAAGGTGGTGGTTGCTCTGGAATGCAATACGGGATGGTGTTCGATGAAAAGCGCAATGACGACATCGAATCCGAATTTTTTGGTGTGCCTGTGCTGGTCGATCAATTTAGCGCCAACTATCTGCGGGGCGCGGTGGTGGACTATGTCGATAGCCTGACCGGCGGTGGATTCAAAATTACGAATCCCAACGCCCGCCAGAGCTGCGGTTGCGGAAAATCCTTTGAGGCCTGAGGGGGCAAGTGCTCTTCCCAGGCATTAGAACGCCGTTCCGTGCGATGCGGAACGGCTTCTTCATTTTTAGAGCCTAAGCCAGTCCGTTGAGCGTCTTCTCACCCCAAATCCAATCAACGGCCCAGTTGCTGAAAAAAGTTTAAAAAGGACGGTTCCGGTTACGAATCCTTTTTATATGAAGAAGCGATTCGGTTTCAGAGAGAGGCGTCTGGGGATGTTGGGGTTGTTCGGCTTGCATTAGCCCTTGTTATTTGATAATTGCAAAGCCCAGAGAGCACCACGAATCCCATGCGCCAAAATGCTTCCATGCTGACGCGCCTTTTCGCACTGGCAGCGATCGTGGTGGGGCTATCAGTAAATGGTGCCGATGCGCCTCTTGTCACTGGCAACGTGGTATTGATCGAGCTGGAGGATCCCAAACACGAAGTCATCATTTTCCCGGCTGGTGGAGCGCTGAAGGAGCCAGCCATGCTCAATCGCATCCTGAATCCTGGAGATCGCCTGGAAACAGGCGGACACAGTCGTGCCACGTTGCGGTTTGGCGGCTTGACGCCCTTTCGGGTGGCTCCGAATTCTCGCGTGCTCATTCCGCCCGATTCCAAGCGGACGAGCATTCTTGATATCCTGCGGGGCGCCATATACCTATTCCATCGCGATAAGCCTGGGTTATTTCCCATAGGCATTCCTACGGGCTCGGCGATCATTCGAGGGACTGAATTCAATCTCGAGGTAGCGGAGGATAATACGACCATCCTGACGCTCCTCGAAGGTGATGTGCTGTTCACGAATTTGCTGGGATCTGTCGAAATGCGGAGCGGCGATCAAGTGATCGCCGCGCCAGGTCAGATCCCGAGGAAGACTGCCCGTATCGAGGCCCATAATTTAGTCCAGTGGTATCTGTATTATCCGGCGATAGTCGAACCTGGCGACCTTCAACTCACACAAACAGAGCAGGGGGCATTACGTGCATCCCTCGAAGCTTACATGGCAGGGGATATCCTCGATGCCCTGGGGAAATACCCGCTCGAGCGCGAGCCTGGTTCAGGCCTAGAGCAAGCGTACCTTGCGGCGCTTTGGCTTGCCATTGGCGAAGTCAAAAAAGCGGAAGTGCTATTGGAGCGAGCGGAATTGCAGGGTCAGGCCGTCAAAGTCACAACGGCGTTGCGCCGAATGATTGCGGCTGTGCGATTGGAAAATGTTGAAAGGAAAACCTCTCCAGGCACGGCTTCAGAATGGCTGGCTGAATCCTACTTGCTCCAGGCTCACGGAAAACTGTCGGAAGCACGCGATGCGGCTCGGCATGCAACATTGCAAGCACCAGGATTTGGGTTTGCCTGGTCTCGACTGGGTGAACTGGAGTTCAGCTTTGGCAGGACAGCCGATGCACTCAACGCCGTGAAAAAGAGCCTGCAACTCTCGCCTCGAAATGCTGAAGCCCTGTCGTTGCAGGGATTCCTGTTAGCGGCGCAGAACCATTTTGAATCTGCCATAAGGTCTTTCGATCAGGCAATTGCAATCGATGGTGCTTTTGGCAACGCCTGGCTCGGGCGCGGCCTTGCCCACATTCGGCGGGGTGAATTCCAGGTAGGGCTGCAGGATCTGGAAACTGCAGCGTTGCTCGAGCCGCAGCGAGCGCTCCCCCGTAGCTATCTTGGGAAAGCGTTTGCACATGCGGGTGACACACGCCATGCGGCCACAGAATTAGGAATCGCCAGAAAAGCCGATCCAAACGATCCAACGCCCTGGCTTTACCTTGCTCTATTACATGAGGAAGAAAACCGTCCGATCGAGGCGGTGGGGGATCTCCTGGAAGCTAAAGCGCGCAATGAGAACCGGAGTATTTATCGTTCGCAATTGCTGCGACGCCAGGACAAAGGCGTTGAAGAGGCCAATTTGGCCCGTATATACCAGGACGTTGGTTTGCAGGAAGTGAGCCTTTGGGAGTCCTACCGGGCCGTGAATTCGGATTATGCAAGTTACCCTGCGCACCTTTTCCTGGCCGATAGCTATCAGCAATTACGGGACATCCGGAGCGCCAATCAACGTTTTGAAACTCCAGCGGTGACGGAGTATCTGATCGCAAGCCTGCTTGCTTCACCGGGAGCCGGGGTTCTGGCCCATTCCGTATCTCAACAGGAGTATTCCAGGTTTTTCGAAACGGATGGGTTCCATCTCGCTTCCAGCACCGAGTACCTCAGCCGCGGAGCATGGAGCCAGAGCGCCGCGCAATATGGCAACACTCGCACGTTCGGCTATGCGCTTTCGGTCTTTTACGCCGCGGACCCTGGCCAATTCAGGAACAACGATCTCGATCAAAAGGAGGTTTCGCTGCAGCTTCAGCAACAGATTACCACCGAAGATTCTGTTTATTTGCGGGCCACCTATGGCACCGCCGCAGGCGGGGACCTTGGACAGTATTATGATCCGGCAGCGCCATTAACGCTCGGTGGGCCGAACAGATTCGTTCGATTCAAAGAGACTCAGGAACCAATACTGCTGGCGGGCTATCACCACGAATGGGGCTCGGGAATGCACACCCTGGCACTCGCTGGGCGATTGCAGGATACGTTGCGATTATCCAACCCCGCGCAATCCGTGCCGTTTCTCCTGCGCGACACGAATGGAACCATTAGCGATGTTTCGCTTACCCCTTTGTCCCAGAATTACCGGGATGAACTCGAAATTTACCTGGCAGAGGTGCAGCAGATTTGGCAAGGCGAGGAGCACACAGTCATCGTTGGGGGGCGCTACCAACACGGCAGTTTTGAAACCAGGAACCAACACCTTGGACTTGGTTACGATTTCACGCCGTCTTCCGGGACGTACGAACCTGGCCTCGAGCGCATCGGGGCCTATGCTTATCACAACTGGCATGTTGCCGAGCCGTTGCTTCTCACGGCTGGGCTTAGTTACGATCGACTCACGTTTCCAGAGAATTTTCGTTTTGCTCCGGTGACCCAGGCGGAGGACCGCACCGATCGAGTGTCGCCGAAAGCTGGATTAATTTGGACTCCTGGTAGCGGAACCACGGTTCGATTCGCCTACAGCCAGTCTTTGGGAGGTGTGAGTTTCGACCAGAGCTTCCGTCTTGAACCTGTCCAGGTGGCAGGCTTCAACCAGGCATTTCGGAGTCTTGCGCCGGAATCCACGGCTGGCGTGAGTGCCGCAGCTCGCTATGAAATGTACGGTGTTTCCTTCGAGCAGATCATTGGGAAAAAGACCTTTTTGGGGTTGAGCGGAGAGGTGCTGCGCTCGAAAGCCAATAGAATGATCGGTGCCTATGGCGAGGTTACGGGAGTGGGAGAGCAACCTCCAATTTCGAGCCTGCGTGAAAGGCAGGAATACCAGGAGCGTTCCGTGGCGCTGAGCGCCAGCCGATTTATTGGAGAAGATCTCTCGGTGGGGTGCAGCTATCGATTAAGTCAGGCGCAGTTGCACAGCCGCTTTGTAGATATCCCTCCGGCGGCGACGCTTTTGAATATAAGACAGCAGCAGGATCTTGAGGCATTCCTCCATCAGGTAAGACTGTTTGGAATTTACAATCATTCGTCAGGTTTCTTTGCACAGGCAGAGGCGAGCTGGTACAGCCAGCATAGTGAAGGATACGCCCCGGACCTCGCCAGTGATGCGTTTTGGCAGGTCGATCTCTTTGGAGGTTATCGTTTCTTCCGCCGGCACGCTGAAGCCAGGGTGGGGATATTGAACGTTGCCGGACAAAATTATCATCTCAACCCACTCAACCTGACCGCCGACCTGGCACGCACGCGCACGTTGGTGGCAAGTTTCAGATTTTATTTCTGACAATGAACCCGAGACATCCAAACCAGCAGGCGTTCGGAACTGCGTTCGGGTGTTGTTTGGTTGTATTTCTCGGTCTGCTGGGGCTCACGCCGCTTGGAACTGTTTTAATTCATCTAAGCTATGAACTTCCGTTCCTAACTCGTCCACAAATGACGCGAGACGAAGCAGTCATCATCTATATGGATGACGATTCGATGAGGGAGTTGGGCCAACCGATGCACGCGCAATGGGATCGAAAAATTCATGCTCGGATGATTGAGCAGCTCCAGAACTTCGGGGCTAAAGCAATTGGTTTCGATGTCCTGATGGAATATCCTTCCGAACCCGAAGCTGACGAGGCACTCCTGAAAGCTCAAGATCGGCATGGGCATGTCTTCTTTGGCGCGAGCGTGGAACCCATATATCTGAACGGCCAACCCATTTCGATTCACCTGAGTAAACCATTTTCCGACCGTTTGACGTACGGCATTGCGGAAATCTCCACCAAAGGGAAGGCTATCCGACAGCTATTTCGAGACACGGAAGGAACACCGAGCCTGGCCTGGGCAATCGCGCAGTCCGTCTCTGCGAAACCTCTCCTCGACCCTACCAAGCCACGCTGGGTGAACTATTATGGACCTCCCGGGACGCTCCCGCATTTCAGTTACAGCGCCGTGCTTAAGGGGGCCATTCCTCCTCAAGTGTTTTCAAATAAGGTTGTATTTATTGGAGCGCATGTCGGCATTGGATTTCTTGGGGGCGTAGGCACGGACTACGCCGCAACGCCCTACACCCTCGGGACTGGGACCATGTCTCCAGGGGTGGAGGTGGTGGCGACTGTATTCCTTAATTTACTGCACCATGAATGGCTGACCGAGATGCCTGTTTGGCTTGAGGTGTTGCTGATGGCTTTGTCGGGAACTGGACTGGTATGGTCCCTCTCGTATTTATCCCCCACCAAAGGATCAGTGTTGGCGGTGTTCCTGGCCTTGGGGACGTTCGCCATTGCTTGTCTGCTTGAATGGCGAGCGCAGTTTTGGTTTCCCTGGCTTGTGATCGTCGTTGTTCAGATTCCCGCTGCGCTCCTTTACTCGCTCCTGGGGCACACCAGGAGACTGCAATGCCAGCAGGAAACGCTGGCTGTTGAATTGGCTGCCGCAAGACTGACCCCCACGAGCGCGAAGAGCCAGGACCAATCCTCCGGAGTGGGCGGTTTCTCTCCGGCTTTGTATGCGCCGCCAGTGCCGCGGCCCACGAGTACTATCCAGGATTCGACGAGTTTTGTCCCCACCATACCCGACCATGTAGTCCTGAGAGAGATTGGGGAAGGCGCATTCGGCGACGTATGGCTGGCACGAGATGTTATTGGCACGTATCACGCGGTGAAAGTCGTTCGCCGCAGAAGATTCCGCGAAGCTGCACCGTTCGAGCGTGAATTTAGCGGGATCCAGAAATTTACGCCCATATCGAGATCTCATGCTGGATTCGTGCACATTCTCCACGTCGGTCGAAACGATGAAGCCGGATACTTCTATTACATCATGGAGTTGGGCGATGATGTGAAGACCGGCCAAAGGATTGATCCTGATTCCTACACCGCGCGAACCCTTGACAACGAGAGAAAACGGCAGAAAAGAATACTGCCTCGCGATTTGGTTGAGATCGGCTCTGCCCTGAGTTCTGCCCTGCATCATTTGCATGAGCATCAGCTCATTCACCGCGATATAAAGCCGGCGAATGTGATTTTCGTCAATGGTAAGCCGAAGCTGGCAGACATCGGATTGGTGACCAGGATGAGCGATGCTGCGAATGAGGTTACCTTTATTGGAACTCCTGAGTTCATGGCGCCGGAAGGGCCAGGTTCTGCGAGCGCGGATGTTTATGGCCTTGGGAAACTACTCTATGTGCTGTTCACGGGATTGCCCGCGGGAAAGTTTCCGGAGCTGCCAACAGATCTTTTAGAGACTGCCGAAACAGACAGCCTGGTGATCAAGTTGAACAAAATTATCTTGAAGGCCTGCGAGCGAGAGGCACGAGAGCGTTTCCAAACGGCTGCTGAGATATTCGCGGAGTTGGGCAAGCTTCGAATAATGGAATCCAAACCGGATGAGTCTATTCGGACATAACCTTGAAAAATCCTGATTATGCAAACTGACGCAGAGGCATTTATCCCGACGCGAGCCAGCCTGCTCTCACGACTCAAGAACCTTGATGATGCGGACAGCTGGAAGACTTTTTTTGATACTTATTGGAAGATGATTTATAGCGTGGCGCGTCGTGCCGGCCTCAATGATGCCGAGGCGCAGGACATCGTGCAGGAAACCATCGTTTCGGTGGCCAAGAGCATGCCCGAGTTCCGGTATGATCCGAAAATCGGTTCATTCAAGGGCTGGCTGTCGAATGTGACGCGCCGCCGAATTATCGATCGGTTGCGCAAGCGGGAGTATCAGAAAGATGGGGAACGGTTCCCGCGAGAGGAGCGGCTGCGAACTTCGCTTGCGGAAGAGCAGGTGGACCCGGCCGGCTTGGAATTGGAGAGCATGTGGGAGTCCGAGTGGGCAATTCACGCAATGGAAACGGCGATGGAAAAGGCCAAACGACAGGTTAGTTCAGCACATTACCAGATCTTTCTTTTGCACGTGGTTAAAAGCATGCCGGCTCGGCAGGTTGCCAAAAAATTAGACGTGAAATTGCCGGAAGTTTATTTCGCCAAGTACAAGGTGGGGCGGCTCATCCGAAAAGAGATCAAGCAGCTGGAACAGCAAATGATTTGAGCACAAGGAAGTCTCCCGCTAGTTCCACGGGACAACTCGATAAAATCTCTGGGCCTGGGTGCGGGATTGAGAGTCGGTAAAGCTAATCGGCGAGGCGGTGGAAGAGCGATTTGTGAGCACGGAAGTCCACTGTGTGTACTCCGGCGGTTGCGCCAGTTCCGTTGCATATTGCAGGATGTTGCTCTTGCTGGAAGGGCCGGTGACCTGAAAATAAGAATGCCCATCCAGGCCAGGGGCGGTGCCAACTTTCAATGGAATAAGACTTCCGCCCACATAAACAGTCCCGACTCCCATTGTAATTGATCCAGCGAAGTTTTGGACAATGACGTCGTAGAAGCCCGCGTTTTTTCCAGTCGCTTTAGCTATGGCAAAAGTTTTGTTGGTTGCGCCGGGAACCACGACTCCATTCAACCGCCATTGATATTTGAGAGGGGAAAGCGTCCGGGTAAGGACGTCGGCAGAGAGCAGCATTGGGGCGTCGTTGGCAATAACCCAACTCCCCGAGGGGTGCACGGCTCCCGGCGTAGTATCCATTTTCCAATTCAATTTGAGCGTTCCAGATGCACCGTTTACTCCGCCCGCGAAAATGAGATAAAAGCTTTCTTTTTCCGCGGGGAAAATCAACTGACTGCGAATGTGGTCGGGTGCTCCATTATCATCGCAGGCGAGAAGGTGTTTAATGCGATAAGTCGAGTTGGTCGTATAAATGATCATCGCTGTATCGATCGTGCTGCCGATGGTGTCTACCTGCATTATCCCCGCCTCCGTGGTGTAGAGCGCCAGGTACTTCGGCGCCACGATCATGGTCTGGTCGCAAATGTCGCTGGCGGCTTGATCTGCCGTCCCCAATGTTTGCGAAGCGATGCTGCCGAGGCCCACGGCTAGAACCCCGGGCGGCAGCGCAAAATCCGACTTGATGCTTTTGCCGGCGGCAAGTCGATCGTTTTGGGTCAGGTTTGGATTGAATAGGTCCTCGAGTTTTTCCTGAGCCACTATTTTGGTTTCGGGACCGATATCGAGTGAAGCTTCGAAGCTCTGGAGAGGTTGTTCGAAAGTGTTTCTTACTTCTACGTGATAGCTGCCCACGTGCTGGACTCCGGTCACGGGGATGATCAGGTCAGCATTCGTGGCCTCGGGGATCGCACGGCAACCATAAAACCACTGATAGCTCGTTGCATTAGTGGCCTCCACAGAAAATCGGGCAGACTGGCCGAGCCCGACGGATCTGCTGAGCGGTTGTCGAATAATTCTTGGAAACGATTTGTCCGATTCCTGGAGGTTCCACCTAAGAACAATATTGCCGGACTGGCCCGCGTAGCCATCCACTGCAATGAGGTATTCAGTTCCGGCCACGGCGTCAAAGACCGCCTCGGAAGTCAGGTAACCGCCGTGGTCCTCATCGGCTGCGATTGGAACAAGAGCCCCCATGCTGGCGCCAGTGTAAATGCCGAGCAACGTATCAAAACCGCTGCCGGCAGTGCTGAATGTGGCCACCCCGGTCGCTGGAGCCTGCCACGAAAGCCAAACTGATTTGCCGCCGAACTTGCGGGCATGCATCGGTTCGAAAGGTTCCGCTGTAGCAGTGCGATTATTGCCGCTGCCGAAACCGGATTCTCCAACCAGCATGTGTCGTGAGCTCAACTGGTCCTCAAATGGAAGCACTGGAGCCTGAACTATTACTTCCGCATTGGAACTCACCACTGCGTTCCTCAAACCCAGGACGATCACGCTGTAGATGCCGCCGTCAAACGGTTGTGCATTCGTGAGCAGCAAGGTAGAGAATATCGCCCCGGGAATATTGATTCCATTCTTGCGCCATTGGTAAATCGGCTGGGGGTTTCCGCTCACTTTGACAGTTAGGTTTAAGCTGACTCCGGCCGCAACGGTGGCGCCAGACGGTTGCGCCGTGATGGAAACAGGTTCGAGAATCGTGAGAGCGGCAGGACGGCTGCTGACAAGCCCAAGCGCGTTGGTGACGATCAGTGTGTAATCACCCGAATCGGATGCGTTAGGGTTTTGCAGTGAGAGGGCAGGGCCGTTGGCGCCGGGGATCGGAACCCCATCTTTCTCCCATTGAAATGCAAGGGGTGGCTTGCCTTCGGCCAACCCGGACAGTAATACGGGCACGCCGCTTCCGACTAATTGGCTTCGCGGCTGCAGCACAATTCTGGGTGCACCCACGGGAGCGAACACAGCGAGCGACGGTCGATAGACGCCGCCAACGGTTTGAAATCTGCCGCCTGCGAAAAGGCTGTCGCGGCTGAGGGCAATCGTGCCGACTGCTTCCCCGATATTCGGATCCCACTCGGTGGCTCCCGCAGAGCATTCAGTAGTGAGCGCAGCAAGACTGTGGCGAAACTGGCCCCCAATATGATCGAAGGTCCCTGCCACATAAACCAGGTTGCCGGAAAGCACAATGGCGTTGATCCCGGAATTCTTTGCCTCGCTTCGAAATTGTGGCTCCGGTCTCCAGCAGGTGGCTTCTCCGGTCGCTGTGTCTACAGCCGCCAGGCCGTGCACTGCCTCCGAGCCAATCTTTGTAAATACGCCCCCGACATAGAGGCGGTTGCCGGAAAGTGCCATCGATGAAACCTGATCGTTCACCTGCGGGTTCCAAAGAGACGGTTCGCCACTTGTGAGATCCAGGGCTGCCAGGTGCTTGCGTGTTCGGCCTCCTATTTTCGTAAAATTCCCAGCGGCGTAAAGCGTTCGTCCTGTTTTGGCAAGCGATGTGACCTTGCCGTCAGGGTGCGGATCAAAACCAGGCAAGGTCAGGCCAGTCCTGGGATCCAATGCGGCGAGATTGGTCCTCATTGTCCCCGCGGCACTCGAGAAGTATCCGCCCACATAGATTGCATTTGCCCCGGGCAGGATAGTCTCGGTGAAGCCCTCGATCGACGGCTTCCATGCTCCGAGAACGCCACTCACTGCATTGAATGTCGCAATCCTCTTTCTCTCGAGTTCATCGACCTTCGTAAAATAACCGCCCATGTAGACCAGGTTGGAACTGGTGCTGAAGGTTTTAACCCCCTCGAATGGAGCAACGTTCAGGATCGTCGCGCCTGCGACTTGTGGGCTCCATGAAAGAGGTTTCCCCGTCCTGGTGTTAAATGCTGCCGCGTTATGGCGCAACTCGCCGCCAGGACCCAGCACGCCTCCGGCGGCAATCGAGGAACCCGAAACAAAGAGCCCGGCGACTCCAAAATCGGATTTAGGATTCCATAGAGTTGCGGTGCCTGTGGCAGTGTCGAGCGCAGCGAGAAAGTTCCGGGCCTGCCCCCCAACATGCGAAAACTTCCCGCCAACGTAGATGGTGTTTCCGGCAAGGGTGAGGCTCAGAACATCATTGTCCGCGTTTGGATCCCAGGCTGTTGGCGTGCCATCGTAAATGCTGACGGCTGCGAGGCGGTTACGCGGCTTGCCCCCTACACTCGTGAAGGAACCAGCGACGTAAACCGTGTCGCACGCGATGGCGATTGCGGTGACCGGCCCGTTTGCGTCAGGGTTCCAGCTCGTCACGCTGTAGGGAAGATTTGTGGTCGTGTTCATCGCGGCCAAAAAGCCGCGCGCGGTTCCATCACTCACCTCACTGCCAATCGAAGTAAAGGTCCCGCCCACGTAAAGAATTTTGTCCGCGATGGCCATGGCATTGATTCGAGTGCTGACTTCGGCCCCGGTTTGCCCGTTTGGATACCAACTCGTCACGGCGCCATCCAAGGCGCGCACGGAAGCCAAATGCTCCCGGGGTTCGCCGTTCACGTACGAGAATAGACCGCCCACGTAAAGCAGGCCATCGGAGAGAGTGAGCGCGTTAGCACTCGCTTGCGCAAGCTTGCTGGAAAGGTTGCAAGTCCAATTCTCCATTGGGGTGCTCAGAACAGGATCCAGCGCCGCCAATCCCGAATGCTCCTTGCCACCGATGTGATTAAAAGTGCCGCCCACGAAAAGTTTATCGGCCGATATCGCCAGCGAGAGCACGGATCCATCCGGATTAGGGGCCCAGTTCGTATCGACCGAGTGATCGGATAAAATGTGCGCCAGGTTTGCGATGGCATAACCGCCAACCGAGGCAAATTGCCCGCCAACAAACCAGCCCCCTGCATTATCTCCCTGAATGACCTTGATTGTGCCCGCGAATTTGGGGAAGTCGAACAGGGTAGCCCCCGAAATGGGATCAAACGCCGCCCCCGTCTCGGAAACCGGGCTCACGTAATCGAAGATGCCTCCCACATAGAGCACCCCATTGGTCTCCAGGACCGCCCTTACCTCGCCGTCGGTCACCCAAAAGTCGTCCCGGGGTAGGTTCGAGTGCTGGGCCTGCAATGCAAGGGCATTCAGTCCCAGAGCGAGAATAAAAAAGAGAAAGTTTTTCATCCGCGCTAAGTCATTTTTTGGAAGTGCGGAGCTCGACCTTTGCCTTTTCTAAAATCCTGCCGGCACGTTCGTTGAGCTGTGAGAATAGATCCGGGTCCTCCCGGTCCAGTCCTTTCGAGAGTTCCTTTTGGAAGCTGCGGACCTGGTTCATTCCGGGCTCCAATTTTTGTGCTTCGAAAAAGCGCTTGGCCTGTTTGAGAGCGTTCACGAGGGGCTCGCGTTCTTTTGAGGGCAGCTCAGAGCGTGTCAGCACTCCGAGCAATATTTCGATTCTGTCGGGCAGCGAAACGGGAACAACTGTAATGGTGCAGTCGATCCCGCGCGGAAAGAAGAGCGGCACCGAAAGATCGCCGCTCGTTACAATCCTGTGTGGCCCGGGCGGTAACGGCTCGAGCAGGAACCAATATCCATCGGCTACAGTCGGTTCCTGCAGACCGGAGATGGGCCGTCGATAGTTCATGCTCTGGGTGTTGTCCGCGTCCGGAAATGTATAATCGAAGGCCGGGGTTGTGGCCCGGTACTGGATCAAGTTGGTGAGCGCCACTCCATCGATGCTCGCCTTGAGGAAAGCGGGTTCGTTCAGGACAGAATCCAGGATGTCATGGAATTCCGGGATAGATAGCGGAGGATCAGTGTCAATGTTTTCGTATGTGACGGGCAGTATGGGCACTAAAATGTAAGTGTCCTCGGGGATGGTATAGACTCTCGAACAAGCGGCAGGACGCAGGCCGTTGACGGGTGCGATGAAAAAGACATCCGCCCGGGGCTGGCTATTGGTCAGGAGTTGTCCCTCACAAAGGACCATCGGATTCGCATTCGTGCTTATGGAGTAAATCCATTTCCAACATTCCATTTCCAGTTCCGGCACGGATTTGCCACCAATAACGGTCGTGGGAGGAAGCACGCCGGCATGGCCCGCGAGCGCGAAGCCAAGCATGCTCAGGAACAAGCGAAGACCTTTGTTGCTCATACCTCTTCTTAACGCGCAGTTTAGAAAGTCCTCGGCGGAGGCACAGATTTTCTAGATGGATTCGTGAGCGGGAGCCTCGTTTATTAACTGTGGCGCGCCAATTCGCCTCTAAGCCACAAGCCTCTGAATACACCTTTAATTAGGCTCATGAATGATGATTTTTAGCAAAGTCGCTCCCAAATAGCAACCAAAAACCCAGTAAATGGATTGTTTTCGAGCTCGATCCTTCCCGCCTGCGCCGCTCCAAAAAATTTGAAAAAAAATTCTAAAACGCCTCCTGCATTGCGAATCCATCAACGGAAAGAACGAATGACCGTTCGGACCAATGAAAACAAAACGATCAAACAATAAATATATGAAAAACCTTCTTCATCTAATCGGCCGGTCTTTGGGAGCAGCCCTGCTTGTTTCATTGCTATCGGCAACACCTGCATCGGTATTTGCGGGGAACCCCAATCCCGGCATTCTTCCGATCAACTCCCAGCCCCATGGGAATAGCTACGGCTCCTGGGCCGCGGCCTGGTGGCAGTGGGCACTCGGCATACCCGAAGCCCAAAACCCCCTTCTGGATACAACTGGCCAGTATGCCGGAGTCAACCAGAACGGCCCTGTTTTTTTCCTCGCGGGTACCATCCAGGGCTCTGCTGAGCGAAACGTTACCATCCCGGCGGGCAAGTCCATCTTCATGCCAGTGCATAACTGGATTTTCGGGGCCGGCGTTTTCGACTGTGACCCCACAGTGCCCGGGGTGACTTGCGACGTGCCGACGCTGCGCGAAAAGGCGGCCGCCGCCACCACCAGCGTGCAATCGATGGAAGTCACGATTGATGGAGTGGCCGTGCAGAAGCTCCAGTCCTACCGCGCCATGTCACCAGACACATTCAGCGTGAACTTTCCTGTCGGAGCAGTGTTTGGCATTCCGGCAGGCACCCTTTCACCTCACGTCGCGGACGGTTACTGGCTCATGCTGACGCCGCTGACGCCGGGTTCCCATACCATCCATGTGCATGTTACCAATCCTGACTACGGCATCGAGCAGGACATCCTGGACCACATCACAGTGAAGTAACCCCGCAGGAACATAAGCTCCCCTCAAAACCGGCGCCGGCCCAAACCGGCGCCGGCTTCTTTTTGCAGCCTTCCGGTGGGACCGACCTGTTCACGACGCGTTCACTCTCCTCCAGGAACTCGCTTTGTTGCCTTGTTTTAAGAACCTCAACGAGGTTCTGTCGGCTAGCACAGGGTTGGCTCTTGCGCCTGCTGCTTGGAATCTGCGCAAGAGGCTACCCTGGGTAGAGAAAAACACATCACCACACTTTCGAGCAACGCGAGGCGAGCCCCGAGCATCTCGCCCGTCCCTCATCTCACCTTGCAAACTCTGTAGAAAGCCTGGGCTGCCGTGGAGTCCAGTAGTTTTGCCATGTGACCGGTACCAACGATTTCATTCGCTCCCTGCACAGGCTCCCAAATAACCGGTGCCCTCAACGAAGTGGCTCGCTGCAGGCAATAGATAGAGCCAGGTTGCGTGGCAAAGGATATTTCCGTTTGGCCAGCCATGGGTTGAACACGAGCGATTTGCAGTGCGGCTTGCCCAGGGCCCACCGCAAAGGTTGGAAATGTGTTCGCATTGCGCGGCGGCAAACCTGGGCCTCCATTTTCAATCGTGGCGTGCGCGACGGCGCTAAACACAGCCGAACGGCCTGCTGAGCTTCCGTTCAAAACCGCTTCCTCGTAGGTATCCCCAGCGCATTTTTCCCAAACCCGGAGCTGGAGGTAAAACGTGTCACCTCCGCGTAGCCCCGGCAGCTTTATGCTCGCATCCCGAATGTATCCGGCTCCCAAACCATCCAGGAACGAAGCAGGATTTCCAATCGGAGCAAATGCCGTCTCGGAATTGTTTGTGCCGGCCCAAAGTTGGCCTACAAAGTTATGATTTAGGGGTGTTTGCCCGTCGAGGTCCAGCACTCGTCCCAAATTACTATTCGTGTTGTAAGTGAAGAAGTTGATTTCGCCCGTCTCGCTGGAGAGTGTTGGTTGCACGATCACATACGATGGAGCAGTGAATGCAAAACTGAAGCTAAAGTCCCGCGCCCACTCCTCCGGGTGAGGTTCCTTTACCCAGAAGGCCTCTCCGATTCGGGCGGAAGGTTCCTCAGGAACCCACCCGTCCTCGCCCGCGACGTAAACTGAATAGGACTCGGAAGGCCCGTCGAAACGATAAACAGTTGCTCCTGGTGTGGTAGGGATGCCCATGACAGTCGAAATACCGCCACTTTGTGGAATAATGCTGGCACAAACTGAATAGCCCGTAGGCAGTTCATCGACTAGATGGCCTCCAGGGATAGTGCCAACAAACGGAATGAACAAAGGATCTCCTGTTGGATTGTAAAAGAACCAACCTTCACCAAAAGCCAGAATTTGGTCCGGGACCGACCAACCCTCCAGGTAGTTATTTGCAATGAATCCGTTGCCATCCAACTTGAAAATGCTCGCCCCATTCGCCATGAAGGGCATCTGGTTTGAAATGATCTGCCCCGTTCCGAAGTTGGCCATTTGCGAGGTGAGGAGAGAGAAGCCTGGCGGAGGGTCCACGCGCACGAAACCGCCCCCTGCAGAATAAGGATCGCTCACCGACACTTTCGCAGTCGCACTCGTCACGGAGCCAAAGCTGTTGCTGATGACGACTGAGTAGGGACCGGAAACAGCCGGACTCACAGCGCGGAGAGAAAGCAGGGGAGTGAACTGTCCTGGAAATTCATTCGGCAGATTAGTCCCGTAAAATCGCCAACGATACCGGATGGGAGTTGATGAAACCGCGGAGACCCGCAAACTAAGATCCACGCCCTTAATGGCCGATTGCGGCTGTGGCTGGCTGATGATAAGGGGAACCACATCTGCCCCCAAACACACATTTTTTGCAACAAGTAAGCAGATTAAGGCGTACGCAAGTCGCGTTGTAATAGCCTTTTTGGATAGGTACATCGTGGAGCATAATCCAGAACGCGCCAGGCAAAGTCAATCGAGAGCAAGCTGCAAAATCACGGAGACTCTAGTTTTTCAACCGCGAACCCTCGCGAACAGACACGAAAGTGGAAAGGAACCGGGGAATGCTTCACTCGAAGGTCTCAAAGGACGCAAGGTTTTAATGGCCTGATTTTATCGCAGGAGGACGGGGAGGGCATGGAGAGGGAGCGAGCTGGTTACCACGTAATCATGTTTCCAGATTATCAGGAATCTGCAGCCAGCAGCGGTCGGAACCCGATACTTGGGCTCGCCATTCGCCCTGGATCGTGCTTAAATCTTCATGACCTCGCGTACCCCCATGTCATCACTCGACGCGCCAACTGCCAAAGTTCCGCAGCCTTACCCGTCCGCAATGGACTCATTGGTTGGGGGGCTGTGCTGCCTGTTGTGCTGCGGCTGGATATCCCATAACGCGCAGGCGGGGGAAGTCACCGAGTGGCCCTACAACGGAGTGACGCTCATCACCCGCACCAATACCGTCCCGCGGAGCGTGATTCTGCATCTGGTGCGAATCGATCTCACCGCGCCGGGGATTCGCTTCAAGCTCTCGCCTCCCGCCGGCGGGCGTGACACGTTGCGCCAGACCACCCTGGAGTTTCTGACTCAGGAGCGGGCGCAACTCGCCATCAACGCCCACTTCTATCTCCCGTTTGGCACACCGGAAGTGGAGGCAAACCTTGCGGGGTTTGCTGTGTCGGAAGGGGTCGCCTATTCTCCGTTTGAGCCGCAACCTCTTGGCACGAACTACGCCGATCAAAGCTACGCCATTCTGCCGTATGCCCCCGCCCTCAACCTCGATCGTTGCAATCGCGCCTCCATTCTGACTCATGATGTGGCGTCGCCGGATCCGTGGCAGTTTCAGCAAACCGCCTCGCTCTGGACCGCCGTTGCGGGCAGCGCGCAAATCATTACGGAAGGGCGCAAGACGATTCCCACTTACACTGGAGCGCCTACGGGATTGAACCCAATCAACGGCTATTCCGATCTTTACTCGTGGTACGACGCCTTGCGTGCCCGCACGATCATCGGGCTGTCCCAGGATCGCAAGACCCTGTTTTTCTTCACCGTCGATGAAATTGGAGGCAGCCTCGGGATGACGCTGGGCGAAGCGGCGGACCTGCTGATCGGCGACTACCAGGTCTACGACGCGATCAATCTGGACGGTGACGGCTCAACCACGCTCGCGATGGAAGACCCCGGAACCGGCACGGGACGAATCGTAAACAATTGCAGCGGCGGCCCGCTGGGGCGATCAGTGGGGAGCAGCCTGGCGGTGTTCGCCCCGGCGAATGACACTCCGCCGATGCGACTGACGATCAGCCTGGCGAGCGCGACGGACTGTGTGCTGTCGTGGCCCTTCTCGACCCAAACCTGGCAGCTTCAATGGACGCCATCGTTCGCCCCAGGACATTGGGAAAACGTGCCCGTCCCGCCTGAGCGGCAGAACAGTGGCTGGCGCGTGCTCCTTTCTCACCAGTGCGGGAACAGATTTTTTCGTCTCGAGCGAACCGTGCTGCCGGGCGGGAAATAACCTTCAGACCCGGTCCCGAAAAATGTATGGATTGAGGCTTTGGACGAGGGAAGTTCGACCCCGACGAAGTCGCGCTATCATCTTCCTGTCCTTGTCTGTGAGTGTCATAAGACTAATCTAACTTCCGCCTTTCACTTGGACATCCTTGAACATCAAGTAATCCCCGGCGTTCTCTTCGAGGAAGGCCCGGGCGCGTTCGGTGGCGTATATGTAACGAACGCCCTGTGCACCGAATAAATCCTCTCCCTGCCACGAATCCGGCAGCAGGAAAACTTCAGTGTTAATGAAGTCAATCTTAACCCGATGAACTCGTGCGCTTTGATTCAGGAGCACTTCCCAAAGGTCGCCCATCTCGTTCGCGGTCTTCTTACAATGCGGATGATCGAGAATATAACTTTCAGGTCCGCCATCTTCTGGATACTCGCGAGGCTCATCGGCCTGCCTGTCCCACGTGTGCCAATCCGAGCGGACAATTAGCTTTTTTATGGCCGGCTGAAACCGAAGCCCTAACAGACCTGATGCCTCGAGCTTTTTGCGAAACGCATCTGTCACCACAATATCCACGACGCCGGGAAGTGAAAAGGGTGGGATAAACGGACCAGTTCGTTCCAACTGAATGCGGCCACCATCCCGCCCCAAATGACACGACATCCCATGCATCAGAATATCATAGTAATCGCCCCACGGATGAGGCTGGCTGGTTACCTCATAGAATTTTTCCATAACGTGTAGCAAAGGCTTAACACTTCCACAGGAGAGATGTCCACGGATTTGAATTGGTGCGCGAACGCAGTTCATTATTCACCTAGCCGAACACTTCAAACTTGAAACTTGTTCCAGGCTGAGCACCTGAAACTTCAAACTTGAAACTTCTCCTTGACGGCTTTTAGAAGCCATCGGTTCGCACACGAAAATCGATAAGGTCGGTGTTCCGAACTGGTTTGCTGCCGATGTCCCAGAGCTGTGCTTCCGGCGGTTGAAAAACCTGGCGAGAGGTGGAGAACGTGGCGGGCTGTTGACTTCCAGAATCTGCCAAGAGCTGGACCGAGGCCTGGGCTTTCAGAGACGGATCGTCGCTCACCACCGCAGGACCCTCCAGCAGAATCTTGGGTCGCGGGGTTGTGTGGGTGGAAGTGCTCAGCACCATCGCACAGAAGAAAAAACCGCTGACGAATGAAAGTCCGGCCAGCAGAACATTTTTGCTTTCCAGTTTCATAAGGTGTGAAAGACGAGCCAGCCTAACACCTCCTAAAAGGCTGTCCAGATACGTTCGAACGGCAAGGATGCGCGTGGGGGCCGGATTTTTTTTTCGTCCGAGGAAACAGAGATACCGGAGCCGTGAGCATTTTTAGCCGCAATCCTCCGCCGATGCAAAGCTTCGGAGACGGGAGAGGCTGGCGACCCAAGAACCACAAGCAATTTTTCAACCGCGAATCACGCTAATTTTCGCGAAAGGGAAGCGGCATTATGCTAGTCAGCAGAATAGGTTTTAGCAGTCACCCGGCCATCGCGGAGGCCCAGGAAGATTCCTTCGCAATTGGGTTCGACTGATTTCTCGGGGTTCATGAAAAAGCCCAATCTGTGTTCATTATCGTCCATGATCTTTGGCGGCATTCTTGGACCATCTTTCGGATACCTGCGCGCCATGGCAGCTAGCACCTGCTCGCGTGTCATGCCAACCTGGATGTCTTTGTAAAATGCGCGGTAGGTCCGAAAACGTGAATCAACCAACCACGGATTCATGGCAAGAAAAACATATCCCGCCGGCACAAGCAGGATGAAGGCGAGAATCACCATCATCACGCGAAAAACGGAACTGCGGACAAACCAGGCCAGCAACAGCGCGGCAAGGGCAATAGCGATTCCTATCGCCGCTGCCAGAATCACTGGATGAACTGAAGTGAACATTCAGGGAGCTTTGGGTTGAGTTTCATCAAGCAACCGCAGGAGGAGATGGGTCTGGGGGTTTCCATTCCAATTCAGAATCAAGTAGCCGAGGAAGCTGGCGCTGGCAGCCATCATCAGGAAGAATGGGGTTGCGAGGTACATCGGCACGATGACCGTGGCGTGCATCTCTGCGCTCGGCAAGGCCAGCGAGAGGTTCAGCAACACGACCCATGCTACGATCATGCAGGTATGAAAAATGGCGAGGGGCCAGCGCCAGCGAGCGAGAAAGCGTTGACCCCGGCGAAGTCGCGCTATCATCTTCCTGTCCTTCTCGGTGAGTGTCATAAGAGGAGTTCCAGATCATGGAACTGATTTTTCAACCGCGAATCACGCTAATTTTCGCAAAAGGAGATGAAGGAATCCTCACGCAAAGAGCGCTAAGGACGCAAAGGATCGGGGTAGGGAGGCCGGGGCAGGTGAAGGGAAAAATCGTTGCACTAATTCGACGCTTTTTCTGGAGCACTTTTGAAAAATCGCCGAGGCCAGTATAAACCGTTTGTGGAACCGCCCACTTTGATTCCCCACCACGCAGGTCTCAGATTCACAAGATTGGGGGGTCGTTTTCCGTGAGTGTTGGTCCAGACCCAGCCACCGAACGCCTTCCCGTAGGTCCCAAATGAGTCGTCCCGGTAGGTACCAATAACCAACGAAACCTTTCCGTTCTGGAACTCCCAGTAAGGATCACCATCAGCGGCGATTCCTTTGTCCAGGTATCGTCCGTCCGGGGTACCGGGTCCGATGAGTAGCACAGCGAAAAAAAGAGCGGCCAGCACTCCGCAGATAGCCCGGCTTCGAGTGGACATACGACTAATTTACAACGAAATTGAAAATCGTGTATTTTAAATTTGAAATTGAGGAGCCGCAGTGACCGCGTAGAGGTTAATGGTCAACACCCGGGTTCAGTTCATCCGCACCACCTCGAACAGTGAAAGCTCTTAACAAATAAAAACAGGCAACGCCGAACGCGCAGAAAGCAATGGCCGAGAGTACGAGGAACGAAAGCCGAATTTCCCGACGGGCATAGTCGGGGCCGTAAAATACGCGCGGGAAAAAATCAAACCCGAAGAATTCGTGAATCTTTACCCCCAATGGAACAGCGATCACTTTAGAGACCTCTAACCAGAGCGCCCCGCCCAGAGCCCAAATGAGCCCAAGGATAACAAACCTCTTGCTGTCAATTCTATGTTCCATAGTTCGAGCTTTGAGTGCGACTCACACCCAGGCCTCAAAACCCAATGACTGGTGAATCAAACAGCGGGCCGAGGTGCTGGTATAAGATTGTGAAGCTTGTGTATTCTTTGTGCTCCACCGAAATGATTCCAAACCTTCCGGACCTGTTTAGGCCACTCTTTCCTGTTCAACCCGCTCCTGGATCCTCGCGCAAACCTCCTCGTAGGAGCGATTGATTTCCTTGGATTTCTCCAATGCCAACTCTCTTAACTCCTCCCCCAAATCGCTTACCAAATCCGGGTGACACTTTTTCATTAATTTTCGATATGCCGCCTTTGCTTCCTCAGCCGTGGCTTCTCCGCTAATCCCAAGCACCGCAAAACACCATTCCTCAGGCTCGGCAGGCTCCTCCTCCAGCGTCGCGGTTGGCTGGGCCGCCTCTACCACGAACCCGATCACCCTTCTAAGTTCGGAGCGCAGATCGCCCGTTAAACTCAGGCCGGACGGATCTTTGGCGAGAAACACAACTCCTTCAACGTCCAGAAATTGCGGGAATAGAGTGGCCGGGTTTATTCCCGGTATGCTGTCGCACAGTTCCCTGAAAGAAGTGCGCGAATCACGCCCTGCAAGCACATAAAGAATTTTGGCGCACAACTCACAATCCATCCGGGCGAGCCGGAACGCTTTTGCGAAACACCTCAAACTGCCATGGAGGAGACTGGGTCCGCTGAGCAACATGTCTGAAATAAGCTTTGCCGCTGCACTGAAGAGAGTAGGATCAAAGGGATTGGTCAGTGGAGTTACCCTGGGAATCCTGGAATAATAAGCGCGCGCGCCTTTTGCATAGCTCACGAACAACACAACAATGAAAAGAGCCGTGGTAATGAAAAGCCAACGATTCGATAATGCCACGTAAGGCCGCTGGATGTGTAAAAGGTCTGCGAGAGCCGCTCCCCGAGCAAATACCGCGAGGATCACGAAAAAACTTACGTACGCAGTCACGAGCACAACCAACAGTCCCGCGAGTAAACTACCAATGCCCGAGATCACGAAACCAAGCGCCTCCATTTGGCGATATCTTTTCAGCCACTCGAGAAGAGGGTTTTGAGTGATGCGTTTCAATGACACATCGCGGACTTGGGCTTAAGTTTTTACTTCCGTCTTCAAAAGCCATTGTTTCGCACACGAAAATCGATAAGGTCGGTGTTCCGAACTGGTTTGCTGCTGATGTCCCAGAGCTGTGCTTCCGGCGGTTGAAAAACCTGGTGGGAAATGGAGAACGTGACGGGCTGTTGACTTCCAGAATCTGCCAAGAGTTGGACCGAGACCTGGGCTTTCAGAGACGGATCGTCGCTCACCACCGCAGGTCCTTCTAAAAGCACCTTGTGTGACGGCTTTGTGTGCCAGGAAGAACTCAGCACAACCGCGCAGAAGAAAAAACCACTGACGAATGAAAGTCCGGCCAGCAGAACATTTTTGCTTTCCAGTTTCATAAGGTGTGAAAGACGAGCCAGCCTAACACCTCCTAAAAGGCTGTCCAGAAGCGTTCGAGCGGCAAGATGCGCGCGAAACTGCTGAGTCAACTGAATGGTCGGCAAAGGTAAACGCGGTATCGGGGTGATCGAAAGAGAAGGATTCCAGGCGGGCCAGGAGTTCGGAAGTTTTAGTTTCCATAAGTGCCTCGGTTTCGGCAACAGCTTAGCCTCATCGCCTTGTTTGGGACACTATAAACCCCCAAGGCCTTTATAACCGAAAAGCCTCCCCATTTTCTTCTCCAATCTGAGATCTCAAATTTGAGATCTGAGATCCTAATGCTTCCCAACTGCCCGCTCCGCTGGAAGTGAGAGATGCTGTGCTGGAAAAGTTTGTGTAAACCCGAGTGCTGAGCAAAAAAACGGACTTGCAACATTCTGGTTTTTGGGAATTGCCGCTATTGGGTTGAAGGCGTTAAGTTTTCATCCGCATTGAATAAGGATTTACTAGAACGCCTTTTACTTGACTCGGAGTCCACACGCTTGGATTTCAAGTCCGAGCAATATCCTTTCTCCCCTCACTGCTTGGCCTACCAGCGGAAGGCTCGGGCCGCGGTTACGTGCAGGTGCCTTGTTCTGCTGGCATTGTCATGGGGTAATGTCGACGATGCGAGCCCCCTTGCAAAGGGGATATGAAGCAAGAAAATCTACAATCAATGGTTTCATAATCGCGTTTGAATCTCCATAAACGTAAAGGGCCGTCTCGGTCGGGCCCTGCCAGTGAGACTCGATTTGACCGTGCCCCTTAAGGCATTTGTCCACCTCGCTAACTACAATATTGCTGTCGCACTCTTTGTAAACCTGATCAGGAAGATTCACTCCATCCAGGTAGATGCCAAAACCTTCCCTCAACCCGAAAGGGATTTCTTTCGACACCTTGTCGTTTTCGCAAATCATCAGTTTCGACCCCTTGGGAGCACCCTGCTGTTCCAACAATTGGATGACGAACGGGACGCTTATCTCTGGCGCGGACAACAACATGTGGACGTCAATAAACTCAATTTCTTTTTCCGCGCTAAGCATTGTGCCGCCGCCGTCGGTCTCGCCATAAGCGTGTGCTGCCACGCCGGAATCAAGAGGTTCTTCGTATCGCTCTCCACGATCGATCGGACCAAGCTTATGGTTGATCTGGGCAGTAACGCTGAGCCGGCCACCACTACTCTTCTTGGACGCCGAATCGGGTATCGTGGGCGAAGGGCGCCAGCCGAGCAGCCCGCCAATGGTGGTTAGTAATCCCATAATGACGACAAGTTTTGTTCAGTGCATAGCCCGCGAATCGTTTGGTATCCTCACGATCATTCAACTCCACATGCTGGCAGTGTAAATATCAGGTCAACCGCATGGCAAGCGCATCTCTCGGTAATCGTTTGAGGTTCTTGCTCTTTCCGGCTAGGAACATCGGGGTGCATTCTGCGGTCGTCTCCAAAATCTGCAGCCAAAAACTCCGCCCAATTTTTGTGGTCTCTTGAAGCTTTGCGGTTAAATGGTCCGGCTCCGTCAAATGTATTCTCCCTAACTCTATTGGCGTTTGGAGTCGGAAGGTTACAAATCCTGCAGCCATTCCAGCACATGGTCACCCGTTGGGGTGAGGATGGTGATGTACCAGAAAGCTGTGAGGATAAGCCAGGGGAGCAAGGCGAGGCATTTCCCGATGGCGTGTGGCAGGGCTCGGATTGTCCAAAGGGAGACGAAGATTGCTGCAAGGATACCCCCAAAAAGGCCCACCCCAAGCATGCCGAGGCCAATTCCAATACCTGCGCCGGCAGGATCCTGGCCATGGGCCATCAGCCAACCGGCAAACATCCCCGCCGGGAAGCTGGCCAGAAATGCAAGCCAGGCGATGAGAGCAATCCGACCCGGTCGTTTTTGCCTTGGCAACGGTGGAGGAGGCACGAGGAACGATAGCCATTTAGCTGTTGAAAGTTGAGAATTTTAAATGTCCTTGGGCTGAGCGCCGGGCGAGATCGAAAACGGCTGAATTCGAATGGCCCTATGGATCTCAGCTCCCTTGGATTTTCAGCTCTCAGATTGGAGGAGAGGGAGCCCGTGAGAGTTGAGAGCCGGAGGGGCGGGGGTGAAGGGGCCGTGCTAGGTCTCGCCGGGAGTGAGTGGGAGACTATGCGACTAAACGGGGCAATCATTTGGGATATAGGTTCCATCGTTTGAGTCGTCCGGATTTTCCTTCCAACTCAAATTCCATCGTCACGTTCTTTTTCGTGTAGTAAAGAATCGTTTCCCGGGGCTCGGCGTCCGTTGAATCTGGCGTGGCGAACAACTGCTCCAACTTTGCCTGGTCTGTGTCACGAGATAGTTGCACGCCGTCCGGAGTGCAGCCGCGGAGCCGTGGCTTTGAGAATTGGAGATCCCTGTGCTTCGGCAAATAATCGTCAGGCCCGATAAAAAATGCGAGGCAAGCGAAGCGTTCTTTGTCGTAATCGAGCTGAAACCCTCCTGAGGAGTAGAGCAGTTCGCAGTATTGAGGTTGTGTCCAACGCAATGCATCGGGGCGGCCAAGAAAGGCGGCGCTTTCGAATCCGTCACCAAAACTGAGTGAACCGAAACGCATTTCATTGATATCAAACTCAGGGATCGGCAGGCTAAACCCTTTCCATTCCCGAGTGGGATCGATTCGTTTTCCAAGAAGGCGATCGAGGAAGTTCATGATGCCAATTTGTTGTTATGGCGTTTCAGTGGAGCGAGGATCGGCCTTTTCCGGAGGATCTGCAATAATCCTGTTCACAATCTTTTCATCCCGAGTTACCAGATAGGTCCCATAGTTCTCCCCCAAAACATGCAAGGGGTGCAACCCAATGACCTGTCTCCAAAATGACTCCAGTTTTTCTTCCCATCCAAAATCGATGGGGGAGAAGTCGAGGTAGTTCACCATGGTTTCAAATGCGTCAACCTGGGTTGGCCGCTCGAAGACCACCCACTCATCGAATTGATCGTGCGGCACTTGCTCAATACGTGTAATCCGCGAGCTGTGACCAAGACGACCGACCATCCGCCAACCATCTTTTATTTGGGACTCCGACAGTGTGAGGAAGCCGCTGTCGAATGAAGTGTTCACGAGGAACCGATCGACAACCAGTTCCGGATAGGCCTGCAAAAGGTCGTCCAGCGTGAGACCTGGCCCTCCACGCCAGTCAAGCACATGGTATCCGGCACGTTCGATATGGCGGAACGTGGTCATGACTGCGCTCTGATATAAAAACTCAATCCCAGCAGCGTTACGGCGGTCAATGAAAACAATGTCGCGGTGAGCAAGAGCCAGCTAAAACGGTGTTCACGGAGCTGAAAAAAACATGCGACCGGCAGGGCTGGTGCAAGGAAGATTGTGGCCAGGAAGGTCGGCCTGGCCCAACTAATTGGCCAGCCCCGAATCGTAACCAGGAAGGTCCACGCGCACAGCAGGCACACGATCGGGGACAGAATCAGGGTATGGATCGGCTGCAAGTGAAAACCATACGTGCGGCGGCGGACTTGAGGCCCAGGCAGTGATTTAGCCCAGTCATTAAAGTATTCCCGTTGGACGGCCACGGGAGCCGGTATGACATCCGGACCTTCATCGAAGATACGAACAAGATCGTCCTGATTCGGATGTTTCCCAAGCTTTAGGCGATAGGCTGTCATGCCTGCGCCCATATCGCGACACATCCCCGATGGAAATACGTTCAGGCTGGCTCCATAGCAAAAAGGGGTTAGGCGGTCTTTCTCAAGCTGGAGCCGGACCTGGCTAAAGGCCTCGAAATAATCATGGGCAGCACCGACGATTTCTCCGCCGCCATGGCACAATGTGATGTGGCAAAGTCCATCCGAAGCTTTTGCAAATACAGTCGCCGTTTCATCGCCCTTGCCGCCGACGAGATGGATGATGTGCTCGGACATTCGCGAGGGCTAGATTTTGAGGTTCTTGTCTGTATCGTCTTTGAGGCGCCTGGAGAGTGGCCAGAATAAGCAGCTGGTGATTGCCACCACATAAATCGTCCCCAAGGTCCAGAAGCTCAAACGTCCTGTATAATAATCGTCAGACGTCCCCATTTGTGACAAAGCCGTAACGAGAATTATAAGGAGACTGGCTGCGATAGCGGCGGTGGTCCTTTGTGCGAGTAGTGGGAAACAGCGGTAAAGAATCTCACGCAGAGGCAGGACCACGATTGTAACGATTAGAGTGGTAAAGATGACAGCTCCAATGGGAACAAAGACAACCAGCGAGCCGGCTTCGTTCGGGCTGAAGAAGCAGCCCACAACATAAATGAAAGCCCCCACGACAATCGCTGTGAACCATCTTCCCATGTGCTGGCCAAAATAGACCTTTCCGGTGTGGGAGTGTCAAGAAAGGGGCATTGAACTCAGTCACCGTTTTGCTTCTCGCGTCTCCCGCTCGGGAACATCAAGGTCCGGAAACCGAAGAGTGGGATACCACTCAAACTTCCAATGGTCCCGTAATTTTGGCAGGCCAAGCGCCTTGGCGTTTGCTTTGGCTTTTTCGATCTGAGCCGAAGAAAGACGGAGTGAGACGCGCTCGCGAAGCGGCACTGAATGCGGGTAGTCTTGTTCGCTAGCCAGGTGGAACCAGGTATAAGCCTCCAAATCGTCCTGCCTTATCCCCGTACCAAGAAAATAACAGATGCCGAGATTATATTGAGCCTGGGCATCCCCCATCCTCGCTCCTTGACGAAAAAGTTTTGCGGCCTCGGCGGAATCCTGCTTCGTTCCGAGTCCGCGGTAGGTGCAGAGAGCCAGGTTCACGGCGGCTTCGGGCAGATTCACAAGCGATCTGAAGATCTGGGTGGCTGCAGCCCAATTCTGAGTAGTGCCTCGACCTGCCCCCATCATGTACGCCCAATTCGCTTTAGCTGTGTGGGCCATCACATTACTAGTAGCATTGAAAAAATGTTGAGCGGCTTCCTCGTCATCACGTTCCACGCCTCGCCCGGTAGCATACAGGTAACCCAGTGCATTGCCCGCTTGGGGATAGAACTCGTGATCCGCCGCCGAATAATAATTAAACGCCTCGGCATAGTTGGTCCGGGTTCCATGGCCAGTTGCAAACATCGCACCTGCTTTCAAGGCAGCCTCATAGAACAAGTTGCCCTTGTTGTTAGTATTCTCCACAACCCTGCAATACCATTTGAGCGCGTTGGTAAGGTTGAGGGGGACGTGCTCTGTTCCTTCAGCGTAAAATTCGGCCAGATGCCATTGCACCCCCACACTCTCCTTTTCGGCTTCGGCTTCAAGGTCCTCGACTTTTGTGGGAAGGTTGATGCCACTAAAGTCCATTTCCTCAGAGCGCCCTGCCATGGCATACCACTTGGCCGCCTCGGCGCTACGGGCCTGGCCCAACTTCCCGTATCGATAGAGGCCGCCCAATGCCTCCGCTGCTTCTTTCATCCCTAGTTTTGCAGCCTTCTCATACCATTTCGCTGCTTCTTCATACCTTCCTTCGTAGCAGCAACCTTTGATTTCCCATCGCTCATTAATCCATCCGAGACTCATCATGGCGGGGGTATGTCCCTGCTCGGCGGCCTTTTGGATCCAGGCTATCGCCTGCGTTCGGTCTTTCTGTACCCCTTCGCCTTTTTCATAAAGCCACCCGAGGCGGTTCTGCGCCTGGGCCAGGCCCTGCTCGGCCGCTTTGCGAAGCCATTTGGCACCCTCGACAGGATCTTGCGTGAGTTCCCCTCCTTCGGCATAACCAATGCCTAGATTGAGTTGGGCTTTAGCAAGGCCTTGATCGGCAGCTCGCCGAACCCATGTCCACGCTTCATCGGTATCCCTTGGCACAAATATTCCATTGTCGTAGAGCCAGCCGACTCGGTTTTGCGATTCAGCGAGTCCTTTTTCTGCAGCCAATTTCATCCACTTGAAACCGGCAATTTGGTTTGTTGCGGTATGAATTCCATCAAAGAGCGACCTGCCCAGAAAATACATGGCCTTAACATCCCCATTCAAAGCGGCTTCCTTGCATTCGGGCAGCGGAACTTTACTCCATTTGTTTGAGATACTTTCCCATGGCTCCACCATTCCAACGGGGTTGGAAGGCTGCTGGCTGCGGCCCTGGTCACAGTAACTAAGCACCCATGCCGCGGAGAAAAGGACAAATAAATGCCACCATAGCTTTTTGGTGTTTCGGTGAATCATGTGTTGTGAAACAAGCATGGAGCCCGCAGCTTTGCAATGGCTTGAATGCATTGAATCTTCAATAACGCTCGATTTGCGATCACAAATTCTCAATTTTGCTGCCATGTTGACATTAGGTTTATTGGGACCGACTAAAGCCAGAACAGCGAACGGGGGCCATTTCGGGTGGAGGATGACACCGGCGAGATAGCTGCTGCATTTCACGGGGCTAGGGGATGAACACAGCGTTGGACGGGGGCTCCGTGGCGAGGCACTATGTGGGGCACATGCCAATTACCCCGTTCCATTTTGGTCCCGGTGCGGGAATTAAAGCAGTCATGCCGCGCAGGTTCAGCCTCGTCGTGTTTTGTTATACGCAGGTGGTCATTGATATGGAATCACTTTATTACCTGGTGCAGCGGGCGTACCCGGTGCATCGCTTCCTGCATACGTACGTTGGGGCGACTTTGCTGGCAGGGTTCTGCGCTGTGACCGGACGGTTTTTGGGCCAGCAAGCGCTCGCCCTGTTTCGATGGGCTATGCCATTTGCTTTCAAAGCGCTCGTCGGAGATTCAACAAGGATTTCGTGGCCCATTGCCTTTTTAAGCGCGTTCATTGGCACGATCGGTCATGTCTTCCTCGACAGTATCATGCATGCGGATATTGAACCGTTCAGTCCGTTCACGTCTGCAAATCCGATGTATCAGCTGATTGGCGTTGGGTTCCTGCATTTGCTTTGTTTTCTGATCGGTGTGGTCAGTTTCGCTTGTCTGATTACGGTCTCCAGGCCTCCGCCGGAAGGGAGGGAGTGAGGGAAAGACGGGGAAAATCTGAAAGTCTTAGTCAGTTTTGCGAGCTGTAAGTTTTTCAATCAAGGCGTCAAAAGCCGCATCAATCCCTTTGTAGTTTTGCTGTTGCTTTAAACTTGGAGAGAGCTTTTCGGTGATGATTCCTTTGCAGAACTCGTCAGTTAATACTTTGCTGGCATCTTTGCTGGTCTCGATTCTGATTCTTCGATAATAAAGTCAAGAGGCTGGGCGGCAGTACCTTCAGGTAAAAATCAGTGTTTCCCTTGGCGCACTTTGGGAGCTTCTGTAAAAGACCTCCATTTCCCTTTCCCGTACGTTTGCGTCATTCGCGGTTGAAAAATTGGTTGAAGTGCTTGTGGTTCTTGGGTCGCCAGCCTCTCCCGTCCTCCGAAGCTTTGCAGCGGCGGAGGATTGCGGCTAAAAGCCCTCACGGTTGCGTTGGCTCTGATAACTCTGTTTCCTCGGTTACCTCATGTAAAAATCCCGAAAAAATCCGTCACTGATTACGATTTCGAGGCTTCCGCCGCAGCAGGGGAGGGAGAAAAGGGGTCAAAACTATTGACACAAAACGCACTGAAACATCTCCTCCCGGTCCTTTAGCCTTCAGCCTTTCCTGGCGCCGATCCTCCCCGTGCCTCCCTCGCGCCACAGGCGCCCCCTGCGCCTTATACGCCCCAGGCGTCCCTCGCGCCCCACGCGCCAGACAACAACCGCGCTTCATGCTAAGACCTACGCCGATGGTAGGACACGTACATTTAGGAAAAGAAAGGAACCGCTCGCCAGGGCCACGCGGTCCATCAACCTGCGAAGCTCTTGGGAGTAGCTTCGCTTCGAACCCCGACTGTTCCGTGGAACAGCGGTGGCATCAACGAAATACCATCAACCGCGCCGCCAGGCGCATTTAGGCGTATGAATATAAAAATTAAACATCATACAGGCCCCAAAAATGGTGGCCCAAACGAGAAAACGCCAAGTGCATCGCCTGGCGCGAGCATCCGCCATCGGTCCTATCAGTCCCATAAGTCCCCTCGTGGTAGTCAATCCACCTCTGAGGCTCTCCATTATCAACTCGCGCTGCCACCGTGCGGACTCACCCGCAGTCTAAATGGGCCAATGACCCGACATTCTTGTAGCAGCCGAGGTAACTCGGCTCTGAGCTCCCAACCTCATTCGGCAAGGTCGTCGCTGCCACGCCAACCCGATCCTTCACTGAGCGTGTTGAGTCACCGTTTTAAGCCGCTGGCGCTCTCAACGCTCAACCGCGCCTTCAGGCGCAAAAAACTTCGCGGAGCGACCCAGCCGTTCAGGAGGCCCGGAGGGAGAACGGCTGTGGCTCAACTCGCGCTCAGCGACAAACCTTCCCAATCTGTAGCATCGGAAGTAATTCCGATCATTCTCATCCCCCTTTTGCAGCCTCCCGTAACCACCGACATGAGGAGGTGGATTCCACCACCTGTAGCATCGGAGGTTACTCCGATCATTATTGCTACTTTGAGCCCCCTTCCAGTGAAGCCACTGACGAAAGAAGCCGTCAGACCTGACGCCCGGTTGACGGTTCATCCCCAATATTCGCAGGCGGTTGACGGTTCTGACGGCTGCAGCGCGGGCTGTTCAGTTGCAACCATTCCCGTTCGATTTCTGCTTCCAACTGAAGCAGCTAGCGCCTTGACCGCGATCAAGCCCTCGGACGACGCCATCAAGACGAATCAAGGTCAATCAAGCCTAACAAAGGCCAATCAAGGCCTCCCGGAAAAGCGTGATTCAAGGCTTGATATCAAGCCTTCGCGACGTAGCGCCGATTGGCAATCGGCTGTGTCGCAGGTTGGCAACCTGCACCCTCTTTTGTCCTTCAACCACATGACTGGAACAAAATGGAACGATTTCGTTCCAAAACGGAACGACCTTTCGTTTCATCCCGGTCTTCTGTTTGACAAGATATTTTGGCTGCCCGCAGCTCGAGTCGCGAAGCGATCATCTTATATGGGCAGACTGACTAGAGGCGGGCTTGGGAAGCCAACGCATCGAGGAGGGCGCATCCCTTCAGCGGGCTGACTGCTTTGCACGAAGTGCACGTCAATATGGGCAACACTCTCGCAGGACTTGGGTCTGCAATTCGCGGCAGCGAAAATAATTATGGGGAAACAGCTGGCAGGTGTTGGGAACACCACTCAAACCGACGCAGCAACAACGCAGGATGAGCCAAAAGATCCGTCAGACGATGTTAAGCCCAGATAAGGCTTCGAAAGCCTTATTAAGCCATCACCTATTAAGCCTTCTCGTTAAGGCTTCCCCGACACCATTGAAAACTTGAAAACCTGACAACATGAAAACCGATCCCTCCTCCGCTGATATTCGTGTGGATTCGATGCCTGACCAGCCTCCAGTTCGCCGAGAATCTGGGGCTGCGGTGCATTCATGGTTAAAAAATGTCAGGTTCATTTCAGCTTGCCACTGCTTGCAAAATTCCTGTCCGCGCAAGCCCGGCGCAAACCGACGCCAGGTCGTGCAAGGTTACGCAAGCCTATGCAAGGTCTCCCTTCGATCTGCAATGCAAGCCTTGCCTGTCCTCCATAGCCAGCAGGCGAAGGAGGGCCTGCTCCTGCTCAAACTGAAAACTTCGCGCAGCGAACCCAGCCAACCACGAAGGGTCGTTGGCTGCGGTTGAAAACCTGACAACATGAAAACCGATCCCTCCTCCGCCGCTATTCGTGTGGATTCGATGCCTGCCCAGCCTCCAGTTCGCCGAGAATCTGGGGCTGCGGTGCATTCATGGTTAAAAAATGTCAGGTTCATTTCAGCTTGCCACTGCTTGCAAAATTCCTGTCCGCGCAAGCCCGGCGCAAACCGACGCCAGGTCGTGCAAGGTTACGCAAGCCTATGCAAGGTCTCCCTTCGATCTGCAATGCAAGCCTTGCCTGTCCTCCATAGCCAGCAGGCGAAGGAGGGCCTGCTCCTGCTCAAACTGAAAACTTCGCGCAGCGAACCCAGCCAACCACGAAGGGTCGTTGGCTGCGGTTGAGAACATGAAAACCTCGCGCAGCGAGCCCAGCCAACTAGGAGGCCCGGAGGGAAGTTGGCTGTGGTCCTCCCCTAGCGTCTTGGCGACTTTGCTCCTTTGCGTTTAAAGAAGTGAAAGCTGGATAAAGCTGGATAAGGAATTGAAATCCGAACACGCGGATAAAGATAAAATTAAAGAAATTCGAATTCCCATTCGTGTTTATTGGTGTGGATTTGTGATTTCACAATTCCCATCCCCTTTGCGTCCTTCGCGACCTTGGTGTGAGGGACTCTTATATATCTGACTTCGCAACCAGCGCGCGATAAAAGCGGTAAGGACTTTTCGGGACTGTGGTATCAATAAAAGTTGTGATCCCGGTTGGGGCGGGGTTGGTGAGGATGCGTGTCCAGGTTTTCGCGTCTGTGGATGTCTCGACCAGGTAAGTGAATCCAGCAGGGCCAGTGACTGTAACCTGGGTTTCACTGGGACTGATGAGGAGAGGAAGAATGGTGATTGGCTGTGTAAGAACGGTTATCACCGCGTCCGAGCTGGCCACCTTGCCGCCGGCGTTGCGCACTTCCACGCTGTAGATGCCTGCAATTGCAGGTTGTGCGTTGCTGATTTGCAGTGTGCTTTGATTAGCGCCGGAAATGTAGGAGCCGTTGAGGCGCCACTTGAAAGTTGGGTTGGTCCCGCTGACGACATCAACGGAGAGGGCGGTTGTTCCGCCGGCGATGACGATTCGGTTAACGGGTTGGGCGGTGATGACCGGGGCGGGGCCTACCTGGGCGGAGAGACGCAATGTGATGGTGCTGGAAAAAAACAGGCAGAAGAGCAGGCATCGAACAATGCCCGGTCGACCACCATTTTTTACCCATTTCATGCAAGTTGCCGCCTCACGGCCATGGGTTTATATCGACAAAAAAAGAGCAAATCATAAGCGGTAGGTCAGTTTCAGGCGGAAGCTGCGCCCATCGCGCATAAGCAGATCCTGCTGATGGAACCTGGTGGCCGGGTCTGAGTACCTCTGGTCCAACAGGTTGTAAATGCTGGCGGAAAACTCAAGGTTTTTGACCAGGTTCTGGCTGAAGAGGGTGAAGTTGACGACGCCATAGCTGCCTGCGGTTTCGCCCTGGATGGTGAGGGGATTTCCAAAGGAATTGGTGGTGCTGTTGAGGGAACGGCGATCCGACGTGAATTGATACTCCAGGCCGGCATAGACCTTGTCCTGATAGAGCGGAACGCTGACGTTTAGCTTCAGGAGGTGATTCGGAGAATCGGGCAAGTCCCAACCGACTGAATAGCTTTTCGTCGTTTGAAGAGTGTAGCTCAAGCGTCCCCGCACTCCTTTGTCCCAGTTCGCATCCAGGGCCAATTCTATTCCCCGGGCGTCAGCATCAAAATTTCTGAAGCTGCCGCTGTCGAAAACAATCAGGTCCCGCAGCTGGTTGTAGAACCCAGAGACTGAAGAACGCAGGTTCCCGGTGAGTTGCTGTTCCCAAATGAGTTCGTAGGCTGTGATTTCCTCGGGTCGGATATCGCCGAATTCGGGATTGCTCATCTCGAGGAAGTTCGGGGCCCGGAACGCAGTGGAGTAGAGGGCTTTGAAAGTGGACTGCGGGATAGGGCTATAGATTAAAGCAAGGCGAGGATTAAAAGCGGGATCCGCACTGCCAACCTGATCATAGCGCAGGCCTGCATCGCAGTGGAGGTTCGTTAGCACCGCGAAGTCTCCCTGCACGTAGACACCATGACTCTGCCGATGCGCCTCGACATCCGGCTGGCCGGAGATTCTGCGTTCCTGGCGAAAGTCGTCGCGGTATTCGAGGCCAAGGCTGACCAGATGGCGGTCCCAGAGGCGCTTGTTAAGGAGTAGTTCCGCTCCCCACCATGCGCCAGAGTCTTTTTCCACCGAGCTGAAGTCCTGCGTATTTGTGCCCACGGGGAATACAAATGGATAACCAATTTTGAACTCGTTCCGGTCCCCATAAACGTGAGCGGTTACATCCACGATATCGGGAAAACTATGGTTGTAGCTCAGATCGGCGTAGCTGCGCTCATCCACTGAGGTAAGACGCGGGTCGTTGAAGGTGGTGAAGAATTGGGCGGTGGGGTTGGCCTTTTCGCGCCGCAGATAACCGCCCTCGAGAGTGAAGTCCCGAAAGGAAAAGGAACCAAAAAAGTTCCCGGAAGAATCGTGATCGAGGTTCTTCGCGATGCCGTTATTCTTCGAGGGCGTGTTGAATTCCTTATAGAACAAACTCTCCTGGCCCTCGCTTTCGGATAAGCTGCCGGATAATAACATCTGCAAACCATTCGTGAACTGCTTTCCGAAAGTGACCCGGCCTTTGTAGGAATCGAAAGCGCCATATTCGACCGAGACCTCGGGCCCATTCACTTGCGCCCCTCGGCGTGTAATAATATTGAGAACGCCGAAAAATGCGTTGTTGCCGTAAAGGGCGGATCCTGGCCCACGGATAATTTCCAGCCGATCGATCAAGTCCACATCCAGGAATGCGGCTCCCTCAATAGCAGCTCCATCGGTAAGGTTGTTATTGACGCGGTGGCCATCCACGAGCAACAAAATCCGGCTGTTAAAGTCACCCAGGTTGATGCCGCGAATTCCAAGAAAGGAATAATTCCGATCGTTGGAGACGTGGAAACCCTGGACGCTCTCGAGCACATCCGCAAGGGTTCGATGCCCATAGCGCTTAATCTCATCCGAAGAGATGACAGTCACGGAAGAAGGCGCTTCAGTTGTCTTCTGGTCGAACTTCGAAGCCGCGTAAACTTTGATGACCTTTATTTTCATCAAATCCTCCAGAGGCAGATCGAACACATTCGTAACCTCGGCTTCGAGTGCCTCTCCGCCGAATGCAGGGAGGAGAAATTGGAACAGGAAGCTGAGCGCCAAAGAAATGGCCGCAGAGCTGTAAGCCATGCGAACGTGTTTTATGTAAACGGGCAAGTTCGTTCAAAGCGGTTTAGCAGGATTTATTCCTATAAGAGTTCTTTATAAATAGGTTCTCTGGGTGCGGGCTCATAATTACCAGTCCATCAGCGGGATACGTTGTAGGCGAGGGAAGAGATTCGCCTCCTCACCAGGGCCTTTGACGTGAGAATGGGGAGGCCTGGACGAACGGGATCGCCTGATGAGTTAGCCGAACTGATGAGTTTTTGCCTATTAGGTGAAGATTCACCGCGCTGAGGCGACGGTTTTAACGAGATGTTCAAGGCGCGGAAAGTGGTTGATGCATTTGAAAATGCTGGTCGGACGAGTCTGACGTGTAGGACGAGTCAGACCGAAAGGCTGACCACAGCCAACGTGCCCAATGGGCTATCTTCCGCAGCCAACTATCCTGCGGACTGCCTAGTTGGCTGGGCTGCTCGCCGAGGCTCGCGGTTGGCTGTGGTTCAGCTCCCCTTTTGTCTCCTAGCGTCTTGGCGACTCTGCGCCTCTACGGATAAAAGCATCATGGCGGACTAGTGATTTTCACGCGGAGAAAACTGCGGGTGTCTGGAGCGATTGCTGAGTTCGCACGGAAGGTGACGGTGCTCGTTTCATCGCCATTGTCGATGGGCGAACCGATTTGATTGGCCGGCGCCAGGCTCGTCCAGGGTGGATCCAGCGAAGGAGATTCCTGCACGTCGTAGGTCAGGCCGGCTTGTGCTTTGGCGTTGAGTTCGCGGAAAGTGATGGTGAGGAAATTACTTCCATTCGTGGAGACAATGCCGGGCGCCGGCAGAAACTCGCGTGAGGTGAGTGTGGTTGGGTTCAGACCAAACGCGAATTCAAAAATATTCGCGATACCGTCGCCGTCGGGATCGCGATCGTTGCCAACGATGTTTGTGTTCCAAAAGCCTCCTGGAAAATTCGTGATGTTCCAGGACGCGCGCGGCGACAGCACCGTCACGACGGCGCTCGTGCTGTCCTGGCTGCCGTAAAGCGGGGAAGTGGCGCGCAGCCAATAGGACAAGCTGCTCAGAGGTTTTGTGCTCGTGATGTAAACCGGGTTGGTTGCGCCGGTGAGTGGTTGCGATGTGTCGCCCGATGGACCGCGATACCATTGAAAATTCAATCCAGGCGCGTTCGTTGTTGGATCCAGGGTCGCGGCGCGATTGTAATAAACTGTCTGCGCTGCGGGGTGCCGCTCGATCAGCGGAGTCTTTTCGCAGATGAACAATTCGACGCCGCCCGCGGGATCTTCTGCCGCGAAGTAGAGGCGTCCGCCGGAAACAGTGAGGTGCGATGGCACTGCGGAGTTGTTGGGAAAACTCGTGACGGGAACGGTGCCGCTCAACGAGCCGTCGGTGCGCCAGACTTGCGCGGAGTGAGTGGAATTCAGCCCGATGAAGAGGGTGGTGCTGACGACGAAATAGAGATCGTCGCCAAACGAGGTGAGTTCCGAAATAGTGGCGAAAGTAAGTCCATTAGCGAAATCCTTGACCATGAATGTGCCGCGCGCATCACTGCGCCAAAGCGCGCGGCCATTCGTTCCATCATCGGCGGTGAAGTAGAGCGCGTTCCCGACGGCCGTGAGCAAAAGGGGATTGCTGCTGTTCGTGCCGGGATTGATATCGCGCACGCGCGCGGTGCCGAACGTAGTGCCATCACTCCTCCACAACTCGCGTCCGGTCGTGCCGTCTTCCGCGCTGAAATAAACGACCGAGCCGACCGCCGTCAGATCCGCCGGAATGCTGTCGTTGCTCAGGCCTATAGAGTTAGTGCCTGTGAAAATATCGCGAACCTGAACTGTGCCTGCCGCCGTGCCGTCGCTCCTCCACAATTCATAACCGTACGGACCGGTGATGAATGCTCTCGCGCAGAAGAAAAGCAGGTTGCCGAGCGCGCAGGGCTGCATGTTCTTGTCGGCCAGGCGCGAATCCTGGCTGCCGGGCAGCAAGGAATCAGAGGACCCGCTCCGAATATCCTTCACCAGGGTCGTCCCCGCCGTTGTGCCATCGCTGCGCCACAACTCGAAGCCGTGCGAGCCATCGTCCGCGAAAAAGTAGAGCACGCCATTCATCGGCGTCAGCCCGAATGGTTGGCTGGGAAGGGGATCGCCGAATTGAGTTGTGAGCGGATTGATGTCTTTAACCAGGACGGTCCCGTTCAACGTCCCGTCCGTTTTCCATAACTCGAGCCCGCCGGGGCCGAACCCGGCGAAGAACGCGCGATTGTTCATACTGACAAAGCCTTGTGGATTCGCCCCGATGACGCTTGGCATCGAGAGAGACTGGCCGCTCGTAAAATAAAATTTGTTGGTGCAATACAGCACCGGCACATTGCCCGCCGCACCAATCAAAGTCGCGCCGCCGGAGAGATTGGTATAAATCGGAGTTGTGCCCGCCTCCGTGCCATCGCTTTGCCAAAATTCCTGCTGTAGTTGGAACGTGTCGGACGTCACGGAAAAGTACAATCGCCCGTTCACGTCGCAGAGGCTTGCCGGAAAACTGCCGTGGTCTGGCAGGGCTGTCGGGAGCGGAACAGTCCCAGCCGAAGTGCCATCGCTGCGCCAAAGAAAATTTGTAGATGTGAACTCGGTTGTGAAGAGGAGATCGCCATCGAAAACTCCGAGCGGTGTTGCGAAACTGCCGTCACTGCCAGGCGTGATGTCTCTCACTAGAACCGTTCCGTTTGAAGTGCCGTCCGTTTTCCAAAGTTCAATGCCATGCGTGCCATCGTCGGCGCTGAAATAGACCGTGTTGCTGACGCGCAGAAAGCCGCCGGGATAACTGATTCCGTTGTATAAATTTGTATTGATGTTCCTGAGCATGCGCGTGCCGGCGGCCGTTCCGTCCGTGACCCACGGCTCCCAGTCCACAATTCCGCCGTTGGCGTTTTCGTTGTCCACCGCCAGAATGGCGACCCCGTTCAGCGTTTCGCCAAAACGAATGATTCCGCTGCTGTTTGTTCCCGGTGTCATGTCAGCCACCAGCACTGTGCTGCGGCCGACGCCATCACTCTTCCACAGTTCCTGTCCGTGCGTTCCGTCATCCGCCGCGAAAAGAAGCGTGTTGTTAAAGTTGAACAATGAGTTGGGATCGCTGCTGGGAGCGCCGGGATTGATGTCGCGCACGAACACGGTGGTGGCCGCTGTGCCAGTCGTTTTCCACAACTCGCGCCCGTGAATTCCGTCATCCGCCCCAAAAAACAATTCACCATCAACAGCCGTGAACCATTGCGGATTGCTGCCGGCGCTTCCGGGATTGATGTCGACCACGCGCACCGTGCCGCCCGGAGTGCCGTCACTTTTCCAAAGTTCAACTCCACCCGTGCCGCCATCCGCCGCAAAATAGAGAACTCCATTCAACGCAGCGAGCGGTTGCAAAGGGATGCTTGAAAAAAATCCGAGCCATGTGGTCCCCGCGCTCGTGCCGTCGCTCTTGTACAAATCAGTGCCGGAAATGAAAAAGAGCGTGCCGTTCACATCCGTGAGCAGCGTCGGTGCGGCGGAGGCGGCGCCCACAGCGATGTCTTTGACGAGATGAGTTCCTGCGGCAGTGCCGTCGCTCACCCAGAGTTCCAAGCCGTGCGTGCCGTCATCGGCGCGAAAGAAAAATCGATTCCCGGAAATAACAAAGCCCTCATAGGCAGAATTGTAGTCCGCTTCGAGATTGCTGCTTTCCGGGCCGGGATTAATGTCTTTCAACAGCATCGTGCCCTCCGAGGTGCCGTCGCTTACCCAAAGCTCTTCGCCGAACTCCTGGTCACGCGCGACATAGTAAATCTTGTTCTGGAAAACGATCCCGTTATGGCCAACGAAACTTGGCGGCGAAATAATTCCGTTATGGCGCGTCGCAATGTTCTTCACCATCCGCGACTGCGGCACGCCGTCGCTCGTGGGAAAGGAAAGTGTGGCGACGATGCTCGTGACAACGGTGCCCAAACTCGAGCTGCCGACCAGCACGGAATAGTTACCGGCGTTGACCGGTGAAACGTTTTGCAGTTTGAGTGTCGAGCGGGTGCCGCTCGGGATGTTCAGTCCGTTTCTGCGCCATTGGTAAACCAATTGCGGACCGATGGCGGTCACTGAAAAGGTGACGTCGCGGTCGAGAGTGGTGGTAATGCTGGCAGGCTGCTCAAGAATGAGCGGCGCGGTCTGCGCGCAGGCCACACAATGGACGAACGCGAGGAACATCCACAAAAACACTGGGCAAATACGCCGCCAGCACCACTCCGATTGGGTCATCACCACATAAAGAGGAAAAACCCGAAAACGGTTGCGCCAAATACGATCAAAAAGAAGGAACACAAGGGCTGGGGTGTTCCGCGAGGCGCGTGCGCTACCAGTCGAGCCCCAGGGGGGCGAGTTTCTGGCGCAGTGCGCGCAGGTCCCAAAGCTGCACTTCCGCTTGCGGACAAGCGGCGGCGAGTTCCGAACTGTCGGGGCTGAACGCGAGCGCCTCGATACGCGCGGGTCGGGGCGCGACAAGAACCGCCAGCCTTTGCAACGAAGGAAAATCGAAGAGGTGGATTTCCCGGTCTACCTGTGTCACTGCGAGCAAGCGGCCATCTGGTGAGAACGCAACTTCGCAACCGAGCGCGTCCTGCTTGTCCAACGACAACGGCGCCCCCGGCGACCAGTCGGCGGTTTTCCAAAGCCGGCAAGTTTCGCCGTAAGTCACGAGCCACCGGCCGTCCGGGCTGAAGGTCGAGCGCAAGTTTGCACCCACGTTCAGTTCTCGAACAAGCGCGCCAGTGTTCGCATGCCAGATGCGAATGGCGTTGTCGTTCCAGAACGAGCCAGTGGTGAGCAAGCGCCCATCGGGACTGAGAGCCAGATCAAAAAGACCAGGGTGAGGGCCGATTCTGAGCGTGTTTGAAAGATTGGTTCCACTCCACGTTGTGGTGAAAAGCGTTTGACGATTTACAAGAGCGGTTCGATTCGCATCGGCGGTGATGGTAATCCGGCCCCAGCCCGGGCCGTTCAGAAGTTTTTCGCGGGGACCGAATTCCAAAACATCCCGCGTGGTGCGCCGCCACGGAAAACGAAACACGCCTTCCGCTTTGCTGGCGATGAGCAGTTCGTTTTCGCGCGGACCAAATTTCACGCTTTGACAATGCGGGATTTGCAACTCGCCGAGATTTCGTCCGCTGTGCGCGTCATTCAGGAACACAACGCCAAACGCAAGGCTCGCGATGACGCTGCCGTCGGGACTGAACGAAATGCTCGCCACATCGTCCTCGGCCCGAGCGGGCCGCCACGTCACGAAACCCTCGGGCGGAAGTAAACGCAGCCAGCCGAATCCGCCACGCTGCCATGCGAGCGCGAGTCGTTGGCCGTCCGCGCTGAAATCCATTTGGTAACTGTCCGACGCCACTGTGATGGCCGCACGCCCGGTCGAGAGATCCCAAAGTCGAATGGTGACGTCTTCGCTCGACGACGCGAGCAATGTGCTGGCTGGATTGAACGCGAGACAGCGAATGTAGCGAAGGTGTCCGTCGAGATTGAACTCGCGCCGGCCGTTGGCCGCGTTCCAAACAGAAAGCCGTCCGTCGGCATCGCCCGTTGCGAGACGCGCGCCATCAGCACTCCAGGCGAGAGCCACGACGCGTTCGACTTGCGGCAAGGTGAATTGGAGCGCGCCCGTGGTGGCGTCGCGGATTTCTACACCGCGTTTGCCGGTTCCGCCGCAGGCGAGATGACTACCGTCTGGTGAAAAGCGCAGTGAGTGAAATTCCGCGCCGCTGGAATTTGTGTGAAGATTCGTCCAACGATACGTCTCCTGGCCGGACGGCAAGTCAAAAAAGAGTACGCTCTCGTTTTTGCCAGCGAAGGCTACCATATCCCCCTTGGGTGAGAACGCGAACTGGCTAACCCACGACCTGGCGGCAACGGGCATCTTGCCGCTCTGCAAATCCCAAATGCCGATCTCGCCTCCGTGCCGCAAGGCGACGTAACGATGGTTCGGACTGATCTCGACGACGTGTTCGATGCGGCGACCCTCCGTTGAAATCCGCGCAATTTCACGGCCATCCGCGACGCGTTGAATGATGACCGGGCCGCGTTCCTCGGCCCGCGCGAACACCTCAAGTTTGGAATCGAATCGGCCCAGGATTGCGTTGGGTGGACGAGCCAAGCCTCTCGGATGCTCCAACTGAACGTCGGGCAGGGCGAGCGTCGCGATGGTTTCGTTGCGCAAACGCAGGCGCATTTCCGGCGCGAGGCCGGGCGCATTGGCGCGCTGTAACACCGCGAGACTCTTCAACCGTTGCCCTGTGTGACCGCTGAAACGCAACGCCTGCGCCTGGGCGAGGAGCGATTCGCGCAGATTGGTCACCGCGCGCTGCTCGGCGCGTTTGATTCGCACCGCGGCAACGAGCGAACCAATCGATACTGCCAGCAGCAAAACGACGATGAGACAAAGGAGCCCCGCGACTGTGCGATGCCGTTGGCTCCATCTCCACAATCGTCCCGCTGAACTCAGCGGACGCGCCTGTACCGGTTCGCCGTTCAGGAATCGCTCGAGATCTTGGGCAAGAGATTGTGCGGTGGCGTAACGCTTCGCCGGATCTTTTTCGAGACACTTGAGGCAAATCGTTTCGAGATCGAGCGGCGCAGAGGCATTTAATCGGCGGGGCGCGACTGGTTCCTCGTTCTGCGATTGCAGAAGAATTGATTGTGGCGTGCCGCCCTGAAACGGAGGACGGCCGGTCACGAGGTGGTAGAGAATTGCGCCAAGCGAATAGACATCGCTGGCCGGGGAAATTTTTGCGCGCCGCCCCGCGGCTTGTTCGGGTGACATGTAGGCCGGCGAACCGAGCACCTGGCCGGAGAGGGTGAGTTCGCTGTCGTCGCCGAGTTGCTTGGCCAAACCGAAATCGGTGATATGCGGCTGATCGTGCTCGTCGATGAGGACATTGGAAGGCTTGAGATCGCGATGCAACGTGCCGTGTTCGTGCGCGAAGTGAACGGCTTGGGCAATCGCTCGCACACAGCGCGCGGCCTGTGCCGGACCGAGCGGACCGTCACGGACGAGTTCGGCCAGCGTGCGGCCCGCAATGTAATCCATGGAGAGGAACGGCTGGCCTTCGTGCTCGCCGATTTCGTGGATGGCCACAATGTTCGGATGGCGCAAGCGGGCGGCGGATTCCGCTTCAGCACGAAAGCGCTGCTTCATCTCGTCGCTCGCGAAGTGACCGGCGACGATCATTTTCACTGCGACCATTCGCCCGAGGCTCCTCTGGCGCGCGCGATAAACGATGCCCATGCCGCCCCGCGCGATCTGTTCCAGCAACTCGTAATCGCCGATGCGGCGAATGTGTTCGTCGATTAGAACGCGGTCGTCACTCAGTTCCAGCGCGCCGCGCAACGAACAAAGCGGGCAATATTCCGAGCGGACGCCGGGAGGCAGCGGCGCCTGACAATTTTCGCAAAGCTCTTGCACCATTCGTGCGTTGGTTCAGACAGCAAAGAGGAAAAATTTCGCGCTGGTTGCACTCACTCACTCAGCACTCGGAGCAAATGGCGAATCTCGGCTTCTACTTCCTCCGGGGCGGCGATGGTCTGCGCGATTTCGTCGCGAATCAATTCCTGGTAACGGCGGCGCAGGCGAAACGCTGCAGATTTCACGGCGCTTTCCGAAAGCCCGAGCCGCTTTGCGACTGCCGCATAGCCCTCCCGCGAATCCATGGCCGCTTCGGGGCCGAGTTCGCGATAGAGCACAAGCTTGCCGCTCGACTCGCACTCGTTTTGCAGGCGCGCCTGCGCCTGCGCCAGCACGGAGATGGCCCAGCGTCGCTCGAAAAGTTTTTCGGGAGTCGATTGCACCGTGAATTCTTTCGCGTAAGCCAGCTCGGCCGATTCCACATCGAAGGCAAGATGCGTCTTGCCGCCGCCGCGTTTCAGAGCGCGCGCGTGATCGCGCTCGTCGGAGATGAAATGCCGCAACGCGACGAGCAGGAATGAACGGAAGCGACCCTTCTCCGGGCCAACCTGATGCAAGTAGTTTTTTTCGAGCAACCGCGCGAAAAATCCCTGCGTCAAATCCTCGGCGTCCGCCGGTTCGTATCCCTGGCGCCGCACAAAAAAATAAAGGGGCTGCCAGTAAGCGCGGCAGAGAGTTTGCAAAGCTGCTTCGGATGAAGCATCACTCGCATCGCGCGCGTTCAGCACCACCGTCCACATCGTGGTCGCAAACTGCTGCGCTCCAAGAGCGTGGGTTTTTGGGTCTGCAATCGGCATCGAGCGCGGATTTTAGCATATCCATCCGCCTCCCGCCATTTTTATCCGACCTGGCGACGGGACGGAAAGGCTGATGGCGCTGTAAGGATGAAGAATGACCGGGAGAGACGGAGAGAGGGAGAAATGGGGAAAGGGAGAGAGGGAGCTGGGCAGCAAGAAACTGCTTTCCTTGAGATGGGGTTAGTAGGAGAGTCCCTGAATGAAACGGGAGCCAACTTTTAAAATTCTTCTTGGGGTGCTGTTGGGGGTCTGCGTGACTCACATTTTTATTTCATTGCAGCACCGATCTGGCGCGCAACCAAAGCAGTTCGCCGTCGCCCCTGTCGTCCATTACGCCATTAACGAAATGCAACCCGCCCAGGCCTCGGCGCTGGGCCACAAAATGATTTCGTTTGTTCATTTCAACGATTTTCACGCTCATTATCAGCCGAGGGATTACAACGGGCGCTCGTTGAGTCCGCTCTCGCTCCTGCGCGGGTATCGCGACCAAGTGAAGGCAGAGAATCCGAATACTCTCTTTTGCACCGCCGGCGACGACCTTGAGAAAGGGAGTGTCGTGGATTTCATTTCCAGGGGCGCAGCCACGATCGAAATCTATAAGGAACTGGGCCTCGACCTCAGGGCTGTCGGCAACCATGACTTTGCTTATGGCCTCGATACTTTGAAACGGTTCGTGTCGCAGACCAGTGGTGTGGTGTTGTGCGCAAATCATGCCGTGGCCAAGGATTATCATGCGTTCGAAATGGACGGCGTGCGCATCGGCGTCTTCTCAATGGTCGGCAAGCCATGGGATGAGCGGAACGAGCAATTCGACGGCCCATTTTTCAAAGGAGTCGATTGCCGATACGATTTCAGTGCCGTGGCTCGTGAGATGATAAAAAAGCATCGGCATGAGGTTGATCTGCTTTTCCTGTTGAGCCACCTCGGGCTGGACACAGAGAAGGAGGTGGCTGCGGAAGCGCCGGGATTGGATTTCATCATCGGAGGCCATAGCCATACTTTGTTGTGGCAAGCGGAACGTTCGCCGGAGGGAACCGTGATCGTGCAGGCGGGACAATACGGTGAACACGTCGGCCGGTTGGATATCATGGTGGATGGGAAATCCCGCAAGATGGCGGGTTACCATTACACCATCACGCCGGTGAATCCTCAAAACATGAAGCCTAACATGGAATTGGAGGGGAAGATCCGGGAGATTTCTGCGCGCTATGACTCCGGGCCGCAGGGGCCGATTGTTACGTTGCCCAGGGCGGTTTACAAACAGTCTCTGGCTAAACTGGCCGGGGAAGCGGCCATGGCCGTGCTCAAAGCCGATGCAGCAATCATCGAGCTGGACACGATTTGGGGTTCTTTGCCTGCCGGACCCACCACGCGACAGGATCTTCTGGATGTTTTTCGGGTGGAGATCCAGCCGCCCGGGACGCATGGGTTCAATGCGCTCATGACGGCGAATGTTCGGGCCGATGAATGGGCGGCGATGAAGAGCAAGGGGAATGACGGGTTCGTTTTCGTGGGCGAGCCGAAAGGTGGTGACCAGGCAATGTTGCGGGTCGCGCTGCAACGCAGAACGGCCCTGGGGATTGGAAATTATTTCAAACCTGCGCCGGAACTCCGTGACCTTAATTTTGAAATGGAAACGTGGGAGGCCTTGGCGAAGCATTTCTCGCATCCATCGTCCGTCGCGCAATGAGCCGCGGCCCAGAGATCACTTTCCAGCACAGTGGGATCCGAAGCTTGGAATTCACGTGACTTGAAGTCGCGGC
>JADMIO011101865.1_pt1 | contig 112275 bp, 58 predicted proteins | sample 8958161 | NCBI WGS metagenome assembly JADMIO01 (sample SAMN16585339, study PRJNA669376) | soil metagenome | isolation source: Crop rotation soil | place: USA: Cullars Rotation, Alabama | collected 2011
GCCGCGACTTCAAGTCACGTGAATTCCAAGCTTCGGATCCCACTGTGCTGGAAAGGAAACCCTTCCGGCAACCGCCGCTTCCCATACTGGTTGATCCATCTGATCATGGCTGTCGTATACCACTGGCTCGCGAGCACGTCTATCGCCGTTCGCAGCGAGTCGACCAGCCTTTTCTTGTCAGTGTCGTTCAGTGGCTCCCACGCATATGGTAGCTTCGCGGAAGATGACCGAGTCCCATCAGTATTGATGTAATCGATGTGGTAATCGAGGCTCCGAACCAATGCCAGAGCGCCATCCGATAAAACCGCGAATTGATCCCCCCGTCTGATCGGCACAAAAACGGGGGTATACTTGAACGATCCATTGCGGCGTTTATGCACCTGCGCGTAAGCCTCTGTCGCCTTCACTTTTGCGATCGTATCAAGCGTCCACGTGTCCAGGTGCATGCCAACAACCAACATTGAGTCCGGATTCTCAGAGGTATAAGCCCTGCCTCGTGGTGGAGTGGGACTCCAGTCGAACCATGTTCGCACGGAGTGGATCAGACGACCTTGGGCATCCACCCCAGGGAGTCCATACGAAGACTCCCCCATTGCCCCCCAATCTTGTACGTCGAAACGCCTCCGTGGATATGACCGCACGCGCGCCACGTTACCCTGCGGATCGATCACCAACAGAATCTCAGATTGCGCAAAGAACAGAGAGGAATCGCCACGGTACGGCAGTAAGGTGCCACCATGCCTTCCATACGGTTGAGCGGGCATCATCCCCGTATCGAGCACGACTTTCGAGACCACCATCATCGAATCCAATACTACCAATCGCCGCGCATCTGGGTCGTTCACAAGCACTCGGCCGCCGGGAAGCTCTCGTACGGTTGCGATCATCCTGAACGGTTCCGTAGAAACCGCGGATGCAGTCGCGATTTGGCGAATCGGTGGCCCAAGCGGGCCGGAGGGCTTCACCACCGAAGAATCGGCCTGCGCCAGAAGCGCCATCGGAACGCACAGCCCTGTTGCCGCCAGGATAGACGTTACAGATGTCATAGGCCACCTCGCGTATCCACGTACGTGCCGGTGCCGTCACGAAGTGCTTCGAGATACTTCGTCTCGAACCGTCTGGCTTCGTAACGCGGCATTTGGCGACGCTGCGCCGGCGTTAGTACTTCTTTAGCAACAGTGAGCGCACTGATAAGCATATCGATATGCTCGCTGCGAGCCCCCATCAGCCGGGCATAGATCTCATCCATCTTGGGCTTCTGAGGAACCGTACCTACCTTGTGCGCCACATTTCCGAGCACGGAATCCCTGGCAATCTCAAATTGGCGATGGATGACCGCGAGACTGTCCCGCTGCGCCGTCGTCAGCTTCAAGGTGTCTGCCATTTCTCGAAGCGCCATGATCGGATCCTCCTCGGCGCGGCCGATCATGAGTATCAGCCCTCTTGCTTCGCGTGACTCAAACTCCCGTATTCCATACTCGATATACCTATCCAACATCTGACGCTCGCTCGTAGGGCCAAAATCGACGCGCGCAAAGAGTGTGATAACGACGGGGCTGCGCGTCTTAGTGTACTCGCGGCGATTCACTGCGAAGCGTTGGTTCACTTCGTATTTGTAACGCTGCGTCGCAGGGTCGAATCCGCGAACATAGAGTAAGGCGGGATCGACATAGGCGTTGTCGCCCCAGCCCCTTAACTGGCTGTTGCTGTGCAACAGCATATCCAGCGCTCCCAACGGATTGCTGATAGAAAATGAAAACTGCGTGCGACGTGGAAGCCGGAATGTGTGGCCGTCTGGCATCGAAATGCCCAACGAGGTATTGAACGTCCATGGCCCGCGACAACTGTTGCGTGACGCAATGCGATCGAGCTGTCCCGACAAACATTTCCTGGCACTTGGAGATGTCGCCATTAGCGATTCCATCCCGCGCATGAGCGCCGAGTCGGCCGCTGATGCGGAGCTGTAGACGAAGGCGCGATCGTTTGAATACCCGTCCCCGTTGACGTCGCCGACAATCATCGGGGTATAAGCCGTCGGCGACGTGAGCGATCCGTTGAGGCTCAGATTCAGCCTCCGCAGAAAAGGAGGGCTTACGCTATACGTCAGCCGATGCGGCCCCTGCGCCGCGCTCGACCATTCGACAATGACCGGATTCCCCGCCGTGTTCGAGAATCCTGGCACCTGCTCGCGAAGATACGAGTACGCATAGCCGAGGCTCCAGTTGAAACTGCCCTCTCTCAGTCCGACCGCTGATGGTGACACCTGCACCGACAGTTGCGCCACTCGCGACTGAAGGTCTGAGCGAAGCTCGTCCACGCGCGCGAACGCATTGGACACACGTGCGTCGCTCGTGGCGATAGCGCCGGAGCCGGGTACGATACTCGACGGCTGCACGAACACGGGACGTCCATCATCGCTGAGATTGAAACGTGTGGCGTCGTTGAAATTGAGATCGACCGTGCGCTGCTGATTGAGGTTGAGCGCGTACGTTGCCGACAGGTTCAGTTGGAACCGTTCCCGCAACACGGCCCCGTTCCACGTAAACTCCGAGCGCAAAGACCGCGGCGCCTTGTACCCCGGCGCATACAGCGTGACACCCGGCGCCGCATTGGCGAACACGGTGCCGGCGGTTCCATCCGCACACTGCGCCGGTATCGTCGCCGGATCGGCGGCAAACTGCGTCCAGTTCGCCGAGGGAGCAGCCGGCCCAACGCATGAGATCTGCTGATCTCCAGCCGGCAATCCCGTGTTTTCGAGCACGCTACCGAGGCTCGCGCTCGGCGCATTCACGTACAAACCGATGCCCCCGGTGACGACTGGCCGTGGCATGAGCCGCCGCGGAGCGTTCTCCGCGGTGTCGGGTGGGCTGAGCACGCGCTGAAAGCCGATGCGTGGACTGATGGCAATTGAACCCGGCACGCGATTGTTGCGACGACCAAATGTCGTTTCGATTGCGCTGTTGTAGTCGGGGCGCCGAAGGTAGCGTACGGCATCCGCTCGCACACCGAATTGCACCTGAAGATCATCGCTATGACGGTACGAATCGCCGAGCGCGATCGAGCCATTCGCCGTACGAGTGAAGCGCTGCTGCACACGCACCATGCGCGTGAACGACGCTGGCATTCCCGCCTCTAGGTCGGCTAAGGAATTGAAGACGAACGTTCCACGTAAATTGGACGACGGATCTTGCTTGCTCGCGCCGTAATTGAGGTCCGTGGAAAGCGTCAGCCGATGCTTATTGCCATCGTCAAACCATGACAGCCCGTTTTGGAATGAGACGCTCATGCTGCTCGAGCTCGACGCCAGCTCCTGATTGCCACCGAAGGTAAGAGTGCGAACGCTCCCAAGCTGATCGGGAAGGTCTGATGTCACACTCACGTTGCCGGCGGGGAGCAACGAGTAGGGCGTGCCGTATTCGCGCGACGAATTCAACGAGATACCACTCTCGCTCAACAGCATTCCCAAGTAACTGCTGTGCCGGAGTTGAACTCCACCACTACGATTCGTGCGTTCCCCACTGGCGGAAGCAAATTGCGTGACGCCTCCGCTCACCGGTTTCTCGCCCAACCACGATCCATTCGCGGTGACTCGAATGGATCGAAAGCTCCCATCCTCCGTGTCCCAACCCATACTCCCGAGGAGCGAACCGGATCGACTGAATCGGTTCGCGTATTGGCGGCCACTGAGACCCGTCATTCCGCCTTGCTGCAGAATGCTCACGAGACGATTGACAGAATCGGCGGAGATACCGGCCGATTGCAGGCCAAATACGTTGGTCCCCAACAACGACGTATTGTCCTGAGACCGCTGGGCGAACTGATACGTGAGGTTGTAAAAGTGTTTGTCGCGTAACAGCGCACCGTAGAGTGCCCCGCCGAGCGAGACATTCGTATACTCAGAGCCGAGCGCTCGCGATGCACGATCGCTCCACGACAGCTGCGGGAGATTGAGCGACGCATTCATCCCGCGAACGATCATGTTGCCCCGCATTGGCACCTTAAAATCGACGTTCGCGCCGCTATACCCTCCGCTTGAAACGTCGTATGAGTTTGTGGTAAGCCCCGCTTCGAACTGTGCGTCGCGTGGCAAACTGGCCATGTTGAATGGCAGCCCGTTGAGCGTGACGCGATTCTGATCCGGACTCAGTCCAAATACTGAGAACCCGCCGCGCTGCCCATCGACACCTGGGACGAGACGAACGCCCGGCTGTGATGCGACCAATCCGAGAACGTCACCACGCTGATCCAACGGTATCACACCGGGATCCAATTCCTTGCGATCCGAGACGTGCCTCGAGTTTTCATAGGGGTTAACACGCCGGCGAACGGACGACGCTTCGACGGAAACGGTGTCCAGATCGACGACACGTAACGTCATGTTCGCAATGAGTACATCTTCAGCAGCGAGTCGTCTGAGTTCCCTTGATCGATAGACGTAGCCGATCAAGGCGAACCCCATCATGTAAGCCCCAGAGCCGTCGGAGAAAACGATGCGATAGTTTCCCTTGTTGTCGGTGCGGGCTTGCCGGGTAACGTTCCCGACGATCGACGTCGCAGTCACGCGAACGCCGGAAAGCGGCTGCCCGTCGACATTCGTAACACGACCGCGCAGGACATCCATCCGTTGTGCGTGAACGTCAGTGGCAATGCCGCTGACGAACAGCACGATCAACATCGTGAGAGTACGTACGGTCATAGAAACGGTGAGGTCCTCCGTGGCCATCGTTGACGTATGGGGTGTGGTATACCCTTAACGATCAGCCACCACCGCTCGTGCCCAATCCCAGCTCTCAAACCCCGCGGAGTTCACAGATTTCACTGCCAGGGACCATCCGGCCTTTGCACTAGATAAACTGGCCTTCGGTCCGGCAACCGTGAGTTTGTATTGTGTCGGATTCGACGGCGGTCCGTAGGTCACGATGTACTTGGTGACGCCACGCTCCGCGGCCGGCTTCCACTGTGCTGTCGCTCCAGTTCCCGACACCGTTGCCCGAAGTTCCTTGAGACGCGCGGGACTCGACGCCAACATCATCAGTGACGCAACGGTCGTCTTGCTTACTTCAGCAACGAGCTGATGGTTGATGATCTCGAGAACGTCATGCGTCTGGTGGTAATGCGGGCTGCCAAGGATGGGATACGATCCGATGCCGCCGACGATGTCGCCGTACGCCGTGTAGTAGGCGTGTGCATCGGTGTTCTGATAGTAGCGCGAATCGTACGTGATAAGATTCGTGAACAGCATGGCTGCCGCGTGCTGAAGATCGCGAATGCCGTCGTTCGAGTATCGGATCGTGTTATCCAGTCGGGCGTCGTTCGCCCAGCCAATCATGTCGTTGTTCAACGCGCCTGCGAGGTGCATGCTATCGGCAACGGCGCGACGCACGAACTCTTCACTGCCGTATAATCCCGCTTCCTCTCCGGTAAACCACGCAAACTTGATGGTGGCCGCCTGCGGTTTCTTGGCCATGACACGCGCGGCTTCGAGAAGCGCTGACGTACCTGACGTATTGTCATCTGATCCAGGGCCCCGTTCGACTGAGTCGAAGTGGCTGCTGGCGACATATACTATAGAAGGGTTCGTGGTGCCCTTTAGCGTGGCGATGACGTTGGCCGTCCGCACACCGCTGTCTGGCTCGAACCACTGTAATTCCGGCTCGTAGCCGAACTCGCGCAGCTTCCGGACGAGATAGTCGATGGCTTTCCGGTTGCCCGGCTTTGTCATGTACTTAGAGTCGAACTCGAACAGCGAGTGCTCATAGTCGTAGATGCGCGTCCGCGACACATCACGGACGGCCGCCTGCACGGCGGTTTGAATCGGCGCGAACATCCGCGCACCGCGCGCGCGCAGGTCCTTCTCTGCCGCCGCCATCGCGCGCACACGCTGGAGCAGATCAGTGGCGGTGACGCGTTGGTCGAGATGCATCAAGTAGACGCCATGCTCCGGACTGATGGTGTCGCCGTCGCGGTCGCTGATGATGAGTACCTTCGTCGCATCGGCGCTCACGGCGTGCTCATACTCCGGCGCGACCGTACGAATCGTGTTGTTGTGATGCAGTCGCCGCTCGTCCCACTCACCGCGATCGGGGTTCCACGTGTAGAGATACGAGCGCTGATGCCGCCATTCGCCTTTGATAGCGATCAAGCGATTCGCGTCCACCCATTGCGGGCCATTGTCATGCTGGATCTCGCGCGTCACACGAGTTTTGCCTTTGCCGTCCGCACGCGCGACATAGATCTCGTAGTCATCACGCAGCTTCGTCGAAAATGCGATCAACTTGCCATCGGGCGACGGCACCCCTAACCACACCGGCGATGTAGAGCGCTCGGCTACTGTTGGAGTTGCGTCTTTGCCGAGCGTCAACGCGAAAATCGTATATTCGGTCGGCGCAATGTTGCGCGAAGGGTCGCCTCCTCCTCTTGTTACCCAAGTGAGCACCGCGCCGTTCGCGGAGAGTATGGGTGAATATCCCTGATAGCTCTGACTCTCCCCAGTCGCGGTATTTCTGACGACAATGGTGCTCCCCACTGAATAGACCAGGAAGTCTTTGTTTGCCATCGGCCCGAGTTGTTTGACGCCGGGGCCTTCAACCACCGGCCGCGCGGGCATGCCATCCGACACGTCAACGGCGTAAATGTCGGAGCGCGCTGAATCCGGTGGCATAGTCGCCGACGTCGGGGGAAACGCGACCGTGAAGAGCAACCGCCGGCTATCCGGACTAAATACGAGGCCCGATTTGAGCCCAGCAGGCCCACTCACGTCGCGCTCTGCCCCGCTGGTGAGATCGCGTAATGCAACGCGCCCGGACGTATCTGGCGCGGGAAGGTAGGCGGCGTACTTGCCGTCAGGTGACAAGATGACGTTCAATGCCGGAATTTGTGCGATTATCCGCACACTATCGCCACTGAAATCGCGGATCTGCGTGAGCCTTTCGCGGTCTATCTCGATGGCAGCGACATTCGCACTTCGACTCCAACGCACTTGTGAACCGTTCGGCGCGACAGTCGTGGTGCGATAGAGCTCGCCGGTGAGGAGTGCGATCGGCTCCAGGAACCGTTCTCGGTCGTTCCCAAGCAGCAGACGCTCGAACTTCGCAAGCGCAGCCGGATAGTTGCCATCAGCCCAGGCATAATAGCCAGTGTCGTATTGTGCTTGGCTGGCAGAAATGGCCTGTGCAAATAGCGGCGTGCTCGAAGAGCACGCCGCCAATAGGAAAAAGATTCTCTTCATTTTTTGCTCATGAGATTGGTAAAGCTTTATCGCAGCGAATTCATCAAAACGATTTACCGCCGCGCCGACGCCGGTATCACTTCGTCAGTGGCATCTTCGACATGCAACGTCTGGGCATACTCCTTCCCATCGATCGTCAGTAGGACGCGATAGTCGCCAGGAGTCTTGATAGGACCATAGGCCAGGCTCGTCGCGAACCGAACAGAATTCAGCCCAGCCTTCGCCGAGCCTTTCAAGCCATCGGCGTACACCTGCACACCGGCGGCATTCGTAATTTTGATAGTGGCTTCGTTCTTCGCCGCATCCTTTTTGAGGTAGTAGCTGAACAGCGCACCTGGTTGCGTGTTGCGCGAGCGATACGCGCTTTCGTCCTGAGGACCGGCATTGCCAATCGGAAAGAGGTAGACATTCCCCGGCGAGGCGAAGTAGACGTCCTTCGCGCGATTCTCTGTCGTCATCTCCTCCAGCGCTCTGGCTGGTAAGATCCAGTACCCTCGGCCATGCAAGCCAAGGATGAGATCGAGCTCGCGCGGATGAACGTGCATGTCATGCACGGCGACGCTCGGCAAATAGCCTTGCTCACGATTCTCGCGACCCTGGCCTGCGCCGAAGTCAAAGTCCTGGTATCGCGTCCACTGCTTCCCTCGATCCAGCGAAATCCAAAGACCGTATTCCGTCCCTACATATAGAAGGTCCGGATTCTTTCGCCCCTCTTCGATCACGCGAACAGGTTCGCGTTGGGGAAGGTTGTTGCTGATGTTCGTCCACGTCTTCCCGGAATCTTCCGTCACATAGACATAGGGCTTGAGATCGACGTTGCGATGGTTGTCGAAGGTGACATACGCACGCCCGACCTTGTGTCGCGAAGCCTGAATGCGCGAGACCCAAGAGGTGTCGGGCAAACCCGGGATGTTCTTCGTGAGATTTGTCCAGGTCTTTCCGCCATCCATAGTGAGTTGCACATATCCATCACCAGTGCCCACCCAGATCATATCCTGCTTGAGTGGCGACTCAGAGATCGACGTGATGGTGGGATAGCTCGTTATTCCGCCACTTTCGGCGTAGACGCTACCGTCTGTTCCCTGCCATTCGGGTTTGTTCCGCGTGAGGTCCGGGCTGATTTGCTCCCATGTTTCGCCGCGATTCGTGCTTTTGAATAGTTGATTGCGCGGCAGATAGAGTGTCTTCGAATTCCAAGGGGAGAATTCAAAGCCGGGCGCTTCGCGCGGCGGCATGCGGAGCATGGTCAACCGCTGCTCAGCCGTGTACGTAGTGAGCCCCGTCGTAGGATCGTACTTACCACGTGGTTCCCACGTCTGGGTTTCGTGGGACTGGCCCGACGTCAGATCAGTCCGAGCGGCACTACCGTTTCTCGAGTACACGGTCGTCCAGTCCTCGGGATCCGCCATCGTTCTTCCTGCTTCCGTTCCGCCGACAGCGACCACGTCCGCTTGCGAAACAGAGCCGAACCGTCCTTGGGTCGGGACCAGGAATCCATTGCCCGCATCCTGAGCATTTCCCATTACCCAGTAGAGTTTCTGCATGTCGTAGCCAATGCCGTACGTCTGAAACAGTGAGGGGGCACGGGCAGACATGCAGTCCTTACAGGGATACGATAGGTCCCAACCCTGTAGCAGCTCGGCATCGTAGAGATCGATCCAGTGGTTGGCATCATTCGGATTGATCCACAACTCATGATTATCACCGGTCCAGCCCTTCCACGTCTTCCCACCGTCGTGAGAGACGTGATCGACGCTCCCGTGATAGATGGTATTCACATCCTTCGTCGAGAACCGGACGACCTGGTTGTAGTGCGGCCGGTACCAATAGCTCTGCTTCTTTTCGTCCCGAAGCTTGCCCTCGTCATCGTAGTGCTTCGCTGGCATCTCCACCCACGTCGCGCCGCCATCCATGCTGCGGTAAATGCCAGTCGCTGGATACGCTGCTTCCACAGCCGCGACGACATTGCGCGGATCCGGCCGGAAGTAATCAATCGCGATGCGACCCATCGCCTTGGGTAATCCCTTCGACACGCGCTGCCACGTCTCACCACCATCCGTGCTGCGAAAGATCCCGCTCCCAGGCCCCGTCGGGAAATATCCCCACGGCCGATGCACGTGATCCCACATACTGAGCAGCATGTTGTTGGGATTTTTCGGATCGATGATGATATCGACGGCCCCTGTGGTCTCATTCACGAAGACCACTCGCTTCCACGTCCGGCCGCCATCCTTCGTTTTGTACAGACCCCGTTGCGCGCTGGCACCCCATGGGCTGCCGAGCGCCGCGACGAAAACGATGTCGTTGTTCTGCGGGTGAATCGCCACGCGGCCGACACTGATGCTTTCCTTGAGCCCCATGTCCTGCCACGTCTTGCCACCATCGGTGCTCTTGTACACACCGTCACCCATGCCCACGCTATTCCGCTGCCAGCGGTCGCCGGTCCCCACCCAGATCAAATTGGGATTCTTCTGACTCACCGCGATCGATCCGATACTCGCTGAGCCCATTTTATCGAATACGATCTCAGACGTCTTGCCGCCGTTAGTCGTCTTCAACACGCCGCCGTTGGCGGACGAGTAGTAAAAGATTTTCGGATTCGCTTCATATACTGAAACGTCGCCGAGACGGTATCCAGTACCGCCGGTCATCGGTCCTATGTTACGAACCGGCAACGCCGAGATAATCGAAGCAACCGACGGACCCTCAGGATCGATACTCAGATTTCGCGTCGTTCCGGCCTGGGCTTGCGCCATCAGATTTGCAGCGCCGATCGCGATTGGCAGTACAGATAAATATTTCATCATCAACGCCCCGAGGTTGGCATCACTTCATCCGTCACGTCTTCGACGTGGAGAGTCTGGTAGTACTCTTTTCCATCAATGGTCAGCACGACGCGATAGTCGCCGGGTTTCGTAATAGCGCCAAAGGGGCCCGTCTCGAACCGGACGGAATTCAGGCCAGCTTTCGCGGTACCTGTGAGCGGCGAGTAGCCGAACATCCGCGCCCCTGCGATATCCATAATCTTGATGCTGGCTTCGTTCTTGGCCGCATCCTTCTTCAAGTAGTAACTGAACAGCGTCCCGGGCTGCGTATTGGTGATCCGGACAGGCTTTCCCACATAGCGCTGCTCCGGCGCGCGCATGATTGGGAAGAGATAGACGTTCCCAGGCGAGGCAAAGTAGACGTCCTTCGCGCGATTCTCCGCCGTCATCTCCTCCAGCGCGCGCGCTGGCAAGATCCAGAAACCGCGGCCATGTAAGCCGAGAATAAGATCCAGCTCGCGCGGATGAATCTGCAGATCATGCACGGCGACACTCGGCAAGTACCCTTCCTCGTGTCCCCGCTCACTAGTCAGTCCGTAGTCCTGATACCGCACCCACTGCTTCCCCTTATCCAGCGAAATCCAAAGGCCGTATTCCGTACCGGCATATAGAAGATCGGGATTCTTCCGTCCCTCTTCGATCACGCGAACGGGCTCGCGCTGTGGAAGGTTGGCGCTGATGTTGGTCCAGCTTTTTCCGGAGTCCTCCGTCACATAGACGTAAGGCTTCAGATCGACATTGCGATGGTTGTCGAACGTGACATACGCGCGCCCCACCTTGTGCCGAGAGGCGTGAATGCGCGACACCCACGAGGTGTCGGGTAAGCTCGGGATATTCTTCGTGAGATTCGTCCACGTTTTTCCGCCATCGAGCGTGAGCTGGACGTATCCATCATCGGTGCCGACCCAAAGCATGTCTTGCTTGAGCGGCGATTCAGAGATCGAGGAGATAACCGAATAGCTCGTTATGCCACCGCTCATGAGATAGACGCTTTCATCCCGGACCTGCCATTCTCGTTTGTTGCGCGTCAGATCGGGGCTAATCGGTTGAAAGGTGTCGCCTCGATCCGTGCTCTTATACAAGCGGTTGCGACCCAGGTAGAGCGTCTTCGAGTTCCACGGAGAAATCTCAAAGCTGGCTGCTTCGCGCGCTGGATCTCGGGTCTTGATTTCCTCGTATGAGCCTTTCTGCCGCTTAAAATCCTTTTTAAACCAGAACGTCGTCTTTAGTGCTTCGCGGTCTGGATCGGTGTCGACATTTCTTCCTGTCTTTAGATCATTCCGAGCAGCACCACCCTGTCTGGAATACACAGTCGACCAATCCTCAGGATCCGCCATCGTTCTTCCCGCTTCCGTACCACTCACTGCGAGGACGTCCGCGGACGAGACATAGCCAAATCGACCCTGGGTCGGCACGAGGAACCCGTTCCCTGCGTCCTGCGCATTCCCCATCACCCAATAGAGTTTGCGCATGTCATAGCCGACGCCATACGTCTGTAACAGCGTTGGCACTGCGACTGTCATGCAATCGCTACACTCCCCCGACCTGAGCTCGAGGTCCCACCCTTGGCTGACGTTGTAGTCGCCGGCAGAGATGTAATGCTTGGGATCGTTGGGATCGATCCACAATTCATGATCGTCGCCGTCAAAACCCTTCCACGTTTTTCCGCCATCCTTGGAAACGTGGTAGATATTCCCGTGATAGATGGTATTCACGTCCTTCGTGCTGAACCGAACAACCTGGTTATAGTGCGGACGGTACCAGTAGCCCTGCTCCACCGGATCTTCGAGTTTCCCTTCACCATCGTAGTGCTTTGCGGGCATTTCTACCCACGTTGCGCCGCCATCCATGCTGCGGTAGATGCCCGTCGCGGGATACGCTGCCTCTACCGCTGCTACCACATGACGCGGATCGGGGCGGAAGTAGTCGAGCGCGATGCGACCCATCGGATTCGTGGGCAGTCCCTTCGTCACGCGCCGCCACGTTTCGCCGCCGTCCGTGCTGCGGAAGATCCCGCTGCCGGGACCAGTTGGGAAATAACCCCAGGGCCGATGGACGTGATCCCACATCGCCGCCAACATGTTGTTCGGATTCTTCTGATCGATGATGACATCGGCTGCGGCGGTTCTCTCATCGACGAAGATCACGCGCTTCCAGGTGCGACCTCCGTCCTTGGTTTTATACAGTCCGCGCTGTGCGCTGCGCCCCCACGGACTTCCGAGCGCAGCCACGAAGACGATGTCGTTGTTCTGCGGGTGGATTGCGATGCGGCCGATGCTGATGCTCTCCTCGAGCCCCATGTCCTGCCACGTCTTGCCACCGTCCGTGCTCTTATAGACACCGTCGCCCATCCCGACACTGTTACGTTGCCAACGATCGCCGGTGCCCACCCAAATCAGATCGGGATTCTTCTGACTCACCGCAATCGAACCGATGCTCGCCGAGCCTACTTTATCGAACACGAAGGCAGATGTTTTTCCGCCATCCGTCGTCTTCAACACACCACCGTTTGCTGAAGCCAAGTAGAAAATCTTGGGGTTCGCCTCATACACGGCGATATCGTTGAGCCGGTATCCTTCTCCGTCAGTTACAGGTCCGACATTGCGTACGGGCAACGCCGAGATGATCGAGCCGACGGAAGGGATATCGGCTTGGACTCTCGGGGAGTTGCCGACATCGCTCGGCATTTGAGCGATGAGCCTCGGAGCCGCGGCGACCGCAACGGCTATGACGAACCTGTATTTCATCGTTGTTCTATTTCTTTGGCCAAAGAACGTTTAGCGCCTATCATCGCAGAGGACGCCCTTTTTCATGACCGAGCGGATCATCGAAGGGGTTCATGTGCCGTAGACGACGATCCAGTAGTCACATACCCCTAATGACCCGATATCGGCATCACCTCGTCCGTCGCGTCTTCGACGTGCAACGTCTGGTAAAACTCCTTGCCGTCGATTATGAGGACCACGCGATAGTCTCCGGGCTCCTTAATCACGTATTTCACTAGCTCGGGACTCAGCCGGATGGAATTCAGACCAGCCCTCGCCGTGCCCTTTAGCGGCGACGAAGTAAATACCTGCGTACCAGCGGCATTCGTGATTGTGATCGTTGCTTCGTTCTTCGCCGCGTCGTTCTTCAGGTAGTAACTGAATAAGGTGCCGGGCTGCGTGTTGAAGGACCGATGCGGAAATTCAAAGGTCCAGAAGCCACCTCGCCTATAAGGAAAGAGATAAATATTTCCTGGCGACGCGAAGTACACATCGGCCGCGCGGTGCTCCGGCGTCATCTCCTCGAGCGATCTGGCCGGCACAATCCAGAATCCTCGGCCGTGCAGACCGAGAATGAGATCGAGCTCGCGAGGATGGATCTGTAAATCATGTACGGCGACACTCGGCAAGTAACCTTGCTCGCGAAATTCGTTCACGCCGAGGTCATAATCCTGGTACCGCGTCCACTGCTTGCCTCGATCCAGTGAAACCCAAAGACCGTACTCCGTGCCGACATAGAGCAGATCCGGATTCTTCCTCCCCTCTTCGATGACGCGAACGGGCTCGCGTTGCGGGAGATTGCCGCTGATGTTGGTCCACGTCTTCCCTGAATCCTCGGTCACATACACGTAGGGCTTGAGGTCGACGTTGCGGTGATTGTCGAACGTAACGTACGCGCGCCCCGCCTTGTGCCGTGACGCGTGGATACGCGAGACCCACGAGGTATCCGGCAGCCCGAGAATATTTTCCGTCAGATTCGTCCACGTCTTCCCGCCATCCAGCGTGAGCTGCACGTACCCGTCATCCGTGCCCACCCAGATCATGTTCTCCTTGAGCGGCGACTCGGAGATCGACGTGATGGTTGAATAGCTCGTGACACCGTCGCTACTGAGGTAGACGCTCCCATCGCGCACTTGCCATTCCGGCTTATTGCGCGTCAGATCAGGACTAATTGCTTGCCAAGTCGCTGCCCGGTCCGTGCTCTTGTACAAACGATTGCGAGCGAGATAGAGCGTTTTCGAATTCCACGGAGAAATCTCGAAGCTCGGCGCTTCTCTCGGTGGATCTCGCTGTACGATTGCCTGGTAGGAGCCTTTCGCCCGCCGGAATTGCTTCTTGAAGAAGAACGTCGTGTGCATTGGCCCAGGGTCCGGCGGGTTGTCGACGGCCTTCCCAGACTTCAGCTCAGTTCGACGAGCCGCCCCGCTTCTGGAATACACGATCGTCCAATCCTCTGGATCGGCCATCGTCCGGCCCGCTTCGTGACCATCGATAGGTATCACATCCGCATACGACACATAGCCGAAGGTGCTCTGGGTCGGAACGAGCAAACTTCTACCTGCGTCCTGCGCATTCCCCATGACCCAGTAGAGTTTCCGCATGTCGAAGCCGACGCCGTACGTCTGGAACAACGACGGGGCGAACACTTTCATGTAATTGTGGAAACCCGCTCTCTCTTTCGGGTTGTACGTCACGTCCCACCCTTGCAGGAGATCATCGTCACTGGCACTCATGAAGTGATTTGGATCCTTGGGATCGATCCACAATTCATGATCGTCGCCGGTGCCTGCGGTCCACGTTTTTCCGCCATCCTTGGAAACGTGGACGACGTTGCCGTGATAGATGGTATTGACGTCCTTCGTTGAGAATCGGACGACTTGGTTGTAGTGCGGCCGATACCAATAATCCTGTTCTTCTTTATCCTGGACTTTTCCCTCGCCATCGTAGTGCACCGCAGGCATTTCCACCCAGGTAGCGCCACCATCCATGCTGCGGTAAATGCCAGTCGCCGGATACGCCGCTTCCACCGCCGCGACGACATGACGCGGATCTGGCCGGAAGTAGTCGAGCGCAATGCGCCCCATAGACGTGGGTAGTCCAGTCGACACGCGCTGCCACGTCTCGCCGCCGTCCGTGCTGCGGAAAATCCCGCTGCCCGGGCCTGTTGGGAAATAGCCCCACGGCCGGTGCACGTGATCCCACGTGCTCGCGAGCATGTTGTTCGGATGCTTCTCATCGATGATGACGTCGGCCGCCGCGGTCGTCTCATTGACGAAGACCACGCGCTTCCAGGTCCGCCCGCCATCTTTGGTCTTGTAAAGACCGCGCTCCGCACTCGGGCCCCACGGACTGCCGAGCGCTGCGACGAAGACCACATCGTCATTGCGCGGATCGATCGCGATGCGGCCGACGCTGATGCTTTCCTTGAGCCCCATGTCCTGCCACGTCTTCCCGCCGTCGGTGCTCTTGTACACGCCGTCGCCCGTACCGACGCTATTGCGCTGCCAGCGATCGCCAGTGCCCACCCAGATCACATTAGGATTCTTTTGACTCACGGCAATCGAGCCAATACTCGCTGATCCGATTTTGTCGAACACGAAGGCCACGGTCTTGCCGCCATCCGTCGTCTTCAGCACGCCACCGTTGGCTGAGGCGTAGTAGAAGATGTTGGGATTCGCCTCATACACCGCGATCGCATTAATGCGATATCCTTCCCCGCGCGTCACAGGACCTACATTGCGCGCCGGCAGCGCCGAGATGATCGAAGCGACGGAAGGGCTCTTTGGATCGGCGCTACGAATTCCTTCGCTGCCGGCTTGCGTCTGCGCGGCCAAATTGGCGGAGCTGACCGCGATGGCGACCACGAACACGTATTTCATTTCGGACCTGACACTGTGGTTAGTGAGGAACGACGGCTACTGCCAGGTCGCTTGACCTTCCCTCAGCTCTATCGTCCGGACGTCGGCATCACTTCGTCTGATGCGTCTTCGACATGAAGCGTTTGGTAATACTCCTTGCCGTCTACGGTGAGCGTGACGCGATAGTCACCGGGTTTGTTTATGGCATCACTCAGGCTCGTACGGAATCGCATGGAATTCAATCCGGCCTTTGCTGTGCCCTTGAGACCTTCCGCCAAGACCTGCGTGCCACTCGCATTCGTGATCTTGATGGTGGCTTCGTTTTTCGCGGCGTCTCTCTTCAGGTAGTAGCTGAACAACGTGCCCGGCTGCGTGTTCCTGATAGGCTCAGGATTTCCTTCAAGCTCTCCACGACGCGGCATTTCCATGGTCGGAAAGAGATAGACGTTCCCAGGCGAGGCAAAGTAGACATCCTTCGCCATATTCTCCGCCGTCATCTCCTCCAACGCGCGCGCCGGTAAAATCCAGAACCCTCGGCCATGGAGACCCAGAACTAGATCGAGCTCTCGGGGATGGACATGCATATCATGCACGGCCACGCTCGGTAGATAGCCTTGCTCGTGAGCGCTTGATGCGCCGAAATCATAGTCCTGGAATCGCGTCCAGTGCTTGCCGCGATCGAGTGACACCCAGAGACCATACTCCGTCCCAACATAGAGCAGATCGGGATTCTTCCGCCCTTCCTCGATGACGCGCACCGGTTCGCGGAGCGGCAGATTCGCGCTGATGTTGGTCCAGGTTTTCCCAGAGTCGTCCGTCACATAGACGTACGGTTTGAGATCGACGTTCCGATGGTTATCGAACGTGACGTACGCGCGCCCAGCACTGTGCCGCGAGGCATGGATGCGCGATACCCATGAGGTGTCCGGTAGCCCCGGAATGTTCTTGGTCAGATTCGCCCACGTCTTCCCGCCATCCGTGGTGAGTTGCACGTACCCATCACCCGTGCCGACCCAGATCATGCCTGGCTTCAGTGGAGACTCGGAGATCGAGTTGATCGTTGGATAATCACTCGTCATATCTCCACTCAGGATGTAGACGCTTCCATCGCGGCCCCGCCATTCCGGTTTGTTGCGCGTTAGATCGGGACTGATGGCCTGCCAGGTCTCGCCGCGATTCGTGCTCTTATACAGGCGATTCCGAGCCAGATAGAGCGTTTTCGAATTCCACGGCGATATTTCGAAGCTGGGCGATTCTCTCGGTGGCTCTCGGGTTTCAACCGAATCGTAGGTGCCCGGCTTCCTTCTGAATATCTTCTTGAACCACGGCGTTGTGTGACGTCTCCAGTCCTCGTCAGGTGCGTTGTACACGGTCATGCCTGACGTCAGGTCAGTGCGCACGCCTCTGGAGTACACGACGGTCCAATCCTCAGGATCGGCCATCGTCCGTCCAGCCTCAGAGCCAGTAACAGCTATCACGTCGGCGAACGAGACATGGCCATATGGTCCTTGCGTCGGAACGAGGTAGCCGTTGCCGGCGTCCTGCGCATTTCCCATGACCCAATAGAGTTTCCGCATGTCGTAGCCAACGCCATACGTTTGGAATAGCGAGGGCGCGGGCACATTCGTGACATCTCCCTGCCCGTGCAGGCCCCAGATCTGATGCAACTCGTCGTCGTCCGCCAGCAGCCAATGATTCGGATCATGGGGATCGATCCACAGTTCGTGCCCATCACCGGCGAAGCCCGTCCACGTTTTCCCGCCGTCGTGCGAGATACCTCCGCCATAGATGGTGTTCACGTCCTTCGTCGAGAACCGGATGACTTGGTTGTAGTACGGCCGGTACCAATACTCCTGTTCCTCTTTATCCCTGATTTTTCCTTCCTCGTCGTAGTGCACCGCGGGCATCTCCATCCAGGTCGCACCGCCATCCATGCTACGATAAATGCCCGTGGCGGGATACGCAGCTTCCACCGCCGCGACGACGTTGCGCGGATCGGGCCGGAAGTAATCCAATGCAATGCGACCCATTGGATTCGTCGGCAAGCCCTTCGTCACGCGTTGCCACGTCTCGCCACCATCCGTGCTGCGGAAAATTCCACTGCCCGGGCCTGTGGGGAAAAACCCCCAGGGCCGATGCACGTGATCCCACATGCTCGCAAGCATGTTGTTCGGATTCTTCGGGTCGATGATCACATCCGCGGCCGCCGTCTTGTCATCGACGAAGATCACTCGCTTCCACGTACGGCCACCGTCTTTCGTCTTGTACAGGCCTCGTTCCGCACTCCGCCCCCACGGACTTCCGAGCGCGGCGACAAACACGACGTTGTCATCGCGTGGATCGATCGCGATACGACCGATGCTGATGCTTTCCTTGAGCCCCATGTCTTGCCACGTCTTGCCACCATCGGCGCTCTTATACACGCCGTCGCCCATGCCAACGCTATTGCGCTGCCAGCGGTCACCCGTGCCCACCCAAATCAGGTCGGGATTCTTCTGACTCACCGCGATTGCACCAACGCTTGCTGAGCCGATCTTATCGAAGACGATCGATGATGTCTTGCCACCGTTCATGGTCTTCAACACGCCGCCATTGGCGGACGCATAGTAGAAGATCTTGTTGTTCGCCTCATACACGGCGATATCATCGATGCGGTTTCCCACTCCACGCGTCATCGGACCGACGTTGCGAACGGGCAACCCGGCAAGGATCGAGGCGATGGAGGGAACATCCGCGTCAGCCTTTCGTACATCGCCGGCTTGCGTTGCCATTTGCGCGGGCAAGCTCGGCGCAACGCCGATCGATACGACGAATAGAAACGCGAGTCTCATTGCTAGTCTCATATTTCCTTGGAACAGCTGTGTACCGATCGGCGCAAATCGCGGAGTCGTGATCCGGTCGCAAAGAGCCAGAATGTGCGTTCGCGGAACATCAAGCCGAGCCGCGTATCGTCCGTGTCTGGATCCGTCAATGCGCTCATCGCGGCGTCGGTGCCCGCATTACCTCGTCCGTTGCGTCTTCGACGTGCAACGTTTGGTAATACTCCTTGCCGTCGACGCTGAGCGTGACGCGATAGTCACCGGGTTTGTTGATGGCGTCACTCAGGCTCGTACGGAATCGCATGGAATTCAGTCCGGCCTTGGCGGTGCCTTTGAGACCTTCCGCCAAGACCTGCGTGCCACTGGCATCGGTAATCTTGATGGTGGCTTCGTTTTTCGCCGCGTCTCTCTTGAGGTAGTAGCTGAACAAGGTGCCCGGCTGCGTATTCATGATGCGGCCAGGATTTCCTTCGAGCTCTCCGCGACGAGGCATCTGCAGAGTCGGGAAGAGATAGACATTCCCAGGCGAGGCAAAGTAGACATCCTTCGCCATATTCTCCGCCGTCATCTCCTCCAACGCGCGCGCCGGTAAAATCCAGAACCCTCGGCCATGGAGACCCAGAACTAGATCGAGCTCTCGGGGATGGACATGCATATCATGCACGGCCACGCTCGGTAGATAGCCTTGCTCGTGAGCGCTTGATGCGCCGAAATCATAGTCCTGGAATCGCGTCCAGTGCTTGCCGCGATCGAGTGACACCCAGAGACCATACTCCGTCCCAACATAGAGCAGATCGGGATTCTTCCGCCCTTCCTCGATGACGCGCACCGGTTCGCGGAGCGGCAGATTCGCGCTGATGTTGGTCCAGGTTTTCCCAGAGTCGTCCGTCACATAGACGTACGGTTTGAGATCGACGTTCCGATGGTTATCGAACGTGACGTACGCGCGCCCAGCACTGTGCCGCGAGGCATGGATGCGCGATACCCATGAGGTGTCCGGTAGCCCCGGAATGTTCTTGGTCAGATTCGCCCACGTCTTCCCGCCATCCGTGGTGAGTTGCACGTACCCATCACCCGTGCCGACCCAGATCATGCCTGGCTTCAGTGGAGACTCGGAGATCGAGTTGATCGTTGGATAATCACTCGTCATATCTCCACTCAAGATGTAGACGCTTCCATCGCGGACCCGCCATTCCGGTTTGTTGCGCGTCAGATCGGGACTGATGGCCGTCCACGTCTCGCCCCGGTTTGTGCTCTTATACAGACGATTGCGAGCCAAATAGAGCGTTTTCGCATTCCACGGAGATATTTCGAAGCTCGGCGATTCTCTCGGTGGCTGTCGCGTGTCAACCGAATCGTAGGTGCCTGGCTTCCTTCTGAATATTTTCTTGAACCACGGTGTCGTGTGGCGTCTCCAATCCTCGTCAGGTCCGTTGAACATGGACTTTCCTGACGTCAGATCATTCCGGATGGACGTGGAGTACACGACCGCCCAATTCTCAGGGTCGGCCATCGTCCGTCCCGCCTCGGAGCCATTAACAGCCACGACGTCAGAAGACGACACAGTGCCATAGCGCCCTTGCGTCGGAACGAGGTAGCCGTTTCCGGCGTCCTGCGCATTGCCCATTACCCAATAGAGTTTCCGCATGTCATAGCCAACACCGTACGTTTGGAACAGCGAGGGCGCGGGCACTCGCATGACATTCGTCCAGCCTGAAGATGGCATGCCCCATCCCTGAAATACCTCGTCGTCGCCCGCCAGCATCCAATGATTCGGATCGTTGGGATCGACCCAGAATTGGTGTCCATCACCATCAAAGCCCGTCCACGTTTTCCCACCGTCGTGCGAGACGTGGTCAGTAGAGCCGTGGTAGATGGTGTTGACGTCATTCGGGCTGAACCGAACTAGCTGATTGTAGTGAGGCCGGTACCAATACTCCTGTTCTTCTTTGTCCCGAAGTTTGCCCTCCTCGTCGTAATGCAGCGCGGGCATCTCCACCCAGGTCGCACCGCCATCCATGCTGCGATAAATGCCCGTGGCGGGATACGCGGCTTCCACCGCCGCGACGACGTTACGCGGATCGGGCCGGAAGTAATCGAGCGCAATGCGACCCATTGGATTTGTCGGCAGGCCCTTGGTCACGCGCTGCCACGTCTCACCACCATCCGTGCTTCGGAAAATCCCACTGCCTGGACCGGTTGGGAAAAATCCCCAGGGCCGATGCACGTGATCCCACATACTCGCGAGCATGTTGTTGGGATTCTTCGGATCGATGATGACGTCTACTGCCGCTGTCTTTTCATCGACGAAGATCACTCGCTTCCACGTGCGACCACCGTCTTTCGTCTTGTACAGGCCGCGTTCTGCACTCCGCCCCCACGGACTTCCGAGCGCGGCGACAAAGACGACGTTGTCATCGCGCGGATCGATCGCGATACGACCGATGCTGATGCTTTCCTTGAGCCCCATGTCCTGCCACGTCTTACCGCCATCGGTGCTCTTGTACACGCCATCGCCCATACCGACGCTATTACGCTGCCAGCGGTCGCCGGTCCCTACCCAAATCACATCCGCGTTCTTCTGACTGACGGCGATCGACCCAACGCTCGCTGACCCGAGCTTATCGAACACAATAGATGATGTCTTGCCACCGTTCGTGGTCTTTAACACGCCGCCATTGGCGGACGCATAGTAGAAGATGTTGGTGTTTGCCTCATACACGGCGATATCGTCGATACGATTTCCCACTCCCTGCGTCATCGGGCCAATGTTGCGAACGGGCAACCCGGAGAGGATCGAGGCGATGGAGGGAACATCCGCATCAGCCTTTCGTGCATCGCCGGCTTGCGTTGCCATTTGCGCGAGCAAGCTCGGCGCAACGCCGATCGATACGACGAATAGAAACGCGAGTCTCACTGCCAGTCTAGTATTTCCCTGGAACGGCTGTGTCATACGCCAGTCAGGCAGCCCGCCGCACCTCCATACTTCGTCTCTTCTTTCGGGAATGGCAGCGCCGTTATGGTGCCATACGGCAGACCACCGCTGTAATACGCACCCGTCGGGAATACACTCTCAGCACTCCGTCCGTACACACGCACCAGCCGGCGCAAATCGCCGAGCCTCGATCCGGTCGCGAAGAGCCAGAATGCGCGTTCGCGGAACATCAAATCAAGCCGAGCATCATCTGTCCCAGGATCCGTCAGGGGACTCATCGCCGGACTGATTTGCGTCGCACGCAAATCGTTTAGAATGGTCAACCAATTCGAGCCGCCGCCATGCAAGTCGGCTTCGGCCTCGATGAGGCGAGCATCGAGACCCGTGGCCAGTGGGAAGGGGGTGTATTTAGTAGGATACTTGTCCAGAGCATACAAGGGCGTTGTGCCATTGCGCGCCGTTCCGGCCCGCCTCCAAGGCACCCGTGGGTCGTTCGCGGAAACAAAGTCAAGTCCATTGCCTCCTTCCGAGTCGGCTATGCTCCATTTACCGCCCCACCACCAGAAGTCGCCGGTCAGAGCGTTCCCACTGTATCCACCGTATTCTGCCACATAGCTATATGTGGTCGGCACGGCAGATGCGGCAGTCGCCGCCTCCGCAAAGCGTCCAAGCTGCAACAACGTTCGAGCGCGCCCAACGCGGGCAAAGTTCAGAACACGCGCACTGTCCACCGTAAGGGCGACAGCGGAGTCGTAGTTCGCCAACGCGTACTCGAACGCCTGCTGCGTTGACAAAGCCGTGCCATAGACCTGCTTGAAGTCCTTGACCTCATGCAATGGAAACCCAGGGCAATAGTCTTCGGCAAGACGCATCGCGATAAGGGCGCGAATGGCGAATAGCTCGCCCATGTGCGCTTCGCGGGCCCCGGGTGGCGCATACGCGCGCACTTTCTCCAGAGCGATCGACAACTGAGTTCCACGGACGGATTGAAATTGCGGGTAGTACGTCTGGATGCCGAATGCCGTTTGCGCTTGCTCGACCGGGCCCGCGCGACGATCCACCAAATCAGGCCCGTCGTACGGAAAGGGCTGCGCTTCCCAAAACGCGTCCTGCTGAAAGCGAAACTCGTCGGCAAGTAATCCGGAGTCCCAAGCGCTCGACGGCGCGTATTGGAAGAAGCTTTGATAGATGGAGAGCCGCAACAGCTCGGCGCCCTGTGCCGTGTTCACATCTGAATCGAGAATCGCCGTCGGATCCTCCACTTTGAGCAGGCCATCGCAACCGATCGTCGCAGCGCCGGAGCACAGAACGAGGAGAGCCGTAGCGGTATATTTTCTGAACATGGTTTTAGAACCCCAGGTCGAGGCGGACAGACATCACGCGCGCAAGCGGAATACCGGATGACACGCCAGCGCCGATGTTGCTCATGGCCGATCCGGCACTGCCCGAACCGCTGACCTCCGGATCAGCGCCAGCGAACTTGCTCCACAGTGCTAGGTTGCGGCCGGAGAATACGAGTGTGCTGCGATTGAGGCCGATCGTCGAGATCAGACGCAGTGGAAGGTCCACGGCCAACGAGACTTCGCGCAGTCGTATAAAATTCCCTGGCTGAACCCCAGTAAGGCCGAACATCGCCTCCGCCTGCTGCTCGACGGGCGTCGTTTTGTCAACCAATGCGCGACACTTATTATCGAAACAGCGGTACGCGTCAACTGCCAGGAAACCAGATTTGCGCTCCAAGAGCACCGATGTGCGCACTTGCCGGTCGAGGAACCCGAAGACGGTTGATAGTGTCTGGGTTTTGGGCGGAAAACTCTCCCCGATGTACACCGCCGAGTCCTTGTACTGGATCTCATTCCAACTCACAATACCGTCGTTGTTCGCGTCGTTCCAACCGGTCAACTGAGGCGCGAATCGGGCTCCCAGCGGATACCCCTCGGCGTAGCCGCCAGTGTAATCCAGCCGCGTTGCACCGGGACCGAGATCCACGAGCTTCGTCGTGTAGAAGCTGTGTTGCAGTCCAACGTCGATGGCGATCGCACGCGTATCCAGCAAACGGGAATCGATCTTGGCCTCATAACCGTGTTGCGTCGTCAGGCCAAGATTAGCGCGAATCTGACCAAATCCCGGGGGACCATTGACGACAATGAGTTGGTCCGTAGTCCGGCGGGAATACGCCGTCGCTTCGAGAGTGACACGATTCTCGAACGCGCCAACGTCGATACCATACTCCAACTCGCGCGTGCGTTCGGGCTTGAGATCTGGATTCCCGAGATCCCAGATCGAGTACACGTTCACCATCTGGCCACCGACGAACGTGCTGCCGGTCGAGTAATACGGCCGAATCCAGTCCGCGTCCGGCTGCTGGCCGGCGGCACCGAGGGCAGCGCGGAGTCGAACCTCGTCCAGGCCCGGCACGTGCGGCATGAATGGCTCCTGCGTCAGGAGCCACGACGCACCAACCTTCGGATAGATCGCCGCCTGATAGTGCTTGCCGAAGGCGGAGGCGCCGTCCATGCGCGCCGCACCGGTCAAGTAGAGGCGGTTGTTGAGCCCGACCATCTCCTCCACATAGCCGCCGAGGACAACAGTTTCGACATAGGAATCACGCATGCCGTAACTTTGCGCCCCAGGAATTGTTTTCTGACCCGGCGCTAACCCCCCGCCGTTTACGCCAAACGCATCGCTCAGCGAACGAGTGTACTGCATACCGACGCTGGTGCGCGCGCTGAGCACCCCGCGTTGCGCCGTCGCAGAGAGTCCCATATCCGCCGTCGTTGACATTTGGCGCGTGCGGGTCTCCCGAATCTCGCCGCTTCCTTGAACGTCACGTTCCTGCAGCGAGTATTCGTGACTGCCGAGCACGTCCAAACCGAGTGTGGTGCGACCCGACAGCCAGTGCATGGGGCGCCACTCGCTACCGACGCTACCGAGAAACCGATCCACATTGTCGTCGTCCGTCTTCGAGAAAATTTCATCGGGCGTACTGTGCCGGTAACCGACGGGATTTCCCGGCGTGAGATTGCTGAACATCCCTCGTTCATAGGCGTAACTGACGAACGACGCCGCACTCGTTTTACTCCGGATATAGCTAGTACTGACGCGGATATCCAACTTTCGACTGATATCGACGCTCACGTTGCTTCGCAGATTCAGGTTGGTGGCGGTATTGGGCTCGCGCCACGCGCGGGGCAACGTCTTCCGGCCGAGTCGTTCCATCAACATCTTCTGGAAGTACTTGGGCATCTGGATGGGCCCGACCTCGTCTCTGTAGTCGCCTGCGAAGTAATACTGCAGCTCGTTCGTGCCACCCGAGACGTTGGCGCCATATTCCACCGTCGGCTTGGCCGCAATCACGGTATACTCCGGATTCTCGAGCACGCGCTTCAGCAGCGTGACGCTGTCCTGCTGCGTGCAGTAGCCCGACGCGAGGTACTCGAGATTGCAGTTGGCATTCGGATTACTGGGCACACCAAAGACTGTTCCCCAGCCCCAGTACTGATCCGGAATGCGACTGGTCGGCGTTTTCGTGCTGGTTTGCTTGGCGTATCCATACCAGCGCGCGGGGCCCGCCTTGCCACGCTTCGTCGTGATCACGATGACCCCGTTGGCGGCATCAGTTCCGTAGAGGGTAGCCGCGGACGGCCCCTTCACGACCTCGACCGACTCGATGTCGTTCGGGTTGAGATCGTTCAGCGGACTATTCGTGCCCTCGAAGTCGCCGAGCGGTGAGTGGCGATTGGCCGTTGTCATACGTACGCCGTCAATCACGACGATCGGCTCGTTGCTCACACTGACCGAGTTCCGACCACGGTTCTGCAGATTGACGCGGCCACCCACAATGCCCTGCTCTTGGAACACCTGCAAACCAGGAACACGCGCCGTGAGTAGTTCGCTAACGCTGGTGATAGGAGCTTCGCGGACAAGCGAGTCCGCATTGATCCGCCCCACCACGTTCCCCAACTCGAGCCGCCGCTGTTCGCCCGTCGCCGTTACGACGACTTCAGACAACGACGTCGGAATTCGAACAAGTACGACATCCGCCGTGACCGATTCATTTTCTGTCACGGTGACAGCACGACGATGCGTTCGGTATCCGAGCCGCCGCGCCACAATCGTTTGCGGGCCAGTCGGAACGCCGCTGATCGTGTAACGGCCATCCGCGCCGGTGGTCGTCGCGAGTTTGGTGCCCTCGACAGCGACCGTGATTCCAGTAAGGCTTGCACTCGTGGTCGAATCCGTGACGCGACCTGTGATCGTTCCCGCGATCACCGCAGCCTGAGACCTTCTGATCAGCGCGGCATTGCCATTTTTGGAAAAGAGAACGTCGACATTCGCATCGAGAAGAATTTCTATCAATGCGGCCGCCACCGTGACGTCGTCATCATGTAACGAGACAGTTCGTTCCTTCGGTAGAAGCTCCGCAGAGAACATGAGCTCCAGTCCACTTTCTTTAGAGATTTTTGTGATGGCCGCCTCGAGACTCACGTTCTGCAGATCCAAGGCGATACGCTTTCGTAGAATCGGAGTCTTGCTCGCATCGACCTTTACTGGCCCTGCACTCGACGAGGCAAGGAATTGTGGTCCGCGTTGCGAAAACTCCGCATTCTGCGCCGAAACGGTGGACATCGATGTCGATGCCAGCAGTCCGGCAATAATAATGGCCGCTTTCAATCGCATGACAGGCTTCACTCCGTGTTAGGAGTTCTAGCGCGCTTTGTGCGCGCGCTTGGTGGGATACAGCACGTACGCGTTTGCCATTCGTTGCACCCGGGCATCGAACGTTTCGGGCAACAGCTCGAGGACATCCGCGACTGATTGATTCTTGAAAGACACGGTGATGCTTCTACTGGCGAGCGCACTGTCGCCGAGTGCGATCTCGACATCGAACCAGCGGCTCATCTTTGGGAGCGCTTCGCGAAGTGGCGTCCGAGTAAAGACAAGCCGTCCGGTTGTCCATGCCAACTCGTTCTCGATATTGATCGATCGACGCACCGCAACGTTTCCGCTGCCGTCGATCACGCCTGCTTCGCCACGCTTCAGGTGCGCGACACGCGCGGCGGACGAGTCACGCCGCAACGCCACTTCCCCACTCGTGACGGCAACGCGAATCCCGCGATCTTCCGCGTAACTCGAAACCACGAATGACGTTCCAATGTCTTCAGCAACGCCAGCCTTCGTGAGCACCTTGAACGGACGCGTGCTGTCATGCACAACGTCGAAGAACGCTTCACCCTCGAGACTTACCGTTCGCGCACCTTGACCGTACGTCACAGGTACATGCAGCCGGCTGTCCACGTTCAGGATGACGTGCGTCCCATCGGACAAATACATATCCGCACGCTGCGCCTTACGTGTCGAGAACACACGCTCTGCACCGGCGGGATTCTGATGCGACTGGTGCAAACGCTCCTGCACGTACCAACGGCCCACACCAAATGCCAGGACGAGGGCGGCCGCAGCGGAAATCCACGGAAGCACCGTTGCTCGCTTTGGATTGGAGCGCTGTAGCCCAGACAGAGGCTTCACATGCATGCTCCGCTCCGCCACCGGCTTTGGCTCTCTCAACTTCTCGTTGACCAACTCAGCGTCGACTCGCCGCGTGAGCGCGCTCCACGCCAATTCTTCGCGCGCAGCTTCTTCTGAACCACGAACCTTTACGGCGGCCGCAACGTTCCACACGACCTGCGCGTCGCGAACGAGTTTCGGATCGGCATGTTCGATGGCGTCCACCTCTTCCGGAGAGGCTTCGCCACAGAAATAGCGATCGAGTGAATTCCAAACAGTATCGTTCATGGCATATCTCTGACGTGCCAAGCGTTCAAACCATTAGACACTTGACGAGTTCCTAGAGGAATTGTGTGAGTCGCGCGCGAAGCGTTCGCAATGCGAGGCCTATCTGTACTTCTACCGTTTTCGGGGCGATCCCCATCGCCTCGGCGATCTCCTGATACGACATCCCTTGCTGACGGCGCATGAGGAACGCTTGGCGGCATCGAGGCGGCAACTCTTCGATCGCAGTTGTTGCAGCAGCCATGAGATCGTTGACGCGCACGTGCACATCCGCATCATCACTCAGCCGCAGACCGATCACGTGTTGGACATCAGCGACGCTGAGCTCTGCCGCGCGCGCGACGCGATCCTCCCACTGTTTCTCCGTCTGCCGGCGGCGCACGACGGTTATGGCATTCTTCCGTACAGCGCTGAACAGGTAACCGGAGATGCTTTTGGGCGAGAAATCAGGCCGCTCGCGGTGGCGCCACAGGCCGAGGAATGCTTCCTGGACAATTTCTTCGGCGACGTCTGGCGAAGCGAGCATTCGCGTCGCCACCGCCACGAGTTGGTGATAGTACGCGCGGAACAGCCCCTCGAACGCTGTGCGGTCACCCGTCCGCAAACGCTCGGCGAGCTCTGAATCGCTCCGTGGGTCGTGCCGGTACGGAGGCTTCGGATCAGCAGGTGGCAACGCCTTCAGATTGCGCATGAGACACCGTCAGCCGATCCCCTTGGCCATGGAACAGGGACCGCGGCCGCTCAATACTGAAGTATCAAAGTGCGAAACCCTTAAAAGTTCGGCTATACCCCGCCCGGCGCTGGCAAACGTCTGTGTAATGATGGAAAGCAAAAGCGCTCCGCAGTATTCGCTGCGGAGCGCTTCGTTCGGGCGTGGGCGGCCGAACGTTATTCCCGGAAAATCGCGGTTACTGCACCAGCTTTTGCAATACGGGCTCAATCGCCTTCGTGTCGAAGGGACCGTGGTATAGAATCTGGCCGTTCCCGTCCACGAGAAGCACCGAATTGCCGCTCTTCGTGAGGACGTCTGTCCACGCCGTAGCGCCGAGCGCGATTGGCACAGTAGCGCTGTTGTAGCGCCGCATCTCGCGCGCCTTTTGCTCGTCGATCAAGCCATAGTAATCCAAGGCGACGGCAGCGAGGCCACGGGGACCGTATTCTCTGAACCAGCGCTCGGCGATAGGGAACTCGGCTGTGCTCGTGGGGCATCCAGACGCCCAGTTCCACAACAGCGCGCCTTTCTTGCCAGCGAGCACCTTCTTGAGATTGAACGCTCCCTGATCCAGTAGCGTCGCGCCTTCGAGCGACGGCATAGCCTGCTCCAGGTTTTGTCCGACGAATGACGTGTCGCCCGTCTTTCTCGCTGGAAGAACCGTCATTCCCTGACGCGGCAGTGCAAAGTCCTTCTCAGCAACCGGAGCATTGAGGGTGAAGTCGAACTCCCTGTCGGTAACCAATCCGGTAGAGCTGTATGTCACACTCCTATGCACGATATGATCGTTGCCGATAAATAACCGCGTGCGATATACGACCGTATCTTCGGGAAGCAGATATGCATTCTCGTATATCCATTCCACGACGTCATACGACTTTCCGTTCCACTGCTCTGGGCCAACATACTTCAGGGACCGCAGCAAAAGATCTTTGAGCCTCTCAGACGTCCAGATGCCAACGTCCCGTGATTGAATGCCAAAGAACGACTGCAAACCGGTCTCGATGACATCAGTGCGAAAGTACACCTGAGGCAACGCGGTCGCGGTGTCACTGCTGCTCGCGTATTCCATCGAATGCGCGGGCGTATGAATCCGTACTCTTTTCGCCTTGGCGCGCACGGCGGCCATCATCGCTTCCAGGGCTTCTCCATTAACGACAGTGGTGCCATTGCTTCCCTTCTTCACCCCTGACAGCTCGGACAGATCCGCCGCGGGCAAGGAATCTGTTTTAGCTGTAAGAGAAGCTCCTTCATTAATACGAAGCGATCCTGGCTTGGCAGCCCAGATGTCGATCGCAACGGGCTTGAGGACTTGCTTGCCTTTTGCGACACGCGTCGTCTGAACTTTTCCGCGAACGGTTTTTGCGCTGACCAAGGCTTGGTTCGCCAGCTCGAGAAACAGCACTGCTTTTTGGTCGATCTGCGGGGCGATCGTCGGGCGAGGCGTTATCTGCGATTGCGCGGCGAGCGGTGCGGCCGAAGCGAGGCCAAGGAATATCAGTCCAGCTATAACGCGAAAACGAATCATTGTTTGGCTCACTTGATGACGATGGTGCCGGATAGTGTCTGACCGACCCACGTAGTAGGCCCAGACACCGCCTTCGCAGTCCACACCACGGTTCCGAGATTCGCGAATCTACGACGCGCTGACTGCCCGGCGTTCAGCACCGAAACATCCCCCGACGTGCCACCCACACTCGTTGGTGGTACAGTCGGGCCAGCAGCCGTTGGATCGCTGAACGTGTACGTCATTGCCACCGAGTCCGTCGCGGCGGTTCCGTTGCGGAATGTGACGGAAGCTCCCGGCGCGAGCGTTACGGTCTGATTCGCGAAATCATTCACGATCGCGACCTGCTGCACGCGCGTCGAAAGAAGCGCTGCGAGGGGATAGCTAGCCGTATACTGAACGCTGTCGCGAAGTACATTGCCGAATACGGAGACGGAGCCATAAATCCACGCGCTGCGCTCAGGAGTCAACGCGACAATCTGTGTTGGCGACGAAGCGGGAGATGTCGACCGGTTGCAGATGGAAAAAGTCGGTGGCGCATAAATCGCCGGATCGAACACCGCGATAGCCGATGAGTCGCTGGACTCATACTGCACCGACGCGTAAATCGTTTCCCCACTGCCCGGATCGCTAATCATCGGGGTAATGTTCTTCGAATTTCCTGCCGCCAAAACAGTGAGCTCACCCGGCGAAGGCTGCATCGACAGCGTCATCCCGGAAATCGCCGTCGGCGCCACCTGCAACACGACGCGCGTACACCTGGACACGCCGCCCAAATAGCCGACGACATTCACATCGATCTCACTCGACGCCGCAAGCGCTGTCACCGTTCCATTCGCTGCGATCTGCACTAACGCAGTGTCCGCCGGATTGACGAACAAATACTTCACGCTATCGACCGCCAACGTCGCTCCACCGTTCAGTGAGCGAGGAGCAACGGTCAACGTCTGCTGCTGGCCGACAGCGAGGATGGCGCTTTTTGGAGAAACACCTATGCCTGCCAACGCCTCCCCGGGCTGCACTGCAACCGGCACTGACGTCTCCTCGATCTGACACGCCGCCGCTGTTGCCGCCGTCACGATCAAAAGCAGCTTCGACACATGGCACTGGATTCTCATGGTTCTGCTATCCTCGTGTCATCAATTGAACGTTACGGCGCCGCATTCAGACAGCCGCTGTACAGCGTATTGCCCGCTTCCTCGGCGGGATCGATGCGAATCACGACGTCCGATCCATACGGCTGTCCTTCCTCGTCACCCGGGAATCCCGGATTGTGATACGTGCCCGACGGATACACCGACGCGACGTCACGATGGTAGAGTCTCACGAGACGACGCTGATCGGCCAGCCGATGTCCGGTGAGATACAGCCACATCGCGCGCTCTTGCATCAGCAAGTCCAACCGCGACGCGGGGCTGCCAGGATCACTCAACGCCGGGAGTGAATCTGCGGACAAACCCGGCACAGGCGCACACGCTGCCGCTCCCACGCAGGATGCACGAAGATCATTCAGGATATTCAGCCACTCGCTGCCACCGTTCGCGAGATCAGCTTCCGCCTCGATGAGGCGAGCCTCGAGCCCATCTGCAAGACGAACTGACGTCGCTGGAGCGCTCGTGTACGCATCGATAGCGCCATTAGTGATCGAATATTTCGCCGGCGCGAATACCCCCCAATCGTCACGCCTGCGCACTGCAGCTCGAGGATCACTCGACCACGACAGGCCGACGCCCCCTTCTCCATCAGTCACCTGATAGTCAATGTTCTCCGTTCCGATTGCGTTGGCAGCCGAGTTGGGCGTGCTTGCGAAGTACAATGGGAACACGAAGTTTGTGTTCACCGAGCTGACGAGCTGCGCCGCCTCCGTCAATTCACCGAGCGCCACGTGCACGCGCGCCGTTCCGATTCGCGCTAGCGTCGCGAGGGCCGACGTATCCGGCACCAGTGCACGCGCTGAATCGAACAACGATGTTGCGCGGTCGTAAAGCTCCTGCGTGGTGTATCCGCGCGATTGCACCGGAGTCCCAAACAATGGCACCGTGCTGAGCGGAACACCGGAGCAATAGTTCTCCGCCAGCCAGAGAATGGCGTACGCTTCGACCGTGTACAGCCTTGCGAACATCGCGGGAGGAGCATCGCTGTAATACAGGTGCAGCGCATCTCGCGCCTGTTGCGCCGACGTCCGTGCGTTAGAGACGACACGAAAGTTGTAGACAAAAGACTCTCGCGGTCCTGCGCCCGTGCCTCCCAATCCTATGCGCGTATCGAAATATCGGAGCGAGTTGAGCGCTCCCGTCTGCAATTCGTCGCTCATCAAGCCCGTCACGACCACGAGATTGGCATAGTCTGTCGGCGAGCCAGCGTACGCGATCGCCAGGCGACCCACTGCCGCCTCATAGAGCTGAGTGGCTCCCTGCTTCGACGCTACCGTCGCTGGATCCACCACGTTGCTCGGTGCATCGACGTCCACCATGCTCTCGAGCGAACATGCGCCAAGGGCGAACGCACACCCGATGACAATGGCATCACGAATGCGCATGATTAGAACTCCAGGCTGAGACGCATGATCAAATTCCTTGGCTGGGGAATGATCGTACCGTCATCGAAAGGCACGTTGTCCCCGAGGTTATTCACGTTTGGATCGCCGTCTGGATAGTTGCTCAACATCCACAAGTTGCGTCCCGCCACGCTTACGGACGCCGAGCGTGCGCGGAGCACCCGCGCTGCCAAGGCCGGCGGTAAGACGTAACGGATGGAGAGCTCGTTGAGGCGCAACACGTCCGTGCGTCCGCTCGCGCCGCTGTTCGCTCCCCACGCGCGTTGCGCAAGGGCAGCCTGTTCTGCAATCGTGCACGTCCGGTCGTACGCGCAGCGTTGACCGACGAGGCCATTGGTATTGAGCTGGTCGATGCCGTTCATGAGACCCGTCAGATGGCTCAGATTCGCATCGATGGTTACCGTACCGCGCAAGAGTGCGATAGACGACCCGTACGTCATTACGGCGCCTGGGTCGGATGCGCCCAGATACTCCGCGGTATCCGAGAACACGATTTCGCGCGATGTCAAAATGCCGTCGCCGTTGGCGTCGCTGTACGACACCAGCTTGCGACTAAAGACCGCCGTCAGTGGGTAGCCGACGCGAAGCGCTGACAGGCCAGGAATCGATCCACCGTATGGACTCGCCACCAGCTTGTTGGCATTGTGCGAGTACGTGCCGAATACGTTCCACGAGAGCGACGGCAGATCGATGATGCGCGCCGAGCCGCTAAGTTCCGAGCCGCGATTTTCTACCGAGCCTACGTTGATGAGCTTCGTGGACGTACCACGCAGCGCGTTGATGCCGAACGATGATGGCACCTGTGTCGGCATGATCGCATCGTCGCTTACCTTGCGATACACCGTCAGTTCGAAACGCAGTCGATCGTTGTCGAGGAATGTGGCGTCGACACCTGCTTCCCATTCTTTCGTCCGCTCAGGCTTGAGGTCGGGATTGCCAAGCCGATCGAGGATGATGCTCGTCACGTTCGCCGCTGCACCCGCCGATTGGAACAGGACGTAAGAGTTCAGCTTGTCCGCCTGACTCGCCTGCGTCCCGGAGTGCCCGTACGCCGCGCGAACGCGCAACGTCGAGAACACGGGCTGGCGTGCAAAGAACGGCTCCTCCGAGATCAGCCACGAGAGGCTCGCTTTCGGATAAATGGGTGGAGTCGCATTGACGTTCGCGCCAAACGCACTCGCCGCATCTCGGCGAATCGCCCCAGTTAAAAACAGCCGCTCGCGCAGCGAAAGCGTTTGCTCTAGATGCCACCCTGCGGTGGCGCTCTCGTCTCTGCCTTCGCTGACATCGTAGAGTTGCGCATTAGCGAAACGCGGCACGGGAACCGGTGAAATCAGATCCGTTCCAAACGCCAGATCGGTCGACGAGCTGTTTCCAGCTTGAAGGTCGTAGAAGGACGTGCGGCTGTATTGCTGGCCGATGCTCGATCGCGCGCCGAGCCATGGGCGTGGATTAAGAGTGATCACGGCGGCGGCATCGACGGTGGACGTCATGGTCTCGCCGCGTCTGGAAATACGTCCGCTGCGGCAGCGCGCCAATACCAGTACCGTGCAATCGCTGATACGCGCGAGTGCTTCGTCGTTGCGCAGCAAATAGTCGCCACCAACTGTCGCGCGGAACGAGAGCCATGGCGTCGCTATCACGTTGCCCGACGCTGACGCATAAGCACGCGTGGCCGCCGTCGACTGCTTGACACGTTGTACTTCGGCTGGCACGTAAAGGAGTGTGTCCCACGGACCAGCCGCGGCAGTGACGCTTGTAGTGCTGATGACGTTCGATGGCGTGGCTGACGGAGCGCTCAGCACTTCCCTGTGCAAGCCGCTGATGCTCACCGAGACATCCGCCCGATTCGAGAAACGAATCGCGGATCTCGATGAGAGATCGAAATTCCCCTCCGTGTTCGGATGCGTCATCCACGAGGGCGGAGCCTGGCCCAGAACTCGTGCGACTCGGCGGCTCTCCGCATTCGACATGCGGGACATGCCCACGTTGTTCACCCAACGCGCGGAAAGGAATTGCGAGAATGGACCCGATCCGCCAGACAGCGACCCGCTGACACTCTGAGAGGTGCCACGACCGATCGTCGTCATATCGGGATTGTTCGCGGCGTTGAATGCCGTGACACTATCCAGGCTGCAGGTGCCCTCAGCGACGTTCGGTAGACCGAAGCCGTTGTCGGCGATGCGGCAGCGGCGAGTAATCGTGCCGTTTGGCATATGGCCCCAGCCGAACCATTGCAGCGGCATCTCGCCCGGCAGATACGACGTACCTTGGTCTGCCATCACGGAGTAGCGCAGCGAGCCAGTCGTGGGGCGCTTTGTCTTAATGACGATGACGCCGTTCGCCGCCTCGGTGCCGTACAGCGCTGCGGCGGAAGGTCCGCGCAAAACATCGATCGATTCGATCGTGGTTGGATCGATATCGTCGAGCGGTGACGGCGCAAATTGGCGGAACACACCCGTGGAAGTGGGGCGCAGGTTATTCACCGCGACGAGTCCCGTGGCCGCATCGTTGCCTGAGTTAGAGCTCGTGACACGCGCGAATACTCTTGCGCCGTCCACGATTACGATCGGGTCATTGTTCAACCAGACACTTCCTTGACCGCGAATGCGCACCTCAGACGGAGCGCCGACAAGACCTGTCGTGTTTGAGACAACCACGCCGGGCGTTCTCGCCTGCAACAGATCGCTCATGTTGCGAATGAACGCCGTTTGCACGATCGAGTCGGCCTTGATCGTTCCGATCGCGTTCCCTACCTCGAGTCGCTGACGCTCGCCAGTTGGCGTCACGACGATTTCGGTCAGCGTCGTTGGAATACGTTCGATGACAAGATTGACACGCGCCGTATCGCCGTCCTTAACATCGAATGACTTAGACAACGACTTGTACCCAAGGCGACGCACACGAAGGAGATGCGCCCCCGCGGGCACGCCCGCCAGCGTAAACGTGCCTTTCGCACTTGTGGTTGCCGCACTCTTAAGTCCGTCCACAGTCACGATTGCACCGGCGATTCCTTCGCGGCTTGTGGAGTCGGACACGCGACCAGTCAGAGTGCCGACAAAGCGCACGGCGGCGGCAGTCTGGCTCCGCGGCACCAGCATCGCTTGGCCATGCTGATTGAACAGCACGTCAACGTCCAGATCGACCAGCAGCTCTCCTAGTGCACCCGCTACCGTGATGTCCTCTGCCTTGAGCGACACCCGCTTCTCCATCGGCAATACCGTCCTGCTGTATACGAGGCGAAGCCGAGCCTCGTGCATGATCGCGATGAGCGCCGTGTCCAGCGTGACGTTTTCCAAGTGAAGCGTGATGCGCCGCATCAGCAGCGGCATGCGCTTTACATCAAGTCGGACCGGTTGGGTGCCAGGCGTCGACTCATAAAAGAACTGCGGCCCTCGCGCGACATCACCGGACGGCTGCTGCGAGAGCAACTGCCCCGATGCCCCCGCCCCACATATCGCACTGAGAATCACAAGCGCCGTGATTTTCCGAATGGACATATCGTTTCCGCCTATCTGGGCGTGATGGTGTCGGACTTAGAATTGTTGCGTACGATCGCGTAGTGAGCGCCGCGGCGCTCGACGCGTGCGTCGATGACGCGCGCGATTGCGTTCAGCGCATCGCCGGCGCGCTCGTACGCGACGTTCGTGGTAATGAGGTACTGGCTTAACGCTGCGTCGGGCACAACGATCTCGACATCGTACCAGCGCATGAGATCCTGCACGACCTGGTGCAACGGAACGTCGATGAACTCCAAGCGTCCCTCGAGCCAAGCCAATCGGCCTGCGACATCGACGCCGCGTTGAACGCGCAGGGCTCCAGCTTTGGTGAGCTCTCCTGCGTCCGCGGTGCGCAGTAGTAGTGTGTCTTTCGCTGCCACCGCTTTTAGGACAACGGCTCCCTCAGCAACGACGACCTTTAGATCCCGCTCGGCGACATCCCCATACGCACGCACGTCGAAACGCGTACCGATGTCACGCACGACGGCGTTGCCCGATCTCACCGTGAAGGGTTGCGTGGTATCATGAACCACGTCGAAGTACGCCTGACCGATCAACGTCACGACGCGTGAGCCCTTTGGCGTTCCAAAATCGGGAGGAACTTCCAGTCGAGATTCCGGCGCAAGCGTCACCGAGCTGCCGTCACCTAAACGCACTTGGGCGCGCTGTGCGCGCTGGGTCGCGTAGACGCGCGGGCCTGGAATCGACACAGGAGCTTTTTGATCGACACCGGATCGATTGACCAGGCTGCGTCCAACGCCAATCGCGAATACGACGACCGCGGCAGCAGCGAGCATGAACCAAACTTTGCTACCCTGCCGAGGTGTACGGCTAGCGCTCGACAAACGCAGCACACGCTCTTGCTTGGGTGTTGGCGTGGTGTCTCCAACGTCGTTCGCTTCTGTGTCCAGCCGCGCAATCTCACGTTTCCATGCTGCGTCGATGCTCGACGTTGGCTCCGACGCAGAAGTAGCGACAACACCAGTTGCGTCCCACACCTTCTGCGCGCGGCGAAACAGTTTCGGATCTGCGTGACCGATCTTGGCCACATCTTCAGGTGATGCTTGGCCGGTGAAGTACAGCGCCAGTGCTTTCCAGGTCGAATCAATCATCTCGTCTGGGGGTAACGCGTCGTCGCCCCCACCCCTATTACCGTCTCGCGATTCAGTCATCGAGAAATGCTCCCAGGCGTACGCTCAGAGTTCGCAGCGCAGTGGAGACGTGGATTTCGACAGTATTGCGGCTGATGCCCATGACCTCTGCGATCTCGCCATAGGTCATCCCGTGCTGCCGGCTGAGGAGAAAGGCTTGGCGACAACGCGGGGAGAGCTCGGCAACCGCGACACGCGCGGCTGCCACCAGCTCGTTAAAACGAGCCTGCTCGTCAGCACCCTCGCTCGATCGGGCACTGATTGCGCTCTCTTCGGGCGAACGGCTGCCGGCATTTTCTTGCCACCGCTCGACGACGCGCCGGTGACGAAAATGCGTTGCTACAGTTCTGCGCACTGCGGCGAACAGATAACTGCCGACGTTGAGCGGAGGAAAATCGTCGCGCTCCCGATATGCCCAGAAACGATGAAGTACATCTTGCACGATGTCCTCAGCGGCATCCGGCGCTGCGACGAAACTGTTTGCGTACGCGACGAGTCCGTTGTAATAGCCGCGGAATAGCTCCTCGTATGCGACGCGGTCGCCCGAACGCATGCGTTGAGCGAGATCCCGATCCAACTGCTCGTCCCGTTCGACTCGAAGGCGGGGCATCAGGGAGACCGGTGATTTCTCGGCACGCGACTGCCCGTGAGAAAGTGCCAGCAGGCGGTCCTCCGTTTCAGCGGTGGAGGCATACAGGAATGTTCTACCGGGAGTAACGGCAGGCCAATAGCACCCCTAGTGCACGGCGCCAAATCCGCAAACCCGTAAAACTGCCCAAAAAGCGCTAAGCCGCCGCTGCATAAAGACTTGCAGCGACGGCTCGGTCCACCCGCCTTCCTTATATAGGCTTTCTACATATAGGGGTTCTACGGCGTCTCGGTCGATGTCAGGCAGCCCACGTAATTTGGGTTCCTGATCGTATTAGCGCTCAAAAGTGGCAGCGTCATGCTCACGTCGTTCCCGTACAAAGGGTAATTGGCGACCTGTCCTCCAAAGTACGTCCCTGTCGGATACACGCTGTTCGCAGGACGGTCATAATGGCGCACGAGCCGCCGCAAGTCACCAATACGCGTTCCGGTGCTGTACAACCAGAATGCCCGCTCACGGAACAGCAGGTCGACGCTAGCATCAACCGAACCGGGATCGCTGAGGGGAGCGAGGCCAGCAACGCCAGAGTTCGCGCGCAAATCGTTCAGAATCGTAAGCCAAGACATATCGCCAGCTTTCAGAGCAGCTTCTGCCACGATCAAACGCGCCTGCAACGACGTCGCCAGCGGAATCGACTGCGATGGTTGTCCGAATTTGACGGGGTAATACCACTTCTTCGCGCCTGGCTTCGCGTTGTAGAGATCGCACGTTGGCTTGTACATACTGTCCACAACCAACCGCGGATCGTGCGCGCTGAGGAAATTGATTCCATTTCCTCCTTCGCTGTCCGCGGTGTTGATGTTCGAGCAAAAACTGGCGTTTTCGGTGTAGAAATTTCTATAACTGCTGTTCGTCAACGAGCTTTCGATGTTGTAGCTAAACGACGCCGGAACCAACGCGGCTGCCGTCGACGCTTCCGCGAATGCACCGCGGCCGAGTCTAGCACGCGCAAGGCCGGCGTTTGCGAGCGCAATCACCGTCGGATCGTCCGCGGCGTGCTCGAGGGCGAGCGCGAAATGTGACTCGGCAACCTTGAACAGCGAGTCGGTGGTGAGGGGCATACCCCACTCCCATCCCCCGTCAGGAAGGACACGATCAAGCGTAACGCCGGCACAGTATGACTCAGCGAGAAACACTTCGATATAACCAGCCAATGCGTATGCTTCGCCAACTGTCTTCTGATCGGCTGCGGCCTCGTATTTGAGCAAATAGGGCGCAGTGAGCAAGAGATTCGACCGTGCCGAGAAGAGGAACAACAATGGTGTCGTCGTTGCGCTGAACCCTTGTAGGGGTGACGCCGTGATTCGTGCATCCACCGCTGAAGATCCCGACCCACTCAGCGCCGAGCCGTTTTCAAACTCGTCCGTGAACAATCCGTTCAGTTCGATCAGGCCGAAATCCCGAGCTAAACCGCTAAACGTCTCGGCTTTCGCCAGGAAGTATCTCGCCTCGGCCCCGCTGCGCGAATCAAGCTCACCCGATGTGCGCAGACCCTTGGGCGGCGGCACGTCGAGCATGCTCGAGCACGCGGCCAACGAAGCAGCAACGACGGCCACGATGGCACTGGACATCACGCAGTTGGCCATTCGCCGAATTCCTGGGTTAGATGACATGTTCAAATTCCCGCGTTCAGGCGAAACATCCACGTGCGCGGCATAGGTACGGTGTTCTGTCCGGAACTCATGCGGTGGTCGACGCTCACACTGGGGCTCGAAGACTCGGGATCCATACCGTTATAGTGTGTCCACATCGCCAAGTTTCTCACCGCCGCGGTAAAGCTTAGCCGTTGGAACCGCGAGCGACGTACCCATGCAGCCGGCGCGTTCAACGTGGTAGACAACTCACGCCAGCGAACGAACGAGCCGCTCTCAAAGTTCAACGACGTCCAGCACCCGTCACAAGCACGCGCGCGAGCCTGCATCGCCAGTGGCGCGGTCGCGTCGTGCTGCGCACGCAGCGTCCACTGCCCCTCCGAGACCTCGTTGTTGAAGACGAGGCCACCAGTGCGATGGTCGAACAACGCGTTAATGGTCAGCAATCCTCGAAAGAGCGCGAGCGTCGAAGTGATTCCGGTCTCTACGCTTGGAGCGCTGCTTCCCAAATACGAGTTGGTGTCTTCAATAGTGATCTCCGACCGCTGGAGAATGCCATCGCCATTGACATCGCTATAATGCGCGAGCGGCGCCCAATATCCGTTGAGGGAGTAACCGGGGTGATGTTCTTGTTGACGGGCGAACGGATTCGTTGCTGCGACTACATTCTTCGCGAGGCGCAGCAACTTGTTGTCATTGTGTGACGCGGTAAGCGACACATCCCAACTCACACTGGGCATCTGCGCGATTGTCGCCTGCACCGACCCTTCGTAGCCCCAATTTTTGACGTCGCCCAGATTCTGCTGTGTGCTCACGCCGCCGGCGGAAATTCCGAGGCCATAACCGGTCAACGCATCCATGGTTCGCTTGTCGTAATGCGTAAGGCCGACATTGATACGATCACTGAAAAGACTTGCATCGAGCCCGGCCTCGAACTCTGTGGATCGCTCCGGCCGCAAGTCCGGATTGCCAGAGCTGTTCATTCGATATGCGGTGCGATCGCTCCCATTGATATAGGTCACCGTGGGAGAGTACGTCTGCAATGACGCGCCGTTGTCCGGCTGCTTGCCTGCTGCGCCATAGGCACTCCGCAGTCGCAACGTGTGTCCCCTGGCATCGATCGCGAGCCATGACACGTTGATTTTTGGATACATGGTCACGTGGTAGTCATTACCAAATCCACTGGCGCCATCGATGCGCACCGCGCCGCTGACGAACCATCGCTCGGCGACGTTCACATGCTGCTCGAGATATCCGCCCAATGTCGCGACCGCAGTTCCTTCTTCACTGACTGAAGGATTCGGGATACCGTTGAGGCTAATGTTCGACTCGGAGACCTGTTGGACAGAAGCCGTTACTCCTTGATTCGCCGTCTTGGCAAACTGATATCCGGCAGAGGTGACGGACCGGAGGCGAGACGTAAATTGGTGCGTCACAGAACCACGCGCGTCGAACGACAAAAGATCGGTCGTCGAGTTCGTAATCCACAGCCACCCGCGATCACGTATGAAGTTTGAGACGAAGACCGCGGTCGGGTGCCAGAGAAATTCAAATCGGCGCGAGGAATGATCGAGGCCAACCGTGGCGTACCCGGCGAACCAACTCACGGGCTGCCAGTCGGCGCGCATGCCCGCGGTCGACCGCTTATTGTCTTCGGTGGTCCAAGAGCCGAGCGAGTTGAGTGGATTCTCGCCCGGATAATCCCCCGTTGCGTAGCCGTAGTTATGCGCCGAGTCGAGAATGGCCGGTCCCATGTTTCGCCAGGGCGAAAACGCCCCTTGTGCAGCTGCCGGGGTGCGTTGGCCCGTCGACATGTACGCTCCGTTGAGTGTCAGCCCAAACGTTGGCGTGAGCCGCATCGACAGATTGCTGCGAACGGAGGATTGGTCGAGCGTGTTCGGTTCCATCACGGCGTGCGGCATGTTGAGCGCACGCGCCTGAGATTCGTAGACGCGCGGCAGTTGAATGGTGCCAATTTCGTCTGCCTTGCTCGCCGCGACGTAATACGTCACGTTGCCAGTGCCGCCGCTCAAGTCGATGGACATCCGATCCCGGTGACCGGAGCGATATAGCGTGGTCTCCTTGTGGTTCAGTGGGTTGTCCTTGAAGACGCTATCCGCCGCGCACCAACCATTTTGCTGATCCGGGTATATGGGGTTCACAGCAACGACGGGACAAGGGAAGCTTCCGGTGAGGCCATAAACCGCGGTGCCGGCGGGCGTCCAATGGCCGAACGTGTACCACATATCGGCAAAGTCGCGCGGCACTTCGCTGAAGCCGCGCTCCGTCGACACACTCCATTGAGGCTTCCCGGCTTTGCCGCGCTTAGTCGTGATTACGATGACACCGTTGGCGGCGTCCGTGCCATACTGCGATGACGCCGCTGGACCGCTGAGAACGTCGACCGCCTCTACCTGTGAAAAATCCAGGTCGTTCAGGCGGCTTGGCGTGGTGTATCGGCCGTTCATACCGGTGTGTCCACCACCGGGGGCGTTGTTCTGACGAACGCCGTCGACAATCACAATGGGATCGTTGTTGAGAATCAAACTGCTTTGCCCGCGAATCCGGATTCCAACTGCACTGCCGACCAACCCATTGGTCTGCATCACTTGCACACCCGCCGCGCGACCCGACAGAAGGTCGGTGAGGCTCGTGATCGGTGCCGTCGGAGCAATCGAGTCCGCGTTCACGTGATTGATGACGTGACCGACTTCGAGTCGCCGTTGTTGGCCGCTCGCCGTGGCCACAACTTCCTCGAGTACCGTCGGCGTCCGCGCAAGCTTGAACTCTACCGACAATGTGTCTTTCTCACTGACGGTAAGCGTTCGTGACTGGCTTTTGTAACCGAGGCGCTTCACCGTGATGGTCTGCGCTCCTGCGGGAATCCCGCGCAGAACGTACGCACCGCGGCTATCCGACGACGCCGACAGTCGCGTCCCTTGGACAGTGACCGTGACACTGGAAATGCCGTCACCGGACGTGGAATCCGTCACGCGACCTACGACCGTTCCTGTCGCGGCGACGACCATGCCGTGCGGACGCTTCACGAGCGCGGCTCTCCCATACCGGCTCAACACAACGTCGACGCCCGCGTCCAGCAATGCGTCCGTCAAAGCCGCGGCAACCGTGATCTCCTCCGCGCGGATGCGGACGTTACCGCCCTTAGGAATGACATCGCGGTCGTAGATCAAGTTGAGTTGCCCCTGCTTTGCGATGGCGTCGAGCGCCTCGCGAATGCTCACACCTTCGAGGGTGAGCGAGATCTTGCGCACGAGGATCGGTGTGCGTGAGACATCGATCGGAATCGCTGCGGACTGACCAGGAACGTCAGCATACAGAAAGCGCGGCGAACTGCGACCACTCGCATCAGCCACGATACTGCTCTGAGCCCCCACCATTTGCGCGACCAACAGAAGCGCCACGAGCGTCAGCACGAGCCGTGACAGGTGACGACAAATCATATAATTCCTCACCTCGAGTACAGGGTGACCACTTTGCCTTGCTTGCGATATCGGACATTCAACGTCAGCGCCACCAACTGCAGTGCGCCCTCGGCGGGACCTTCACCGATGCGCGCGACGAGGCGTCGCGTCTCCAGCGACGTGTCTCCAAGGCGAATATCGAGATCGTACCAGCGCGCGATCTGTCGCACGGCGTCTTGCAGTGGTACGTCGTCGAAGACAAGTCCGTCGCCGCGCACCCACGCGAGCTTGTGCTCCACGTCGACGCCGCTCGCTCGATCGACGACGCTCGAATCAGCGACTCGCGCGACATCTCCACGCACGAGACGTTGTTCGCGCGATTCCGGCGCGACACCCCGCACGGCGACTTCGCCCAGCGCGACCACGACGCGAGCGAGCGAATCACCTGCATAGTCCGTCACGGAAAATGCGGTGCCAATATCCCGTGTGACGCTGTGCCGCGATAGCACCCTGAAGGGCCGCGTATCATCATGCACGACGTCGAAATACGCCTCGCCGTCGAGATTCAGGGTACGCACCTTGGTCCCGAAATCTTCCGGAATCGTGAGCCGACTCGCGGGCGCTAACACGACACGCGAGCCATCAGCCAATCGGATCTCCGCGCGTTGCGCATTCTTGGTCGTGTATTCGCGGACGCCCACCTCGGCGATCGACGTCGTCTGGCGATCGTCAGCGCTCAGTCGGACGTAGAGAAGTAGCGCAGCAGCCGCGGCTATCGGTACCCAGACTGCGCGACGCCAACGCGACGCACTGGTTCGATGACGTGCTACCGAGAGGACCAGGTTCGGATTTGACCGACGCGGCGATACGAGCCCGGCGCGTGACGAGAACTTATTCCACAGCGCATCCACCTCGTCATCGAACGGCTGTTCCGCCGCCCGAGTCCAGCCGCCGATGATGGCCTCCATCCGCGCGCGGCGCTCCGGAGACGCATGCATCCATGCACGGATGCGCTCCTCGTCATGGCCGGGAAGCTCGCCCGCGTAAAATGCGATGATGGTATCCCAATCCGGGGCATCAGGCTCGCCAGGAAACAGTGGCTCGCCATCTTCGAAAATGTCGTGAGGCATACGGAAAACTGTCTCCGTCGCGCCCGGCTACCCCCAAACGACTTCCGGCTGGCATCCCGAGCCGCTGGGCTCGGCCTACGCCACTAGGGAAAGTGCCGCTTCAAGCGCGCCCGCAGCGACTTAAGCGCGAGGCGCATGTGGTTCTCGACCGTCTTCTTCGAGATGCCAAGGCGCGCGCTGATTTCGGCATACGACAATCCGTCGCGACGACTGAGCCGGAAGACCTCGCGGCAACGCGCTGGCAGTAAATCGACAGCGCGCTGCACGGCCATGGCCAGTACGGCGTCTTCCACGTCGTCGCGCACCACAACGCCAGACTCTTGCTGTCCCTGCACTATGATCTCTTCTCGATCCCGCCAACGACTTGCTACGCGCTCGCGTCGAACATGCGCGAGGGCACGATGATGCGCGGCGCTGAAGAGATACGCTGTGATCGATCCGCCGGTCAACTCGAGTGTCGCTCGGCGTTGCCAGACAGAGAGAAACAAATCCTGCACGATCTCCTCGGCAATCGGGCGCGAATCGACGAAACGAAAGACATAGCCGATGAGCGGCCGAACGAGCGCACGAAACACGATCTCGAATGCCTCCGCATCGCCGCCGCGCATACGATCCACCCACGTCCGGTCAATGTCCGGATCGTTGGATTCGAAGAAGTTATGCTTGGGAAACGAGGACATAGGCGTCGCGAGCGGCACCGGCTGACCTGCCAATGCGGCGTCGAGCTTAACGCCTCGATGTGCCGGAGCGCAAGCAGCACTCAATCGTGTGAGCCGCGTGCACAACAAAAAAGCCGCCGCTGCGAAGAAGCTGCAGCGACGGCTTTCGGTGTAAAGGCGTGTTAGCGCATAACTGCGAATTGCAACATCTTACGGAGTTGCTGTCGACGTCAGACAACCTTTGTAGTTGGGGTTCGTGATCGTCGTCGGACCACCGACGACCGGCAGCGTCAAACTCACGTCATCGCCGTACACGGGAAACGCCGGCACTCGACCCCCGTAGTAGGTTCCCGATGGAAATACGCTGCTAGCCGGTCGGCCATAGTGCCGCACCAATCGACGCAAATCACCGAGACGCGTGCCGGTGCTGAACAGCCAGAATGCACGCTCCCTAAAGAGCATGTCAACACGAGCAGGATCGGAGAGGGGATCCACGAGCGGCGCGAGCCCGGCAACGCCACCATTAGCGCGCAGATCGTTCAGGATCGTGAGCCATGAGGGATCGTTGACCTTCAACGCGGCCTCGGCCATGATGAGCTGCGCCTGCACCCACGACCCCATCGGAATGATCGTCGATGGTTTCCCGAACTTGAGCGGGTAGTACCAGTTCTTCGCGCCCGTCACGCCGGTGGTGGTTTGGTCGCACGTGGGCTTGACCGTGCTGTCGACGACGAGCCGCGGATCCTGTGCCGAGACGAAGTTGATCCCGTTTCCTCCTTCGCCATCGGCGGTATTGATACTCGAGCAATAGTTGGCGTAATCGGTGTAGAAGTTCCGATAGTCGTAGTTCGTCGTCGATGAGACGATGTTGAACGTAAATGAAGCCGGAACCAACGCGGCCGCCGTTGAGGCTCCCGCGAAGTCTCCTCGGCCGAGCTTCGCGCGCGCCATGCCCAAGTTAGCGAGCGCGGTGACCGTCGGATCGTTGTTCGCATACTGTACGCCGAGCGCGAAATGCTCCTCCGCGACCTTGAACAACGAATCCGTAGTCAGCGGCATGCCCCACTCCCAACCGCCGTCTGGCAGAATGCGATCGAGCGTGACACCGGCACAGTATGACTCGGCGAGAAGCAATTCGATATATCCGGCCAGTGTATACGCCTGTCCGCCCCGTTTCTGGTCAGCGGTCGCCTCATACTTGACCAGATACGGCGCCGACAACAGCAGGGACGATCGCGCACCGAACAAGTAATAGAGTGGGTTGATGGCTGGCGTGTAGTACTGTTGCGGGGAGAAAGCAGTGTTGCGTGAATCTACCGTCGGGTTGCCACTGCCACTCAACACGCTGGCATCCTCGAATTCATCCGTGAACAACCCCGTTATCTCGATCAGGCCCTGACGGCGAGCGAGGCCGTTGAACATGTCGCCCACTGCCTGGAAGTACCGCGCTTCCGAGCCGCTGCGCGAATCGAGCTCGCTCGATGTGCGCAGTCCTTTCGGTGGCGGCACGTCGAGCATACTGCTGCACGCTGTCAGCACCACCGCGACGAGCATTGCACACCCGGCGGAAATCCCGCGATTGGCCATTGCCTTGATTCCTCTCGTCGTTGACATGTTCAGATCCCCGCGTTGAGACGGAACATCCACGTCCGTGGCATGGGAGCCGAGTTCTGCCCTGACGCAATGCGATTGTCCACGCTCACGTTCGGGCTCATCGATTCAGGATCCAAACCGGTGTAGTGCGTCCACATGCCGAGATTGCGGACGGCCGCGGTAAGGCTCAGCCGCTGGGCTCTCGAGCGGCGCAGCCAGCTGCTCGGGACGTTCAGCGTGGCGGACAGCTCGCGCCAGCGAACGAACCACCCGCTTTCGAAGTTCAGCGAATTAATGCAGGTGCTGGTACAGGCGCGGACGCGCGCCTGCATCCAGAGCGGCGCGGTCGAATCGTGCGCCGCCCGCAAGGTAGCCTCGCCCTGGAAGAAGATCTCGTTGTTGAACACCAACCCACCCGTCCGGTGATCGAACAAGGCGTTGACCGCCAGCAGGCCCCGAAGGAACGACATCGTCGACGCAATGCCCGTCTCGACGGTAGGAACGCTGCTTCCCATATACGAGTTGGTGTCCTCGATCGTGATCTCCGATGGGACAAGGATTCCATCGCCATTGGCGTCGCTGTAGCTCACACGCTGCGCCCAGTACGCATTCAACGAGTAGCCTGGGCGGTGCTCTTGCAAATAGGCGAACGGATTCGACGACGCCTTCACGTTCTCGGCCAACCGCAGGAGTTCGTTGTCATTATGCGACGCGGTGACTGACACATCCCACGTCGCTTCCGGCATGCGCAGAATCGTCGCCTGCACGGAGCCCTCGTATCCCCAGTTCTTGATGTCACCCAGGTTCTGCTGGGTGTACATTGAACCCGTTGTGAGTCCAAGACTGTAGCTGGTCAATGCGTCCATGGTGCGCTTGTCGTAGTGCGACAGCGCAATGGTGAATCGGTCGTTGAAGAGGCTCGCATCTAAGCCGGCCTCAAACTCTGTGGAACGCTCCGGACGCAAGTCAGGATTTCCTGAGGTGCTCATCCGGTACGCCGTTCGGTCGCTGCCTTCGGCAAAAGCAACCGATGGGTAGTACGTCTGCAATGACGCGCCGTTGTCCGGCTGCTTCCCAGCAGAGCCAAAGGCGCTACGGAAACGCAGGGTGTGCTGGCCTGTGTTGATGGCGAGCCAGGACACGTTGAGCTTCGGATACGCCGTCACGTGGTAATCGTTACCGAACCCGCTCGCGCCGTCCATGCGCAGCGCCCCGCTCAGGAACAAGCGCTCCGCAATGTTCACGTGCTCCTCCAAATATCCCCCTAACGTCGCGGCGGCGGTGCCCTCCTCACTTACTTGGGGGTTGGGGATGCCGTTCAAGCTGATATTCGATTCGGACACCTGCTGAACGGCGGCGGTGATACCTTGCGTCGACGTTTTGGCGAACTGGTATCCCACCGAGGTCACCGATCGCAGCTGCGGCGTGAACTGGTGCGTCGCCGAGCCCCGTGCATCGAATGACAGGATGTCATTCGTCGAATTCGTGATCTTCATCCAGCCTCGATCACGTACGTAATTCGAGACGTAATACGCCCGCGGGTCCCAAAGGAACTCAAAGCGTTTGGAAGAATGATCCAATCCCACGGTCGCATACCCCGTGAACCAACTCAGCGGCTGCCAATCCGCTCGCAACCCCGCCGTGGAACGTTGGTTGCCTTCAGTGTACCACGAGCCGAGCGAGTTGAGCGGATTCTCCCCAGGAATGCCGGACGAATAGCCGTAGTTGTGCGCGGAGTCCAGAATCGCCGCTCCGCTATTGCGCCACGGCGAAAATCCACCTTGCGCCGCCGCCGGCGTACGTTGATTCGACCCCATGTAGGCGCCGTTCAACGCCAGGCCGAACTTGGGCGTCATCTGCAACGACAGGTTGCTGCGTACCGACGACTGCTCGAGCGTGTTGGGTTCCATGATCGCGTGCGGAAAGCCTAGCACGCGCGCTTGCGCCTCGTACACACGCGGCAGCTGGATCGTGCCGGTTTCACTGTTTTTGCTTCCCGCGACGTAATACATCACTGGGCCATTGCCCCCGCTGACATCCACCGACATGTGATCGCGGGCTCCGCTGCGATACATCGTGGTTTCTTTGTGGTTGAGCGGGTTATCGACGGTCAGACTGTCTCTGACGCAGTAGCCATTTACCTGGTCCACGAATCTGTTTGGACGAATGATGGGACAGCTCACGTAACCAGTACGGCCTTTCGCTGCGGTGCCCTCAGGGGTCCAATGCCCATGGGAGAACCACATGTCCGAGAAGTGCATCGGTACTTCGCTGAAGCCGTGCTCGATGGACGTGCCCCATTGCGGCTTGCCCACCCGCCCATGCTTGGTGGTGATCACGATGACGCCGTTCGCCGCGTCGGTTCCGTACTGCGACGACGCCGCTGGTCCACTGAGAATGTCGACAGCTTCGACCTGCGAGAAATCCAGATCGTTCAGCCTGCTCGGTGTGTTGTACCCGCCGTTCATACCTTCGTATCCGCCGCCAGGCGAGTTGTTCTGGCGCATGCCATCGACGATCACGATCGGATCGTTGTTCAGGACCAAACTGCTCTGGCCACGAATGCGGATGCCAACGGCGCTACCGACCAATCCATTGGTCTGCATCACTTGCACACCAGCTGCCCGTCCGGAAAGCAAGTCGGTGAGATTCGTGATCGGCGCGGTGGGGGCAATGGAGTCCGCGTTCACGTGATTGATTACGTGTCCGACCTCGAGTCGACGCTGTTGGCCGCTCGCCGTCGCCACGACTTCCTCGAGCACCGTCGGTGTTCGCGTAAGCTTGAAATCTGCAACCAACGTGTCATTCCCTCCCACGTCGAGCTTGCGCGACTGGCTCTTGTAGCCAAGACGTCGTACGCCAATCGTCTGCGCCCCAGCGGGAACTCCGCGCAAAACATACGCGCCGCGGCTGTCCGATGATGTTGATAGTCGCGTGCCCTGGACAGTTACCGTGACGCTTGTAATGCCATCACCGGACGCGGAGTCGACGATACGACCGCTAATCATCGCAAGACGTGCCGGTGCTTCACCTGCTTGCCGCTTTACAAGTGCTGCGGACCCGGAGCGTCCGAAAACCACATCCACGCCCGAATTCAGCAAGACATCCGTCAACGCTGCCGCGACTGTAATTTCTTCCGCGCGCAGACTGACGCGCACGTCAGCTGGCAGCATCTGCGGAGCAAACACCAAGGTGAGACCACTCTTCTGCGCAATTGCACCAACCGCCTCGCGCACGGAAACAGCGTCGAGGTTCAACGCAATTTTGTGCGTCAATATAGGCGTGCGACTGATGTCCAACGCCACCGGCGCGGTGCGGCCTGGTATGTCGGTGTAGAGAAACCGCGGCCCGCGAGTTTCACTGAACGCTCCCTCCTGCGCCTGCGCATATCGCGGTGTGATCGCTGCAATTGATGCGACCAGCAACGCGGTTCTCAACCTTCCATTCAGCTTCATTGCTGCGGCCTCTTGGGGTAAAAGGTCACGACTCTACTTGCACGTCCTGCCTGTGTTTCGCGCTCGAACTTGAGATCGAGCGCCAGCGCCACGAGACGAAGCACATCGTCCGGCGCCTCTTTGCCGATGGTTGCGCTCAGACGCACGTCGCGAAGTGACGTCGTCGAGAGACGGATATCCATGTCGTACCACCGGCCAATACTCCGAATCGCGTCGCTGAGCGGCACGTTGTCGAACGCGAGCCCGCCGCGAACCCATGCGAGCCGCCGTTCCAGATTCGTCACGCGCGAACGAGACACACGACCGTCGGCCGTTACTCGCGCCAGATCACCGCGCGACAGCACCTGAAGCGTCGATGCGGTGGAGTCTTTCGGGCTCAACATGGCGACTTCGCCCTGCTCCACGAGCACGTCCGCCGTCCGATCCCCCGCATAGTCCGTGATCACGAACGCGGTGCCGATGTCTTTCGTCGTGGTGTTGGGCGTCCGCACGGTAAACGGCTTCGCGTCGTTGTGGACGACGTCGAAGTATGCTTCCCCTTCCAACGTCAGCGAACGCGACGACACGCCGTAGTCTTCCGGCACACGCAATCGGCTCGCTGGAGCAATCACCACGCGCGTTCCGTCCGCTAGACGAACCTCGGCGCGCTGCGCGTTACGCGTCGAATACTCGCGATACTTCGGCGCCACCACCGGTGCGTCGTGCGTCGGCATTTCGCGTCGAAAAACAAACACGAGTGCCGCTGCTGCCGCGAAGCCGAGCGACAAGATCGGAATCCAACTGCGGCGCGAAACGCCGGCGATTTGACGCAGTCCCTGCGGCGGCGAATGGCGCACGACCCGCAACGGAATTTCCGTAGCGCTCGGAGCCTCGTCTCTCAGACCGAGCCGACCCGAGAGTGATTGCCACACCTCGTCCGTGCGTTCGTCGAACGGCTGTTCACCGGCGCGCGTCCAGACATCGCGTAGTGCGTCCACATACGCGCGATTCTCTTCGCTTTGCGCGATCCATACGTCGACCCGCTCGCGGTCCTCTGGCGAGATGTCGCCCGCGAGGTATCGCGAGAGCTCTGTCTCAGTGGGGATAGGGTATTCGAGCATTAAGCCAGCGTCCGATTTTCTTGCATGTACAGACGGGACTTCTAGCTCACGAATACACCCTTAGTCGCTCGACAAAACCGACTTAACTCAGCCTCCCGATGGTTCAGCCAAGTCTTACGGCAGGAAGCGCTGGAGTTTACCCCGCAGCGTTCGAAGCGCGAGCGCCATGTGGCTCTCGACAGTCTTTACCGCGATCCCGAGCTCACCCGCGATCTCGACGTAAGTCAATCCACGCTCTCGGCTTAGGCGAAAAACCTGCCGGCAACGTTGCGGAAGCGCATCGACGGCAGCTCTGATCGCGAGCGCAAATTCGACTTCTCCCGCTTCATCCGGCACAAGCGTCGAACGTTCGGCTTCGGCGATTTCGGCTGACGACATTTCCCGCTCCGCCCAGCGCGACCGAATCCGTTCGCGACGCACGTGCGCCAGTGCCCGATTACGAGCAGCGGTGAAGAGATACGACATCAATGAGCCGGATGCGATCTCGAGCGTGGCGCGACGGAGCCAGAGACTCAAGAACATCTCCTGCACGAGCTCTTCCGCGATTTCACGCGAATGAACAATGCGGAAGACATAGCCCACGAGTGGGCGGAATGTCGCGCGAAAGACTGCTTCATACGCGACTGCGTCGCCGCTGCGCACACGCTCTGCCCAAGTACGATCCAGTTGCTCTGGATCGAAGAACGGTGTGTTCGCGGGCTCGCGTCGGCCTGAAGGGCTCACGACCCGACGTTAATGCAAAACGGCGGTGGTCGTCAAGAACGATCCGCCGCTGCGACGGCAGCGATCAGCGACAGCCTTCCGGGTTGTACACTACCTGCCTTCGCGGTCGAGCTCCAGGCGGTCCTCGATCTTATTCAGGTTGTACGGCAGGCCGTGCGTCATCCAGAGCGGTGCGGGAGCCCCCTTCAGAAAATGATCGAAGAACTGCGTATAGCGAACCGTGAAGTCTCTGGCTTCGTCGATGTCGTAGAGGTTGTGTCCACCCTTGTCATACTGGAGCCACCACACGGGCTTCTCCAGCCGCCTAAGTGCGGTGAAAATCTGCAGCGTTTGGTTGGGGTATTCTTTCCTCAGCCTCTGCAGGATGGGCTCATTGCTCTTGTTGTTGAACAACAGCAGCGGCGTCGACACACGGTCGGCATTCAGCACCGACGTGTGATCCAGCCAGCGCTCCTTATTCTCCCACAGGTTTCCGAATTCGAAGCCTTTTTCCACGCCTTCCAGGTGGCTTTCCCCGCCGGAATTGCCCGCGAGCGATAGCGCGACGTTGATGAGATTGCCGTAGAGGAAGCCCTCGCTGATGGCAATGGCCGCATAACGCTTCGAGTGCGTCAGTAGGTACATGCCGAGCTTGCCGGACCAACTGTGTGCGCTGGCGCCAATGCGCTTCGAGTCGACATACGGGAGATCGCTCAGGTAAATCGCGGCACCCTCCAGGATCTTGAACGCGCTCGCGCCGTGACCCGGGCCGAGCTCGTCGATGTCCGGCGTGAACACGACGTATCCATGACTGACGAACCAGCCCGGCTGAAGGGCGTGAGATACGCCGTCCACCGCGTAGAAAGGTGCGTTGAAGCGATGGAGCATATCGCTAAACTTCCCATAAAACACGACGATGACAGGATACTTCCGGCTCGGGTCGAAGTTCTCGGGTTTGTACAACAAGCCCTGCACCGTCTCACCGTCCAGCTTCTTGAACGTATGTAATTCGGTCGTGTACCAGTTGTACTTCGAGTGCTGCTCGATGTGGGTCACCTGATTGAACGATTTGAAATCATTCGTTACGCAGTAGTTCCCCTCTTCCTTCTCCGACTGCCGCTTCAATATCCAGGTATTCGCATCCCGCGCCTTCACCGGCTTCATCCCTTCGTCCAGGAAGTTCGGATCTCCTACGTCCTGGATCAGGTACGGGCCCATCGAAAGCCGTTCCGGATCGCGGCCGGGACCAGAGGTGCGGAAGAACCCGGTGTTCTTCGTCGCCGGATCGTAGGCCGTCAGGATCATGCTGCCCGGCTCCACGATCTTGTCCCACTCGAGGAAATCACGCCTTTCGTTCAGCTTCGTCAAAACGATTTTGTTTCGCGCGCCATAACCGTTGGTGAGGCTTTCCGCCCGCTTTTTGCCGGACGCGTCCAGCACCCAAATGTCGTAGTTATCGAACACGAGCAGCTCGTCACGTCCGGACCGCCAACCGAGCCCGCGGCCCCAAGGACGACCCTTACGCCCTTGCGCGTCCTCGATAGAACTCGACATGCCCACCGAAATGTCCTTTATCGATCCGGTGGACACGTCATAGCTGTGGAAGCTGTCATTCGTCTCATCGAAGTACACCAGATACTTACCACTCGGCGAGAAGGCCATTGAGCTATGGTTATCCGTTACCGCGCCGGGGAGCAGCTTGCGCGATCCGTCGCGCAACGACACCACCCAGGCGCTGTCGAGCGAGTCCGCCTTCTCCCAGAATCTGTCGCCGACGCGTGCGGACCCATCCGTCGCGATGACGACGTAGTCGCCGGCCTGCGCGATCTGCTTCTCGTGCTTTCGCCGAACGTTGATCACACGGTTCGTGCCGAGGCTGAAATACGCCGGATACGATTTGGGCTGAGCCCCAGCTTCGGCCTGTGCGGATTGCAGTACGGTGTCGCGATAGCTCCAGATGGTCACACCTACCGCCTTGGGATCCGGCTTCCGACTGTCGGCACGTTCCTGCAGTGGGAACTGGATATAGCGCCCATCCGCCGTCAACGTCGCGCCCTCGGCCAGTAGTACATCTGCATCGATCCCCGGGGTCTTCTCGTTAATCTTCTCGACCGCCGCCGCCGTGCCGGCGTTGTAGAACCAAACGGAGAGGTCGCCCGACGTCGGATGCTGAAGCGTGAAAACGACCTGTTTCCCGCTCGCATCGAAGGTTGGGGCCTTCATCACAATCGCAGTGTCGGTAGTTGACCAGATCGTGCGAGGCTCGCTGGCATCCGTGAGAGACGCGTATCGCAGTGTTGTCGTGGCGCCAGACTGTGTCGTCAGCAGAAGCGCATCCCCATTGGCGCTCAACAGGTACTGCACAACGCCCTGATAATGGCGCTCCGCGCCGGTGCGCAGATCATGCAGCAACAATTCCTTTTCTGCGCCACTCCGCTGTAACACGAGCCACCGCCCGGCCGGGTGGAAGGCGTAGCTGCTGACCCCCTCGAAGCGCTTGTCCTGATTGCCCGCCAGCTTGCGGAGTATCACTGCCGACGTATCGGCTTTCGTCTGGTAGACCAGCCACTCCACCTCGCGCCCGACGGATTTCGAGTGGGCCTTCACGTCGTCGATACAGGAGTGAGCCGCGCCCAGCCTCACGAAACAGAGGCCGCCATTGTTTTCGAGGATGTACTGCTTGCCGTCCCCGGAGAAAAACCCCAGCTTCCCCTTCGGGAAGGCGCGGCGCCACGAGCCCGTGACGGACTGCACGATCACCGAATCGCGCTTCTTGAAGAAGCCGACCCCCCGATTAATCACGTAGGCGAAATACTTGCCGTCGGGGCTAATGGCCACCGCGCCGAATGGCGCCAGGCTCAACCAGTTGTCGATCGCCTTGAAATCCACCACGGGCTTGCCCTTCGGACCTGGCTCGTAGTTGACGTGACTCCAGATGTGGTCCTCGAGCGGCTTGTGGTTGGCCCCGGACGCGCCTGACGTTTGGGCGGCCGCACTGCCTACGGCCCACGCGACCTGCACAATCAGGAGTGCAACGCTTCGAATGATCAACCGTAGCGATCCGCTCATACTGAATTCTCCGACGAGATTTTGTTAGGCCGTAGTGCTTGTAAAACGTGTGGCTAATAGCCTTCCCCCATTGGATGGGCCGGGCTGGAAGGTGCTATGGGTGACACTGGTCAGAACATGCAGTCGCTTCATTGTTGTTTGCGTTGGTCCACCACACGAGTGAGGCAAACACGCGCGAGGCGAATCACACCTTTATCGCGCATCGTGAGGTACACGACGTTCCCCGCGCCAAAACCAATGATTGCGTAGCCGGCGGGTATCTGTATGCGGTCGACGAGCTCGCCCTGGCGATTGATGATGTCGAACACCGGACCGCCCGGAATCGACTTGGATGCATTGGTCTGAATCCACAGGTTGCCATCCGCGTCAGCGCGCACACTTCCTACGTCGAACGGCGGGCGATAATTGGGTAGTTCTTCAGGCGCCACAATCGCAAATACCTGATAGGTCGGTGGCGGCTGCGGATCGTGCCGGTTGATTGACGGACCGGGGATGCATGTTGGTCGCTCATCCTTCATTTCCGGCTCTTCGCCTTTGCTGCATTCGTACACGTAGTTTTTCGGGAAGGTTACGCCCGGTGGATACACCCAGTCGCGGCCGAATCCCATCTCCGGCACATAGCCGGCCGGCGCGCGAAAGCCTTCGGGTAACCGACGCTTCCCATACTGATTGATCCACTTGATCATGCCTGTCGTGTACCACTGACTCGCGATGAGATCCGTGGCCGTGCGCAGCGAATCGACCAACTTCTTCTTATCCGCGTCGTTCAGTGGTTCCCACGCGTATGGAATCTTCGCCGTCGATGTTCGTGTTCCGTCAGGACTGATGTACTCGATCCGATAGTCGAGGCTTCGCACCAACGCTATAGTGCCGTCCGAGAGAACCGCGAATTGATCCGCGCGTGTGATCGGCACGTAGACGGGCGTATACGTGAACGATCCGTTGCGACGTTTGTGTACCTGCACGAAGCCTTCTTCCGCACGCACTTTTGCAATCGTATCGAGCACCCATGTGTCCAGATGCATTGCGACGATCAACATCGAGTCCGGATTGTACGAGGTATATGACTGACCGGACCGAGGCAGCGCATTCCAGTTCATTAGCGGTTGCACAGAGTAGACGAGACGACCCTGGACATCTGCGGCCGGGATTCCATACGCCAACTGATCCGTTCCCCAACGTTGCACGTCGAGCCATCTATAGTACGACCGGGTGCGCACAACTTTGCCCTTCGGATCGATCACGAGCATGATCCCTCCTTTTCCGAAAAAGAGCGAGGAATCCGCCCGATACGGCAATAAGACGCCCCGCTGTTCGCCATACGGCTGAGGAGCCAGCACCGCCGAATCGAGCACAACTTCCGCGACATTCATCATCGAGTCCAACAGCACCACTCGTCTCGAGTCAAAATCGTTGACGAGCACGCGACCGTCGGGAAGCTGTCGGACATTGACGACCATACGGAACGGCTCCTTGGATACCGCAGATGCCGTGGCGATTTGACGAACTGGCGGTCCGCTGAGGTTCGGGGACTTCGCTACCGAAGAATCTGCCGCCTGCGCCATGAGCGTACACGGAGCGCATAATGCTGCGACGATCACAACATACGCCGCGGAGATCATAGACCACCGCGATTACGCGCATCGAGGTACGTGCCCGTACCTTCGCGAAGCGACTGCAGGTAGTGCGTTTCCATTTGCATGGCTTCGTAGCGTGGCATCTTCCGGCGCTGCGCTGGCGTCAACAATTCCTTCGCCGCCGCGATCGTATTGATGATCACATCGATATGCTCGCGCCGAGCGCGCATCAGACGCTCATAGAGGACATCGACGTTGGCACTATCAGGGATAGTGCCAAGCTCATGGGCGGTACTGCCGAACACGGCGTTCTTGGCAATCCAGTACTGACGATTTAGAACTGCGAGGCTATCTGCCTGCGCGATGGTCAGCTTTAGCGTATCTGACAGACGCCGCAGCGACATGATTGGATCACTCGATATTCCGCTGATCGTACGCAACATTCCCATCCCATCACGCGATTCGAATTCGCGGAATCCGTACTTGATGGACTGATTTAAGATCTGACGCTCCTCGGTAGGACCGAGGTCGATGCGTGCGAAAAGCGTGATCACCACCGGGCTTCGCGTCGTGCTGTACTCACGGCGATTCACGCCGAAGCGTTGATTGACCTCGTACTTGTACCGCTGCGTCGCAGGATCGAATCCGCGAACGTACAACAACGACGGGTCGACATAGGCGTTGTCGCCCCACCCGCGCAACTCTCCATTCGAATGCAGCAGCATGTCCAATGCACCCAGTGGATTACTGATGGAGAACGAAAACGAGGCGCGATGGGGCAGCCGGAACGTGTATCGATCGGTGACCGAAATTCCCAACGAGGTATTGAACGTCCACGGCCCTTGGCAACTGTTTCTCGGCGCAATGTGATCGAGCAACCGGGACAAACACTTTCTGGCACTGGGTGATGTCGCGAGAAGCGCATCCATTCCGGCCAGAAGCGCAGAGTCCGTGGTTGAGGTTGCGCTATAGATGAAGGCTCGGTCGTTGGAGTACCCGTCGCCGTTCACATCGCCCACGATCATCGGCGTATACGCGGTCGGCGATGTCAGCGAACCATTCAGGCTCAGATTCAGTTTTCTGAGAAACGGTGGGCGGAGACTATACGTAAGCCGGTGTGGTCCTTGGGCAGAGCTCGACCACTCGACGTCGAACGGATTGCCGGCGGTGTTCGTGAACCCCGGCACCTGCTCGCGCAAATATGAGTACGCGTACCCCAAACTCCAGCTGAAACTGCCCTGCATCAATCCGATGCCGGTGGGCGATATCTGCACGGACACTTGGGCGACGCGCGATTGCAGATCAGACCGAAGCTCGTCCACGCGCGCGAATGCCGTGGACACGCGGGCGTCGCTCGTGGCGATGCTCCCAGAGCTGGGCACGATGCTCGACGATTGCACGAATACCGGCCGCCCGTCGTCACCGAGATTGAAACGCGTGGCGTCGTCGAAATTGAGATCGACCGTGCGCTCTTGATTGAGGTTCAGGGCATACGTGGCCGAGGCATTCAGATAGTACCGTTCCCGAAAGACGGCCCCGTTCCACGTAAGCTCCGTGCGCAAGGAGCGCGGCGCCTTGAACGCCGGCGAATAGAGCGTGACCCCCGGCGCCGCGTTCGCGAACACCGTACCGGCAGTTCCATCGGCGCATTGCGCCGGAATTGTTGCCGGATCGCTCGCAAACTGCGTCCAGTTCGCCACAGGAGCGGCCGGTCCGACGCACGAGATCTGCTGGTCGCCACTGGGCAGGCCTGTGCTCTCGAGCACACTGCCGAGGCTCGAGCTGGGCGCATTCACGTACAAACCGACGCCGCCGGTCAGTACGGGCCGCGGAAGAAAATGCGGCTTGGCATTCCGAGCGGTGTCTGGAAGGCCGAGGACTTGCTGAAAGCCGATGCGCGGACTGATCGCGACCGACCCCGGCACATGATTGTTGCGACGGCCGAAGGTCGCTTCAACAGCATTATTGAAATCGGGACGCCGCAGGTACCGCACCGCATCGGCGCGCACGCCGAACTGCACCTGCAGATCGTCGCTATGCCGGTAGGAATCGCCGAGCGCAATCGAGCCGTTCGCGGTACGAGTGAAGCGCCGTTGCACGCGTACCATACGCGAGAACGACGCCGGCGTTCCTGCCTCGAGATCCGCTAATGAATTGAAGACAAACGTTCCACGCAAATTGGAGGACGGATCTTGTTCGCTCGTACCGTAGTTAATGTCCGTTGACAGCGTCAACCGATGCTTGTTGCCATCATCGAACCACGACAAACTGTTTTGGAACGAGGTACTCATGCTGCTCGAGCTGGCCGCCAATCCTTGATTGCCGCCGAAGGTCAGCGTGCGCACGCTGCCGAGTCGATCCGGCAGATCCGACGTTACGCGCACGTTGCCGGCGGGTAAGAGCGAGTACGGCCTGCCGTACGCACGTGACGTGTTGAACGAAACGCCCGTCTCGCTTAACAACATCCCCAAGTAACTGCTGTGCCGGACCTGCACGGCGCCGCTCCGATTCGTGCGTTCGCCGCTCGCAGAAGCAAATTGCGTAACGCCACCATTGATCGGTTTTTCGCCAGACCACGAGCCGTTCATGGTGACTTTCACGGATTGGAAACTCCCATCCACGGCGTCCCACCCCAGGCTTCCGAGGAGCGAACCCGATCGACTGACCCGGTTCGCGTACTGGCGACCACTGAGGCCCGTCATTCCGCCCTGCTGCAGAATGCTCACAAGACGATTTACTGAATCGGCGGAGATACCGGCCGCTTGCAGGCCGAATGCGTTCGTCTTTAACAACGACGTGTTGTCTTGCGACTTCTGCGCAAACTGGTACGTCAGGTTGTAGAAATGTCTGTCTTTTAGCCAAGCACCGCCGGCAGTCCCGCCGAGCGAGATATTGGTATACTCGGAGCCAAGCGCTCGCGACGCCCGATCGCTCCAGACCAACTGCGGGAGATTGAGTGAGGCGTTCATCCCACGGATGATCTGGTTACCCCGCAAGGGCACCCGGAAATCCACGTTGGCGCCGCTGAACCCGCCGCGCGAGACGTCGTACGACGTGGTGGTGAAACTCGAGTTGAACTGCACGTCGCGCGGCAAACTCGCCATGTCGAACGGCAGCCCATTGAGTGTCACGGTATTCTGATCCGCGCTGAGCCCAAAGACGGAGAATCCGTCGCGCTCTCCATCGACACCTGGCACGAGCCGAACACCGGGCTGCGAAGCGACCAGGGCGAGAATCTCACCACGTTGCTCAAATGGGACGGCGTTCGCATCGAGCTCTTTGTCATTGGAAACTTGCTTCGCCGCTTCATGGCTCTTCACGCGTCGTCGGACGGACGACGCTTCGACGGACACGGTGTCCAGATCGACGATCCGTAATGACATATTCGCGATAAGCACGTCCTCGGCGGCGAGCCGTTTGACTTCCGTCGTTCGCTGGACGTAGCCGATCAAGGCGAATGCTACCATGTAGTCTCCAGTGCCCTCGGAGAATACGATGCGATAGTTCCCCTTACCGTCGGTGCGAGCTTGGCGAGTAACGTTGCCGGGGACGGAGGTCGCGGTGACGCGAACGCCGGAGAGCGGTTGCCCATCGGCGTTCGTGACGCGGCCGCGGAGAACGTCCATCCGTTGTGCGTGAAGCTCAGTCGTGATGCCACTGACCAACAACACGAGCAACAGCGCCAGTATACGTGCGGGTACAGCACCTGTCATATCAAGCGGCCCTCAAAGCGAAGCGGTACCGAGACTCAGCGCGTTGCGACGATCGTACGCGCCCAATCCCAACTCTCCATGCCGTTCGCATTGATCGCCTTGACTGCCACGGCCCATCCGGCCTTAGCACCAGGCAAAACTGCTTTTAGTCCAGAGACGGTGAGCTTCTGCTGCGTCGGATTCGACGGTGGTCCGTACGCGATGACATACTGGTGGACGCCTCGCTCTGCTGCCGCTTTCCATTGCGCCGTCGCCCCAGTCCCCGTCGTCGTGACCTGAAGCTCCTTCAGACGTGCGGGGCTCGACGCCAACATCATCAACGAGGCGACGGTCGTCTTGCTCACCTCGGCGACTAACTGGTGATTGATGATCTCGAGGACGTCGTGCGTCTGGTGGTAGTGCGGGCTGCCGAGGATAGGATAGGAGCCGATGCCGCCGACGATGTCGCCGTACTTTTTGTAGTACTCGTGGGCGTCGGTGTTCTGGTAATACCGCGAGTCGTAGGTGATCAGATTCGTGAAGAGAAACGCCGCGGCATGCTGGAGATCGCGAATACCATCGTTCGAGTAGCGGATGGTGTTATCAAGTCGCGCGTCGTTGGCCCAGCCGATCATGTCGTTATTCAAGGCGCCAGCGAGGTGCACGCTATCGGCAACGGCACGCTTCACAAACTCTTCGCTGCCCCAGAGTCCCGCCTCTTCACCCGTGAACCAGGCAAACTGGATAGTCGCAGCCTGTGGCTTCTTCGCCATGATGCGAGCGGCTTCCAGCAGTGCTGACGTCCCCGACGTGTTGTCGTCCGCCCCCGGGCCGCGTTCGACGGAGTCGAAGTGGCTGCTGGCGACGTATACTATAGAAGGGTTCGTAGTCCCCTTCAGCGTGGCGACGATATTCGCGGTATGCACGCCCGAATCCGGATCGAACCACTGCAGCTCGGGCTCGTAGCCGAACTCCCGCAGCTTCCGGACGATGTAGTCGATCGCCTTCCGGTTCCCCGGCTTACCGACGTATTTCGAGTCGAACTCGTAGAGGGTGCGCTCGTACTCGAAGATGCGCGTCCGCGAGACGTCCCGCACAGCCGCGGCGACCGACGCGTGGATCGGCGCGAACATCTTCGCGCCGCGCGCACGAAGCTCGCGTTCCGATGAGGCCATCGCCCGCACACGCTGGAGCACATCAGCGGTGGTGACGCGTTGATCGAGGTGCATGAGGTACACCCCGCGGTCCGGACTGATGGTATCGCCATCACGGTCGCTGATAATCAGCACCTTCGTCGCGTCGGCGCTCACTGCCCACCCGTATTCCGGTGCAACCGTGCGAATCGTGTTGTTGTGGTGCAGCCGGCGCTCCTCCCACGTACCGGTCTCTGAATTCCAGGTGTACAGCGACGAGCGCTGATGCCGGCCCTCGCCTTTGATCGCGATCAGGCGGTTCGCATCCACCCATTGGGGGCCGCCATCATGTTGGATCTCTCGTGTGACGCGCGTCTTGGTCTTGCCGTCGACGCTCACGACATAGACGTCGTAATCGTCGCGGAGCTTCGTCATGTACGCGATCGATCGCCCGTCGGGCGATGGCGTCGCCGCGTACAACGGCGCCGTGGATCGCTCGACGACCGTGGGCGTGGAGTCTTTGCCCAGCGTCAGCGCGAGTATCGTATTCTCGGCCGGGACTGAGCCGCCGCCGGTTCTCGCTGCCCAGGTGATGACGGCGCCGTTGGCCGAGGCCACGGGGTACGACCCTTTCACCGTTTGGGTCTCCCCCGTATTGGTGTTTTTGATGACGATGTTGGGCCCAAGGCCGTACACGAAGAATCCAGCACTCGTCAGGACGAAGGGTTGCTTGACGCCTGGCCCCTCGACGACCGCACGGGCGGCCGCGCCGTTGACAACGTCGACGGCGTAAATGTCGGATCGCGCGGAATCTGCTGGCACGGTGGCCGATTGCGCGCGCATCGAGAGCGCGAAGAACAGCGTGCGACTATCGGGACTAAAAATGAGTCCCGATTTCAGGCTGTCCGGCGCAGTGAGATCGCGCTCTGCCCCGGTCGTGAGATCGCGAAGAACCACACGCCTGGTGTCGCTTCCGAGACGGTCGATTTCCCAACGCTGTTGATCGAGACGACGCCTGTCACCGGCTCGCTGCAAAGAATCCGCGAGGGCACGTGCGGCGCGCAATTCGGGCGTCTCATGGGCCGCGAGGTAGGCCGCGTATTTGCCATCCGGCGACAGAAGGACGTTTGACGCTTGGACGAGTGCGATCATCCGTGCACTCTCGCCACTGAGGTCGACGATCTGCGTCGGCCCGACACGACTGAGCTCGATGGCCGCGATGTTAGCCTTTGGACTCCAGCGCACCTGTGAACCATTCGGTACGACGGACGTGGTGCGATAGAGCTCGCCGGTGAGGAGGGCGATCGGTTCGAGGAACTGCTCGCGGTCTTTGCCCGAGAGCAGTCGCTCGAATCGAGCGAGGGCGGCGGGATAATTTCCGTCCGCCCATGCGTAGTAACCGCTGTCGTACTGCGCCTGCGTAGCGACCGGTACTTGGGCGAACAGGGGCGCACTACAAATGCTGCTGATCGCCAGGCAGGAAAAAAGCTGCTTCATTTTTTGTGAATGATCTTTTGGGTCAGCGCGGCGTCGATACCGGCATTACCTCATCCGTCGCGTCTTCGACGTGGAGAGTTTGGTAATACTCTTTGCCGTCGATGGTGAGCCCCACCCGATAGTCACCCGGCTGCTTGATGTTGTTTCTTACTGCGTCGGGACTCAACCGAATGGAGTTCAACCCAGCTTTCGCTGTGCCTTTCAACGACGTCAACACTTTTCCGCCAGCGGCATCCGTAATAGTGATGGTGGCTTCGATTTTTGCGGCGCCCTTCTTCAGGTAGTAACTGAACAACGTCCCGGGCTGCGTGTTCATGGAGCGTTCCTGAAACTCAAGGACCCGCTTGCCCATCTCGCGTACCGGCGGAGGAAAGAGATAGACATTTCCAGGGGACGTGAAGTAGACGTCCTTCGCCCGATTCTCCGCCGTCATCTCCTCCAGCGCTCTGCCGGGCAAGGTCCAAAATCCACGGCCATGCAGGCCGAGAATGAGATCGAGCTCGCGCGGATGAACCTGCAAATCATGCACGGCGACGCTCGGCAAGTAACCTTGCTCACTCTGCTCGCCGCCGAAGCCATAGTCCTGATACCGCGTCCACTGCTTGCCGCGATCTAATGAAACCCACAAGCCATACTCCGTGCCGACATATAGAAGATCGGGATTCTTCCTCCCTTCTTCGATGACGCGAACAGGTTCGCGCAGCGGCAGATTAGCACTGATGTTCGTCCACGTTTTTCCAGAATCTTCGGTGACGTAGACATATGGCTTGAGGTCGACGTTGCGATGGTTGTCGAACGTGACGTATGCACGACCGACCTTGTGGCGCGACGCATGGATGCGCGATACCCACGAAGTATCTGGTAAGCCCGAGATGTTCTTGGTCAGATTCGCCCACGTCTTTCCGCCATCCATCGAGAGCTGCACGTACCCGTCATCCGTGCCTACCCAGAGCATGTCCTGCTTGAGTGGCGACTCAGACATGGAGGTGATGGTGGAATAGCTGGTGACCCCGCCGCTCTCCGAGTAGACACTGCCGTCGCGCACCTGCCATTCCGGTTTATTGCGCGTCAGATCCGGACTGATGGCGGTCCACGTGTCGCCCCGGTTCGTGCTCTTATACAGACGATTGCTGGTGAGATACAGCGTCTTCGAGTTCCACGGAGAAATCTCAAAGCTGGGCGCTTCTCTCGGGGACTCTCGCTGCGGGATGGCTTTATAGGAGCCTTTCTGTCTCCGAAACTCCTTCTTGAACCACATCTCTGTCCGGCTTGGTCCCCGGGCTGGATCATTGTAGATCGACTGCCCCGACTTCAGGTCAGACCGAGCAGGACCACTACCGATTCTGGAATACACCGTCGTCCAGTCCTCCGGATCCGCCATCGCCCTGCCAAGTTCCGTTCCCGCAACTGTCACGACATCCGCGAGCGACACATTGCCATATCGTCCCTGAGTCGGGACGAGGTAACCGTTTCCTGCGTCCTGGGCATTCCCCATCACCCAGTAGAGTTTTCGCATATCGTAGCCAACACCGTACGTTTGGAACAACGACGGCGTGCGCACTTGCATGCAATCCTTACATGGATCGCTCGGAGTGCGCGGCAGGCTCCATCCCTGCTGCACCTCATCATCGACCGCATACATCCAATGATTGGCATCATGCGGATCGATCCACAATTCGTGTCCATCACCAGCATAACCCATCCATGTTTTTCCCCCGTCGTGCGATACATGGGACACGCTCTGGTGATAGATGGTGTTTACGTCCTTCGTGCTGAACCGGACGATCTGGTTGTAGTGCGGACGGTACCAATAGCCCTGCTCTTCCTTGTCCATCAACTTCCCGTCGTCCTCGTAGTGCAAGGCAGGCATTTCCACCCACGTCGCACCGCCATCCATGCTGCGGTAAATGCCTGTGGCCGGATACGCGGCTTCCACCGCCGCGACGACATGTCGTGGATCAGGGCGGAAGTAATCCAGCGCAATGCGACCCATCGGATTCGTCGGCAGTCCTTTCGTCACGCGTTGCCACGTCTCGCCGCCGTCCGTGCTGCGGAAAACCCCACTGCCTGGACCCGTCGGGAAATATCCCCACGGGCGATGATAGTGGTCCCACATGCTCGCGAGCATGTTGTTGGGATTCTTCGGATCGATGACGACATCGGCCGCAGCCGTGCTTTCATCGATGAAGATCACGCGCTTCCACGTGCGGCCACCATCTTTGGTTTTATAGAGACCTCGTTCCGCAGTCCGCCCCCACGGGCTACCCAGCGCGGCGACAAAGACAACGTTGTCATTGCGCGGATCGATCGCGATGCGGCCGATACTGATGCTTTCCTTGAGCCCCATGTCCTGCCACGTCTTGCCGCCATCGGTGCTCTTGTAGACCCCATCGCCCATGCCGACACTATTCCGCTGCCAGCGGTCACCGGTGCCCACCCAGATTAGATCGGGATTCTTCTGACTGACGGCGATCGCGCCGACACTCGCCGAACCCATTTTATCGAAGACGACCTCAGAACTTTTGCCGCCGTTCGTCGTCTTGAACACACCGCCGTTGGCAGAAGCGAAGTAGAAGATCTTGGAGTTCGCCTCATACACCGCGATGTCATCGATGCGATATCCGCCACCGCCAGTCACCGGTCCCACATTGCGTACCGGCAACGCCGAGATGATGGACGCAACGGAGGGACTCTCCGGATCGATGCTTGAACTCTTCCCGCCCCCGGCCAACGTCTGGGCGCTCATTTTTGCGACAGCGCTGACGGTAATTGCAAATACCAGTAAGTATCTCATCACACCACCTCTTCTGTAGCGTCTTCGATTCGTATTGTTATGAAAGAGACGCCGACGTGCGATTGATGCGACCGACGACGTGCGGAAAACCGTCACTCCCAAGTTGCCTCGCCCTTTTTCATCTTCTCGAGATTGGCGGGAATGGCCTTTTTCCAAGGGCTGTCGGAAGCCATGAGCTTCACGGCCTTCTCCTGCCACGTAATCGCATCCGTCTTCCGTCCAGCGCGATAGAGAAGATTCGCGTAGGTGTCCACGAATGCCGGCCCCATTGCTCCGGCAGGCGTTGGGTCCTTTTCGACATCCCGGGCAACGCGTTCCATGCGAATGATTCCCTTTTCCAAAAGCGCTTTGTCGTCCGTGTTGAGAAATAATTCCCATGCGAGCATGTTGACCGCGCCCGGGGCGAGCTGAGCGCCATACACTTCCAGCTTTTTGGCGATGGCCCTCACCATTTCAGGTGTGCGCTGATTGGCAGCAAACCACCTGATCTGCACATCGGTTATCGTGCGATCCGCATAGACCGCCGTATACTTTTTTGCGATTGTAGCGCTCAGCATTTTCCAATCAGGTTCCGTCGCTGATGACGCCGCCGGCGTGATCTCCTCGGCGCGAATGATGCGATCAACGACACCTTCGGCAAATCCAGGCTTCGCCATGATCTCGTTGATACGGTCCCCAGAGCCAGGCTGCAGAAACATGCCGAAGGCGGGATCGCTCGACTTTTCCGTAAAGCGCGCGATGAACGCAATGTTGTCTTTCGTGAAACGCTCTTCCGGCTTCAAGTGTTGGACATATGCATTCGCGACTCGCCGAGCGGTCTCGCGATCATTGGATGCGTGCGCCGTGAGCGCAACCGCTGGCATCACCGCATAGTTTTTCTCCCCACGCTCGAATGCCGCGAGTTGCACGTAATATTGCGTGGACGTGTCCAGCGCTTCGCGTGCAAGCGTCATAAAAGCGCTGTCCGTCGAGGCGTTCGCGCCACGGTGCACGATCGACCCTTCCGGAGAGAAGAAAAGGAGCGTCAGGCGCCTGTTGTTGGCGCCGTACTTCAGCGCGAACGCCGAATCATCACCAATCCGCGCGACAACGAACTTCTTGTTGATGAACGAGGCAACGGAATCGTGCGTGAAGACGGTGGTGTCTAGCACGTCACAGGACGGCGCCTGCGAACAGCCAATGAACAGCGCATACTTGTTCTGCTCTCGTGCTTTCGCGAACACGTGCGTTGACGCACCAGGTTCTAACTGCACTCGGCTCTGTGCGCCGAGGATCGTTGGTAATACGAGCACTGCAAGGCTAAAACGATTCACGTTATTTCTCCCTAGGTCATGGTCGCCAGGCCAACAAGCAATGGTCAGCCCAAAGAATTACCGTCGCGCGGCCGCTGGTATCACTTCGTCCGTTGCATCTTCGACGTGCAGCGTTTGGTAGTACTCTTTGCCGTCGATAGTCAGCACGACCCGGTAGTCGCCTGGCTTGTCAACAGGACCGTAGAGCATGCTCGTCGAAAATCGAATGGAATTCAGCCCAGCTTTCGCAGTGCCCTGGAACGCAGTAGGAGTTAATACCTGCGACCCGCCAGCACTCGTAATCGTGATGAGGGCTTCGTTCTTTGCTGCATCCTTTTTTAGGTAATAGCTGAACAGTACGCCAGGTTGGGTGTTGCTCGAGCGATACGAGCCTCTGTCGACACCGTCACTACTGTGGGTGGGAAACAGATAAATGTTTCCAGGAGAGGCGAAGTAGACATCCTTCGCGCGATTCTCGACGGTCATCTCCTCGAGCGCGCGGGCGGGCATGATCCAGAATCCGCGGCCGTGCAAGCCGAGGATAAGATCGAGCTCGCGCGGATGAATGTGCAAATCATGCACGGCTACGCTCGGCAAATACCCTTCCTCTCGACCCGCATCCGAACTAGGTGCCTGATAGTGCAATCTGTAGTCCTGGTACCGCGTCCACTGCTTGCCGCGATCCAGGGAAATCCAGAGACCATATTCTGTCCCGACATATAGGAGGTCGGGATTCTTTTGCCCCTCTTCGATCACGCGCACAGGTTCGCGTTGAGGAAGGTTGCTACTGATGTTCGTCCACGTTTTTCCGGAATCCTCCGTCACGTAGACATACGGCTTGAGGTCGACGTTGCGATGATTGTCGAAGGTGACGTAGGCGCGTCCCACCTTATGGCGCGACGCCTGGATGCGCGACACCCATGAGGTATCGGGCAGCCCCGGGATGTTCTTCGTGAGATTTGTCCACGTCTTGCCACCGTCCATCGTAAGCTGGACGTATCCATCCCCCGTGCCCACCCAGATCATGTCCTGCTTGAGTGGCGATTCAGAAATCGAATTGATGGTGGGATAACTCGTGACTCCACCGCTTTCGCCGTAGACGCTGCCGTCAGGAGCCTGCCATTCCGGTTTATTGCGGGTCAGATCCGGGCTGATTTGCTCCCATGAGTCACCACGGTTTGTGCTCTTGAATAGGAAATTGCGCGCCAAATACAGTGTCTGCGAGTTCCAGGGCGAAATTTCGAACCCAGGCGCTTCCCGCGGCGGCATGCGGGGCATGGTCAGGCGCTGCTCCTTCGTGTACGTCATGGAGTGTGTCTCTCGATCGAACACGCCTCGCGGTTTCCACGTGTCGGTTTTCCAGGAACGGCCTGATATCAGGTCGTTCCCGGCGGGAGCGTGACCACCATCGAGTGAATACACGGTCGTCCAATCCTCGGGATCCGCCATCGCCCTTCCCGCTTCGGTACCACGCACTGGCACCACTTCCGAAGACGACACATAGCCATAGGGTCCTTGGGTCGGAACTAGGAAGCCATTCCCTGCGTCCTGCGCATTTCCCATCACCCAGTAGAGTTTCCGCATGTCGTAGCCGATGCCGTACGTCTGAAACAGCGAGGGGGTGCGAGCATACATGCAGTCCTTACACGGATGCGATAGGTCCCAGCCCTGATGCAGCTCGGCATCGGTGAGATCGATCCAGTGGTTTGGATCATTTGGATCGATCCACAACTCATGGTTATCTCCGGTAAAGCCCTTCCATGTTTTCCCACCGTCGTGAGAGACGTGGCCAACAGAGCCGTGATAGATGGTATTCACATCTTTCGTCGAGAACCGGACGACTTGATTGTAGTGCGGCCGGTACCAATAGCCCTGCTTCTTTTGGTTTTCGAGCTGGCCCTCGTCGTTGTAATGCAACGCGGGCATCTCCACCCATGTTGCTCCACCGTCCATACTGCGATAGATGCCGGTCGCAGGATACGCAGCCTCCACCGCGGCGACCACGTGACGTGGATCCGGCCGGAAGTAATCGATCGCGATGCGACCCATGGACTTGGGTAGCCCTTTCGACACGCGCTGCCACGTCTCACCGCCGTCCGTACTGCGAAAGATCCCGCTCCCTGGCCCAGTCGGGAAATATCCCCATGGGCGATGGATGTGATCCCACATGCTCGCGAGCATGTTGCTGGGATTCTTCGGATCGATGATGATATCAACGGCGCCTGTCGTCTCATTCACGAAGACGACGCGCTTCCACGTGCGGCCTCCATCCTTCGATTTGTACAGTCCGCGCTGAGCGCTGGCGCCCCACGGGCTGCCGAGCGCCGCGACGAAGACGATGTCGTTGTTCTGTGGATGAACCGCCACGCGGCCGACACTGATGCTTTCCTTGAGTCCCATGTCCTGCCACGTCTTGCCGCCATCGGTGCTCTTGTACACACCGTCGCCCATCCCCACACTATTCCGCTGCCAGCGATCGCCGGTCCCCACCCAGATCAGATCGGGATTCTTTTGACTCACCGCAATCGATCCGATACTCGCTGAGCCGATTTTATCGAATACGATCTGAGACGTCCTGCCACCGTCGATTGTTTTCAACACGCCGCCGTTCGCGGACGAGTAGTAAAAGATTTTCGGATTCGCTTCATACACGGAAACGTCTCCGAGGCGGTACCCGGTGCTGCCGGTCATCGGTCCCACGTTGCGCACTGGCAACGCCGAGATAATCGATGCCACCGGAGGACTCTCTGGATCGACGCTCGGAATTCGCACCGTTCCAGCCTGGGCCTGCGCCATGAGATTTGCTGCGTTGAGCGCAATCGTCAGTACAGATAAATATTTTATCATCAACGCCCCGAGGTTGGCATCACTTCGTCCGTCGCATCTTCGACGTGCAGCGTTTGGTAGTACTCTTTCCCGTCGATGGTCAGCGTGACGCGGTAGTCACCTGGCTTGTCAATCGGGCCATAGAGAATGCTCGTGGCAAATCGAAGCGAATTCAGCCCAGCCTTCGCAATGCCCTTGAGCGGCGTACCGGTAAACGCGTGCGATCCATCAGCACTCGTTATCGTGAGAGTGGCTTCGTTCTTCGCTGCATCTTTTTTTAGATAATAGCTGAACAGCACGCCTGGCTGCGTGTTGCTGGAGCGGTACTCATCTCTGTCAGCAATCTCTTCCTTGCTGGTGATCGGAAAGAGATAGATGCTGCCGGGAGAAGCGAAGTAGACATCCTTCGCGCGATTCTCGACAGTCATCTCTTCGAGCGCTCGCGCTGGCAAGATCCAGAAGCCACGGCCATGCAGCCCGAGAATGAGATCGAGCTCGCGCGGATGAATGTGCAAATCGTGTACGGCGACGCTCGGCAAGTAACCTTGTTCACGTTGCTGCCCTCCGCCGAGGTCATAATCCTGGTACCGCGTCCACTGCTTGCCGCGATCCAGCGAGACCCAAAGACCGTATTCCGTACCGACGTAGAGCAGATCTGGATTCTTTCTGCCTTCTTCGATGACGCGGACAGGCTCGCGTTGAGGAAGGTTGCTACTGATGTTCGTCCACGTCTTTCCAGTATCATCGGTGACGTACACGTACGGCTTAAGATCGGCGTTACGATGATTATCGAAGGTGACATACGCGCGTCCGACCTTGTGCCGTGAGGCATGTACGCGCGATACCCATGAGGTATCCGGCAAGTTCGGAATGTTCTTGGTGAGATTCGTCCAGGTCTTGCCGCCATCCATCGTGAGCTGGACGTACCCGTCACCCGTCCCCACCCAGATCATGTCCTGCTTCAGCGGGGACTCGGAGATCGAATTGATGGTGGGATAACTCGTGACTCCGCCGCTCTCGCCATAGACACTGCCGTCTTCGACCTGCCACTCCGGTCTATTGTGTGTCAAGTCCGGACTGATGGGCTCCCACGTGTCGCCCCGGTTCGTGCTCTTGAACAGGCGATTCCGCGCTAAATACAGTGTCTTCGAATTCCAAGGAGAGATTTCAAACCCCGGCGCTTCCCGCGGCGGCTTGCGGAGCATGCTCAGTCGCTGCTCCGCGGTATACATATACTTGCCTGTCTCAGGATCGAGCTTCGCCCGCGGTCTCCACGTATCGGTTTTGGTAGACCGGCCTGTTTTCAGATCATTCCGTGCAACGACGTGACCGCCGTCGAGTGAATACACGGTCGCCCAGTCCTCGGGATCCGCCATACTTCTTCCCTCTTCGTTCCCGGCAATTTGGAAGACGTCCACACGCGACACATAGCCAAATTGTCCCTGGGTCGGCGTCATGACTGCACTGCCATCCTGAGGATTGCCCATCAGCCAATAGAGTTTCCGCATGTCGTAACCGACGCCGTACGTCTGAAATAGCGAGGGCCCGTTTGTGGTAAGGCGGTCCTTACAAGACGCATCCCAACACTGTATCAGATCAGCGTCAATGAGAAAGATCCAGTGATTGGGATCATTCGGATCGATCCACAACTCATGGTTATCTCCAGTAAAGCCCTTCCATGTTTTCCCACCGTCGTGGGACACATGGTCAAAAGAGCCGTGATAGATGGTATTCACATCCTTCGTCGAGAACCGGACGACTTGGTTGTAGTGTGGGCGATACCAATAAGTCTGTTTTTTTGGATTTTCGAGCTTGCCCTGGTCGTTGTAGTGCAAAGCGGGCATCTCCAACCATGTCACTCCCCCGTCCATGCTGCGGTAGATGCCCGTTGCAGGATACGCGGCCTCGACGGCAGCGACGACATGCCGCGGATCAGGGCGGAAGTAGTCGATGGCGATGCGACCCATAGCCTTGGGCAATCCTTTCGACACGCGCTGCCACGTCTCACCGCCGTCTGTGCTGCGGAAGATTCCGCTCCCAGACCCAGTGGGGAAATAGCCCCAGGGACGATGCACGTGATCCCACATGCTCAGAAGCATATTGTTGGGATTCTTCGGATCGATGATGACGTCGACGGCGCCAGTCGTCTCGTTCACGAAGACCACGCGCTTCCAGGTGCGGCCTCCATCTTTCGTCTTGTACAGGCCTCGCTGCGCGCTGGCACCCCACGGCGTACCTAAGGCGGCGACGAAGACGACGTTGTCATTGCGCGGATCGATCGCGATGCGGCCAATGCTGATGCTTTCCTTGAGTCCCATGTCTTGCCACGTCTTGCCACCATCGGTGCTCTTATACACGCCATCGCCCATGCCCACGCTGTTGCGCTGCCAGCGGTCACCGGTGCCGACCCAAATCAGATCGAGATTTTTCTGGCTGACCGCGATCGAGCCAATGCTCGCGGAACCGACTTTGTCAAAGATGATGGAGGCTGTCTTGCCGCCGTCGGTCGTCTTCAACACGCCGCCATTGGCAGACGAGTAGTAGAAGATTTTCTGATTCGCTTCATATACCGACACATCTCCGAGGCGGTGCCCCATCCCTCCGGTCATCGGCCCCACGTTGCGCACCGGCAACGCCGAGATAATGGAAGCGACCGAAGGAGTCTCCGGATCAACACTTTGATTTTTCGGGCTGCCGGCGAGTGCCTGGGCTTCCAGGTTTGCAGCGGCGCTGACGGTGATCGCGAAGACGAATAAGTATCTCATTGCCGTGGTCATTTCATTGGCCGTTAATAGAACGAGCACGCCTTTACGGCGTGCTCGTCGCTATAGATGTCTTACCTGAAACGGTTACGTGCCTGCGCAGCTCGGTGCGCCGGCCTTCAATTCTGATTTGGGAACGGTCAGGGCTGTCATCGGTCCGTACGTGCCACCGCGCCAGTAAGCTCCCGTTGGGAACACGGCGTCGTTGCTGCGCCCGTAGACGCTCACCAAACGATGCAGATCTCCGAGCCGCGTGCCGGTCGCGAATAGCCAGAACGCGCGCTCACGGAAGAGTAGATCGAGTTGCGCATCGGGCGTCCCGGGATCCGCCAGGGCAGGAAGCGCCGGGCTGATTTGCGTCGCGCGCAAATCATTGAGAATCGTCAACCAGCTCGGATCGCTCACCTTCAGCGCCGCTTCCGCCTCGATGAGTCGAGCCTCCAGGCCAGTTGCGATTGGGATCGGGGATGTGTAATTCGGATATTTGTTCAACCCATAGAGAGCTATTCCGTTTCCGCGCCCGGTTCCCCGCTGGGACGTTGGGACGCGCGGATCAGTGGCAGACACGAAGTCGAGGCCGTTGGTGCCTTCGGCATCGGCGACGCTTTGCGTGAAACCCCAGCTGAAAGCCTCCGAATGCAATGAGGAGCTGTTACCCAGACCCTGATTTTGGGAGTATTCTGCTTGATACTTGAATGTCGTGGCCACCGCAGCCGCGGCGGTCGCAGCTTCCGCAAAGCGTCCGAGCTGCAAAAGCGTCCGCGCGCGTCCGACGCGGGCAAAGTCCAGAATGCGTGCGGTGTCCGCGGCCAGGGTGATGGCCGTGTCGTAATTGGCGAGCGCATACTCGAATGCTTGTTGCGTGGACAACGGCTCGCCGTACACCGTATTGAAGTTCACGGCTTCATTGAAGGCAAACCCCGCGCAATAGTCCTCCGCCAACCGCATCGCGGCATAGGCCCGGATGGTAAACAGCTCTCCCACGTACGCTTTGGCATTCGGCGCATAGGCGCGAATTTTCTCGATCGCGACCGGCGCCGAACGACCACGTATACCTTGGTACACGTCGTAACTGTAGAAATTTATTGGGAAGAGCGCGCGGGCCTGGTCGGTCGCGTTCATGCGCCGGTCCAGTATATCCGGGATATCATGCGGAAAGGCGAGCTCCTCGTACATCGGCTCTTGCTGAAACCGAAATTCATCCGCGAGAAGCCCACTCAGCCAGATGCCATGTGGCGCGCCGCTGTTGAGCGCACCAATGACTCCTGTTCTGAGATAGAGCGCACCCAGTTGAGTACTGACGCCAGACGGGAGAATTAACGTCGGGTTCTTCACCTCGAGCGGATCGGTGCAGCCTGTGACGCTGGTCCCAGCCATCAGCAGAGCGGCCACCGCGATACGCGCCGACAGTCGGCGCCATGCGATCATCATCGGAGTGACTCCTTCGCAGTAAAGTTTCTTCACGGTGTCAGAGCCCCAGATCGAGACGGAAGGAAAGAACGCGGCCCATAGGAATGCCGCCTGCTACACCTCCGCCACCGATGCCGTAGGCTAATTCCGGCTGATGGGAGGGGCTGTTCACCTCGGGATCTGTCCCGGAGAACTTGGTCCAGAGGTGGAGATTGCGGCCGGAAACGACCAGCGTGCCGCGATTGAGATGAAGCGTCGTTATTAAACGCTGTGGCATGTCCACGGCGAGTGAGACCTCGCGCAAGCGAACGAAATTCCCAGATTGCAACCCCTCCGCCCCGATCGTGGCTTTTGCCTGGTCTTCGATCGACGTACTGGGATCAGTCAGCGCGCGGCATTTACTATCAAAACACGCCCACGGATTGGCAGCGACGAAACCGGTCTTCCGCTCGAGCAGCGTCGATACTCGCACCCGGCGGTCCAGCAGACCAAGGATGGCGGATAACGTCTGCGCGCGGGGCGGGAAGCTCTCGCCCGCATACACCGTCCTGTTGTCCCACGCCACCTCATTATAGACGAGGATGCCGTCACCATTAGCATCATCATAAGTATAGAGATTTAGAAAGCGCGCTCCGAGCGAGTAGCCTTCGTGATAGGCGTCGAGGTTCGTACTGTATCCCGGTGTCAGGCTCGTCCCGAGATCCACCACCTTAGTCTTGAATTGGCTGTGTTGCACGCCGAGATCGAAACTCACGGAACGGGTGTCGACGAGCTTGGCGTCAATCTTGGCCTCGAATCCATGTTGGGTGGTTAGCCCAAGATTGCTGCGACGCGATCCAAAGCCCCTCGCGTTCGTCTCGGTAATTAGTTGATCTGTGGTGCGGCGTCCAAACCGCGTCAATTCAACCGTCACGCGATTCTCGAAGCCGCTGGCATCCAGACCAAACTCGATTTCGCGCGTACGTTCGGGACGAAGATCGGGATTCCCAAGATCACCGACGGAATACCCGGTGATGATCTCTCCATTGTTCGTCACAGCCTGTGTGCGATTGAACGTCGGCTGTATCCACGCAGGCTCAGGCTGTTGTCCCGATGCGCCGAGCGCAGCGCGAACACGCAGCTCGTTCAAGTGAGGCACGCGCGGCATGAATGGCTCCGACGATACCACCCAAGACGCACCGAACTTCGGATATACCGTCCCCTTAAGGTCCTTGCCGAAGGCTGATGAGCCATCCATACGGGCCGCTGCCGTCAGGAACAGCCGGTCGTTCACCCCCACCATCTCCTCGACGTAGCCACCGATGATGGCGGATTCGCTGTAGGACATGCCATAGGCTACTGAGGTCGCCCCGATCGGACTCTCTTGGCCCGGAAACAATCCGTCTCCAATGAGGCTGTACCCATCGTATTTCGTTCGGGAATACTGGACGCCGACACCGGTACGCGCACTGAGCGGGCCACGTTGGAAGGTGGCTTGCAGACCGGCATCCTCCGTGATTCCGAGCATGCGCTCGCGCGAATCTTCTACAGAGCCACGGCGGATGTTCGGCTGATCGCCGGGCGCGGAGAGTGCGTATTTGCTGCTAATGAGATAATCGACGCCGATGGTTGCCCGACCCGACAGCCACGCGACCGGACGCCAATCCCCACCCCCACTAGTGATAAACCGATCGACCTTGTCCGTCGACGATCTCGCCATCGTTAGATCTGGGCTTCCATTGCTATAGTCGAACGGGTTCTGTGGCGTTGCCCGGTTAATACCGCGATTAAATGGAGTCCTGGCGATCGAGAGCGCGTTCGTCGTGCTGTGGACAAACCCCGACAGCATCCGCACATCCAGGCCGTGCCCCAATGCCACCATGATGTTGCTGCGCAAATTCATGTTTTGCACTGAATTGGGATCACGCCATTCGCGCGGCAGCGACGTTCGCCCCAGACGCCTCTTCATGGAGTCCGCATAGAACTTCGGCAACCCAATCGGACCAGTCGCATCGGTGAAGTCGCCGGAGAAGTAGTAGCGCAGGTCCTGCGTGCCACCGGAGACATTGGCGCCATATTCGTACGTCGGCTTGGCGATCAACACCGTGCGATCTTTGTTGCGGAGCACACTGGGAAGAACCGTGACACTGTCCTGTTGCGTGCATGTGCCCTCGGCTAGCAACGCGAGCGTGCAACTGGCCCACGGGTTGTCAGCCACGCCGTAGACCGTGCCCCAACCCCAATACATGTTGGGGATGCGATTCAAATCGATCTCGGTCGTGGTCATCTTTCCGTACGTATTCCACCGTGCCGGCCCGACCTTCCCCCGCTTGGTTTTGATGACGATGACGCCGTTCGCCGCATCCGTCCCATACAGCGTGGCGGCCGACGGTCCCTTCACGACCTCGATCGACTCGATATCGTTGGGATTGAGATCGTTCAACGGACTGGTGTACTCGACACTACCGGGGGACGATTCGCCACCCAGAAATGTTTGCGTTTGTCCGCGGTCGCGCGTTGTGAAGCGGATGCCGTCGATGACCACCATTGGCTCATTGCTGACACTGAGCGAGTTCGGACCGCGGCTTTGCAGGTTGATTTTTCCACCAACGCTGCCTTGCGCCTGAAAAACCTGCAAACCAGGTACGCGTGCGGTGAGAAGTTCACTCACACTCGTGATCGGCGCCTCGCGGACCAACGAGTCTGCATTGATCCGGCCAACCACGTGCCCTAGTTGTATACGCTGCTGCTCACCCGTCGCCGTCACAACGACTTCGGACAACGCCGTTGGTATGCGCACGAGGATGAAATCCGCAGTGACAGATTGATTTTCCGTCACCGTAACCGAACGGCGATACGTTCTGTAACCCAGTCGCCGCGCAACGATGGTCTGTGTTCCAGCGGACGCTCCGTTGATAGTGTAGCGCCCCTCCGCATCGGTGGTCGTTGCGAGTTTAGTTCCGTCCACAGCGACCGTAACACCGCCAAGACCTGCGCTCGTCGTGGAGTCGGTCACACGGCCAGTGATCGTCCCAACCACTCGGACGGTCCCCATCGTCTGGCTCCGTGGCACCAGCATGGCTTCGCCGTACTGGTTGAATAGCACGTCCACGTCCAGATCCACCAACACTTCACCCAATGCTCCGGCGACGGTGATCTTTTCCGCATTGATCGAAACCTGCTTTTGAAGCGGCATCACCGTCCTGCTGTACACGAGGCGTAGTTGTGATTCGCGAGTGATCGCCTTGAGTGCTGTGTCCAGCGTTACGTTTTCCAAGCGAAGCGTGATGCGCCGCATTAGAAGAGGCATGCGCTTCACATCCAATCGAATCGGCTGGGTGCCAGATATCGATTCATAAAAGAACTGCGGTCCTCGCGCGATGTCGCCTGACGGCTGCTGCGCCAGTGAACGTGCGGCCATGCACATCACACTGAGAATCACTAGCGTCGTGATTTTTCGAATGGACATATCCGTTTCCGCCTATCTGGGCGTTGTGGTGTCGAACTGCGAATGATGACGGACGATTACGAATTGGCTGCCCCGACGCTCTACCCGTGCGCCGATGACGCGAGCAATCGCGTTCAACGCGTCGCTGGCGCGTTCGTGGGCAATGCTTTTTGTAATGAGATAGCGAGCCAATGCCGCGTCGTTTACAGCGATGTCGACATCGTACCAGCGCATGAGGTCCTGCACGACCTGCTGCAATGGGACATCATCGAACTCAAGGCGTCCCTCGAGCCATGCCAAGCGGCTTGCTACATCGACGCCACGCCGGACACGTAAGACGCCGGCGCGGGTAAGCTCTCCCGCATCTGCTGCATGGAGTAACAGTGTGTCCTTCGCTGCAGCCGCTTTCAGCACAACAGCGCCTTCAGCGACGACAACCTTCAAGTCCCTTTCTGCGACATCGCCATACGCGCGCACATCGAAACGCGTGCCGATGTCGCGCACAACAGCATTACCCGATCTGACCGTAAACGGCTGCGTTGCGTCGTGGACAACGTCGAAGTAAGCCTGGCCAACCAATGTCACGATCCGCGATCCGCGCGGCGCGCCAAAATCATGTGGCACCTCGAGCCGCGATTCCGGCGCCAGCGTCACAGTGCTGCCATCTCCGAGACGAACCTGAGCGCGTTGCGCGCGCTGCGTTGCGTACACGCGCGGAGCCGGGGTTACAGCGACTGCATTCTCACTAGCGCGGTGCCGTTGAATCAGCACGCGCCCAACGCCGACTGCTACGAAAACGACCGCAGCGGCTGCGAGAATTGTCCAAAAACGGTTGTGCTGCCAAGGCGCACGTCTGCCAGCCAACACACGGAGCACACGTGTCGGTTTTGATGCATCATGTACGTTGCTGCCAACAACATCTGCGTCTGCGTCGAGTCGTGCGAGTTCGCGCTTCCACGCAGCACTAGCAATGGACCCTGGAGCCGCTGAAGGAGTGACGACGACACCGCTAGCATCCCATAACAGATGTGCGTGACGAATCAGCTTTGGATCCGCGCGCTCAACCATCGCCACTTCTTCTGGCGACGCTTCACCGCTGAAGTACAAGTCAAGGGAATTCCAAACGGGGTCAGTCATCTCATCAGGGATAAACGCTTCCCCGGTGTCACCCTTAGTACGATCGTGAGAATCAGTCATAAAGAAATTCCGCCAAGCGGGCTCGAAGTATTCGCAACGCCGTTCCAATGTGGACTTCTACGGTCTTTCGGCTGATGCCCATGACCTTTGCGATCTCGACGTAGTTCATGCCGTGCTGTCGCCGGAGCAGATAAGCCTCGCGACAGCGGACTGGTAACTCATCGACGGCCACTTGTACGGCCGCGACGAGCTGATTGAAGCGCGCCCGTTCGTCGGCGCTTTCGCTTGGACGAATGCCAATGGCCGCGCGAGCATCAGACGCTGATATTGCCGCGCGATCTTCCCAGCGCTCTACGACGCGCCGATGTCGCAGATATGTCGACGCATTCTTGCGTACAGAGCTAAACAGGTAATTGCAGACGTTGCTGGGAGGAAACCCTTCGCGCTCGCGGTAAACCCAAAACCGGTGCAGCGCATCTTGGACAATGTCTTCGGCAACATCCTGCGATGAGACCAAGCTGGCCGCAAAGCGGACCAGATTCTCGTAGTACTCGAGAAATAGTTCTTCGTACGCATCGCGATGACCTGCCCGGATGCGCTGCGCGAGCGCCAGATCGATCTGATCGCGCTCGCTCGGAGGCATCAGAGATACCGGCGGTTTCGCCGTACGCGACTGTGCATTTGGACCCGTCAGAGAGCGATCCCTCCGCTGAGACGGCAGGTGATAGTGTCTCTACCGGGGATAAGCCCCAGATGGGCAGCTCCCTTAGTCCCCCGATGCCACCATCAGTCCTTTTTCGACTATCTGCCTGCCGCTGGTCATTATTGCCTCCGACCGCGGCGAATGCCACAAAACGTGTGTTTAGTAACGCAAAAAAGCGGCGCGCTCGAAGAGCACGCCGCTGCTGTCAGGAGAAGAATCCTCTAACGACCAGATATTGGCATCACTTCGTCCGTCGCGTCTTCGACGTGAAGTGTTTGGTAATACTCCTTGCCGTCGACGGTGAGCACAACACGATACTCGCCAGGCTTGGTGATAGAACCGCTGAAGCTTGTCGCGAACCGGATAGAATTCAGGCCCGCCTTAGCGGTCCCTGTAAGCGGTTCGTAACCAAACGTCCGGGCCCCCGCGATATCCATGATCTTGATGCTGGCTTCATTCTTCGCCGCATCTTTCCTTAAGTAGTAGCTGAACAACGTCCCGGGCTGCGTATTGGTGATCCGGACAGGCTTTCCTTCATAGTACTGCTGAGGCGCTTCCACGCTCGGAAAGAGATAGATGTTCCCAGGCGACGCAAAGTAGACGTCCTTGGCGCGGTTCTCCGCCGTCATCTCCTCCAGTGAGCGCGCCGGTACGATCCAAAATCCTCGGCCATGCAGACCGAGAATGAGATCGAGCTCGCGAGGATGGATTTGCAAGTCATGCACGGCGACGCTTGGCAAATATCCGTGCTCACCACCGCCATTATAGTCCTGGTACCGCGTCCACTGCTTGCCCCGATCCAGCGAAACCCAGAGACCGTATTCCGTCCCGATATATAGAAGATCCGGATTCCTCCGCCCCTCTTCGACCACGCGAACCGGCTCGCGCCGCGGAAGATTATTACTGATGTTCGTCCACGTTTTTCCGGAATCCTCCGTCACATACACGTAGGGCTTGAGGTCGACGTTGCGATGGTTATCGAAGGTGACATACGCGCGGCCGACCTTGTGGCGTGACGCATGAATGCGCGACACCCATGAAGTATCCGGTAAGTTCGGGATGCTCTTCGTGAGATTCGTCCACGTCTTTCCGCCGTCCAGTGTGAGCTGCACGTATCCATCGTCCGTGCCCACCCAAATCATGTCTTGCTGGAGTGGCGACTCGGAGATCGAGACGATGGATGAATAGTCCGTTATTCCACCACTTTTGATGTAGACGCTCCCGTCACGGACCTGCCATTCCGGTCTATTGCGCGTCAAATCGGGACTAATCGGTTGCCAGGTGCCGCCGCCGTCCGTGCTCTTGTATAAACGATTCCGGGCCAGATAGAGCGTCTTCGAATTCCACGGCGAAATCTCAAAGCTGGGCGCTTCTCTCGGCGGTTCTCGCTCCTCGATGGCCTTGTAAGAACCTTTCTCTCTCCGGAATTCCTTCTTAAACCAGAATTCCGTCTTGACTGGCACGCCATCTGGTTCGTTGCCGCCGCTCCTCCCCGACTTCAGATCAGTGCGAGCAGGGCCACCATATCTGGAGTAAACGATGGTCCAATCCTCTGGGTCAGCCATCGTTCTCCCAGATTCATTGCCACGAATAGGTACGACGTCCGCGGACGAGACATAGCCCAATCGTCCCTGGGTCGGAACGAGGAAGGCATTACCTGCGTCTTGGGCATTCCCCATCACCCAATAGAGCTTGCGCATATCGTAGCCAATGCCATACGTCTGAAATAGCGTTGGCACGTGCACGTAACTGCAATCGGTACACTCTCGATTTTCCAGAGACCACAGGCTCCATCCCTGACGTAACTCACTATCGTCCGCCAGAAGCCAGTGATTGGGATTATGAGGATCGATCCATAATTCGTGCTGGTCAGTCGTCCAGCCGGCCCACGTTTTCCCGCCGTCCCTCGAGACGTGGCGGTCGCTTCCGTGATAAATGGTATTCACGTCCTTCGTGCTGAATCGAACGACCTGGTTGTAGTGCGGCCGGTACCAGTACTCCTGTTCCTCCGAGTCTTCGAGCTTCCCCTCAGCGTTGTAGTGCTTCGCGGGCATCTCTACCCACGTCATACCGCCGTCCATGCTGCGGTAGAGGCCCGTCGCGGGATACGCTGCTTCCACCGCCGCGACGACGTGCCGCGGATCGGGCCGGAAATAATCCAGCGCGATACGCCCCATCGGAGTCGTCGGCAGCCCCTTCGTCACGCGCTGCCACGTCTCGCCGCCATCCGTGCTGCGGAAGATCCCACTGCCAGGCCCCGTCCCGAAATAGCCCCACGGCCGATGGACGTGATCCCACATGCTCGCGAGCATGTTGTTTGGATTCTTCTGATCGATGATCACATCTGCCGCCGCCGTCTTTTCATCGATGAAGATCACCCGCTTCCACGTACGACCCCCATCCTTCGTTTTGTAGAGGCCCCGTTCCGCACTCCGGCCCCACGGACTGCCGAGCGCGGCGACAAAGACGACGTTGTCGTTGCGCGGATCGATCGCGATACGGCCAATGCTTATGCTTTCCTTGAGCCCCATGTCTTGCCACGTCTTGCCGCCATCGGTGCTCTTGTACACGCCGTCGCCCATACCGACGCTATTGCGCTGCCAGCGATCTCCGGTGCCCACCCAAATCACGTCGGGATCCTTCTGACTCACCGCAATCGAGCCAATGCTCGCGGAGCCCACTTTATCGAACACGAACGCAGACGTCTTTCCGCCATCCGTGGTCTTCAGCACGCCGCCGTTTGCTGAAGCGAAGTAGAAAATCTTGGAGTTCGCCTCATAGACAGCGACATCGTTAAAGCGATATCCCTCCCCGCCAGTGACGGGACCTACATTCCTGGCGGGTAACGCCGAGATGATCGAAGCCACGGAAGGAACATCGGCGTCGACCTTTCGAAGGCTTCCTGCATTCGCTGCCATTTGCCCAAGAAGCCGTGGAGCGACGCCGATCGACACCACGAATATCAGTGCGAGTCTCATTGCCGTTCTCATTCTTACTCAGCCCAATGCATCATACGCCCGCCGTGCAGCCCGGCGCTCCGTAATTTTTTTCCTCTTTCGGGAACGGCAGCGCCGTGCTACTGCCGTACGGCATACCGCCGCGCCAATAAGCACCTGTCGGGAACACGCTATCAGAGCTACGTCCGTACACACGCACCAGCCGGCGCATATCGCCGAGTCGCGAGCCGGTCGCAAAGAGCCAGAATGCACGCTCGCGGAACATCAAGTCGAGGCGAGAATCGTCCGTCCCTGGATCTGTCAGCGCGCTCATCGCCGGACTGATTTGCGTCGCCCGCAAGTCGTTGAGAATGGTCAGCCAATTCGAGTCGCCGCTATGCAACGCAGCCTCGGCCTCGATAAGCCGCGCCTCGAGACCAGTGGCTAGTCGGAACGGCGTCGATGTCAATGGATACTTATTCGGAGCATAAAACTGCGTTGTGCCATCGCGCGCTGTTCCGACGAGCGTCCAAAGCACCCGCGGGTCGTTCGCGGAAATGAAGTCAAGTCCGTTGCCACCTTCCGCGTTCACCATAGAGCCAGTCATAGTGCCCCAGAGGGGATATGAAGCGCTCAGTATGTTTCCGCTATAGTTCCCGCGATCTCGATATTCTAAGACATAGCTGTAGCTGGTCGGCACCGCCGATGCAGCGGCCGCCGCCTCTGCGAAGCGTCCGAGCTGCAACAACGTCCGTGCACGCCCAACGCGGGCGAAGTTCAAAACTCGCGCACTGTCCTTCCCCAGCGTAATGGCCGAGTCGTAGTTCGCCAGCGCATACTCGAACACCTCCTGCGTCGACTTTGGCGTGTCATAGAACCGTTTGAAGTCCTTGACCTCGTGCAGCGGAAATCCAGGACAATAATTTTCGGCGAGACGCATCGCGACGTACGCGCGAATGGTAAATGTCTCGGCCATGTGGGCCTCTCGCGCACCGGGTCGCGCGTACGCGCTGAGTTTCTCGAGCACAGTCGGCACCCAGCTCGCGCGCACAGTCTGCCATTGTGGGTAATTCGTCCCTATACGGTTCGGAGCCTGCGCCTGTTCGGCCGGGCCCGCGCGACGGTCGAGCAAATCCGGTCCGTCGTATGGAAAAGGCTGGTTGTTCCAATACGGATCTTGCTGAAACCGAAACTCATCAGCCAGAAGTCCGCTCTCCCAAGCTCCCGCAGCCACTGTGTAAGAGAGGCTTTGATATATGGATAGTCGCAACATCTCTGCGCCTTCGGCGTTATTCACCTGCGAATCGAGAATCGCCGTTGGATCATCCACCGTGATGAGATCGTGACAACCGGACGTAGCAACGCCAGCGCACAGAAGAAGACAGACCGTAGCAGTATAGTTTCTTAACATTGTTAGAACCCCAAGTCGAGACGGACCGACAGCACGCGCCCGAGTGGAACACCGCCTGCGGCACCAGCTCCAACGTTGGTCATGGGAGTTCCCCAGCCGGAGCCATTGATCTCGGGATCAGTGCCGTCGAACTTGCTCCACAAGGCGAGATTGCGGCCGGAGAATACGAGCGTGCTGCGATGTAAGCCGAGCTTTGATGTGAGACGTTGCGGGATGTCTACCGCCAGAGAGATCTCGCGCAGACGGATGAAATCTCCCGGCTGAGGCTTTGCAGCCCCCACCGACATGAACAGCGCCTGCGCTTGTTCTTCGAGCGATGCCGTTCGATCCACCAGTCCACGACACGTACCCAGGATACATTGATAGGGGTCGACGACAGTGAAACCCGATTTGCGCTCAAAGAGCACCGACGTCCGCACTTGGCGATCGAGAAAACCGAACACCGTGGAGAGCGTCTGCGTTCGTGGCGGGAAGCTTTGCCCAACGTAGACACCCGTGTCGCTGTATTGGATCTCGTTGAAGGCCAAGATGCCGTCGCCGTTTTGGTCATTCCAGCCGAGCAACGGAAGCTGGAAGCGCGAACCCAGCGGATATCCCTCGGCGTAACCACCAGTAGAGTACCTCAGGTCTCTTCCACCACCGAGACTCACGAGCTTCGTCGTGTAATAGCTGTGCTGGAGTCCAACGTCGACGCTGACCGCTCGCGTATCCAGAACGCGGGCGTCGATCTTGGCCTCGAAACCGTGCTGCGTCGTGAGACCGAGATTGTCACGAAGATTCCCGAGTCCCGGGGGACTCGATACGGTGATCAGCTGGTCCGAAGTCCGGCGGGCGAAGGCCGTCGCTTCCACCGTCAGTCGCTGCTCGAAGGCGCCGATGTCAACGCCGTATTCGAGCTCACGCGTGCGCTCTGGCCGAAGATCCGGATTCCCGAGATCGTACACATAATACGTGCTTCGCGGCTCTCCATTCACGAAAGCGTCCCCGATCGCGTACATCGGCCGTACCCAGTTCGCGTTCGGCTGCTGTCCAGCTGCGCCAAGGGCGGCGCGGAGTCGCACTTCGTCCAAGCCTGACACGTGCGGCATGAATGGCTCCGACGTCAACAGCCATGACACACCGATTTTAGGATAGATCGCCGCCTCAAAATTCTTGCCGAAGGCAGAGGCGCCGTCCATGCGCGCGGCACCGGTCAAGAAGAGGCGGTTGTTCAGTCCCACCATCTCCTCGACATAGCCGCCGAGGACAGCAGTTTCGACCCAGGAGACTCGCATGCCGAAATTTCGCGCTCCCGGTATGACACGCTGGCCCGGCGCCAGCCCAGTACCATTGACGCCCGAAGCATCGCTCAGCGTATGGGTATACTGCATCCCAACGCTGGTACGCGCGCTCAGGGACCCACGCTGCGTCGTCGCGGAGAGTCCCATGTCGCCCGTTGTACTCGTTTGACGCGTGCGCGTCTCCCGAATCTCACCGCTCCGGTCAGCGCTCGCTTCCGCGAGCGAGTACTCGTGGCTCCCCAGGATATCCAAGCCAAGTGTCGCTCGGCCTGACAACCATTGCATAGGACGCCACTCGCTGCTCACGCTGCCCACAAACCGATCCACATCGTCCGTCGATGTCTGGGAGAATAGTTTATCCGGTGTATCGTACCGATAACCAACGGGGTCCGCCGGTGTGGCACGGTTGAACATCCCTTGCTCATACGCGTTGCTCACGAACGTTGCGGCATTGGTACTACTGCGGATGTAGCCCGAGCTCACGCGCACATCCGCCTTCGGACCGAGGACGATGCTCACGTTGCTCCTCAGATTCATGTTGGTCGCGGTATTCGGCTCGCGCCACTTACGAGGCAGCGCCGTCAATCCGAGGCGCGCTTTCAGAGAATCCTGAAACACGAGGGGCATTTGTACTGGCCCGATCTCGTCTTTAAAGTCGCCCGAGAGGTAGTACCGCAGATCGTTCGTGCCACCTGAGACGTTGGCGCCGTATTCCGACGTCGGCTTGGCAGCGATCACAGTGTACTTCGGATTCTGAAGCACCCGCGGAAGCGTCGTGACGCTATCCTGTTTCGTACAGTAGCCCGACAGGAGGTATTCCAGCGTGCAGCTGGCGTTTGGATTATTTGGCGTCCCAAACACCGTTCCCCATCCCCAGTAAATATCCGGAATGCGGTCGGTCGGTGTTTTCATAGTGGTACGCTTCGCGTATGCATTCCACCGCGCAGGGCCGGGCCGCCCACGCTTCGTTGTGATGACGATAACTCCATTTGCCGCATCAGTGCCGTACAGAGTTGCCGCGGACGGACCCTTCGCGAGCTCGATGAACTCAATGTCGTTCGGGTTGAGATCATTCAATGGGCTATTCGTGCCTTCAAGGTCGCCGAGTGGTGTGTGTCGCTCGGCTGTCGTATAGCGGATACCGTCAATGATGACGATGGGCTCATTGCTGACACTGACCGAGTTCCGGCCGCGACTCTGCAGATTTACACGCCCGCCCACGATGCCCTGCGTCTGGAACACCTGCAAACCAGGCACACGAGATGTGAGTAGTTCACTGACGCTGGTGATAGGAGCCTCGCGGACAATCGAGTCCGCATTGATCCGCCCGACAACGTTCCCCAACTCCAGCCGTTTCTGTTCGCCCGTCGCCGTTACGACGACTTCAGACAACGACGTAGGGATTCGCGCAAGTACGATATCTGCCGTGACAGATTCATTTTCTACCACGGCGACGGCACGACGATGCGTGCGGTATCCGATCCGCCGCGCCACAATCGATTGCGGGCCAGTCGGAACACCACTGATCGTGTAACCACCATCCGCGCCGGTGGTCGTCGCGAGTTTGGTGCCCTCGACAGCGACCGTGATTCCACTAAGGCCAGCGCGCGTCGTCGAATCAATCACGCGCCCTGTTATGCTCCCAGCAGGCAGCGGCGCCTTTCCCTCCTCGCGCGCGACCAATGCAGCTGATCCTGACCGCGTGAACACCACATCGATGCCACTATTCAGCAATACATCCGTCAGCGCCGCCGCAACTGTAATTTTTTCCGCACTGATGCTCACCCGCGCGCTCCCGCCAACTATCTCGCGCCCGTAGATCAGCTTCAGGCCGCTCGTCTCTTGAATGGCTGCCAGCGCTTCTCGCACTGTCACCCCTTCCAGATTCAGCGAGATCTTCTTCGACAGAATCGGCGTCCGCGTCACATCCAGCGGAACCGTCTTACTCGTCCCGGGCCCGTCTGCATACAGGAATCGCGGCGCTCGTGAATCACTGCTCGCATACTCTTGCGTCATCGCTGCTCGCGCGCTCACTGCGCACAAGATCACCGCCCAAAGGATTCGACTTCGAATCATCGACCAATCCTCATTTGGAGTAGAATGTCACTGTTCGACCTTCGCGGACGAACCGCATCTTCAACGTCAGTGCTAGCAGCTGCACGACTTCATCCGGCGCTTGATCGCCAATCGTCGCGATCAGTGGACGCCGAGCGAGCGTCGAATCGGGAACGCGGATATCGAGATCGTACCATCGACCGATCTCCCTCGCGGCTTCACTCAACGGCACATCGTCAAACGCCAACCCTCCGTCCAGCCAGGCCAACCTCCGGCTCACATTCGCCACTCGGCTCCGCGTCACCGCGCCGTTCGTGCTCACGCGCGCGAAATCACCTCGCTTCAGGAGCTGCAGTGTTCCGGCCGTTGTATCGCGTGCGCTCAGGACCGCGACTTCGCCTTCCGCGACGAGTACGTGCGCGGAGCGTTCGCTGGCGTAGTCGGTAACCACAAATGCAGTTCCGATATCGCGTGTCATTGTATTCTTCGTGCGCACGGTGAAGGCCTTTGCATCGTTGTGCACTACATCGAAATACGCCTCACCTTCCAGCTGCAGCGCACGGTTCTGCACTCCGTAATTGTCCGGGACCAGCAGACGCGAAGCTGGCGCAAGCACCACGCGCGACCCATCAGGTAGACGGACATTCGCACGCTGTGCATTCTTGGTCGCATACTCACGGTATACGACGACTGGGGTGGGTCGTGTACGGGCTCCTTCAACGCGTACGGCCGCAAATACTGCTGCTGCTGCTGCGAGCGCGCCTAATGTCCACGCGAAATAACGTCGCTTCGCGTATCTCTTCGGCTGTGCGAGCGGAAGCAACTTGACGCTGCGACGATCTCCGTTCTCGTTCAAGCGGAGCCGAGCCGAGACGTCGCGCCACGCAACTTCCATTTCGCGATCAGACGGCATTTGGCCCGCGCGGGTCCACAGATCGCGAAGCGACTCCGCGTGCGCTTCGTTCGCCGAATCTTCGGCGAGCCAGCGCTGCAGTTCCGTCGACTCCTCCGGGGATAACTCACCGGTGAAGTAACGGCCTAGAATGGCGTCGGACGGATAGTCTGTCATAATCGGTGGCGATTGGTACCTCTTTTCTGCCACCGGATGACTTATATGTGCCTTCTCCACCCCTAGTCAGCCGCCGAACTACACCAGGAATCGACTGAGCTTCGTACGTAACGTCCTAAGCGCTAACGCGATGTGATTCTCTACAGTGCGATGTGAAATGCCCAGGTCACGCGCGATCTCTTGGTACGTGAGACCACGCTGCCGACTCATGAGAAACACCTCGCGACACCGTTCAGGGAGCGCATCTACTGCCCCCTTGATCGCGAGCGCAAGATCCGCTTCAACCGCATCGTCCAGCGCGGCGAACTTCTGTCGATCCGGGGTAACGCGAGCAAGCCGAGCTGCAGATTCTTCTTTATCGCGCCACCGTGCTGCCATGCGCTCGTATCGCACATGGTCGAGCGCCCTGTTACGGGCGGCGCCGAACAGATAAGCGGTAAGTGACCCGCTCGTCACTTCGAGGGTGGAGCGTCGCTTCCATAGAGTAAGGAACAACTCGGCGACCAGATCTTCCGCCGCCGCCCTCGAGTCCACGATGCGTAAGACGTACGCAACTAACGGCTGATAGAGCGCACGAAAAACCGATTCGTACGCTGCCGTATCTCCAGTACGTATTCGATCCGCCCAACTTTGGTCGGGGTCTGGGTCCGCAGGATGGAACGGCAATGGCGCGGGCGAGGACATAGAGGGCCTCGGTACGACTTACACCCTACCGCCACACCCCTAGTCGCCGCAATACAAAAACTCTCGGCCCTCAACCCTCAGCGTAAACAGTTAACGCCGAGAGCTGGAGGCCGAGAGCCGTTAATCAAACAGTGATGCGAATTTACGGCGTACTTGTCGGTTCCGAGCAGCCTTTGTAGTACGGGTTGTTGATCGTGTAGACCTGGGTAATCGGAAGCGAGAAGCTCAGATCATTTCCGTACGTAGGGTAGTTGGTGTACTGACCCTGCAGATAGTTGCCGCTCGGAAACACCGTATTCACCGGCCGGCTGTATTCACGCACCAACCGCCGCAATTCGGTCATTCGCGTGCCGGTACCAAACTGCCAGAAGGCACGTTCCCGGAACAGCAAATCGACGCGCGCATCCGGACTACCCGGGTCCGAAAGCGCAGGCATCGCCGGCGAAATTGCAGTCGCGCGCAGGTCATTCAAAATCGTCAACCAATTTGTTCCGTTTGCGTGCAGATCAGCCTCCGCCTCAGCCAAGCGAGCGGCAACACCCGTAGCGATTGGGATGTGGGGCGTCGGGCGACCGAACTTCGTTGGGAAATAATAGCGCGGCGTATTGAAGAAATCCTGACAGATGTCATACGCCCGACCAAGCGAATCGTACGCAAGGCGTGGATCGTTGGCCGACCGGTAATTCAGTCCGACCCCGCCCTCGTTCTCGGCCATGTTGGTTTCCGCGCACGAGTACTGCGAACGTATGTACTCGTAATAGAAGCTCCACGAATTGTAGCTCTGCTGGTTCATGTTGAGGCTGAACTCGAAGTTCGTAGGAATGGACTGCGCAGCAGTGGCGGCGCCGCTGAAGTTTCCCCGATCGAGTCGCACACGCACGAGACCAGAATTGCCGAGGTTTTTCGTTGCCGTGGAGGTATCGGCATGGTCGACGGCCAACTGGAAGTTGGCCTCCGCGAGTACATACAGCGAATCCACACTGAGCGGATGGCCTCGCTCCCAACCGCCGCCCGGGAGCAAGTTGTCCATCGTCATCCCGGAGCAATACGTCTCCGCCATCACCATATACATCCAGCCGAGCATGGCATACGCGTCGCCTACTAGCCACTGCCCGCCCGCCGGCTCGTGTTCCATCAATCGAGGGATTGCGAGAAGCAATCCAATGCGAGCCTGCATGAGGTCGTACAATGGATAGACGTTCGGCTCGTAATCTTCTGGATGAGTCGTGGTCGCCCGAGCATCCACCTGCGGCATTCCGCCCTGTGACAGCTTGTGGGCATTCTCGAATTCGTCCGCGAAGAGGCCGGTCATTTCAATCAGCCCGCCCCTTTTTGCAAGTGCGCTTATAAGACTCTGCTTGGCAGAATAGTACGTTGCCTCTGCGCCACTGCGTGTCTCCAGCTCTTCCGCCGTACGAATGGCTTTCGGCGGCGGAACGTCCAACACATTGGTACAGGCAGCGACCGCGATCAGCGACAGCGCCATCGCCGCCGAACGGGAGACCATGAATTCCTTTATGGACTTCATCAACGGCTCCATGAACAAGTTGAACAAGTTTGGGGGATTGAGTTAGAAGCCCAAGTTGACTCTGAACATCCAGGTGCGTGGCATCGGCACGGCCATGTTGCCCGATACCTGCGCGTCGACACTGGCTACGGGCCCACCCGTCGTAACACGCGCGCCAGGATCGCGGCTTTCCGGATCGACACCGGTGTAGTGCGTCCATAGCGCGAGGTTACGCACCGCCATCGTGAAGCTCGCAGTTTGGAAGCGTGCGTGATTCAGCCACGATTGGGGCATAGCGATCGTCGCCGACATCTCACGGAACCGCACGAACCACCCTTCTTCAAAGTTCAGAGAGGTTTGGCAGTAAGAGCATGCTCGATCGCGCGCCTGCATCCACAGTGGCGCACTGCGGTCATGCATCGACCGATTGGTCGTCCCTTCGTAGCTCTCGCGATTCGCAATCATCCCACCGAGGCGATGATCGAACAGCGCATTCAGCGTGAAGCGTCCGCCAAGGAACCCCATCGTGGACGCCCAGCCCGTCTCAACGGTCGGCAGACTGGTACCAATGTATGTGTTCGTGTCTTCGACCGTAATCTCGGTTCTTTGGATGATGCCGTCGCTGTTCGCGTCACTGTACGTTGCCCGTGGCGCCCAGTAGCCATACAACGGATACCCAACGCGGTTCTGCTGTATGTACATGAAGGCATCCGAGCTCGGCGTGGCGTCATTCGCCAATTTTACGAGCTTGTTCCGATTGCGAGACGCAGTCACTGAAAGGTCCCATGTCATGACCGGAAGCCGGACCAGCGATCCATTGACGGAGGCCTCATAGCCCCAGTTCTTGATATCGCCGAGGTTCTCTTGTGCGGAGTAATAGCCGCCAGTGAGACCGAGACCCGTGCTCGTCAGCGCATCTTCTGTACGTTTCTCATAGCGCGAGAGAGCGAGGCTAAAGCGATCGTCGAACAGTGTTGCGTCCAGTCCGGCCTCAAACTCGACTGACTTTTCCGGACGTAGGTTTGGATTTCCAGCACTACCGATGACGTAGCCACTGCGGTCAATGTCATTTCCCCAAACGGTGGTGGCATAATACGTCTGGAGAGAAGCACCGTTGTTGGGTTGCTGACCGGCTGTTCCGAATGCCGCGCGAAGTCGCAGCGTGTGTCTGGCATCACGAATCGCAAGCCACGATGCGTTGATCTTGGGATATGCGCTGACACGATGGTCATTGCCAAAGCCACTCGCGCCATCGACGCGAACTGCCGCACTCATGAACAACCGCTCCGCCAGATTCAGGTGCTGCTCGACATATCCACCCAACGTTGCGGATGCGTTGCTGATCTCTCTGACCTCAGGGTTCGGGACGCCATTGAGCGAAATGTTCGACTCCGACACCTGTTGGACGCCAGCAAATACCCCCTCGGACAAGTTCCGAGTGACCTGATATCCGACAGAGGTTACCGTGCGAAACGCATCCGTGAATTGATGTGTCAGAGAACCACGGGCGTCGAGCGATAAGATATTGGTCGCGGACTCCGTGATACCAAGCCAGCCTTCATCTCTTCCGGAGTAATACCCCTTCCCGTAAGCGACTGGGTGCCAAAGGAACGAGTTGCGGTTCGACGAGTGGTCGACACCGAACGTTGCGTAGGCGGTAAACCACGAGGCCGGCTGCCAATCAGCGCGCGCACCGGCGGTCGCACGGTTATTCTTTTCGGTCGTCCACGATCCCAACGCATACAGTGGAGATTCACCAATCGCGTAGCCTGCGTAGCCATAGTTGTGCACAGAATCGAGAATCGCCGGGGTTCCTGGACGACTCAACAGCAATGAACCCTGCGTTGCGGCAGGCGATATTTGATCCGTCGTCATATACGCGCCGTGAATCGACACGTCGAACTTCGGCGAGAGTTGCGCGGCGATGTTCGTGCGCGCGGTTCTGCTTGCATTCGTGTTCGGCTTCAACGCCTCGGGTGGCAATCCGATGTTGATGGCCTGCTGCTCGAACACCCGAGGCATGTGGATCGTGCCGACATCATTCGACGAGCTTCCAGCCAAATAATACCGCACGGCCTCCGTGCCGCCGCTCAGATCGAGCGACCAACGATCACGCAATCCAGAGCGGAACGTCGTCGTTTCTTTATGGTTCAACGGATTGTCGACCGTCATGCTATCGGCAGTACAGTATCCGCTTTCCTGATCCGCCCATCCGTTCAGCGAGATGATCGGACAATAGACGTAGCCCGAGTAACCCTTTGCAGCGGTCCCGGCGGCCGTCCACGTGCCGTGCGTCCAGTAGGTGGGCGTGAATTTGTTAGGAACTTCGCTAAAGCCACGCTCCGCCGACGCATGCCACTGCGTCTTTCCTGGACGTCCGCGCTTGGTCTTGATGACGATGACGCCGTTTGCCGCGTCTGTGCCGTATTCCGTTGACGCCGCCGGACCGCTCAGGATGTCTACCGACTCAACCTGACTGAAGTCGATGTCGTTCAACCGGCTCGGCGTCGTGTAACCGCCGTACCAACCTGAATAGCCGCCACCAACGGTGTTGTCTTGACGTTGTCCATCGACGATCACGATCGGATCACTGTTGAGCACCATGCTGCTCTGGCCACGAATGCGGATGCCAACGCCGGAACCGACGAGCCCGTTGGTTTGAAGCACCTGCACGCCAGCCGCGCGGCCAGTCAGAAGATCTGTGAGACTCGTGATCGGAGCCGTCGGCGCGATCGAGTCCGCGTTCACGTGATTGATCACGTGGCCGACCTCGAGACGACGCTGCTGCCCGCTCGCCGTTGAAACGACTTCCTCGAGCATGGTCGCCGCACGCATAAGTACAAAGTCGGCGACGACTGTTTCATTCTCCGCCACCGTCACTTCGCGCGACGTGCTCTTATAACCAAGGCGGCGCACCGCAATCTTGCGCTTGCCTTCGGCCACCGAGCGGATTGTATAGGACCCCTTGGAATCCGTCGTCGCTGAAAGCTTCGTTCCCTCGACGGTAACGGTAGCTCCGGAAAGCGCATCCTTCGAAGTTGAGTCCACCACTTTGCCCGAAATGATTCCAACTGCGGGCACGCTTGCATTGGCGGAACGCTTGGCGAGCGACATTGAGCCGTCTGCCGAAAAGACAACGTCGACGCCGGAATCCATCAGCACGTCCGTGAGCGCTGCAGCAACCGTGATGTTCTCAGCCTTGAGGTGCACGCGCATGTCACGGGGCAATGCATCGTCGCTGTACCAAATGATCATTCCGGACTGACGGACAATCTGACGCACGGCCTCTTTGATCGTTGCGCCGTCGAGATCGAGCGCGAGACGCTGGCGCAGGCGCGCGACGCGGCTCACATCGACCGCCACAGGCTCGCGGCCGTTCGATGCGAGAAGAAATCGCGGCGCGCGCTGTACATCCACGTCTGTGTTTTGTGCGCTGAGCGCTGATGCCAGCAGAGAAACTGCTCCCAGTACTTTGAGCCATTTCATCGGCTACTGTCTCCTATCGGGTCAGTGAGGAAGTGCCAACGTGATCAAACGACCTTTCGCTCGCGCCTCAACACCAAGCGCGAACTTCAAACGCTCCGTTGCGAACCTTGCCGGCTCGCTCTGCAACTGCACGGTGATCCGCCGATTTCCGAGCTGTGCATCGGCCAACCGGATCTCGATGTCGTACCAGCGTTCCATCTCCGGAATTGCGTCGCGCAGGCGAACACTGTCGAAGGTGAGCACGCCCTTCGTCCACGACGTGTATCGCGCGACGTCCATGTGCCGGCGCAGCGTCGCAGTGCCATTCGAGTCGAGTGTCGCGATGTCGCCCGGCTCCAGCATCATGAGCGGACGCGCGTCGGCCTTTTCAGCGCTTTGCAGCTGCGCAGACGCAGCCGCCTTTGCCGCTGGCTGATGAAGCGCGACAGAACCTTCCGCGACGACGACTTGAGTCGCGTTGACTTCGGGATACGCACTGACGACGAACGCGGTTCCGATATCCTCCGTCGTCGCAGTCGCCGTATGCACCAGGAAGGGACGCGTCGAATCGTGCGTCACCTCAAAGTATCCGCGACCGATCAACTGCAACTCGCGCCGGCGACCGGTGCGCGTCGCGACGTCGAAGTTCGACGGGATCCGCAGCTTGCTATCTGCCGCAAGCGTCACGCGGCTGCCGTCAGGAAGATCCAACACCGCTTGTTGTCCACGCGCGGTTTTTACTTCACGATATGTGACTGGCTCGACGGAATTTCTGTCAGGCCGCGCGCCGAATCGTACGAGCGTCAGCATGAGCACTGCGGCGGCGGCAATACCGACGGGCCACTGCCATTTGCGCGTGGAAACGACGCGACGCTGCCTGACAACCGGTCCACTCTGGCGCGGAGACCGCATCTGCTCCGAGATGCGATTCCACACACCAGCTTTGTCCCACGTCTCCGTCGGCGTCGCCGGTTGATTCCACGCCGCTTGCAGTTCCGCCACGGACGCGGCAAAATCGCGATCCGCATCGAGCCATTCGCAAATAGCCTGCGCTTCCGCGAGTGGGCTTTCGCCGGACACATACCGCAGCATGGCTGCGTCGTCCGGCTTTGGGGGTAGCTGTCTGGGCGTCATCACAGGCCAGACGCAGCACCCCCCTAACGACCTCTATGTCCCCTTTCTGAAGTCGGCCAACTGCTTGCGAAGCGCTTTTAGCGCTTTCATGACATGCAGCTCGATCGTATGTACTGAAATGCCCATCACTTGGGCAGCTTCAGCGTACGTCATGTGCTGCTCGCGCACGAGCCGGTAGGCCTGCTGAGCGCGCGGCGAAAGGCCCTCGAGTGCCAGCGCCAAAGCGCGCGCCAACTCGTTTCCATCAAGATCTTCATCTGCGGCGCCGCGATGCGCCCAATCGCCAAGTGCGTCAGCCTCGCGAAACACTGTCTCTTGCGCGGTAAGTTCAACGCGCAAATGACGTTTGAGCGTCGCGACCTTGTTGAAGACAGCGCGCATCAAGTACGATTTCAGCGAGGTCGAAAGCTCCCAACGCGCTCTGTTCTTCCAGACGTTGAGAAAAATTTCCTGGACAACGTCTTCCGCCTCGTCACGCGACTTCACGCTGCTGAGCGCGAACGCGAACATCATGTCCGCAAATCGGTCGTACAATGCGCGAAAGGCGTCTTGATCGCCGCTGCGAACGCGCGCGACCCACGCCTGCTCCTCGACAAAGCTGTCGCTAGAACTAGCGGACTGAGCAGAATCTTGGGCCCGGTTGCGAAGCATGGGGGCCCAAGATTTCCTGCCGGACGTGCAATGTCAAGTTGGATACACTTCGCTGCCCGCGAGAAACGCGGGGCCGAGAACTTAAGTGCGTCCTCTCAAACGCCGCGAAGCGGTTTCCATGAACAATGCGCCGACCGCGATCGCGAAGAGAATCGCCAGCAATCTCGGGTCGTTCAAGAAACTCGCCTTCGTCTCAGCACGCGACACCGGCGGACCAAGCGTCTCCACCAACGCCGACACTGGTGCCGGATCTGTCGGCCGCTGCGCCATTTCCCATCTCGGCGCGTACGCGACGGAGCTCACCAGCGCCGCCCACCATGTGCGGTATGCGCGCACCGGAGCTTGCATGTCTCCCGTTCCGCCAAGACGCCAACGCCAGGTGTTGAGATAACCGACCTGCAACACGCGGCCCTTTCCAACACGACGCGCGGCAACTGTCGTGAATCCGCGCGCATTTTCAAGCACGATAGCGTCTGACTTGAGATGTGTCAGCGGAATGAGTGGCAGTGAGCCACGTGGGTCGCTGGAATCTCCCTCGATCGGTGGCGGCGGAATGAGAGCTCCACCATCCGCGGGCAACAGCTCTGAAAATGCCGACACTCCGGCTGCTTCGCCGCTCGCAATGAATCCGCCACCGCTGCGCACGAAGCGCGCGATCTGTGCCGAATACTTCGCGGCGGAACTATCCACCGCGATGACCGCTGCGTAGCGCGACGTATCGATCGTAATCGCCTTCGCGTTCTGCACGACGTCCCCAGTGGGCGCGAGGATGAAGCGTGCGTCCATCGTCCATCCCTGCTCTTCCAGCGTCGCCATGATGTACTTCCCATCCCAACTCGCGACACCGAGCACCAGGATGGATTTCAGACCGACGGAATCGTGCGGGATGTTGTTGGCGACAGTGCCACCGACAGATGCGCGTACCGCGCCTTCAACGCCAGCGAGCGTGATCACCGCACCGTCATTGTGAATCTCGACGCTGTCGATAGGACCGAGCGTGTCGCTGATCGCGATCTTGCTACCGCGCGGTGCGGCGATCGCCATCCGAATCGGACGGTGTGGATCGATCACCGGCTGAACGCCGACCGCCACTGGAGTAAGCGCGGGCCCGTCCCACGTGAGACGCGTGCTCGTGCGTCTCAGCGCCGCCATCCAATCACGTACGTCAGACGTTGCAACGGAGTCGAACACGACGTGCGCCTCTGATGGCGCCTCCACGGAGCTCCATCGAGCAACCGCAGAGCTGACCGCCGCCGGTCCGCCACGCACGTACGCCACACGCCGCTCGCGCAACGTTTGGATCGCGATGACGATGGCTATCACGATCGTCGCAAGCAGCAGCCCGCGAAGTACCCGTTCGATTACTCGGCGCGATCCGCCGCCGAAATCACCGTGTAAGGGCATACACGATCATGTTGACCCCAAAGCGCGTTGGATCGACTTCGAGGGTTCGTTTAGTGTCAGGCTCGAAATCCCACTCCGAGCTATAGTCTTTGCTGCTGTATAACAGGCCAATGCGATCGCCGGACGTGTAGTACGCGTGTAGCTCTTTGTGCACGAGATTGTCGCCCCAACCGTTCAGCTCATGGTTGGTGGTCGGAGGGCCGTCGCTGAACTTGAAGAAGCAATCGTACAACGTGTGCTTCTTCGGGATTTCCGGGAGCTTTCCGAACATCCCGCGGATGAGCTCCTGAGCCGTCTTGTGAAAGACACCATCGATGTCATGGTTGTGATCATCGATGACGAGAAATCCACCGCGCCGCACGTACTTCTCCATATTCTGGCGTTCGCGCTGGGTCAGACGCACTGGAAGGTGTCCAGTGAACCACACGAATGGATAGTTGAAGATCTCATCCGTTCCGAGGGGGACGTTCTTGCCCACCGGAGCGACGGGGATAGACGTGTAGCGTGCGATCGAATCGATGAGATTCGCCGGGAGTTTCTGCGCGCTCTCCCAGTCGCCATTGTCCCACATGGCTGTGCAGAAGACGAACGGATCGGCAGGAGTAATGGGCCTCATGGCTGCCACGCTCCGCTCCAAGCAGGTAATGAATCCAGCTTCATAGTCGTGCTCTCTAGCAGGCGGCGTGTCAACAGCAGCGGACCCGTCGCATCCTTGCCTCGTTGAAGTGCTCCGATGACTTCAGCAACTGCAGTCGCGATCTTCGGCGCTTGAACCAGTGTCGCGACGCGCATTTCCATCAACGCCGTCATGGCGCTATCAGCAACGCCGCCAGTCGCGCGCGTCGCTTGTGCCTTCGCCAAGAACTGCACTGCCCGCGCGTACGAGACTCTCAGCTTCTCGAGCACCGACGGCTCGATCGTACGCGGCAAGCGCGCCGTGGCGTGTCCCGTATCCGTACCGCCTGCCAATCGCACGCGGTCGATGTTCACGATGATCGGCTGCTGTAAACCGCGGATGTAGTACCGTTTCGCGTTTCGCAGAGCCTGCAGTGCCTTGTATGCACGGAACATCGGCGGCAATGCCGTCTGCGGACTTGCAATGAATAACTCGCGTGACGCTTCATACATCGCGTCGAGCGCGGTTGTCAGCAATGTGTCAGGCGCAATGAGCCCGCCTTCAGTCGTCTCATCGATGATCTGCTGAATCTTCCTGCGGATCGTCTCGCTTTGCTGGCCGAGCTTCTGCGATTCGGCGATAAAGTCGAGCCGCTTCATCTTCGGCTGCTGCTTGATCAGCTTCTGCGTCGCGATGATCAGCATGCGCAGCGACATCATCGCGGTGTCCGCGGACGGTGGTGCGCGATTCAGGTTAAGCGAATCGTACTCTTCCTTGCGCGCGATGCGGATCCAACGCGTCTCCGAAACACCTTTGCCCGGCTCGGAGGCGACGTTGTTGTTATCCCACACCACCGCCCGGAGTGACAGCTGATCGCCTTCCATGAGCTCGAAGCTCTTGAGCGTAACAGTGATCTCGAAACGCCCGTCTTTCGCGCGGCCGAAGTTGCGCGCACCAAGTGATCCCTCGCGGAACGAAAAGCTCTCGTCAGAGCCGGACGTGACGATGTACTCGAAGCGCGCCCGGCCACCGCCGATGTCATCCACAAACTCTGCCGCGAGGTGTACGTTGCCGGAAATGACGCGCAGCGTGGTATCCCGCAGCGGCGCGCGCAACTCGACCGTAGGCGCCTGATCGATAACTGGCTCGACGATGATCTGGCGGGTGTAGCCGCGGTCCTCGAGGGTCAACAAGGAAGGCAAGCTATCCTTTACAGTCAACTCGTAGCGATAATCCTCGATGCCACGAAGTTCGACGCGCGTTCCACGCAGCGCCGTGATCGTGGTCGGGTTATCGAGCGTCTTGTCGGACCAACCTGTATATGCTGGCGGCGTAAGTGTCGCCTTGAGTACTGCCAACCGGTTCGCGACAGGCTTACCACTCGACAAATGCGGTGGGACGATCTTTGCGATCGCGCTTCCAGGCGGGAACAGAGTAAAGAGCACCACTGTCACCACCAGTGCGAGAACCGCCGGAAGCAACGAGCGCGTCGCTGTGCGCGTCACATAGCGACGAACTGGCACGTCCACCATGAGCGCGTCTGCATCCCGCTCGACCATGTGCCCCACACGCGGATCCATCGCGGTCACGAGTACGTACCGAAGTCTCGGCGTGTGCTCTTCGATCCAGAGTGCGACACGATCCGCGGACCACGCGAAACGATCGCGCCATGCGAACGCCGCGAGCGCGATCAACGCGCAGACGGCCGCAGCGATGATGTTCAACGGACGGACAGCGACGAACAGCGTGGCACTCCACAGCAGCGCCGAGACGATAAAAATGATGACGAGCAGCGTGCGCGCCGAACGAACGCGAGTACGAATCGTCATGCGGCGGCCCTCGGCGGAGTCGCGCTGGCCACAGGCTCAGCATTCGACTGCGTCGCAACCCGACTGACGCCGCGGCGAGAACGCACGTAGAGCTCCAGAAGCGCCAGCAACAATGCAGCAGTCAACAACCACGGAACAGGCGACGTCATGCGAACGGTTTGTGGCGCGATGGCGCCGCTGGCAGCGAGTGCCTTTGGACCTTGGAGCGCGGACACCGTCTCCGGTCCGAGTGGGCCGGGTACGGCCGTAGCACCACATGGCTGGTGAGCTGTTTCTACAAAGCGCACAAAGTCGGCTCGGATAGGCGCGTCACCAGTTGTTGGGAGCGAGAACGCATACGAGCGTACGCAGTTCTGTTCTACGGCAGCCGGCTCGCCATCCATCCAGCGAGCGATGACACGTGCGCTGTCTCCGGAAGCGAGCTTCCACCGACGCGCAAACGCATGTACCAACACGTCGCGGCCGAATGCGATTGCCCCCACCGTGTCAGCCTTTTCGCGACGGACCCAGTGCGGCGAAGCACCAGAATCAGCCCACGTCACTTGCGCAGCACGCGTTGCGGTCTTGGTAGACGTATCCTGACTCACGCGCACCGTGCGAATGTTGCCAGGCCAGTGAGCGCGGAGCGGAATTGTCGCCGCATCGACTTGTGCACTCGTGAACGGCGAGATGATCACGATTCCGATCGAATCGGCACGGCTGCGGACGCGCGAGCCAGCGCGGAGCGAAGCGATTAACGCAGGCGAGATAGTAGATGGTGCACGGCGGTGCGTATCCTGGCGATACCGTGCGAGCGAGTCGCGGACATCTGCGACAGGAATTTCTCGCGCCGAGGAATCGAAGAGCACGATTGCTGCCGCGTTCTCTATATAAGGAAGCGCGCTGTCCGCAACCTCAGCCATGTTGCCAGTCGCACTCGAGACATCGATCGCAACGATATTCGCGACGGTGCGGTGCCCAGCCTGGAACCGCGGTTGCGCAAACGCTGCCCCAAGCAACAGGACGGTCAGCACGCGCAACAGCATGAGCAACTTGTCGGAGAATCGCAGCGTCAGCGTGGACGCACGCGCCGGCAAATCCGGGAAGAACCGCACGGTGGGCAGGATGCCGGTGCGCGGTTGCTCGGTAACGATGAAGTGCAGCGCGACGATCCCTGCGGCGATAGCGAGCGCGGCATAGAGAAAGCCGGGGTGCAAAAAGGAGATCATGCCGCTTGTCCTAGATCCTTTATTAGTCCGCGCGAGGCTGCGCAACGCGACGGACCGCGTGCGGCACAGGCTCGTTCGTAATTACTTCTGTGTAGTACGCGCCGACCATGCGCCAGTCGCGGGCAATCTTGGTACGCCAATCACCAAATGTTTCCAGATACCGACGACGAGTGTCGTTAGTAAGCGGACGTTTAAGACTCGGGTCTTCGGGATCGGTAAGCAGCGACGTCGTGCGTGGAGGCTCCGCCTCGTGCGTGTGCACGATATGAACAGCGTGGATTTCCTTGCGCGCAGCGGCGAGCTGCCCTGCCTGCTTAATGAGATTCTCGGTGTCGCCAAGGAAGTCGCTAATGATCGCGATGCGTCCGGCTTTCCGAAGCGCAGGAATGATAGGTGCGAGCAGCGGTGAGCCTGCCGGCGACACCATATCCACCGTGTGCAAAATCTCGTAAATCACCGAGCGACGCGTGCGCGGCGGCAACCGTTTCACGCCGTCTGGCGTCGCGATCGCGATTCCCACCGGATCGCCCGAGCGATGCGCAGCAGCCGCCAATCCTACAGCGATTGCGCGCGCATACGTCCACTTCTCGAGACTGTCTGCCGGATACGCCAGCGACGCTGACGCATCCAGAAGGATGATGGTTGGGACAACGGTACGATCGTTGGAAAGCCGGATATACGCGCGATTGCTGCGCGCCAAAAGTTTCCAGTCGATACGCCGAGTCTCGTCACCCGGACGGTACGAACGATACTCCGTAAACTCGGCAGATACGCCGAGAATACGGGCCAGGTGAGGGCCTGGCATGCCCATAGGTGCGAGCCGACGCGCTGGCCATTTGATGCTGCGCAGCGAGTCGAGCAGCGCGCTGTCGCTATGCGCGAGCGCCGCAGTGGCCACGGCCCCTTACCCTCGGATGCCGCTCTTAGGGGGCTGAATCTGCTCGATCAGCTCGTTGATGACGCGTTCGACGCTCACACCTTCTGCTTCAGCGGCGAAGTTCGGCAGCACGCGGTGACGGAGCACGGGGTGAATCACGCGCTTGATATCGTCCGGCGCGATGTTGACCCGGCCATTGAGGAGCGCATACGCCTTAGCGCCGAGGATAAGCGCCTGACCTGCGCGCGGACCAGCGCCCCACCGGATGTACTGCTTAACCAGCGGCGTGGCAGTGGCGTGATCGGGGCGGGTGGCCTCGACCAGGTTGGACGCGTACCACAGGGCCTGATCGGCAGCTGGGATTTCACGAACCATGCGCTGGAGCGCGACCGTCTGCGCACCCGTGAGCACAGGCTGCAGCTGGGTGTTGTCGACAGCGGTGGTGCCGCGGAGAATGCCGACCTGCTCTTCGGACGTCGGATAGCCGACGCGGATGTCGAAGAGGAAACGGTCCAATTGTGCTTCAGGCAGTGGGTACGTGCCTTCCTGCTCGATCGGGTTCTGCGTCGCAAGCACGAAGAACGGCTTGGGCAGCGGCATTGTCTCGCCGGCGACAGTAACGTGCTTTTCCTGCATCGCCTCGAGGAGCGCAGCCTGCGTACGCGGTGGGGCGCGGTTGATTTCGTCCGCCAGGACGATGTTCGCGAAGATCGGTCCTTTCTGGAAACGGAAGGAGCGGTGCCCGCCCGAATCTTCTTCCATGACCTCGGTGCCCGTAATGTCCGATGGGACAAGGTCTGGCGTAAACTGAATCCGGCGGAAATCGAGGTGCATGGCCTCGGAGATCGACCGAATCATGAGGGTCTTGGCTAGTCCCGGTACGCCGACCAGCAGGGCGTGACCACCGGCGACAATCGCCAGCAGGACCTCCTCAACTACTTGCTCTTGGCCAACGATACGCTTGGCGACTTCTTGGCGAAGTTTTGTAGCCGCGGCCAGCAGCTCATCACGCTCAGTCGCTGAATGGCGAGTGGCGGTAGCGATAGTAGCAGTCAACGTTGTGTCTCGCGAAGTAAAAAAGTCATGGAAATCCGTACCTGTTAAGACGCTGGAGAGGGGTGCTTACCACTACTTCAAAACGGGCTTAACCGCTTTTTTGACATAGACTTTAGCGATTTTTGGAACATTGGAACCATGCAAATTTTTCGGTGTATTCGGAGCCCCATTTGCGCGGCGAAAAGGCATAAATCTGCCGTGCTCGGGCGTTGATACAGGGCCTAGCCGCCGTTGTTCCATCGTCAAAAGCACAGTCCGATGACGCATGAGTAAGGCTGTCCCCTAGAACAAGAAATGCGCGCGCCGCAATTGCGACGCACGCATTTCGACCAGAATTCGCGTCTTACAACTAGGGCTTAACGATAATCGTACCGCCCGTAGTCTGACCAGCGAACGGCTTGACGGTGCCGCCAGCGATAGCTGTCCAGGTATACGTGCCCGCCGTCATAAAGCGTCTCTGCGTGCCTTGCCCCGGCCTTAGGTCGATGATGTTTCCAGAAGCGCCGCCGATTGTCGTCGCCGACGCTGCACTCGGATCATTGAATGTGACGCTGATCGGGACGTCGCCCAGGGTGGCACTTAGGCCGTTCGTAAAACTCCAGGTCCCGCCGGGCGATAAGTAGATAATGCCCTCCGAATCGTTCCGGAGCGTAACGCTCTGATAAGCGCTGATATACGTCTGCTGCCGGTACGGCGGCGAGACGGTGTACTCGACGCTGTCCTTCAGCACGGTTCCGTATGCGTTAACCGTGGCGTACACCCACGCCGAACCCTCGTATCCCTGCGCTCCGATGATGTCTATCGCCCAATCAACACCAGAGACGCGCTGACACACCGCACCATACTCAACCGTCGTGAGTTGCGACGGGCACGTCGGACCGTAGCCAATGATCTTTTGAGCACCCTCGCGCGTTACGTCCATACGAAGTTGTGGGGCAATGACGCTCTCGCCACTCGAGTTACTGATGACCGGCTCGATGTACTTGTACTCACCCAGCGCCAGCTTCGCGCTGTCCGGCGGAATCGGCTGAATCGACATGGACAATCCGCTCAACGCGTTCTGTGTCACCTGAATAATGATGTCGTCCGATTTTCCCACGCCATTCTTGAATGGCACGATCGAGAGGATGACCGGCGAGTAATCCTGAGTGACAGTCAGCGCTTCGATCGTACCGTCTTGATTCGCCTTGATCTTGACCGTATCGGCTCGGTTCGAGGTGTAGACGTAGACGATGCTGTCGAACTGCGTAATCGGCTCACCGGTCAACGTCTTGCCAGTGATCGTGAGTTGCAACGTCTGACCAACGGCCATGATTGCGTTCGGCGGATACACCGAGATAGTGCCGATCGTCGCCGCCGGGTCGCCCAATTCGGGAGACGTGCCTTTGTCTTCCATGCACGACGCAGAGCCAACGAGCGCCGCGAACAGGACCAGTTTATGGATTCTGATCATAACACCCGCTGAAGAGTGAATTGTTCTTGAATTCACGCTGCTCCGGCACGAACACGTAGTCCGTACCGTACGGCTGATTGGTTGCATTTACGTAGTTGATCAAGGGCGGGAATGTCCTGTTCATGACGATGCCCTTCGGCCAGAGCGAATCCTTGGGACGCTGATACACTCGCACCATTCGACGAAGGTCGCCTTGACGATGTCCCGTCAGATACAACCACATCGCCCGCTCCTGCATCAGAAGGTCGAGGTTCGCCGCCTGCGATCCGCGATCGGTCAGCGTATCTGGCACTTCCGACGTATCGATGCCAGGCACCGGAGCACACGTCGCGGTACCAACGCATGTCGCGCGCAGCGTGTTCAGCGTCGTGAGCCAACTTGCATTGTTCGCCGCCAACGCCGCCTCGGCTTCGATAAGCCGAGCCTCGACTCCGTCCGCAAGGCGAATCGGTGTTGCAGGCCGAGCTTGTGTGGGATCGAGCGTTCCGGTGGCGGTCACGTTGTACTTCGCCGCGAACAGCATTGGACCAGCGACCAACGGAACCGAGAAAACGCCGCTACGAGCGTCGGCAGACCACACCGGGCCCGTACTCCCTTCGTTGTCCTCGACACGCCAGAGCGTCATGTTCGCGCGATCCGACATCTGGTTGCGCAACGCAAGCTCGCCGTACTTGATCGTGAACGCGAAGTCCGTCGGCACAACCTGTACTGAGGCCGCAGCATCAGCTTGCCGTCCCAAGCCAAGTAAGGCGCGTCCTTTTCCGACGCGCGCCAGATTCATCTGGTTCGCGTCTGGCGACAACGCCAACGCCGAATCGAAGAGCGCGGTGGCCATCGTGAACAGCTCGATCGTCGTCTTGCCGACGGTGAAATTGCGATGCCCTGCAAGATCCATCGAGCTGGTCGGAATACCGTTGCAGAATGATTCCGCGAAGAACACCAGGGTGTACGCCTCCTGGCTGTATAGCTGCGCCAGCTGGCTCGGCGTCGCATCCGGCGCGTACGTCCTCAGCGCTTCGCGGGACAACTGCGCCGTAAGCCGCGCCTGGTGTAACGCATTGTAGAGCGCATCCGTCGGCGTGCTCGAATAATCCGACCCATTCGATATCGGGGCGAGATAGCGTTCGTTCATACCGAAACCGCCGTTCCCCCCGCCCGTAAGCTCGTCCGTCACAAAACCCACGGACGCGATGAAGCTCATCCACGGATAGTTATTGCTCGCATACATCCGCGTGAAATCCGCAACAGACGAGTTGAACATGCCCATCGCACCGGCAGGCGTGAGTACCTGCGACTCGTCGACGATTCCGCTCGGCGGCGGCGCGTCCACGAGTGTCGACGGCGCGCATGCGGAGACGATGACTGCCGCGGCCGCGATGGCACTTCGCACGTTTCTATGAGTTCGCATGATCAGAATCCAAAGTTGAAGCGAAGCGCCCAGACGCGGGGCTGAGCGAGTCCGTTACCGTTGTCTTCCGTCACCTCACCGATGTCGCCGCCAGAGGTGTCGACGTTCGGATCCTTGCCGACGTAGTTCGTCCAGAGCGCCAGATTGCGCCCATTGATCGTCATGCTCGCCGATCTCACGACCATGAGCCGACGAACGAACTTCTGTGGAGCATTGAACGTCGCCGAGACCTCGTTCAGACGAACGCTCGATGCGGGATTGAAGTAGCCGTTATTCTGCCGGGACTGGAGAAAGCCGGCTTGCTCCGCGAACGGCGTGTTGCGATCGACGGCAGCGCGGGGCAACACGAGATAGCCGTACGTGTTGAATGCAGTCGCCTGGTCTAGAATCTGATCCACACTCGCCGTGAGCTGAATGGCGCCTCCCCACAACGTCATGCTGTTGTTGTAGGTGAGCTCCGCGCCCGGATAGGGCGCACCGAAGAACGCGAGTGGTGCGTACGTGATCTCGTCCATGCCGATGATCCCGTCGCCGTTCGTGTCGTGGTACGCTTCGATTGGATTACCCCAGTAACCAAACAGTGGGTAGCCTTCGCGGTTCCGCGCGTTGTTGTACCACAGTTCGCCCTTCGATGGCGACTTTTTCAGCAGCTTGTTGCGATTGCGTGTGTAGTTGAGCGACACCGACCACGAGAGCAGCGGGTTGTCCAGCGGCAGCGCCGTGATCGAGTACTCGGCGCCCTTGTTCTCGACGTTTCCGAGATTCTCGTAGCCGCTGCTGAAGTAGCCGAACGACGTGGGATACGTGACCTCGGTGATCGCATCCTGCGTGTACTTCCGGTAGTGCGTGATCTCCGCACGCAGGCGCTCATTCTCGAAGAATGAGACGTCGAAGCCTGCCTCCCATTCGCGGCCGCGCTCGGGCTTGAGATCGGGGTTGGCCCGGTTTCCAAAGCCGATCGCGTCGAGCTTGTCCGAGTTCGTATAGTTATAAGAAGTGCGGTAATAGTTGTTCAACACTCCTGAGCGCGACGCCTGGTTGCCGGAGTGACCGTACGCATACCGCAAGCGCAGGCTGCTCACGTACGGCTGACGCGGAAAGTATGGCTTCTCCGATATCGGGTATGAGAAGCTCAACTTCGGATACTTCGGGGCGGCGTCGCGCGCCGTGCCGAACGCGCTCGATGCGTCCTCACGCAAGCCGAAGGACGTGAAAATGCCGAACACACCCACACCTTGCTCGACATACCAACCCGCGGTGATGGCCTCGTCGCGGTCTTCACCGACGTTAAACAGCTGCGCGCCACTGTAATTCGGGGATGGACTGTTGAGTAGATCGGACCCGAACTGGAGGCTGGTGCCGTCACCGTTCGCCGCCTTTAGTCCATAGAAGGTTGTACGCTGATATTGCTCGCCCATCGTTGTCCGCAGGTCCAGCCATGACCACGGCTGGAACGTGAATGTCGCACGGCCGTTGATCGATCGCACGAACAGGTGATTCTCGCTTGTGCGACGGAAGCTCGGGCAAGACGCATCGCTGAACGCGGACCGGATGATCGCGAGCGTACAATCTTGGGCGCGCAACTGAGATCCGTCCGTGCGCTCGGTGTAATCGCCGCCGCCGTCGACGCTCAGGGATAGCCAAGTGGTTGGCATGTACGACGTCGATACAGCGACGCTCGCGCGCTTCGCGTCTGACGTCTGTTTCGCACGCTGCCCATCAGAGGGAAGGAAGCCCAACGAATCCGCGAGCGACGCGCCTCGGAACCGGCTGGGAACTTCGATTCCCGATCCACCATTCAACACACTCCGAAAGCCGCCGGCTGTCGTGAGCGAGATACTCGCTTTCGGCGACAGCGCGAACGTCGTGCGGGAATCGGCGGTGACGTTGCTCTCCGTGTTCGGCCGCAACATCCATGACGGAATCGGCGTGGTCCAGATTCTCTCTGTGATACGCCGTTGCAGATTCGACATCTTGGCCATGCCGACATTCTGGACAGCGCTCACCGACAGGAACTGCTGCAACCGGTCGCTGCCGCCAGATGTCTGAGCACGATACGCTCGGCCGGTCCCCGTGCCGATCGTCTTCATCTCCGGATGGTTCTGCGGATTGAAGTTCGTGATGCTGTCCTGGATGCATGTACCGCCCACGATGTTCTTGTAGATCTGCGACGCGATCAGACAGTATTCGGTGGTCTGCGCGTTGGTGTTGCCCAGCACTCGCCCCCAACCGAACCACGTCTCCGGGAATTTGCCCTGTGGCTCGGAGTACTGATGGTCTGCGCTAATAGTCGAGCGCCAGGCAGATGCGGTCCCGCGCTTTGTCTTGATCACGATGACGCCGTTGGCGGCATCAGTGCCATAAAGACTCGCGGCGCTTGGACCACGCAGCACGTCGATCGACTCGATGATGCTTGGATCGATGTCATCGAACCGCGAGGGCGCGCGCTGCTCCCTCACCATTGAGTAGTTATTACGGTTTCCCTGCAGCATCTGCACGGAACCGTTGTTGGTCTGGTTCGCATTCTCCGTCGTCTGCGACGCGAGACGAACTCCATCCATGATGATTACTGGATCGTTGTTCAGGTCGATGCTGTTGAGGCCACGGACTCGGACCTTCGATGGCGCGCCGACCAAGCCGCTGGTGTTCGACACCACGACGCCCGTCACGCGCGCCTGCAGCAGGTCGCTCATGTTGCGAATGAGCGTCGTCGAAACGACGGAGTCCGCCTTGATGGTGCCGATCGAGTTGCCGATCTCGAGACGCTGGCGATCGCCGGTCGCGGTCGACACGACTTCAGTCAACATCGTCGGAACGCGCGCCAAGGTGACATTCACCGAAACCGTCGCGTTCTCCATCACGTTCACGACGCGCGAGCGCCTCGCATATCCCAGCCTGCGCGCGCTCACCGTGTACGTCCCTACCGGAATGCCTTTGATCGAGTAAGCACCTTCGGCATTCGTCGTGGCAACGAGTTTCGTGCCCTCCACAACGACGGCGGCGCCTGCGATCACACTGTTCGTCGCGGAGTCCGTGACGAACCCACCGATATTCCCCACTGCAACCGGCGCATTCAGACCGTTCGTTCGGGGAACGAGCACTGCTTGTCCGCTCGTCGTAAACAGGATATCCACGTTCACGTCGAACAGCAGGTCGCTCAACGCCCCAGCAACCGTGATCTCCTCGGCGACCAGGCGCACCTTCTTCTCGAGCGGGACCAGCGCTTTGCTATAACTCAGCTTCAGCCCCGACGCGCTGCTGATCTCCGCGAGCGCGCTCTCCAGAGTGACGCCGCGCAGATCCAAGGAAATGCGCCGAGAAAGAATCGGCGTCTTTTTGACATCGAGACCTACTGGCGCCGCGTTTGACGCCGGCGCGTAGAGGAACCTTGGCCCGCGATTCACGCTAGCATCTGTGACGCCCTGCGCCCCGAGAGACGCGGCAGACGTCAATACTGCCAGGGAAAGAACGGCCAGTCCATGCTTGAACGTCATTCTCACCTCACCGACCCTGGTTGAGGATGTATTCGTTGCCGCGCCGCTCAACGCGAGCGCTCAACGCACGAGTGATCACTTCGATTGCGTCGCTGAACCGCTCGCTCGTGAGCGACAGCGTGATTGGATAGCCCGCGAGTGTGCTATCACCGGCCCGCAGGTTCACGTCGTACCACCGCGACAGCACCGGCAATGCGTCACGCAGCGGCGTGTTGCGAAACTCCAACTTCCCATCGGTCCAGCTCAGCAAACCACTCACATCGACACCACGCAGCGTTTCGATCTTGCCCTTCGCCGTCACGCGACCCACGTCCGACGCGCCGAGTACAACGCTGTCGCCGTGTAGATCGCGGCCCAAGGCAACGATTCCCTCCTCCACAACAACTTCGAGATCCTTCGCACGATCGTCCGGGTATGCGCGCACCGCGAACCGAGTGCCGATGTCTCGCGCGATTCCGCGCGCCGTGTGTACGGCGAATGGACGTGTCTCGTCGTGCACGACGTCGAAGTAGGCTTCACCCTCGAGCCATACGTCTCGTGTCGCGCCGAATGGTGACGCAAAACGAATCTTGCTCGCGACACCTAACACCACGCGCGTGCCGTCGCTCAAGTACACTTCGGCGCGCTGCGCTCTACGCGTAGCGACTTCGCGCTGCTGGATCGTTTGATTCGGACCGCTCACAGGAGCCGGCTCGTAGCGCTGCCAAATGAGCGTTCCAACCGCGAGCACCAATGCCGCTGCGAGAGGCACGACCCTGCGCCAGGGAATGGACGGCGTGAGCGTTGCGTGCCGCAGCCCAGGACGCGAAACCCGTTTCACGGGTGCCTGGTCTTTCTCGACCGTTGACGCAGCTACGCGCGTCCATAAGGCTGACGGGTCGTATCGTTCGGCGGACTTACGCGCCCAGATCGCACGCAACTGCTCTACTTCTGATGCATACGATGCATCAGCGCTGATACGGTGCTCGATCTGGACGCGCTCCGCACTCGTGCACTCGCCGGAGAGGTACCTGGCGAGGAGCGCCGCATCGGGCGGGAGCTCCAATGGCTCTGGATAGAGAGGCGTCATCGGAACAGTAACGCCGGATTATCGGATCTCCCTGACAGCGGCCTACCGCGGGAACTTACCGCCAGTCCGCGAGATACTTCCGCACTTCCCTCAGCGTCCGCCCCATATGCGTCTCCACTGTCTTGACCGAAATGCCAAGCAGGGACGCGATTTCCGAGTATGACAGCTCGTCATCTCGGTTAAGCTTCCAGATCTCGCGCTGGCGATCGGAAAGCGCGTTGAGCACTGTATCCAAACGCGATGAAAGCTCTGCCTCATCGTGGTTTGCGCTCGGAAGCTGTCGCCCGACTGCGAACGACGCCTCAGGATCCATGCGATCCGCCATCGCGCGCTTCACACGCTCGTGCCGCAACACGCTCCAACAGCGGTTACGGGTCGCGCGGTAGAGATACGTCCGCAGCCCGCCCGAGACCTCGATCGTAAAACGATGCGTCCAGAGATACGTGAACAGATCGTGGACGATGTCTTCGCCGACGGTCGTGGTATTCTGGATGAGCGATTTCGCGTAAAGAACTAGCGGTGCCGCATACGCGTCGAAGATCGCGCGAAACGCGACCGCATCTCCCTCGTTGAGTCGCCGGAGCAAATCCCGGTCGACATCGTCGCGATCGGGGGGATGAAAATTTCGCGGCACCGGCTGCGATCGCATGGGCTACTGTGCGTCCCGTTCAGGGTTCGGTCAAGTACCGCTCGGGCGTGCGACTCACAGACGTCCATGTGGAGGGCGTCTTTGACAGGGACGCGCCTGCTAAAAACCACCCTGACTACAGCGCGAAAAAATAAATTCCCGGGACCCCGTAACATTCGAAGGGGGTAGCACGCGTAGTAGACAGCGTGATTTGGACTTTAACGCATTCGACGGGGTGATAACTGCCTCGATGAGATGATACGTATCGCGTCCCTATATAAAGGAAGGACGGCAGTTCATATAAGCGTCAGGCACGCTCTCGTTTTCGCAGTTGCCGCAATTCTCCAGCTCGCTACGACCGCTGCGCGGCTGCATGCGCAAGAAGGAGAGATCGTCCGAGGCAGAATTCTCGGGCCGCTCAACGTACCGATCCCGAACGCTCTGGTGACGGTAACGTCAGCGCAGTCGCAGATGGTACGCTCCATCAGAACCGACTCGACCGGTATTTACGTCGCGTTCTTCGGCACCGGCGACCGCGAATACGTAGTCGACGTGCGCGCCCTCGGCTTCTCTCCACAAAACGTGCATCTTCGGCGCAACAGCGAGAGCCCGATCATCGTCCGCGACATCCACATGCGGTTCGTCGTGATCACTCTGTCGCGCCCATATGCACTCGACACCGTGCCCATCATCGCGCAGCGCATCCTGCCGCCGCGCGCAGTCGATCTGGCGTTCGGCCAGGAGTGGAGTCTCACACGGTACCGGCCATTCGTCTTCGACAAGTCCGACCTTCTCGCACTTGCCGCATCCGCGCCAAGCGTGCAGGCCCTTACGGGATTCAATGGCGACACAACGGGATACTCGGTGCTGGGAATGTCGCCGGAGCAAAACAACATCATCGTCGATGGCTCGACCTTTGGTGGACGCCCGCTGCCTCGGGACGCCATCGCGAGCTCGCAAATCGCCACGACTACGTTCGACGCCGGTCGCGGTAATTTCGCCGGCGGCCAAATTTCCGCGACCACACGCAGCGGCTCCGACTTCATGCAGGGCAACTTTCGCGTATCGACGTCGGGACGACAACTCTCGTGGGTCGACCCTGAATGGTCGTCTCCCATACCGATGGTTGTGAGCGCAAGTGGAAGCGTGGGTGGCCCTATCCGACCGGGCAAAGCTTACTACTTCACCGCCGCTGAGTTTCGCCGCAGCACCACGGCGCTTTGGTCGTTGCTCGAGCCCAGGCCGATCGATCTCGATCGTGCCGGACTTACCGCCGATACGATCTCCACGGTCGGAAACACGCTGATGCAACTCGGCGTTCCGCTGACGAGGAGCGAAATTCCGACGGATCGCGGCGACATGAACCTCTCGGGATTCGTGAAGCTCGATTTCGTCCCGCGGCAGCGCAGCACGCTCACCTTCCGCGCGGATGCGTCCGTCCAGGAGCAACTTGGCAACGGCGTGTACTCCTTTGGATTCCCATCGCTCGCCTCGCGTGGCAGCAACACGCGCGGAGGATTACAGGCCAGCTCATCGGGTTACTTCGGGGACATTCTCGAATCGCTGCAGAGTTACGTCGAGTTCTCGCACTACACGTCGGCCCCGTACGTAAACCTGCCTCAGGGGTTCGTAAATGTGTCGACGCAACTTCCCGATGGACGCGAGGGTCTCACGAGTTTGCAGTTCGGCGGCGCAACCAACGAAGCGCAGACGTCGACGATAAAGTGGGAAACGCGCAATGAAATTGCGTGGCTCGCAGGAGAGAACAAGCACCGTGTGAAGTTTGGCCAATCCATCACGCTGGACCGCACCAACTCCGAGCAACGCAACGACCCCCTCGGCCAATTTTCCTACGCGACGCTTGGCGATTTGCAAGCCAATCATCCGTCGTCCTACTCGCGGCATTATTCGTCGCGTAGACGCGGAATGGGCAGCATCGCAGGTGCGCTCTGGGTCGGCGATGAATGGCGTGTCAATCAGCGCTTGAATCTCGAGTACGGACTTCGCGCGGACGCAGTTCGCGCCACGCGCAGACCGCCGCACAACTCCGCCGTCGACTCACTGTTTGGATTGTCGACGAGTTTCGCGCCAGAGAATATTGGGTTGAGCCCGCGCCTCGGCTTCTCTTGGATGACGCGTTACATGGTGACGGGCGGTATCGGCGCATTTCGCGGAGTGATTCCACCAAGCCGCGTGGCAGCGCAGTTCGACGCCGCAGGACTGCCGTCGTCGTCGCAGCTGCTGGAGTGCGTTGGTGACGCCACGCCATCACCTGACTGGACATTGGGGCCCGCCGCTGCTCCGACTGCCTGCACCGACGGCGCGGCACCGGTCACCTTCTCCACCACTCAGCCTAACGTATCGGCGTTCGACCGTTACTATCACGCTCCTGTGAGTTGGCGCGCCAATCTGAACCTCGACAATGTTCGCCTGAAAAAATGGTTTGTCCGCGGCGGCATCACGTACTCGTTCGGCACTGCGGGTGAGAGCACGATGGACCTCAACCTGCGCCGCACTCCTGCGTTCTCTTTGGCCAATGAGGGCGGACGCGCCGTATACGTTCCGCGTGACGCCATCGTGCCGACAACGGGCGCGATCGCACCGGGTGCATCACGTGTTAGCGATCTTTTTACACGGGTGATGGCCTTCAAGTCGGACATGGGGACGCGTGCATTCGAGGCGCAGCTGTCGCTGAGCCCTCCACGGCCCATCTTCCTTTCCAGCACATTGGGATCCTAAGCTTAGAATTCCACGTGGACAAGTTGTCGCG